>Ga0209577_10006349_pt1 | contig 10938 bp, 9 predicted proteins | sample GraSoiAngelo_109_FD_185874 | JGI IMG/M metagenome (GOLD analysis project Ga0209577, IMG submission 185874) | Grasslands soil microbial communities from the Angelo Coastal Reserve, California, USA - 14_0903_12_20cm (SPAdes) (version 2) | ecosystem: Environmental > Terrestrial > Soil > Grasslands ... | reverse complement strand
GGAGCGCCGACGGCTGCGCCGCGCTTGAGCCGGTCGAGATCCATCTCGCCTTCGCTGAGGAGGAAGAGGTTGCGGTTCCGCGGGTCGCGGACGTCGAGCGGCTCGGCGGGCAGATCGGGCGCAGGCCCCAGGAAGAAGGTGTCGCTCGCGTCGGGACGCGGCCGCGGCGCGGCCATCTCGATCCACAGCCCGCTGCCATTCGTGCGGAAGGCATGCGGCACGCCCACGGGCACGCAGCCGCACGCGCCGGGCTTGAGCTGCACGCCGCGCCCGTCGAGATACAGCACGGGCTCGCCCCCGAGCACGTAGAAGCTGGTCTCGAACGAGTGCACGTGCGCGTCGACGTGCCCGTCGATGAGCGAGACGAGCGTCAGCGCCATGTGTGTCGAGCCGCTCGAGCCGCCGACGAGGCGGCAGGTCGTCAGACCGTTCGAGCGGCCCGGCAGCGCGTCGCCGAGCTCGATGTCCTCGCGGCGGACGAGGCGGTACGACGGCCGGCCGTCTGCGAGCTCACGTGTGCCGGTGTCGTCGCTCACCGCGGCACCGCCGCGGGCTCGACGACCGCCGAGGAGGCGACGGCCGCGGCGAGATCCGACGCGCCGTCCTGTCGACTCTCGCCGGTGTCGGGCACGAGGTCGGCGCCGCGCACGTAGATCCGCCCGGCGACGAGCAACTCCTCGGCCGGGAAGCGGGTGATGATCTGGCAGCCGCTCGCAGTGACGACCACCTCCTCCTCGATACGGGCAGCGGAGCGGCCGTCGGTCGCGGCGCAGTAGGTCTCGAGCGCGAAGACCATCCCCTCCTCGAGCTCAACCGGATGCTCGAGCGAATGCACACGCGAGATCATCGGCGACTCGTACAGCCCGACCCCGATCCCGTGGCCGAACTGGAGGCCAAAGCACGTTTCCTCGTCTGGGAAGCCAAGTTCCTCCGCCGTCGGCCAGACGTCCGCAATCTTGTCCGTCGTCATCCCCGGCCGAACGAGCTCGATCGCGGCGTCCAGCCACTCCCGGCACTGCTTGTACGCATCGAGCTGCGAGTGGCTGACGCCGCCGACGTTGAACGTGCGGTAGTAGCACGTTCGGTACCCCATGAACGAGTGGATGATGTCGAAGAACGCCTGGTCGCCCGGCCGCAGCAGTCGGTCGGAGAACACATGCGGGTGCGGGTTGCAGCGATCGCCGGAGACTGCGTTGATCGCCTCGACTTGCTCGGATCCCAGCTCGAACAGCAGTTGGTGTGCACGCCCGACGATCTCGTGCTCGTACACACCCGGCCGCAACATGCGGTAGATCTCGTCGTAGACGGCGTCGACGAGCCCGGCGGACTGGTCGAGCAGCGCGATCTCCTGAGCCGTCTTTATTTTCCGCGCCTCGAGCAGCACCCGCGAACCGTCCGTGACCTGAATGCCGGCGCGCTGCAGTGCCTCGACCGTGACAAGGTCGGCCATGTCGACGCCGAGGGGCTCGTCGTGAACCCCGAACTCACGCAATTCGTTCGCGATGCGCTGGCCGAGCCGGTCGGGGATGCCGGTCTCGACCGGCATTGCGCCGCGCATCGGCGCCACGCCGGCGCGGAAGTTCTCGGGCGGGAGCCACGGCGCGAACAGCTGGTGATGGCGAGCAGCGGAACCAAAGTCCCACAGGATCGGATCGCTCCCCCGCGGCAGCAGCGCAAAACGCGCGTTCTTGTCGCGCGCCCACTCGCCGATGTGCGTGCTCGTGACGTACCGGATGTTGTTCGGATCGAACAGCAGGACGGCGCCGAGGTCGGACGCGGCGAGCGCCGCCTTCGCACGCTCGAGACGTTCCCGGCGCAGGCGCGGGAAGTCGATGCGCTGCTCCCAGTCGACCGCGCGGGTCGCGTCGGGAGAGCCGACGGTCCTGTTTCGCATGGTCACCGCACCACCTCCTGATCGCGATAACGGGAAGCGCTCCGCAGCTGCAGGAAGAGCGCGATGAAGTCATCGTCTGCGTGACCGGCCTCGACGGCCGCACGGAGCAGACCTTTCAGGTCGCGCGCGACCGGAAGCTCGACACCGTGCTCCTCGGCTGCGTCGAGGATGAGGTCGATGTCCTTCTCCATCAGCGCCGTCGTGAACGTCGCGGAGTAGTCGTCGCGGAGCAGCGGCTCCGTCTTGTATTTCACGAACGGCGCGCCGGCGGCCGAGCTCCCCATCACTTCGAGCAGAGCCTCACGTGAGACGCCGGCTGCCTCGCCGAGCACGAGCGCCTCCGACATGAGCTGCGCAAGCCCGGCAATCATCAGGTTGATCGTCAGCTTGACGATCCGGGCCTCCTCGCCTTCGCCGACGTGGTGGACCGTCGGCCCGATCGCTCGGATCACGGGGGCGACGCGCTCGAGCACGTCGCGCGGACCGGAGACGATGACGCTGAGGGTCCCCGCGCGGACGACACTCGGATTCCCGCTGACGGGTGCGCGGAGATAGTCGACTGACGCCGCTTCGGCGACTGCCGCGATACGTGCAGAAGCGGCCGGCGAGACGGTGCTCAGGTCGACCAGGACGGTGCCCGGCCGCGACCCTGCGAGAACGTCGCCGGCCACCGCCTCCAGGGCATCGTCGTCAGACAGGGACGTGAGCACGACATCGGCTTCCCGGGCCAGGTCGCCCGGCGAGCCGGCAACCGTCGCTCCGCGGGCGGCGAGCAGTTCGGTTTTGCTCGGCGTCCGGTTGTACACGACGAGCGGAAATTCGGCCTCCAGGAGGCGCTCCGCAACCGCCGTGCCCATGTTGCCGAGGCCGATCAATCCCACGGCGAGACGCGGCTCGTGAGAGGAGCTCACTGTTCAGTATGAATAAACGAACGGCCGCGTCGGGTCAAGCGCAGGTGTACAGCTGGGGTCTGACCCGTGGGTCGGCCCCCAGCTTTTCAGCCGGCGGCGACACGGTCGATCGTCTTCGTCGTCAGGCGGTCGAGCGCCCGTACAGCGAGCTCGAGGTGTTCCTCCTTCGTGTCCTCGAGCTTGGTGTGGGAGAGCCCCCGCAGCGACTGGACGAAGAGCATCACGGTCGGAACACCGGCCCGCGCGACCTCCGCGGCGTCGTGCAACGGGCCGCTCGGGAGGCGATGTGAGGTTCCCGCCACTTCCATGATCGACTCGTGCGCGAGCTCGATCAGGGCGTCGTCGAACAGGATCGGCTCGATGTTCCAGATCCGCTCCCATTCGACGTCGATGTTCTCCTCGTGTGCGAAGCGCTGCGATGCGCGCTTCGCCTCGTCCAGCATCGACGCCAGCCTGGCGGCCTCGAGGTGACGCTGGTCGAGCAGGCATTCCGCCGTCTCGACGACCGACGTGACGATCCCCGGCTTCGTGACGACGCCGCCCATCGTGCACACCGCGCCGTCGGCCGTTCGGTTGGCGATCTCGCGGATCTCGAGCTCGAGCTTCGCCGCGCCGGCGAGCGCGTCGCGGCGCTTGTCCATCGGCGTCGAGCCGGCGTGCGCCGCCTGTCCCCGGAACGTGACCTGGTGACGCTCGACACCGAACGTGCCGAGCACGACGCCCAGGGGGAGGTCGAGCGACTCGAGCACCGGTCCCTGCTCGATGTGCAGCTCCAGGTAGGCGGCCGCGCCGTCGAGCTCCGACCGTGCGTCGAGCGCCGAGTCGAGGTACACGCCGTGCTCGCTCAACGCGTCCGGGAGGGCGATCCCGTTTGCGTCCCTGCGCGCGCGCAGCTCGTCCTGGTCGGCCATCGACCCGGCGGCGGCGGAAGAACCGAAGAGCGAACGGCCGAAGCGCGCGCCCTCTTCGTCCGCCCAGTTGACGAGCCGCACAGTGACCGCAGGCTCGCCTTCCTCATCGAGACGGCGCAGCACCTCGACGCCCGCCATGACGTTCAACGCGCCGTCGAGCCAGCCGCCGTTCGGAACGGAGTCGATGTGCCCGCCGATCAACACCACCCGGTCGGACGCGCCGCGCAGAGTGAACCATTGGTTGCCGGCCGCGTCGACCGACTCCTCCGCCCCGGTCCCGGCGACCTTGCCGCGCAGCCACTCGCGGGCCCGTTCCCATGTGTCCGTCCACGCGACGCGCTGCGCGCCGTTCTCGTCACCCGTCAGCTGCTGCAGCTCGCGAAGGTCGGCAACCGTCCGCTTCGGGTCGAGCCCCACGCGGCGACTCTAACGTGGTAAGCATCGGCCCGATGACGGCAATCGCAGTCGAACGCCCGCGCGACCACCGCGGCGCGAGGCTGTTGCGAAGCACCGGCCGCGGCCTGCTGTTCGTCGCCGTCCCGCTCGTCCTCTGGGGGTTGTGGGAGGGGTACCGCTGGCTGTGGATCAACCGCGGCTGGACGTGGCCGTTCGCCGTCGACCAGACGACCATGCCGCACGTCGCGGACATCTTCCGCGCCCTGTTCAGGAACCCGTCGTCTGTGTCCGGCGGCGGCGACAAGCTGATCACGCTGCTCTTGAGGTCCGCGCTCTTCACGGCGAAGGAGGCCGTGGTCGGGTTCGCGCTCGGAGCATCGATCGGGTTCCTGCTCGGGGTCGTGCTCGCGCAGTGGCGGCTGCTGCAGCGAGGCTTCCTGCCGTACATTGTCGCCTCGCAGACCGTGCCAATCCTCGCGGTCGCCCCGATCGTCGTCGTCTATCTCGGCACGTTGCAGGTCGCGGCCTGGTTCTCGGTTGCCGTGATCGCCGCGTACCTGACGTTCTTCCCGGTCGCCATCAGCACCCTTCGCGGGCTCCAATCCGCCGACCGGCAGGCGCTCGAACTGATGCGGTCGTACGCAGCGGGCCGCCTGACCGTGCTGTGGAAGCTGCGGCTCCCGACAGCGCTGCCGTACATCTTCGCAGCGCTGAAGGTGTCGGCCACGGCGAGCATCGTCGGCGCGATCATCGGCGAGCTGCCGTCCGGGATCCAGGATGGTCTCGGCGGGAAGATCCTGGTGTTCAACCAGTACTACGGGCTCGACCCGACGCAGCTCTGGGCGACGAACCTGATCGCGGCGCTGCTCGGTATCTGCTTCTTCCTCGTCGTCGTCCTCGCCGAGCGGCTGGTCGTGCGCCGGGCTCCAGAGAACCTCGCATGAGCGTCGTCAAGATCGAGGGCGTCTCGAAGGAGTTCCGGGGTGGAACGATTGCACTGACCGACGTCGACCTCGAGATCGAGGCCGGCGAGTTCGTCTCGCTGATCGGGCCGTCCGGCTGCGGCAAGTCGACCCTGTTGCGCGTCCTGGGCGACCTGATCGAGCCGACCCGCGGCACGGTGACGGTCAACGGGAAAACGGCGCGACGGGCACGCCGGGATCGCGACTACGGGATCGTGTTCCAGGATCCGGTGCTGTACGACTGGCGGACGGTCGCCAGGAACATCGCGCTGCCCCTCGAGATGGCCGGGTGGAGTCGGCAGAAGCGGGCGGACCGTGTCAAGGAGATGCTCGCGCTCGTCGAGCTGGCGCAGTTCGAGCGCCACCACCCCTGGCAGCTGTCCGGGGGCATGCAGCAGCGCGTCTCGATCGCGCGCGCACTGTCATTCGACCCCGCGTTGCTGCTGATGGACGAGCCGTTCGGCGCACTCGACGAGATGACGCGCGAACGGCTGAACATGGAGTTGCTGCGGATCTGGGAGCGCAGTAACTGCACGGTCGTGTTCGTGACGCACTCGATCGCCGAGGCGGTGTTTCTCTCGACGCGGGTCGTCGTGATGTCGCCGCGCCCGGGGCGCATCTCCGACCTCGTCGCGATCGACCTGCCGCAACCGCGGACTGCCGCAACCCGCGAGGAACCGCGCTTCTTCGAGCTCGTGACTCAGGTGCGCGAAGCCCTTCACCTCGGCGCCGACCTCGACTCGCGGCGACCGACGCAGGCGCGCGCATGAGCTCGACTGCCCCCGTCGCCGTTCAGCCTGGCGCGACCGAGGCGCTCGGACGGCTCGTCGGTCGCCGCCTGCGCGACTGGATTCCTGCGCTCGTCGTGCTCCTCCTCGTGATCGGTGGCTGGCAGCTCGCCATCCCTGTGTTCGGCATCAAGAAGTTCCTGCTGCCGCAGCCGTCGACGATCTGGAACGCCTTCTGGGCGACTCGAGGCAACCTGCTTCGAGCGGGCTGGCTCACGTTCCAACAGGCGCTCGGCGGCTTCGCGGTCGGTTCGGCGGCGGCGATCGCACTCGCGCTCGTGCTGGCCCGCTGGCGTCCGCTCGGTCGTGCGCTCATGCCGTACGCGATCGCAGCGAACGCGATCCCGATCATCGCGTTCGCGCCGATCGCCAACGCATGGTTCTCGCCATTCGGCAAGAGCTCGAAGATCGCGATCGCAGCCGCGCTGTGCTTCTTCCCCGTGCTCGTCAACACGCTGCGCGGTCTCACGTCGGTGCGGCCGCAGTCGCTCGAGCTGATGCACTCGTACGCCGCCGGGGAGTTCGAGATCTTCCGCCGCGTGCGGATCCCGACCGCGCTGCCGTTCATCTTCACGGGGCTGAAAGTCGCGAGCGTGCTCGCGATGATCGGCGCGATCGTGGCCGAGTACTTCGGCGGCACGCTCGGCGACCTCGGCACGCTCATCCGCAGCCAGTACCAGGTCTTCGACTACAAGGACGCCTGGGCCGGGATCCTCGTCGCGTGCCTGTTCGGCATCGGCTTCTACCTCGCCGTCTCGATCGCGGAGCGGCTCGTGCTGCGCTGGGAGCCCTCGACATCGGACTAGCCAGGGTGGAGTATTGACCCCGCCACCGTCTCAGAAAGGGGAGTGATGAAGCACCGCACGTACCGGCTCGGGATTGCGGCCGCGCTGGTCGCCGGCGTGGCGATCTGGGCGGCAATCGGGACTGCCGGCGCCTCGCCGGCGAAAAATGGGAGCGCGAAACTCACGAAGGTGACTTTGCAGCTCAAGTGGGTCGCGCAAGCGCAGTTCGCCGGGTACTACGCGGCGAAGGCGAAGGGTTACTACAAGCAGATGGGCCTGGACGTCAACATCAAGCCCGGCGGCCCGGACATCATCCCGGAGACGGTCGTCGCGGGCGGCCAGGCGCAGTTCGGGCTCGACTGGCTCCCGAGCCTGATGTCGTCTCGGGACAAGGGCGTCGACCTCGTGAACATTGCGCAGGTCTTCACGCGCAGCGGTCTCACCCTGATCACGTGGAAGGACACCGGTCTCAACTCGATCGCGAAGTTGAGGGACAAGACGGTTGCGAACTGGCTCGGCGGCAACGAATACGAGGTCTACGCGGCGCTGGTGAAGAACGGCATGGATCCCGTCCACCAGAAGGGCGTGAAGATCTTCCAGGAGCCGTTCAGCATGGACTTCTTCATGAAGCGCCAGGTCGACGCCGCGTCGGCAATGACGTACAACGAGCTCGCGCAGGTGCTCGAGTCGGTCAACCCGAAGACGGGGAAGTTGACGAAGGTGAGCGACCTGAACGTGATCCCGATGCAGAAGGTCGGCACGGGCATGCTCGAGGACGGCGTCTTCACGACGGGCTCGTGGATCAAGAACAAGCAGCACCAGGCGATCGCAAAGAAGTTCCTCGCCGCCTCGTTCAAGGGCTGGATCTATTGCCGTGACCACTGGCGCGACTGCGTCAACATCGTCCTCAACGTCGGCACGGCCCTGCCGCGCGGCCATCAGACCTGGCAGATGAACGAGACCAACGCGCTCATCTGGCCGGCGCCGCTCGGGATCGGGATCATGAACACGGCTGACTACAAGCGAACGGCCGGGATTGCGAAGAAGTTCGCGAACCTCATGAAGACGCCGGGGCACGAGGCGTACCGCACCGACCTCGCACAGGCAGCGGACGCGATGCTGAAGGCGCAGCACGTCGACCTGACGGGTAAGAAGTGGAAGAAGGCGAAGGTGAGCGTCACGCCGGGCGGCAAGTAAAGGAGGGAGATCCGCGATGTCCGTACTGATCAAGGGCGGCCGCATCCTCACTGCGGGCGACGACTACGTCGGCGACGTCTACGTCGAGGGCGAGCGGATCTCACTCATCGGCGAATCGCTCGACGTCACTGCAGACAAGGTGATCGAGGCAGCCGGGAAGTACGTGCTTCCCGGCTGCGTCGACCCGCACACACACCTCGACATGCCGTTCGGGGGAACGGTGACAATCGACGACGTCGAGTCGGGGCAGACAGCGGCCGCCTTCGGCGGGACGACCTGTCACGTCGACTTCATCATCCAGCCGCCGGGCTCGACGTTCACCGACGCGATCGAGGAGTGGCGCGGGAAGGCAAACGGCAAACAGGTGATCGACATGGGCTACCACATGGCGGTCACCGACCTGCGCGAGGGCGGGACGCTCGAGGAGCTGTCGTCGCTGCCGGATCAGGGCATTACCTCGTACAAGCTGTTCATGGCGTACAAGGGCGCACTCATGGTCGACGACGAGACGCTCTTCAAGACAATGGAGGTCGCGGCCGACACCGGTGCGCTCGTCATGGTGCACGCCGAGAACGGCGATGCGATCGACGTCCTGGTCAAGAAGGCGCTCGCCGAGGGTCACACCGAGCCGCACTGGCACGCCCTCACACGCCCGCCGGAAACCGAAGGCGAGGCCACGAACCGGGCGATCCAGCTGGCGCGTGTCGCCGGCGCACCGCTCTATGTAGTGCACGTGTCGTGCCAGGAGGCGGTGGAGCCGATCGCACTCGCACGGGAGAAGGGCTGGGACGTCTGGGGCGAGACCTGCACGCAGTACTTCTTCGTCGATTACACGTTCCTCGAGCGCCCGAACTTCGAGGGCGCCAAGTACGTCTACACGCCGCCGCCGCGTCCGAAGCCGAACCAGGACGTGCTCTGGAACGCGGTGCGCACAGACATCCTCAGCGCGATCTCGACCGACCACTGCGCCTTCCTCTGGGAGGGCCAGAAGACGATGGGCAAGGACGACTTCTCGAAGATCCCGAACGGCGGGCCCGGTCTCGAGAACCGTCTGCAGATGATCCACGAGTTCGGCGTGCGCGCCGGGCGGATCTCGCTCAACCGCATGGTCGAGCTCCTGTGCACGAATCCCGCGAAGCTGTTCGGGCTCTATCCGCGGAAGGGCACGATCGCCGTCGGCTCCGACGCCGACATCGTCGTGTTCGACCCCGGGAAGAAGCTGACGATCACGGCGGCGAACCAGCACTCGAAGACGGACTACAACCTCTACGAAGGCACCGAGGTGACCGGCTCGCCGGAGGTCGTCCTCCTGCGCGGGAACGTGCTCGTCGAGGGCGACGAGCTCGTCGCCGAGCCGGGCATCGGCCGGTACGTCGCGCGCGCGAAGTTCGGGCAGGAGCTGAAGCCGGAACGGGCAGCGGCCGCGGCGGCGTAGCTCAGAGGAGCGCCCGCAGCGCCAGCAGCTCCCACAGGACGTTCGCGGCTGCCAGCGCCGTCTGCTGGCCGGGACCGTCATACGAGGGCGACACCTCGACGACATCGCAGCCGGCGAGGTTGATGCCGCGCAGTGCGCGCAGGTACGCGACCGCTTCCGCCGTGGAGAAGCCGGCGATCTCCGGCGTGCCGGTGCCGGGCGCGAACGCCGGGTCGAGAAAGTCGACGTCGAAGGAGATGAACACGGGCCTCTCCCCCGCTTGCGTGCGCACGCGTTCTGCGTATTGCTGCGGCGTCAGCGCACGCAGCTCGTCGCTCGTCAGCACCGTGAACCCGAGCCCTCGCGCGCCCTGAAGGTCTCCGGCGGCGTACACGGACCCGCGCATGCCGGCCTGCACGGAGGCGGCAGGATCGAGCAGGCCCTCCTCGGCGGCGCGCTTGAACGTCGTGCCGTGGAAGTAGCGCTGGCCGAAGTACTCGTCCCAGGTGTCGGCGTGCGCATCGAGCTGGACGAGCGCCAGCGGGCCGTGCCTGCGCGCGAGCACACGTAGCTCGGCGAGCGTGACCGAGTGGTCGCCGCCCATCGCCGCCGGGAAGACACCTGCGTCGACGATCGGCGCGAGCGCCTCCTCCACCTGCGCATACGTCCGTTCCGTGTCTCCCGGCGAGACGGGGAGATCGCCCCAGTCGACGATCGACAGAGCGTCGACGACGTTGAGCTCGTGGACAGGGTGGTAGGGCCGGATGAGCGCCGACGCGGAGCGAATCGCCTCCGGGCCGAAGCGGGCGCCGGTTCGGTAGGTCGTGGCGGTGTCGAACGGGATGCCGTAGACGGCGGCGTCGACGCCGGCGAGGTCGGTCACGTGCGGTGCCCGCATGAACGTCCGGATGCCGGCGAACCGCGGGATCACCTGGGCGTCCAGCGGCCTGTACGGAGGTCCCGTCACCGGTTTACGGTAACGCGACGGCCATGCTCGCCCGAAATGTGCCGGTAGGAGCCGGTTGCGCCACGGCCGTTCCGGCCGTGGCGGGGGACTGTCCCAAGCCGTGGCCGGGGCAGGCGTGGCCGGGACGCGTCCGGAATTGCCGAGATGGGTGTCAAGGATGTGTGACTTCTTTTGCACACCCGTCCGCCGGGGACGCGGCTGAGGGCACCCGCGGCTCGCGCACGCGCATATGTTCGAGGAGGGCACGCCGCGGTCCGAAACCGGCCGAAGCCATGTCCCGGGTCAGACCAGTGGACAGGTCCCGCCCCGGCGTGACCGGACTGGACTGCCCGAGGACTACCGCGTCTGCGGGAAGCCCAGGTCGACTTTCGACGTCGCGGGATCCGGCCAGCGCGAGGTGACGACCTTGCCGCGCGTGTAGAAGTTGATCCCCTCCGGCCCGTAGATGTGCGTGTCGCCGAAGAGGGAGTTCTTCCAGCCGCCGAACGAGTAGTACGCGACGGGAACCGGGATCGGCACGTTGACGCCCACCATGCCCACCTGCACCTCGAACTGGAACTGCCGGGCGACGCCGCCGTCGCGAGTGAAGATCGCCGTGCCGTTTCCGTACGGGTTCTCGTTGACCAGGCGGACAGCTTCGTTGTAGGTCGCGACGCGGGTCACGCCGAGCACCGGACCGAAGATCTCGTCCTTGTAGGCATCCATTTCCGGCG
>Ga0209577_10006348_pt1 | contig 10938 bp, 8 predicted proteins | sample GraSoiAngelo_109_FD_185874 | JGI IMG/M metagenome (GOLD analysis project Ga0209577, IMG submission 185874) | Grasslands soil microbial communities from the Angelo Coastal Reserve, California, USA - 14_0903_12_20cm (SPAdes) (version 2) | ecosystem: Environmental > Terrestrial > Soil > Grasslands ... | reverse complement strand
CAGTCGAGCATCCGCGCCTCAATGCCGCGGAGTTGTTGAACGACCCAATCACGCTCAGCCCCTCCCGAGCGCCAGAAAGCAAGGACGGCCTGCCTCTGAACGTCTACGGGCCAAGTTGGTCTGTGGCCGTCCCCTTCACCGCCCCATTCCTGGATGAAGCTATCGCGCAGGCTGTCTAAAGCTTCCATGCCATGTTGCTCGACCGCGCTTATCAGGAGGTCGAACAACTCTCCCCAGACGCCGTGACCACTGATGCCCGGCACCCAATCATGGTTATTCCGCCGCCTGAATAACGCTACGATGGGAAACGACTCTTGGACCATAGTCGGCCCGTCAAGCTGCATCCCGCGCCAAGCCTTCCCCCAGATGCGGGCAATGATGCAGACGGCGCGTTCGAAATAGACCATCCCCTGCCGTGCGTCGTCGGCAGGATCGGGTACGATTTCGGTGATGTTCTGCTCGTCACCCAACGCGACGAGCAGACGGTTCAGGCGGAAGCGGTGGGTGAACGGCCGCAGCCCTTCGCTGTCCCGGACGTAGTTCTCATGCAACGCTGGCTGCTGCGGATTACTGCCCAGCACGTGACGGACCTGTTCTTCGTCGCCGGTTATCTGGTAAACGCCGTCCGCGAGTTCGACGCGTGCCCTATCATTCAGGCGCAAGGAGCCCTCATCTTCCCTCCGCAGAACTTCCTCGACGATGAGCCCTGCCCGTTCGTGATCGCCCGTGGCGAGCGCCTGATGCCAGGCCCGCGCTTGCAGCCAAAAACACCAGTACGAATCCTCTGGGCCACGAGTCTCGAAGGCTTCTTCTATCACCGGCAGTTCTTCCCAGCGCGCCTGCCTGATCAATCCGTAACCGGCTTGGAAAAGCATCCGGTTGTGAGTGAGGCGGGTCTCCTCTACTGGGTCTTTACGCTCGAAGCGGTCCTCGCCGCAGCGCACTCGCCGAATGACAGCGATGACGTCCTCGACGCGGCGGAAGTGAATGGCGGACTCCGCCCACACTTCTAGCAATTTTCCTTTCTCATCTTGGTGGTCATCAGTAACGGCCACGGAGCCGGATAGCAGTTCGAGCGGCTCAGAAAGTTCAAATACTCTCTGAGCCTCGTCGATCATGCCCGCCGCTCTGAGAACCAAGCATTCCCCGAGCGCCTCCCGCTGGTTAACACGCAGCCGGTTCCCGTCGGATACCTGATCGGCGGCCGTCTCCGGCTCTCCGAGGCTCACCAACTCCGAAACGAGCGATACGTTTTCGAGGCGGAGTTCGAGCAACTCCATCTCCGCGTCGATCAAAATCAACCGCACGAGCGCCACAACGTCCTGGTAAAGAACCACAGAGCGCATGGCAAGATTAATGTCGCCCCGAATCGCCTCAACGGGGCGAAATGATTCAACTTGGTCGTGAAACCATTCCGGCGTCGCGCGCTTTATAACGGCTTCGTGTTCTTCGGCACCGGACAGGTGATACAACTCCTCCCACCTCCAGCGGGCGGCATCCGATTCCCGGCACCTCTCCGCCAACTCACGGTGGAAGCCTCGGTGCCTGGCAAGATCGAACTCACCCGGCGCGCCCTCCGCCGTACGCTCAACGAGAAACAGGCGGAAGCTGTTATGGAAAAAGTACCAGCGGTTCGGCCCCTCGCGCCGGAAGTAGTGGGCGAACAGGCGGCGCAGTCGGTCGACGGTCGCCCGCCGCGCCCACCCTTCGGCCCACCTTAGATCCAATGACCGACGCAGGCGCGCGAGCATACCGAGCAAATGCATCAACTCTTCGTCGTCGCCGAGCTGCCTCCAGTAGCTGTGGTACTGACGCTCGATACTGCCCTCATACTTCTCGGTTGTGTCGAGGACAGCCTGCACTTCCTCTGCGCCCGCGTGATCTTGCAATCGGTTTAGGAGGTAGACCAAAGCCAGCGGGTGCCCGGCGGAGAGTTCATAGATGCGCTCCTTCTGCTGTTCGGTGACTGGCACTTTACCTTCAGTCGCGCGCTCCGTGATGCGAAAGACCGCGCCCCTTGAGAGGGGCTGCATTTCAACGCGCCGCTCGGGCTGGCGGACGGCGTGCTGCACCCCGTCGGGAAGGTCAGACAGCTGATCGGTTTGACTTCCCAGGACGATGAGGACCCCGTCAGGCACTTGTTCTGGCAAGTCACGCAGCAGGGAACGCTCCGGTCGTTGTTCGCGCGCGATGTGGTCCAGACCGTCGATCATGATCGTGGTCTTGGTGCCAGTCGCCAACCAATCCTGATGCAGCAACTCCAACTGCCGGTAGAAACGCTCGCGCAACTGCCGGCGGTCCAGCGCGCTCGCCCCTGCGCCGACCCGGAATCCGGCCTGTTCGAGCGCCAGAACCACATCGTGCAAGAAATTCACCGACTCGCCGCGGCCGAAAGGGTCTAGAACGTTAGGCACGAAGGCGTAGTAACGAACAACTCGCCCGGCTCTATAACGAAAGGTTTGCGTGAGCAACGTTGACTTGCCGGAACCTGGGGTGCCGAAGACCCCGATGTACCCACCGGTGAGGCGGCCAATAGCTTCTTCTACACGCCCAGCACTTGCGACGATAGGTTCGTACAGAGATTCGTCGACCGGAAATTCGTGTCGACTTCTGAACTCGTATCGCTCCAGCCAGCCGAGCCGTTCCAGTAGTTCAAGGCGCGCGAGATGAATAACACGTGTAGGGTCGGCTACTGTCTCGAACAGTTTATACGTAAGGTGCGCGAGGTCGTCGGAGATGGCTTGCTCGTCTGGTGAGGTGGCTCCGTCGTGCGCGGGGAGTTGATAACCGAATTCCAGCTCGCAGTCTTGTATGAAGAGGAAAAATTCATCAGGGGCTAGTCCGCTCGCCGCTTGTAAATCCTCCCAAGCCGCGCGCCATTCCGCCGGCACCTCTTCGGCGGAGGCGTATTTTCTCCCCCGATTTGGATTCCACGCCTGCCCCATAAACGCGGCGAAGTAGTCCGCCGCCGGGCGCGGATCATTCACGGGGAGGTGGTCACCAGTTGACGGAAAGTTATTTGTAACGAGGTGGACGACCACTCTCATCCCCGGATGTGTCGAGCGCAGCCGCCTCCACCCGTCCGCGAGTTGCGCTATCAGGGACGGCGTGTCATCCGAGGAGGTTGTGAGGTGACGCCATGTGAAGTTCCGCGGGTACTGACTCCATTTGACTTGGAGCGCATCCACCCGAGATTCACTTTCGATTTGGAGGTCGTCGACCCGTCCGGCTTCTGGATCGGCAACGCGAACCCATTGCAGAGTCCCATCGCGCAGCGCACGTAAAATTAATGCGGCAGACACCCGGTACTGCGAGAAATAGCCTCCAATCGCGCGGCGCTCACCCTCGGCGGGAGCGGTAGGTTCCATGAGACACTCACCATGCAAGAGGAAGAAGATTCCTCTTGCGCAAATTGCTCGTCAAGATCCGCGTCGGCGAGCGCATATATTTCACTTCAAAATACGGGACCCCTAAATTTGTGAAACATTCTTCCCGTCTTGGGAGACAATTGTGACACAGGCGGATTTAACTGAACACCTCAGAATTGAGCCTCGTCGAAGCGTCTCCGGTAGTCTTCACCCTCGATAGCCACGGTCCGGCACATCTCAAAGAGGCGGCTCCTTAGTCGTGTGCCGATACGATCCTCAAGCGTCTCCTCCGCGGATCGGCGGCGCTCATCCCCGTAGTTGGTTGTGAAGACCGTCAGCTTCTTGTCATTGTAGCGCGTGCCGATGATCTGCATTATCGTGTCACGCACCCAGTCTGTAGGTTTTGTCGCGCCCAGCTCATCGAGCACTAAGACTTCTGCTTCGATGACGGGCGAAAGTACCGTCAGCTCTGTCGTCTGCGAGACAGGGTTGTAAGAGTTCTGTATCTCCTTTAGGAGCGAGCCGAACTCGTAGAACAAACAAGGCACTCCCCTTTTCTCGATTAACTCGCGCAGGATGGCGACCGACAGGTGCGTCTTGCCGACGCCGCACGTGCCCATGAAAAGAAGGCCGCGGTCGACCGAAGGGTATTCGCACGCCAGACGGAATGCGTAATTGAATGCGCGGAGTTGAGAGCCGTTGTTTGCTGCGGGCTGATAGTTGCCGAGAGAACACCCCTCATAACGGCGCGGGATGCGTGCGGCTTCTAGTAGCTTCTTCCGGGCATCCTCCACGCGGCAGCGGCAACGACGCGCACCCTTACCCGGTACAACTTCCATCCCGGTGCCGAAACAGAAGGAGCAGACAACTGGCTCCCCCGCGGCTGATGATACCCGCTGGAGCGGAGAATCACTTTCCTCGACGTCGGGAGCGACAGCTAATCTTTGGACATTAGAACCAACCGACATGAGTTTAATTCTCCTCTCACTTCCCTTCCCTGCCGGCGCCGGCAGAGAGCAACGAGTTCGCCTTATCACGCACCCGCGGGGCGTCTTCGGGGAGCAGAAAGCCTCCCGCCTCTGCGCTCATCTCGCACAACGTGAGATCAATGGACTGGCCCTTGGTTTCAAGCATTGCCACGCACGCCTCGGCCAGCTCAATGACTTCGTTCTGTGTGAGCGGGTGCGGTTCGGTCAGAGTATAGTCGCTGCGCCCGACGTCGGCGTGCACACGTGTGCTTCGTGCGGATTCACTTATCACTCCGTGCTTCCTGAGGACGTTGTAAGCTTCGTGCTGGGCCACGCGTGCGGCTTTTGGTAGTCCCCGGTTCTCCAGCCACTCGCGCGTGCGCTCATGCTCGCGTGCTGCTGCCTGACGAGCTGCCATGTGCATCGCTGGCTCAAGCTCTGCTCTCAATCGAGTAACGACATCCTCCAGCGAGATCACATCCGGGGGCCGGGCTGGTGCAGCGTTGTGCTCGACATTCGAGGGAGGGACGTTTGAAGGAGTCGGGGCTGGTTCGGGAGGTGTTTTATCCACCCGCTCGTTGTCCGCGCCGTTTTTTGGCGCGCGGGAATTAACATCTGTGTCTGAAACTTCTGGAACAGCGAAGCTGTCATTAAAGGGCATTTCATCTGCTGAAGCATGACGCGCATCAGATGAAGCAGGAGAGAAAGCCAAAATTTTTTTACTCTGCGGAGAGCGCGTACCCACAGACGACGTGGCGCGGTTGATGAATATCCTGATCCCGACCCCGTTCTTGCCAGCGAAGTAGCCGATGACGCCGACCTCATGCATCCACGCGAGCGCCTTGCTCGCCGTGGCGCTTGCCACGCCCAGCAACTCGCGCAACTGGATCCAGGCGGTGACCTGCTTCCCTTCCCTAGACTCTGACTCGAAGCGGAGCACGCCCTGCCGTTCCCAGAACTTCGGCGGGGCGCTCACCAAGCGAAGGTAGATCTTGCTCATGAGCGGCGTGACGCGATCAGCTTCGGGCGAGGTGACGGCGGAGACCGCGTCCCCGTCGAGTTGGTGGAAATTTTTCCGGTACTCATTCGCGCCTAGCTGAGTTTTGCGTATAAAACGTGTGGTCGGTAAAAGTTGAGCGCTCATAGTCAAGTTCCTGAAAACAAAAGGCTTGACAGCGATTCATGACTTGCCTATAATGCGTGTTTAGTTAGACACACAACTACTGGCTCGCCACCAAGCGAGTTACTCGAATGACCTGAAGCCTCAGTCGCCAAACTTAGGAGCTTCAGGTCATTTAATTTTATTGCCTACCGCTTGGTAAGCAGTCGCCGCAGTCTTACACCACTTCTTATTCCTTGAGAAGACTGCTATTTTTTACGCATGGTCTGTCAGAAAATTAACAGAGCATGTGAGTAATGGATCATGGCCTGCTGATCGTTCCGCATAGACTGCGATCAATCCTTCATCCCCTGTGGATCAATTCTCATGGTCTGTCGTTCTTGTCACATCCTCTGGCACATTTTCAACAGGGTATGCTGATTACATCACATACCCTGCCCGTTCCGGCACATCCCCTGCTAATAAAATCACACCCCCTGCTAAAAATATGCCAGAGGATGTGATTATTTCGACAGGCTATGATGATTAAGTATCAGGGCATGTTAGTCTGACGACAGGGACTGTGATCTTTATCGCAGGGTATAAGTGACGTGCTTTCAATCAAATGCCGGAAAAATAATCTTGACATATCGCAAATAACGGGGATAATTCTCAACTCGTCATGGATTGTCTTTACTCATCCGAATTAATCTTAATCCATCAAGACAAAGAGGTAGGGTTATGTCTGAGAAAATCAGTGCAACCACAAAGGCTTTAGGGGTAGCTGAGGCGGCAAAATACTTGGGGATTTCACACTACAAAATCACAAGATTTATAAAACTCGGAGTCTTGCAGGCGCACAAAGATTTGAACGACGAGCGGCAAAAACTGATAAAAATTTCAGACTTGGACAGGCTGAAGAAACAACTCGAATCTCCCGTAGGCGACATGGAAAATGAAGGAGCTGATCTCAGCAGCGCTGCGGCATGAGGGTTCGCGAGAGAGGGAAGTTATTGAAATCGAAGTCCCGGATGTCGGAGTTTGAGCAATGATTACAATCACGATTGCCAACCAAAAAGGCGGAGTGGGTAAAAGTACGACTGCTAGCATTACGGCTGCCGAGTTGGGCATGAGGGGCTATCGAACGCTTCTCGTCGACGCCGATCCACAGGCCAATGCGACCTCCGTTTTTTTGGATCCCGCGGACGTACAAATTTCGCTGGCCGACGTCATTTGCCCAAAAGATCAGCCAGCTACTCTCGAATCCGTGATCGTGACCACCCAAGTGCCGGAGTTGGATTTGCTCCCGGCGACTCTGAATTTAGCGACTTATGACCGTGGCGGAGCTTCGAGCGTAGGACGCTTGCGCAAGGCGTTAAGAGATGAGGTCGCGCATATATACGATTTCTGCCTGATCGACACGGCTCCGAATCTTGGACTGTTACTCTCGGCCTCTTTAACCGCGTCGAATCACGTCATCATTCCCGTTCAAGCCTCCGCTTGGGCGGTCGGGGCGGTCTCTGAATTGCTCAAAGTGATTGAAGAAACGAAAGATACGAACGAGCACCTTAACCTGCTGGGCACAGTCTGCACGATGTTGGATCAGCGCACCAACTCCCCGATAAGATCTTCAATACCATCATCCATCGCACGGCGAAGCTGGAGGACTGTCCGATTCGGCATGAACCCATCCAGATATTCGCCCCCGGATCGCGAGCCGCTCAGAATTACGCGGATTTAACCGATGAGATTCTCGAACGTCTCGGGCTAGCGCTCAATCGAGAGAACTCATTGCGATTGCTGGCCGGGGGTGAAAAATCTTGACGAATAGTAAGACTAAAACTAAGTATCAGGGTAACAGTAAGTTCTTGCAGCGTATCGCTGGAAAGAAGGCACTCGGTCCACCGCCGACTCCCAGACCCATTATCGGGGAGCATCCCGTTCGAACCCTTTTGCGTGAAAATGCGGATAAAATTGAAGAAATTAAATCTGAAACCCCTTTACAAGCGGAAGCTCCGAGTTCGGGAACAAGCGCAGCGGTCGCACCTGAGCAGACAGGAAGCGCCACAGCAGTTAGCGAAGAACTAATTGCTTCAAATACGAGTGCTATTGGTCATCTGAAGAGCGGCGCGGGCGGAGTCGAAAGCGAGTTAGTCGAGCCGGATCAAAAACTGCGCGCAGATAGCACCGAAAAATTAAACACTTCAAAAGACACGGAACGGGCCGGGACTGTTAAGACAAGAACAGAAGCAATCGAGAGTGCTCCAGATATCAGCAGGGCAGAAGAGACTGTAATTAATATCAGGAAAAAATACAGGCTCAACAGCGGGGAGTTTTCTCTGTACAGGGAACTTTATTTGATGACTCACGCAATCGGAAAGACTGAGTGCTCGTTCGTGGTTTCAGAGTTAGTTAAATCAACCGGGATGCTCGAAAGACGTGTCAGAGATAATCTCCGAAGATTAAAGAAAAACGGCTGGCTCGTGCTGCTGGAAGGCTACGACTTTGAGAATCGCGAGAAGGCGAAATACCGCGTAAATACAGAGCCGGGATTTTAGCTGATCGATGTTTGCCCCTCCGTTTTTCCTTGCTTTTGCCTATCCCTCCGCCGCTTCTCAAGCCGATATAAAACATTCGACACCCCGTCCATTGCTGCGAGAAACTGCCCCATAATTTCGTCATCCAGGTCTTCTTGCTCTACTTCGCGCATTCCATAGAATATTCGCTTCATCTCTTCCCAGAAAAGATGACGGGTGTCCTGTGGGTCAATCTCCAGCAACTCATCGACTTGAGCGACCACTAAAGCCATATTTCCCGACGTAATAGCATGGTTATCATTCTCACCAAGGACTTCCTTGACACGAGTTCGTAGCCGGTTCTGTGAGCCTTGCACAGCCACGTGAGACCTTAATATCTCCTGCCGCTGGGAGCGTGCTTCGGCGGGCGAGCATTGCATCCGTTCCGGGGTCAGACGTGCGAGATTGGACGCTTCCTGGAGATTGATCTGTCCGGAAGAGAGGGCTTCGACCACATCAGCGGGGAATTCAAGGATGGGAAGATACTGCCCAATGAAGCTGTTGACGGAGACTCTGCCCGATGTTTCACGCTCGAGGATGCCGCGGAGCTGGCTGGCCGCTTCCATCAGCTTTTCGCGCGGCCAGTGGCTCGGGCGACCCCTTTTTGTGTCCGTCGCGGGCCGCCTCTCGACATGGCGCACGGCGAAGAGAAAGCGCGTTAACTGCTTTTCAGAGGAGGGTATAATGTCAAGCATTCGCTCGCGCAAGAGTTGGCAGATCGTGCGGACTGCTTCGGGCGAAGCAAGTGTGTCCGACTCACGTCGGCGACGGCGGGTAGCTCTCATTAGAGGAAAATAACCTCCAGAGGAGGGAATGTTTCACGACTTGGCCATCATACACCGATTTTGCCAATCTAAAGGGTAATAATTGTGATCCCGTGCCCTCTTGGTTACCAGACTTTAAGAGAACTGTAACCTTAATTCTATGCTAGAATCGCTCGCTATGAGTAGGGAAGAGACAGAGCAGACACAGGGCGGGCAGCCTCAAGCCCTAATCCCGGCGGGACAGACGGTCGATCTGGCGCTGCTCAATGCTATCCATCTCTGGGCTGCGGCCACGACGGACGCTGAGAGCGCCTGTAGCCAGGACCTCCTCAGAAGTAAACGCCAGGCCGTCTCTTCATTCTTCGCCCACGCCGGCAAGCACCCGGGCGAGGTCACCGCGCTCGACGTGAAGAACTGGCGCGACACTTTGGAAGCGAAGGGGTTCAAGCCGGCGACCGTCTACGCCCGCATTTCCCGCCTGTCATCATTTTATACGTGGGTGATGCGTGATCCTGCCCTTGGTCAGTTCATCACCAGCAACCCGGCTCAAAATGCTCGACCCAAGTGCCCGAAGCCATATCAGACCAAAAGTTCCAAGGCACTCGACGATGATCAGATGAGCACGCTCATGCGCATCGTCATGGAGAGGGCTGAGACTGGAGACGTGGTGAGGAAGCGCGACTATGCGCTCCTGCTGTTCTTTATCACGACTGGTATGCGCCGTCAGGAAGTAGTTGGCTTGCGCGGTTCTGACATCGAGTTGAGGAAGGATGACATGGTTGTGCGTTGCCGAGTGAAGGGCGGAGATTATATCGGTCGCGCGGTTAATGAAGCTCTAGTGCGGGAGGCACTCTTGGATTATCTCAAGTCATGTGATCGGATGAATGTGCTCGGGAGTAATCGCCCACTGTGGACCCGTCATGATAGGGCAGGGCGGGCAGGCGCGCCGCTCTCGTCGCACTCTTTCGATAAGAATCTAAAGCATTATGCGCGTGAAGCTGGAATTGAGAAGATTCATATTCACCAGACCCGTCATACATTCGCACGAATAATCTCTGAAGAGACAGGCAGTATCTTGGAAACGCAGGATGCACTGGGACACAAGAATCTGGCGACGACGCGAGTGTACATAGGTAGGATCGCGGTGAAGCGTGATAAGCACAGTCGGCAAATTACCGAGCGACTGAAACTCCATCGCTAAACTTTCTCCACAGATGGGCGTACTCTTCTAACATCGAAAATAGATGGCTAATAATGTCTTTTATATCAACCAAATACAGCCAATGAATCCCTATTTTTATTACGGCGCTCCTGCAATATATTAGGCCTATGTAATTATTTGAGTTGCAGCAGTTTGCAATATCACACAATTCTTGCCGATGTGGGCTAAAAATTGTATGATGAGAATTACCATTCAAGCGGCTTCTAAGGATAATTCAATTGGAGGTGCAAGAGATTGAACGAGGTAATGGAGGTTGAAGTAGAAGAGTCGGAAGAGTTTCAGGAATCACGCCGCGAACTACAGGAGATCGACGTGAAGGAGATTTCTAGCCCCGTGCTCGCCAGACTCATCGAAGAGGTACGCAACCAAGAAATGCACAACGCCCAAGCCTATAACCGGACGCATAACCGGCATAACCGTTCCCGCTGAATAGCATCCCCGCGGGAGCAAAAGCGTGATCGAACTCGACACCGTCCTCATCAAGGTCGCCAGCCGCTGCAACATCAATTGCAGTTACTGCTATGTCTACAACATGGGCGATAGCGGCTGGGCCGACATGCCCAACCAGATCTCCGCTGAAACAACCCGAGCCGTCGCTAGAGCCCTGAGGGACTTGTCCCGTGTGCAACGCCGTCCGTTCGCGGTCGTGCTCCATGGCGGTGAGCCACTCCTCCTCGGGCAGATGAAATTGAGATACTTGATATCAATGCTGCGCGGCGTGCTGCCGGAAGAGTCCGCCATCAGTCTCCAGACCAACGGGATTCTTATCAGCAACGAGATACTCGACCTCTGCTCAGAGAAGCGCACCACTATTTCCGTGAGCCTTGACGGGCCGCCGCACGTCCACGACCGCTTTCGCATCGGTCATACGGGGCGGGGAACCTACGACAAAGTTATGGAAGGGCTGGAGCGACTTCGTAGCCACGCTAATTCAGAATTCC
>Ga0209577_10006347_pt1 | contig 10939 bp, 10 predicted proteins | sample GraSoiAngelo_109_FD_185874 | JGI IMG/M metagenome (GOLD analysis project Ga0209577, IMG submission 185874) | Grasslands soil microbial communities from the Angelo Coastal Reserve, California, USA - 14_0903_12_20cm (SPAdes) (version 2) | ecosystem: Environmental > Terrestrial > Soil > Grasslands... | reverse complement strand
CGTTACAATGGTCCCATCCATACGAAAAATCGGCCGCAGAAATGCTGTCGCTTGCTCGGCATCGCCGGAAATGTAATGGCCGATCAATGCGCGGCGAAAGCGGTTGGGGGTTGTATTCGGAAGGCTGCCATGTACCAGTTTCCCATGAAAGAAGAGCACATCGCCCGGTTCCATCAGAACCGGTTGAATCTCTTGTTGTGGTGGGAGTGGGACCGTCACGTCGGTAAAACTCAAACGGGTATCGGCTTGCGTTGTACAGAGGACGGGCCATTGGTGGCTTCCGGGAACCACTTGCAGACATCCGTTCGCTTCATCACATTGATCCAGTGCGAGCCAGGCTGCTATGCAGGTTCCTGGCTGAACCTTGAGAAAAAACTGATCTTGATGGAGTGCCTGACCCCGTGCCAGGGGTGGCTTAAAGTAGAGCATAGTTTGCACTGCATAAAGTTCCTGTCCTAACAACAGGGTAAGCAGGTGATTGAGACGTTCATCAAGGAGCCAGCGCAAGCTGACTTCGTCCCAATGGTGCATTTGAATCATGCGTGGATAGCGCTTGAGCGGGTCTTCACTTGTGGTATCAACACCAACCAGATCCCCTCGATGAGGTCCTTGCGCACGGAGTCGCATATAGTGTTCGCGCAGCAATGCTACCTCGTCAGGAGTGAATAGTTGGCGCGCAACGGCATATCCTTGCTCTTCATAGGTGCTTTTCAGATCCAGAGTAGAAAGCATAACGTGGCCCTTTCCTTTGTTCAAAAAGAGGAGATGCAGAGTTTTCTCTCCCCTGTGCTGGATAAATCCGCACTCTATATTGACGCATCATGTGTTGAGATGTTAGAGAAAGAGAACAGCTTTCGGCTGGTCTCAGAGCAAGTATAAGAGCAGATAGACGCTGTGGCGATAGCAGAAATTGTCCAATATGTGTCTAGAATTGCGCTTTCCTTTGGTTTGCCGTCTCCGATCGGGCTGAAAAGAATAGACATGTGAAGATCGTTTTGTTGGAGAAGGAAGGACACGATGCAAATAGCACCGCCCGTTTTGAGTGAAGGCGCAGCGCCTCACGTGACCTTTGCCGCTCAGACGCAGGCCGTTGAACGCGTTATCCAGACCATGCATACCCATCTGCATGAAGCGCTGACCCTCGAAGATCTGGCCTCGGTGGCCTGTCTGAGTCCCTCGCATTTCCATCGCGTCTTTCGTCGTCTGATTGGCATTCCCCCTGGCGAATTTCTTTCCGCGCTGCGCTTCCAGATGGCCCGGCGGTTGCTGTTGGCGACTTCGCTCAGCGTGACCGATATTTGTTTCGAGGTTGGTTATACCAGCATGGGCTCTTTCACCAGCCGTTTCACGCACCTGGTGGGCCTGTCTCCACGCCTCTTGCGCCAACGGGCTCATGAATTCGAGCCGCTTCCAATAGAGCCTGTCGAGCACTGTCCCACGACGTCCTCTGGCTTTCCGCTGAAACACGCTCTGCTGGGCCAGATCAGCGCTCCGGCGACCTTTCGGGGCACGATCTATGTGGGCCTGTTCAGCAGTCCCATTCCCCAGGGCGCGCCTGTGCGGTGTACCAGACTCAGTTCGCCTGGTTGGTATCTGTTGAAAGGCATTGCTGATGGCGTTTACTATCTGCGAGCTGCCGCGTTTCCCGTGGCCGCAGACCTCCACTCGTCCCTGCTGCCTGGCGAGAAGATGTTGGTGGGCCACAACGCGAGTGCGCTTGTCATCCACCATGGGCAGGTGTCTGGCGATGCCGATCTCGTCCTGCACCCGCCGCGTCTGACCGACCCACCTCTGGTGATGGGATTGCCCTTGCTGTGAATGGAGGAGCGAATACTTAATCCACCCTCAAAACCAGTTTTCCGAAGTTTTTGTTCTCTGCCATTACTGCGTGGGCTGCGCCGATTTCCTCCAGCGAATAGACGTGTTCGATAATGGGTTTTACTTTGCCGTTTGCCAGCAGGGGCAGTACGCTGGTGGCAAAGCGGCGCGTTGCTGCCATTTTCTCTTCGAGGGTGCGCGTTCGCAGGGTGACGCCGCGCATGGAGATGCGTTTGGACATGAGCATGCCGAGGTTGATGTTGGCTTGCGTCCCGCCCATGGTGGACAGGAAGACGATGCGTCCCCAGCTTGTTAAGGCTTCCAGATTCTGTTCCAGGTAGGGCGCGCCGATGAAATCCAGCACGACATGGACACCGGCTCCGCCTGTCAGTTGATTGACTTCTGAGGCGAAATTTTTGTTCGATATTCCTACGTCAAGGCCAAGGGATCTGGCCTTCTCAAGTTTGGCGGGTGTGCGCGATGTGCCATAGGTGGTGGCACCTGTGTTGTGGGCGAGCTGGATAGCGGCTGTACAGACGCCGCTGCCGGCGGCGTGGACGAGCAGGCGCTCGCCCATTTGTAAACCAGCTTGCGTGAAGAGGGCGTCGTGCGCGGTGATAAAGACTTCGGGAACGGCGGCCGCCTGGACAAAGTCAAGGTTATCAGGGATTTCTACCAGCAGTCCCTCGTGGGAGAGGATGTATTCCGCCTGCGCTCCACCGCCTGCCAGGCCCATGACTCTCTGTCCTGGCTTCCACATGCGTACCTGCGGCCCGATGGCATCGACTATCCCGGCAAATTCGAGTCCGGGGATTTGTGTTGGCGAACCCGGGGGTGCAGGATATGCTCCGGCGCGCTGCAGGAGGTCGGCGCGATTGATGCCGGATGCTCGCACGCGTACGCGCACGTAATCGCCCTGTGGTTCGGGCGTTTCGACGATCTGTATTTCTAGCACTTCGGGGCCGCCTGGCCTGGTGATGATGGCTGCTCGCATTTGTTGTGGCTCCTTTTGTTGGATTTAAAATAGTATATCACGTTACTTAGATATGATATAATCCGCACAAAATATAATTATGAGCAGCAAAAGGATGTATAGCGATGTTCACCCTTAACGACATAGTGCAAGGCAATGATGGCATGCTTCATTTCCACAACGGAATTACCCCTGACTCTGATCTGGTGTTTCCATCGGCACATCACGATAGCCGCCAGATCGAGCGAGGAGGCCTTTTTATCGCTATAAGGGGCGAACATGTCGATGGGCATAGCTTCATTCCGCAGGCAGCACAGGCAGGAGCAGGAGGTGTACTCTGCGCGAGGCCCTCAAACGATGTGCCCGCTGAATTCCTGCAGATTGTTGTACCGAACGTTGTGAAGGCTCTGCATGCTACCGCCCGCGTCCGTACCCGGCGCCAGGAAGATACTACACTCATTGGTATTACCGGCAGCAATGGCAAGACCAGTACAAAAGAGGCCGTCGCGTCCGTACTCGGCCGGCAGGCACCCACGCTCAAAACGTACGCGTCCTATAACAGTGAATTAGGCTATCCATTGACTCTTTTACGCCTGGAACCTCAACATCGCTATGCTGCTCTGGAGATGGGGGCCCAGTGGGTAGGCGAGCTGCGATGGCTCTGTGAGACGATTGCCACGCCCAACTGGTCCATTATTACGAATGTGGGCGCCGCCCACCTGGGGTATTTTGGCTCACAGGAACGGGTTATTCTCGCTAAAGGTGAGTTAGTCGAGGTGCTATCAGAGGAGGGTATCGCTTTACTCAACTATGATGATAGCAATGTCCGAAATATGAGCGAGAGGACGCGGGCGCGCGTCTTTTATTATGGCCTGGGCGAGGGCGCGGACGTTCGCGGCAGCGACGTCGGGGGAGACCCGCTGCAAGGGCGCCAGTTTACGCTGAACTACCAGGGGAAACAGGTACGCATCCGGCTGCGGCTACCCGGTGAACACGGGGTGATGATCGCACTTGCCGCCGCTGCCGCGGGGTGTGCTGCGAATATGTCCCTGGAAGAGATATGCGATGGTTTGGAGTTGCTGGTTCCGGCGAAGGGGCGCGGGGAGATCAAGCAGGGCCCAAACGGCAGTATGCTTATCGATGATACCTACAATGCCAATCGCCAATCGATTATCGCCATTATCAACGCGATGCACGAAGCCCCCATTGAACCGGGTGGGCAACGCTGGGCCGTGCTGGGAGACATTTTCGAGCTTGGGCGCTACGCACGGGCCGAGCATCGCGCAAGTGGACAGGCTTTAGTTGACGCTGTCGACTACCTTGTGGCGATTGGCGACGAGGCGCGTTACTATGTGGAGGGGGCTGTGCGCGCGGGTATGCCACCAGAGAATATCTATTATTTCGATGCTGATGTCGAAGACAGCGAGGAGCTGGAGGCGGCTAAACGCGCAGCTGCCGGCCTCCTTAAACTAGATGTGAAAAGCGGTGATATGGTGCTCATCAAGGGGTCGCGAGGTATGCATATGGAGACAATGCTAGATATGTTGTAGGAAGGATTGAGATGGATGGCCAGGAAAAAGATGCGTATTGGGCTTATTTTTGGGGGGCGCTCCGGTGAACACGAGGTGTCGCTGGCGTCGGCGAACTCGGTGATGGCGAATCTGGATAAAGACAAATATGAAGTTGTGCCTATTGGTATCACCAAAGAAGGGGGATGGCTGCTGGGTACTGAACCGGCACGCTTAATGGCGGCTGAACAGGATGTGACGGATGAGGGCAGTACAGGGTCAACTACGGCAGTGACGCTGACCAGCGATCCGCGTTTACGCCGGCTCATTGCTCTACAGGAAGGTGAAGAGCTGCAGGAGAACGGCGCTTTAGATGTCATTTTTCCGGTATTACATGGCACCTATGGCGAAGATGGTACGCTGCAAGGCATGCTGGAGATGGCCAATGTGCCATACGTGGGCTGCGGGGTGCTTGGCGCCGCGCTGGGCATGGATAAAGAAAAGATGAAGATCGTCTTCCAGGCGGTCGGTCTCCCTATCGTCGACTACCTGGTCTACCGGCGCAACGAGTGGGAACGCTCGCCTGAAACGATTATGGATGAGATCGAGCAGGACCTGGGCTATCCCTGCTTCGTGAAACCTGTCAACCTGGGGTCGAGCGTTGGTATCAACAAGGCCCACGAGCGCGTTGAACTGGAACATGCCATCCATGTCGCGGCGGAGTATGACCGCAAGATTATCATTGAGCGAGGCATCAACTGCCGGGAGCTTGAATGCGCTGTACTGGGCAATGACGAGCCGATAGCCTCTGTTGCCGGCGAGGTGATCGCCAGCAATGAATTTTATGACTATAACGCCAAGTACATCGATAACAAATCCCAGGTGATTATCCCCGCCGATATCCCCCAGGCTACGGCGGAGGAGGTACGCCGCCAGGCGGTGAAGGCGTTTGTAGCCCTTGACCTCAGTGGCCTGGCTCGCGTGGATTTCTTTCTGGAGAAAGAGACCGGGCGCGTCTATATCAACGAGGTCAATACGCTGCCAGGCTTTACTGAGATCAGTATGTATCCCAAGCTTTGGGAGGCGAGCGGACTCCCTTATCCGCAATTGCTGGACCGACTGATTGAGCTGGCTGTAGAACGACACCAGGATAAACAACGCAACAGGACCAGCCGTTAATCGATTTGCATGTGAAAGATGCGCGAGCGCATAGACAGGGAGGGTTAAGGGATGCCGCTAGATGGGCTGGATATAGGCCGCTACCATCTGCTCCGCCTGATTGGCAGCGGTGGCATGGGGGAGGTCTACCTTGCCGAGGATACGCGTATCAAGCGGCAAGTTGCTATTAAGGTGATCCGCGGCGAAGCCATCTCATCCGTGAACACTCATGCTACCCCGAACGCGGCCCGCCTCTTTGAACGCGAAGCGAAGGCCATCGCCAGGCTCAATCATTCACATATACTCCCCCTCTTCGATTATGGTGAGGAGAGTGTCAACGGGATCTCGCTCACCTTCATGGTGATGCCGTATTGCCCGGCGGGCTCGCTGGATGGCTGGCTGCGTCAAAAGGGGGAGGCACGTGAAACGCACGCTTTATCTTTGCAAGAGGCCGCGTACCTGCTCAACCAGGCCGCCGATGCACTCCAATATGCTCACGATCAGCAGCTCGTTCACCAGGATGTCAAACCCTCTAACTTCCTCATTCGCTCAACGCGAGAGGCGGGACTGCCCGACCTGCTGTTGACAGATTTTGGCATCGCGAAACTGATTACGGCAAACTCCAGCAGCAGCCAGTCTGTGCGCGGCACGCCGTCCTATATGGCGCCGGAACAATGGGAAGGGAACCCGGTGATCGCGTCCGACCAGTACGCGCTGGGCATCATGGCCTATCAACTTGTCACCGGGCGGCTGCCCTATCAAGGAGGGCCAGGGCAGATCATGTACCAGCACTTCACCAGCGAACCACAGCCTCCCAGCGCACACATGCCCTTTCTATCTATGGAGGTCGATGCTGTGATCTTACAGGCGCTGGCGAAAAAACCGGAGGATCGCTTCGACTCGATAACGGCTTTCGCGCAGGCCTTCCAGCAGGCTGCACAGGACAGCAACGAGACCATCAACCAGTTGCCATCACTGAAGACGAGTGTCCCTACCTTCACCAGTACCGATGGTCGCCATGGCCCTGGTGCTGGTGGTAGCAGTGACCCGTATGCAACTGTCACCAGCAGGCCTCCTGAAGAACAGGATCTCCCCCTATCCGTAAGCGATGTAAGTACGGTGATTACAGGGGGAAAAGATGGGAGCGGCGATAGGGTAACTCCCGCTCCTGAGGTCAATAGCCAGGCGATGAATGAGCAATTCCCCATGCTCAATAGAGGTGATTGGGATACAGGGAGTAAGGGGCGCCAGCCGAAGCGGCAGAGTGGGAGTGGGAGAGGATTATTGATGGTGGCGCTGGCGCTGCTGGCACTTATCCTGATTGCGTCCGGCGCCGGCGCTTACTATTTCCTGGCAGGATCGAGGTCACTTTTCATATTCGGCGGCCCGGATATTACCGCTACCACCCGGGCGCGAGGACAGAGCACTGCCATCGCGCTCACGACCGCGAATGCACGTCACTTCGCCAGCGCTACCGCGCAGATGAAAGCTACCAGTACAGCGGAAGCCAATCCCTATGCACCTGGGGGCGGCACACTGGTCATCAACGACCCTTTGAGCAACAATAGCAAGGGCTACAACTGGGAAGAGGGAGGGAGAGATGGGGGCTTCTGTACCTTTAGCGGGGGCACCTATCACTCCAACATACCGCAAAGCGGAGTTTTCCACTCCTGTCTCGCACTGGCAACGAACTTTGCCGACTTTGCCTTCGAAGTGCAGGCAGCGGTCATCTCTGGGAGCTCCAGCGGCATCGTTTTTCGCGCGGATCGCGCGACAACCCACCTGTATTACTTCATTATCGACGAGAGTGGGAACTTCCACCTGAAAGTCTATTTCGATAAATTCGATACTTCCAGCGTGGTGGCCAGCGGCTCCAGCGCGGCGATAAAGACCAGTGGGAGCAACCTGATCGCGGTTGGCGCGCGCGGCGGCCAGATTGATTTGTATGTCAACAGGCAACTCATCAAGAGTTTGAGCGATACCACCTTTCGATCGGGGCAGATCGGGGTTGTTGCTCTTGCAGGGGAGGTGGCATTCAGCAATGTGAGGGTGTGGAAGTTGTAGCATGGTACAATAGAAACAGATAGAGAACCGTTAACGTACCTCACCGTCAGAAAATGCGATGACGTGTTTGGGATTAGTATAAACGCCAATCGTAGGAGGAAAATGCAATGGCTCTACCCAGTACCCTTTCATGAATGTAGATGACTACCTGACGCTTGATCGAAATAGCCAGGAAGCACGCTATGAGTATTACGACGGCGAATTGCAGATGCTCGCCGGTGGAAGCAACAGCCATTCACTTGTGATAGCAAACTTGACCACCATCCTTAACAACTCACTGAACGATAGCCCCTGCCGTGTTTACAACATAGACGTACATCTACGACTCTCTGAAACACGCTATGTCCATCCCGATGTCACAGTCAGTTGTGATCCACGCGATGAAGAAACAGACGAAATGATACAATATCCGCATCTCGTGATCGAAGTCCTATCCCCAAGTATCGAAGTCGTTGACAGAGGGAAAAAATTCGCTTATTACCGAGAATGTAGAACATTATTCAGTTTCCCATTGATACTGTTTACAGAAAAGTGAAGCTTGCAGGCTCGCGTAATAACAAGAACAAGAAAAGCTAACATAATGGCGTTCGATTTATCTTTTGTCAATCAGGTTGCTCATTGCGCAGAACAGATACTTGCACCGTTAGGGAATCGCTGGTTACATGTCCGAGGCGTTGCTGAGAGAGCATGCCAGATCAGTAGAGCATTTGATACCTCTGATAGCACAGATCTAGTTGTTGCAGCGTACCTACACGATATTGGTTATGCTCCTGCACTCAAAAACACTGGATTTCATCCACTTGATGGAGCATCTTATGTGCGCTCTTTAGGCTATGAGCGCCTGGCGTCTCTCGTTGCCCACCATTCTGAGGCACGTTTTGAAGCACGACTACGCGGTCTTGAGGATGCACTAAATGCGTTCCCTCGCGAGTGTTCAGCAGTAGCAGACGCTCTTACCTACTGCGATCAAACTATAGGACCCACAGGTAATACTGTCTCTCTGCAAGAGCGTGTAGTTGAGGTTTTCGCCCGTTATGGTGAGGAAGATATCGTTTCTCAAGCACTTCGTCAATCACAACCTTACCTCTCCCTTGCTGTTGAACGTACCCTAACCAGGTTGCATGCCTACGGTTTAGAAGCTACTATTAATTGATGACTGGCTGTGGTCGGTGTTCTAAATAGTGCTCAATACGCAAGCGAATAGAGGGATGCATTTTCAAATGTTTGATTTCCTGGGAGGAAAAGAAAGCAACCTCGTAAGACTCTTCACTTGCCCGTATTTCTCCGCCAACAATTGTACAATAGAAACAGATAGAGAACTGTTGACGTACCTCACCGTCAGAAAATGCGATAACGTGTTTGGGATTAGTATAAACGCCAATAATATATTCCGGTTTTACGTCCAATCCGGTTTCTTCTTTGACCTCTCGCACAACAGTTTCTCCAATACTCTCACCAATGTCCATTGCTCCTCCTGGTAGAGCCCATAAATCATTATCCCTACGCCGATGCAAAAGGATTTTTCCCTCGTCGTTGGTAACGATTGCCGAAGCTGACGGAACAATACTATTTGGCTTAGGCGCATTGGAATCGTTAAAGTAGTCTAAACGAGCCATAATTGCTCCTTATATTATTGGATTTGTTGTTGCCCATACAGATTCAAAATGTGCTGCGAAGTTCGCAAAGATACCCTTCGGTCCTAAACAGCGTAGATGAAGCAAAGGAGCCTTTGACCCATGTAGACCGTATAGGTGGGGAGTAACAAACATCTCATTATCACATCGAAACAGTGAATTGTACAAGACAGTAGAATGATAGCGGATGTCGATTCCATCGCAGTCCCGAATGCCACGGAAATGATAGAGCGTTGTTTGAATGCGTGCGGATAATGTTCCGCCTAATTGTTCCTCTTCATCGCGCATTTGCACAGCAATACATGCCGGGTGAGCCAAAGCAATCCTTATTTTGCAACCGTTTGTTGCCTTCTCCTTCAAGAGGTCTACCAGACCTGAATTTTGCTCGGGTAAAAATAGCATAGCGTAGCCGAGTAGATCAATCTGCTCTTGTGGTTGGAAGAATAGTTGCCACCACACATTAGGCAGTACTTCATTGCGATGAGCGTAAGCTGCAACGACCTCAAAGGTATGTTCACTAGCTGCAGCCTTATTGTCGGTGGGCCAGAGAAAATCCTCGTGTTCCTTAAGCAATTCTGCAACTTGCCAACGGTGACGAGCGTGCGGAACACGCCCATTTAACCAACGCTGGACAGTTTTAGGATCAACATTGGTTACTTTGGTAATCGTATCTATATCAATATGTGCGACAGTCATTGCATTTCGTAACCGTTCGTTCGTCATATTTTCCCGCTACTTTCTAAAAATATAAGGATATTGCTAGCATAGCACAAAACGTCCTGAAACGTCCCATGATGTGGTTCAGAAGTCCTATTGATTGAGGTATTCTGTTGTTGGTTCAAGAATTTTCTGAGATTGCCTGCAACGTAAAAAAGTTATGAAATGCTCTGGCACAGAAACGAGGTAAATCGGGATGGAAAAAATGAGATGGTATGCCGGGAGCGGCAAGCACTTCTACAGTCCTATGGGATGCTACTACACCCGTTTAGAGGACGGGACGGAGATCGAGGTGCATCCTAAGACCTATGATGAACAATTCCGCGCCTACCTTGAGCGGATCGGCGTTCAAAGGACAAGCTGGTATACTATTATGCAGCAAGCCGAGAAAGAGTGGAACGAGTATTGTCAGGTCATGGATGACTTTGCTGAGGACCTCCAGCAATGGCTTGAGTATCAAGCGCGTGGCGTTGTGGTTGAACGGCCCCACAAGAGGCCAACGAGGGTGAAGCCATGACACATGACCTCAAGGAGAAAGCGCGTCGATGATGGAACGAATATAGAATCACAAGTGGAAAATAAAAGAAAGCTTGATAGATGCTCCAGTCACAGGTACAGAATTCTTTATTGAACTCGTGGAAAGGCTTTATATAGTATGTCACGCACCACCATCCGTACCATAACAGTTGAACCGTTGAACATTCCACTGTTGGAGCCGTTCAGTATCGCTACTGGAAGCACCAATGATGCGCGCAATGTGCTCATCACCATCATGCTCGAGGACGGGAGCAGGGGTTATGGAGAATGCGCGCCCTTTACACCCAGCACTGGCGAGACACAGGGAACGGCGCTTTCTGCTGCACAGGGGTGCGCGGAGTTGATCAAGGGGAGAGACGCGGCACACTGGCGCAGCCTCTCCAGGTTGATACGCGGCGTCTATTTCAGCCAGGGGACGGCCATCGCCGGCATAGAGATGGCGCTGCTGGATGCTCTCACGCGCTCTTATGGCATCCCGCTCTATGTCTTCTTCGGGGGAGCCGGCACGTCCGTGGAGACGGACATGAGTA
>Ga0209577_10006346_pt1 | contig 10941 bp, 4 predicted proteins | sample GraSoiAngelo_109_FD_185874 | JGI IMG/M metagenome (GOLD analysis project Ga0209577, IMG submission 185874) | Grasslands soil microbial communities from the Angelo Coastal Reserve, California, USA - 14_0903_12_20cm (SPAdes) (version 2) | ecosystem: Environmental > Terrestrial > Soil > Grasslands ... | reverse complement strand
CCGACTCCCGCGCCCTCTACCTCTTCCCCACCAAAGCTCTCGCGCAAGACCAACTCGCCGAACTCCACGACCTCAACCAGCGTCTGGAAAACCGCTTCGGCGTTTTCACCTACGACGGCGACACGCCCGCCGACGCCCGCCCATCCATTCGCGAAAAAGGCCACGTCGTTCTGACCAATCCGGACATGCTCCACACCGGAATCCTGCCGCACCACACGCGCTGGACGCGCCTGTTCGAAAATCTCCGCTACATCGTCCTCGATGAACTCCATACCTACCGCGGGGTCTTCGGAAGCCATCTGTGCAACGTCTTGCGCCGCCTCCGGCGCATCGCTCGGTTCTACGGCCGGGATCCTCAATTCATCTGTTGCTCCGCTACCGTCGCCAACCCCGGCGAACTCGCTTCACGCCTTCTCGAATCCGAAGTCGAAGTCCTCAACTCCAACGGCGCTCCCGCCGCGGAAAAAACCTTCGTCTTTTACAACCCTCCCGTCGTCAATCGCGCCCTCGGCATCCGCCGCAGCTACATCAATGAATCCTCGCGGGTGGCGCAGGAATTCCTGAAACACGATCTGCAAACCATGGTCTTCACCAATTCGCGCCTGCACACGGAAATTCTCCTAACCTATTTACAGCAAGCCAACCCGCAGTTGCCGGGAAAACCGGAAACCATTCGCGGCTATCGTGGCGGCTACTTGCCGAACGAACGCCGCGAAATCGAACGCGGCCTCCGCGATGGAAAAATCCGGGGAGTTGTTTCAACCAGTGCCCTCGAGCTCGGCATTGATGTCGGCTCCCTCGATACCGTCGTCATGGCCGGCTATCCCGGCACCATCGCCGCCACCTGGCAGCGCGCCGGCCGCGCCGGCCGCCGCAGTGGAAGCTCTTGCGCCGTGCTGGTGGCTTCGTCTGCTCCTCTCGATCAATTCATCGTGCGTCATCCGGACTATTTTTTCGGCAACACCCCCGAGCACGCCTTCATCCAGCCCGACAATCTGGAAATCCTAATCAATCACCTGAAATGCGCCGCGTTCGAATTGCCCATCGCTCCAAACGACAAATTCGGCGATGTCGATCTCCCCGATATGTGCGCGCGGCTCGCCGAGGCTGGTTTCCTGCATTTAGCGGGAGAAAACTACCACTGGACGCAGGAGGCCTACCCCGCCGATACCATCAGTCTCCGATCCGTAACCAGCGACAATTTCGTGATCATCGACGTCACCGGCGCGCCAAATGTCATTGGCGAAATCGATTTCCCCAGCGCGCTCGCCTTCGTCCACGAAAAAGCCATCTACCTTCACGGCGGCCAGCAACACCACGTCGAACATCTCGACTTCAAGGAACGCAAGGCCTACGTCAAGCGCGTCGACGTCGACTACTACACCGACGCTGTCCGCTACACCCAAGTCCGCGTCCTCGAAATCGCCTGCGAGCATCCAACCAGGATGCGAGTCCTCAGCGAGCGAAGCGAGTCAAAGGACCTCCCCTCCAGGCACTCTTATTCCCACGGTGATGTCCTCGTCCGTTCCCAAGTGGTCGGCTTTAAGAAAATCAAATTCTTCACCAACGAAAATATCGGCGACGGGAAACTCGAACTCCCTGAAAACGAAATGCACACCACCTCTTACTGGATCACGCTGGAGCGCCCCCTGCTCGAATCGCTTCCCTTCACCGTGAGCGAGCGTCAATCCGGAATGTTCGGCCTCCTCCACGCCCTTGAATCCGTCGCCACCCTTCTGCTCATGTGCGATCGCCGCGACCTCGGCACCGCCATCGGCGAGCGCGCGTTTACCCTGAGGCCGCTGAAAGTGGCCGAAGGGCCCTCATCCGATTCGTCAGACCCGAACAATGTCATCCTGGCCCAGTCGTACCCAAATAGTGTCATCCCGAGCGAAGCGCAGGACCTCAACTCATCGCTTTCGATCACGCCTCCGTTCGAAACAGACTTCTCTTCAACTCGCTTCGAGAACGCCTCCTGCAACGCCAAAGAATTCTTCGAACCAAATCTTTACCTCTTCGACGGCTACCCCGGCGGAATCGGCTTCTCCGAACCCCTCTTTCGAACGCACGCTCTTCTCGTAGAAAAAACCCGCGAACTAATTTCCGCCTGTCCCTGCGAACAAGGATGCCCATCCTGTGTGGGCCCCGCCGGCGACCTCGCCCCACACGCAAAAGAAGCCGCCCTCGCCATTCTCGACAGGTTGTGCGCCTAAGATGTCGGCCGCTGCCGACAAATTCTCACGGCTCACTGCGCTGAAGCCCGCCCGGTCGATGCCCGCGCGGCCCGCCGCCATTCGAACACCCGACGAAGCAGACTCGCTCGGCCGGCTCCTTGGCGCTGGCGTTGCCAGGAATCATTTCGGCAATCATCTGACGATTCGAAACTGGTTTTCCACTCCGGAATTTGCGGACCCATCGTGCATAGCGCTGGAATTATTGTCGCGTACGCGCGATGAGTCGCTTTCCCGCAAGACCCGCGTTGCACTAGAAGACCCAAGGAAGTGGCTGTTCCTCGACACGGAAACGACCGGACTCGCCGGGGGCACCGGCACGTACGCCTTCTTGATTGGTCTCGCGTGGTGGGATGGGGACGGTTTGCAGGTCGAACAATTGTTCATGCGTGATTTTACTGAAGAATATTCACTACTTCATGAACTATCTGCGCGTATTGCCGAGCGGCCGGTGCTCGTTACTTTCAACGGGAAATCGTTCGATTGGCCGTTGCTCGAAAATCGTTTCACCATGACGCGCTCCATCGCCGTTCCGAAGCTCGCGGCGCATCTGGATTTACTGCATCCCGCGCGCGCGTTGTGGAAGCTCCGGCTCGGTTCCGTGCGGCTCATAGAACTCGAACGCCACGTCCTCGACGCACCCCGGCTCGGCTGGCATCGTGAGAACGATGTGGCGTCGGCGCTTATCCCGCAATTTTATTTCGATTACCTGCGCGGCGGGTCCGCCGAGCCTCTTAGGGGGGTGGTGCGGCACAATCAGATGGATTTGCGCGGGCTTGCCGCGCTCTTCTCTAAGATCAACGCGCTGCTTTCTGAGCCTGCCGGCGCCCGAACCGAAGTCGAAAGCCTGGATCTCTTCGGGCTTTCAAGATTCTTGCAGCGGCGCGGCGACCGAGATCGCGCGCATTCCGCGTGTGCGCAAGCCCTGACGATGGGGCTGCCTGCGGAATTCCGCCCAAAGGCGCGTCGCGATCTTGCGCTGATGGCCAAGCGCCGTGGCGAACACGCGCGCGCCGCCGAGATCTGGCTGGAAATTGTTGCCGATCTGCACGAGGGTATTCACGCCTCGGAACAACTGGCCATTTACTACGAACTTCATGGCAAAGACCCAGCCAAAGCAATGCAATTTGCCAAGTTGGCGGTAGCCACGCTGCGGCGCCAGCGCGCCAATTCGCGCGATCCGTTTCTCACGGCGCGGTTTGCGCGGCTGGAGAATAAGTTCCTGCGGCGAATCGCACGTCTGGAGAAAAAATCACAGCCGTCTTCTGCGGCGCGGCCCCGGGGCGCTGGGGTGGTTGCGGAGCCAAAGGCCAGTTCAGGGCTTTGGTGAGCCCGTCGAAGGTGTTGCGCGTCGTGCCTTCCATGGTCACGCACTCGTCTCCCAAACAATCCAGGAACATGCCGCCGTCCGGAGTATCAAACGAAAAAAAGTTCGGGCGGCGAAACAAATTGGTGCGCTCGGAATATTTTTTCTCAAGCGCTTCCGAATATTGCCCGAAAAAGCGCGCCGCGTGTTCTTTGCTGTCCAGGTGCAGGCGGGTTACCAGGATAAGCTTTTTCGTTTGTTTCTGCTCGAAGACGACGTAGCGGTCGCCATCCCAGGCTGCCGCCAGATTCTTTGCGCGGTCGTTGTCGAGGAATTGCTTCAATACTTCCTTCCAACCGAATTCACCTATGATATTTTCGTCGAGCTTGGACCAGTTGTCGCCGAGCAATTTCTCGAGCGGCGGAAGAGTGAGACTCGTGGGGTTTTTGCCGGACCGGTAGAGCACCGGGTGGAGAATCTGCTGCGTGGAAACTGGCGGCTTCTCGAACAGGCCCGGCAGTGCGGACCATCCGGTATTTCTCATGACTGCAGCCGAGAACGTGAGTCCGCCGAGATAGGGAAAGATCAGCGCGTCCTTGAGGAATGGGGGAGCTTCTTGCAGCGTCGGAGTGCTGCCCAGATCGCCGATCAACATGCCAGGGTCGAAGTCCGGCACATCCTTCAGGGAGCGGCCGGTCCCGAGCATCAAGTAATCGACCATAGCGGCCATGGCGCTGCCCTCAAGCACGGAGTCGCGCGCCAGCTCGGCATCTTCATTGGGCCGCGCTGCTTTTAGCCACGTCTCGATCTGGAAATGCTGGTCCTCGAGCGCATGCGTCAATTCATGGGCCATGACCATGCGCTGGTCGGCAAGCGGGCTCCAGTCCGCGATGTAAAATTCATGGGTCTTCGGATCGTAAAGCCCCTCGACCTGTTCCGTGAGCACGTTGACCATGAAGGTATCGAGGTCGAATCCCCTGGGAAGAAGGCCAAAGGCTTCGGCGCTGCGCTGATCGGCGTAGCGTTCGGCTGGATTTTTTTCTTCGTTCATCTGCCTGATGACGTAGGCGCGGATTTCTTCGCGAGAACGCAGGGATTTTTTCAGCGGCGTGACCAATTTCAGGCCCGTGATTTGGCTCATCTGGCCGAGGACTTCGTCGGCAGCAGCGATGAAGTCGGCGTCCGTGGCTGGCTTGGAATCCGGGGAAGGGGGAGCGACGGCTGCTTCCTGCGCGAGGACGGCGACACCACCAAGGAAGAGGGCGAGGCTCAAAAAAATAGCACGCAGCCCGAGAAAGACGTGTTTCAAGTAAGAGGCCATATCGTTTTCAGAATAGCAGAATCCTGATGGGGTCGTCTGGCATCTGCGGGCACGACATCTCGTGCCCCTACAAGGGACTGAGAAAAAGCCGGATTGGAGGATGGGCGGCATGGAATGGTCCGGTCAGTCGCGATCGGGAGGTGGGATATCACTGATGAACACGCTGGTCACCAACAACGAGCGGGAGTTCCGTAGAGTGCGTGGTCTGAAGGCGGAAAACTGGGCGGTGTAGATGGGCGGGGCAGTTCCTCAGGTGAGGCGCCTATTGTGCTGGACTTGGATGCGGACGTTCGGTCTCAGGCGAAGGACTGGCGCAACATGGTTTGGCGGCGCTCACCACAACTGTTGTCCCCCAGACAAAAAACAGCACATCCCCGTTGGGCGCCCTTCGCATTCACTCAGGGCAAGCAGAGTGAACAGTGCCGCGCCCTACAAAGGTAAAAACGGAAAATACAAGAGCAAAAAAAGAAAGGGGCGCCCCACAAGGGCATGGACGACCGAGCATGACCGGCCGATGTAGTTCGTGGAGGCGCGCGATGGATATTGGTTCCATCAGGAGCGCTCGCAGCTGGTGATGCAGCCGCATCCGCTGTCGCATTGTTTACCGGAGACGTGGCGCGTGCCGGAAGAGACGGAAATTGTGGCGCGGGTGACGGGCGTGGTCACGCGTTTGAATGAGCCGGGACACGTTTCTCATCGAGGATCTCCAGAAGAGCCCGGAGATTGGAACAGAAAAGTTCCTTGAGATAATCGGGCGCTGCTTCCGGCAGAAGGACCCGGAAGACTTCGATGCGGCGCCAGTGTAAGACCGCGCTAGGCAATCCAACTTCCATACCCGCGAGGCAGGCCCGCAAATCTTCCTGTTGGCTGGAGAGTGGCGTTTCCAGAATCCGTTCGAAAATCTGTCATGACAAAGCTGCAAGGCCTGCTGGATAGCTGCGTCCGGATAAAGGGCAGCCAGGCTGGCATGTTCATATCGGCCGCTGGAGAGGTCCCGCAAGGAAGTCATATAGGTCAGCCGGGCAAATAGCCCGGGAATGCGTGCAAGAGTTGTCAGGGTGAAATCCTGAATAACTCTGCGGTTTTGCTGAAGCTGTGTAAGCGTTCTCATGCACCGATGTGTTCCGCATACGGAACGTTCAAGCACAGAACCCCGCTAAACTGCCCTCCTGATGATGGCCCGCAGCAGGGCTGCTCCCTTGAAAAAATACTACCTGCCGTAGCAGTTTCTGTCTTGGCCGTTTTGATGGTACTGCCTGCTATGCGGTCCGTCAATCTTTCAGCCCGTAAACCCGAATGGAAACGGTGATGAAAGAGCTCGGGGAGCGCGCCGCGGCTGGGGCAGAGTTGGCTTCATCCTTGAATCTTCGCGGTCTGGACGTTGCTTAGCAGCAACTCGTCCACTGCTGCCAGGAGATCGGTCGCCTTGAAGGGTTTCTGAAGAATCTGACGCGTGCTTCCGGCAATACGCTCGCCTGCATCCTGAGAGGGCGTGACGGCGCACATCCAGATCAATCTGCGGCTGAGCGCGGGCTTATGCTGGGCAAGCCATTCGCCCAAGCCGCCTCCGTTCGCACCATCAGAAATCTGCAGATCCGCGACGATGAGATCGAAGTCTTCTTGTTCAAGCAGGGCGCGGGCTTCAGGAATATCTCTTGCCGTTCGTACACGATGATCGCGGCCTCGCAGAATGGCCCCGACGGCTTCCAACACGGAATCATCGTGATCCACTAAGAGGATTCGTCCATCCCTTCCTAAGACGGTCCTTTGTCCCGGCGTAGAGGGCGCTGGAGAAGCCACAGGTTGACGGGGCAACTCGATGGTAAAAGACGCGCCACGGGCCGGGATATTCCTAACGCGAATGATTCCCCCATGCTCCGTGATGATTCCATAGCAAATGCTCAGACCGAGACCCGTTCCTTTGCCGACAGGTTTCGTAGTGTAGAAGGGATCGAAAACCCGAGACGCGTCTTTCACCCCGGGTCCGCTGTCGGTGAACTCAATGCAGAGCCGGTCGCCATCGAGCGCGGTCGACACCCATAGATCGCCTTCAGTCGAATGTTCCAGGATGGCGTCAACTGCGTTGTTCACCAAATTCAGAAAAACCTGCTGCAGCTGGTGCGGATCGGCAGCAGTGACGGGTAAATTCTCCGCCAGGTCCAGGTGGACGCGGATGTTGTGCATGCGCAAATCATAGTCACGCAGCGCCAGCGTCTCCTCGAGGGCTTGGTTGATCTGCACGGGAACACGCTCAGGTTTATGCTGGCGGGCGAAGCTAAGGAGATTCTGCACGATGCGGTGTGTGCGTTGTGCCTGCTTGTAGAGTTTGTGGGCGTACTCCGTGCCCTTCTGTCCCATCTGTCCGCTGGAGGTCAACAATTGGCTGTAACCGAGGATGGCGGTAAGAGGGTTGTTCAGTTCGTGCGCGACCCCGGAGATCAACTGCCCGACCGCCGCCAGCTTCTCACTGTGGAGCAACTGCTCCTGAGTGCGGCGCAGGTTTTCGTAGGCCTGACGAGTCTCCTCATAAAGAATCGAGCGCTCGATGGCGCTGGAAATCTGGCTGCCGACGGCGATGAGCAGGTTCACGTCGGCCGGAGAAAACTCCCTGGGCGTGCGGCTGCCGACGATCAGACCTCCGATAACGCGGTCTTTGGACCACAAGACGACGACGTACGCGGCAACAATCTCCTCTTTTAACTGGGCGTCGCGGAAAATCGGCGGCAACGACAAACCTTGGGCGGAGAGAAATGTCGCGTGCACGGTCTTGATATGCTGCATCAACTCCGGGTTCACGGAGACGGGCGGAAAGTGCTGTGAGAATTCCGAACGATGGCCGACGGCAGCGATGCGCCGCAACTGCGTGTCCTCCTGATCGAACAGGTACAGCGAGGTGGCATCCAGTTTGAAAAGCTCGGTCATCTGACCGAGCGTGCGATGCAGCGAATCGCCGAGGTCCATTGATTCCGTCAGCGTCTGGGCGATCGAATTCAATACCAGGAGCTCCCGGTTGCGGCGCCGGATTTCGTATTCGGCCTGCTTCCGTTCCGTAATGTCGAGCAAGAAGCCCTGATACGCTGTCACGTTGCCGGCGGCATCGCGGACCGCGATGGAAGATTCCAGCATGGTACGTATTTCGCCATCCTTGCGTCGCATTTCGAATTCGAAATCGGCGACCGTACCATGCTGCTGCAGAAGCTTCTTGAGCCTTTCGCGATCGGAGGTATTGGCATAAAACGCGGAAGGAATGTCGACCCCCAGCAGCTCCTCGCGGTGCTCATAGCCGGTCATGCGAAGAAGGGCGTCGTTGAAATCCAGGAAGCGCCCCTGGGGCGTGGAGATAAACACGCCTTCCTGAACGCTGGAGACGAGCGTACGGTATTTTTCCTCCGCGCGTTTTCGATCGGTGATGTCCTTCAAAACGTGGACGGTTCCGAGCTGCAGTCCGCTTGGATCCGTAAACGTGGAGTTGGAGGCCAGGAAATAGCCGGGCAGCCATGGATCAGGATCGTCGCCTTCTCCGCCAACTCCCTCGCAGTAAGGGCAACTCTTGTAGGCAGCGTTTTGCACGGGGAGGAGTTCCATGACGCTTCGACCGACAAGAGCTCCTCCCTCACGCCCCAGGAGTTGGCTGAGCCGCTGATTGCTGCGCAGAATGCGCCCGGCGCGATCATGGACCAAGATGGGATCGCCAATGGAATCAAATGTGTATTCCCACTGACGCTGCACGGCGGTGACTTGTTCAAGCAAGCTCACGTTCTGAAGCGTCAAGCCGAGTAAGTTCGCGATATTGACAAGATAGGACAGCTCGTCCGGGTGAAACCGTCCGTGGCGCGTCGAACCTACGGCGATGACTCCCAATGGCCCTTGCTTGCCGGGAAGAGGCAGAGTAACCAGCGTCTTCAATCCGGCTTCGTCGACTCGCTTCCGAGCCGTGGGATCCCACTCGTCTTCGGACTGCAGAAATTGGCACTCGCCCTTTATCACGCGCTGCGCCCAGGGCTCCATCGCGGAAAGTTTGGCATAGCAAGTCAAGTACGACTGGTCGAACCCTACCGATGCCCGCGCCACGAGTTGCGCCGAACTCCCTTCGCCTTCCTTCAGCCGGACGATGCCGTGCGTGGCGCCGAGACTCTCCACGAGATGCGACAGAACCTGATCAATCACTTCCTGGACGGAAAGCGTTTGCGTGCTTGCCGCTGTCAAGAGCGTGAGGCGACGCATCTTGTCATTCAATTCTTCGCTTCGAGTGCGCGCACCTTCCAGGACGACCACCACCATGGCGATTCCCAAGGCCACTCCCAGAATATGGTCGAATGCCACGCGCAAGAGAAAAAGCGGGCTATCCCGCCAGAGCGGACGGTCCAGCCCATGCAGGCCACTCAGCAGGAAAATCCCTGCAAGAAGCTGCGCCCCGTGACTGCGGCGCGCCAGATCAGACCTCCACATCATCCAGCCGGCAAGCAGGCAAATAATGGTCTCGAAAATGGCAGTTTCCCAATGAAGAGAAGCTAGCTGTTGCGGGCCCCTGCGTTCGATATAGTAGATGGCTGTTAGCATCAAGCCCATCAGCGGAACCGGAGACCAGAGTCGCCGCTCCGAGCCTGCCGAGCAGTGCACCACGACTACCAGGAAGAGAAGCAAGGCAGCGGCCTTGGCCAAGACGCTTGCCAGATTCAATCCCGGGAGCTGATGAATCAGCAGTGCCACTTCGCACAACGAGGAGAAAGTAAAGCAGCACCACCCGATGAGCCAAAAACGGAAATAGCCCGTGTGGTGATCGCGGCGGAAAAGAAGAAAGAGCACCAGCAGGATGATAAAGGAAGTCGCTTCGGAGAAAGCGATCCCTAGCAGGCCTTGATTCGCCAACACCATGCCCCGCCTCCCGGCTGGTAGTGCCGTCGCTGCGGTGCTCGTGCTGCCGCGAAGCTGGATGTGGACGGCGAGAAGCTCTCTAGTGATAACCCTTCAACGACGCTAGCACGCTATTTTCTGACTGGGCAAGGCCGTCACCATTTGTGTGTGCCGTCACATATAATGCCTAGCGGGGGCAAACCAACGTGGAGATGGAAAACATTCTGGTCGTGGACGATGAGGAAGCGATTCGAGAGGTCGTTTCGACCATGCTCGAGTCGAAGGGCTATCACTGCACGGCTGTGCAGAACGGCCGCGTTGCGCAGGACCAAGTCAAGAAAGTAACGCCTGATCTTGTCTTGAGCGACATGATCATGCCGGAGATGGACGGGATCCGGTTGCTTGAGTGGATGCGGCAATACGATCCGGAAGTGCCGGTGATCATGGTCACCGCAATCCACGACATTTCCACTGCACTGGAAGCCATTCGCCGGGGGGCCTATGATTACATCCTCAAGCCTTTCGAAAAAGACCAGCTCTTTTTGGGCGTTGGACGAGCGTTGCAACACCGCCGGCTGATCATCGAAAACCGCAACTATCAACGCAACCTGGAACAGCTCGTCGAGGAGCGGACCGCACAGCTTACCGCCAAGCACGTGGAACTCGAGCAGTCCTACGACGACACACTGGAGGCTCTCGGAAGCGCCCTGGACTTAAAGGATGCCGAAACGGAAGGACATTGCCAGCGGGTCACCGCGTTTTGCATATCGATCGCCAGAGCCATGCCTGTGCCGGACCAGTATCTGCCCATCCTGGCGCGCGCCGCTTTTCTCCACGATATCGGCAAGATGGCCATTCCCGATGGGATTCTGCGCAAACCTGGTCCACTGAACGACGACGAAAAACAGATCATGCGCAAGCATTGCGAAATCGGCTACAACATGCTGATTCGCATCCCGTTTCTGCGTGACGCGGCGGAGATCGTGCTGGCGCACCAGGAGTTTTTTGACGGCTCAGGTTACCCCCGTGGACTGAAGGGGGAACAGATTCCTCTCGGCGCGCGCATTTTTACAATCGCGGACTCGCTCGACGCCATGATCAGCGACCGGCCCTACCGCAGAGCCTTGCCGATGTCCCATGCCCGTGAAGAAATTAAGCGTTGCTCCGGGAGTCAGTTTGACCCTGCGGTCGTCGACGTGTTTATGACCATCCCGGAGCAGCACTGGCTG
>Ga0209577_10006345_pt1 | contig 10941 bp, 3 predicted proteins | sample GraSoiAngelo_109_FD_185874 | JGI IMG/M metagenome (GOLD analysis project Ga0209577, IMG submission 185874) | Grasslands soil microbial communities from the Angelo Coastal Reserve, California, USA - 14_0903_12_20cm (SPAdes) (version 2) | ecosystem: Environmental > Terrestrial > Soil > Grasslands ... | reverse complement strand
TTATCTTATTAATAAGTTCTTTATCCTTAATTAGGCAGAAATCCATAGGATTTCTTAGATTTAATTAATTATTTATTTTATTATATAAATTTTCTTATTAATCCAAAGGAACCCGAGGAAAGGCCCCTATGGGGCCCAATATTAAGAATATTTGATTAATTATCATTATTTTATACTTATTAGGTGGGTCAGTTCTAATAAATAGAAATAAAAACAAGATAACCTTTATATATATTATATTAAGAACTTTGTCATTAATTTAAACTTATCATTTTCCAGGAATCCAAGGATTCTATTATCCTAAATAATTTTAAGAATACCATAAATTTTCCTTATTATTCATACATAGATTAAGATTAAATTTGAAACATAAGAATTCTTCTAAGTATCAATACTCTTTTTAAAATATTTAGATTAGTAAGGAATATAGATAATTTTAACTTTTTCATTATTCATTATTAGTTACATTTTAACATTGTTTTAAAGATAGTATCACGTAATCTGAATTGGAACCATAAGAATATTATTAGTTTTAATCCAAGGAATTTTAGTTATCATTTTAAGAATAATCATTAATAATTATCATGTTTAAATAATCATATCAGATTTAACATTATCATAAGGAATCTTAATAATAACTATTTTCTTTCTATAGGTTCAATATTTGTAGACATTTCATAATTATAATAGTATCAATGGTATACGGGAAATCTAAACGATTATTAATTATCTTTATTTAACATCAATAATTTTAACTTTAATTATTACTTTTTTATTCGATCATTATTAATACTATCGGAGGAATAATTGTTTTAAAGAAAGTATCATTAAATAAAGAATCATAATTCTCACAAGTATCGTTAATCTAAGAATAATTATTTACATTATTAAGAAGTTTAGCAGTATTACAAGTTGATCATTAATCTGAAGTTTAACATTAGTATTAGTTATCAATAATAGGAACATTTAAGTTATAGTTAAAGAGCTGATCCATATTTAATATAAGGATCAATAATAAGAATCACTAATTTAAAGAATCTTCATCAAATAATTGGAACATTATAAATTATCTTAAGGATTATTCCAAGTATAAATAATTATCACAAGTATAGTTAATTTAAACTAGTAACATTAATACGGATATTGTAAATATCTAAATATTAATTAACATTATAAAGAATAATTAATAGTATTATGAATTACATGTTTAGCACTCTAAATAATCATAAGAAGTTGAACGCTAATCTAAGGAACCTGTACAATATTAAGTAATAGTATCCTAATTTTAACATAATAAATAGTATAGTGTTTAACATTAATCCGAGGAGCCTAATATTAATTATCTAGTATTATCGTTAATCCAAAGATTTAACATTAACAAGTAAAAGAATCAATCCGAATAAGTATCGTTAATCCATAAGTAAGATTAACATTATTACAAGATTAATGGATCATATTTAACATTTTCATTATTAAATCAAGAGATTATTCATTAATAATTTAAGTTATTTCTAGATTAACAATATCGTTTCTAAAGATTCCTAATTTTAATATTTAATATTAATTTCCTGCAAGAAAGAGTATCTTAATAAAAGATAATTAACATAAAGATAGTTAATCTGTACGATTCCAAATATATTAATAAGAATTTATCCATAATTAACATAAACAAGTAAAAGAATTAATAAGAATATTAGTAGTTTTAATCCTAAAGAATTATATTTAACATTAATCCGAATAAATTAATCAATTAGTAGTTTTAACATAAACAAGTAAAAGTATTACAAGTTGATCAATAATTAACATTTAAAGTTATTCTAATCATTATATTAGTATTATAAGTTGATCATTAATTAAAAGTATCATATGAATAAGTTTAACAATCATAAGGATTTTAGGTAATCCAATTAGTTTTAATCTGAATATTAGTATTATTACAAGAATCGATAATTAGTATTACAAGATCTTCATTATTTAGTTTAACATTATCACAAGTATAATGGATATTTAACATAAAGATTAGTTAAATAATTGGAACATTATCCTTATCATATTAATATTTATTAGTATTAATTTAAAAGAATCCTATGGATTCTAAATAAAGAATAATTAGTTACATTTTATCATTATTTTAAGGTTTTCTACACTACTAAATAATCTTAAGGATTTATTATTTTAAGGAATATGAAGATTGAACAATCTCATCCAACAGTTTTTTTTGTTTTACACATACGTACACTTCTTTATTTAACAGCGACCTGAGTCAACCGTCTCACAAAGTTTCATGTACACCTCAGCCCGGGCTTTTGTCACTAGGTACAAACACACTGTTTATCCACAACCAAATTATATTAGAGATATCTTAGTTTTTAATTTAGCTTTAGACATCTTTTAATACTAACAAGAGCTATTTGTTACTCATTTGTCTCCCAATTGAAGAGGCAATCCCGCCGATAGCAGCTAACTACCTGCGGGAAGGAACTTTATTTAGTACAGTTTTATCCGCACTACCCTACTTTCCTATGGAAATATTAAACCTTTTGCAAATATATACTACATAATTTTTAATTTTTACTTAATTGAATTAAATATACATAATTTTTAATTTGGGTTGATGCACGAGCATTTATCTTTTATTGCTCTACTGCAGAGAGACCTTATCTTTCTTTGCAGATTACTAATCATTTAATATTAGATCGGCCATTGACTAGTGCCGGTCCGCTAGATCGCTAAACAATTTTGGGGTTATAGAATTGTGAGAGCTATAAGTTTATTTACGCCTATTTAAATCTTTTTGTTTATTAATTATAGCTAAGAAGTGGTTCTTACCAAGGTGAATATAATTAAGTTAATTAGATACAAACCAATTCTGAGCTAACATTAAGCCAAGAGGAGAGAGAAACCAAACAATAAGCAAAGCTCGACAGGAGCAAGTCTTTAAACAAGTTCAATTATAGAGTTCTTTTTTTAAACTCCATTTATAATTTCCAGAACTCCAGACTCTATAATACATTCTATAATGTCATTGAACGCTAGATTAGTGGTTTCTTGAAATGTTGGATTTTCCATTTCTCCAGAAACAAATTCAAGCATTTCATTTCCAGCTTCTTCATCAAGCTGTCTCGCTAAACCTTCTATATCAAAGAAATATCATTGCATTTCAAAGCATCATTTTTGTTTACTCTTTAGTAATAATTTATTAGTTGAATTTTGGCCTCTTTGAATTTCCTATTTCCTTGGTATTCCCATTTAAATTTGATTATTTATTATGGCGGACTTAAATAAACGCCCTCCGGGAATAAGTTCAAAGACAACTAAAAAAGAAAACTGAAAGAAAAAATTATTTGATTATTTTTTACTTGATACATTACTTATAGAAAGTTTAATAAGAGTTATAAGAGTTTTAAGTATTATATAGTAATTAAAGGGTTTTAAACATAAATTATAATAATTAAGATATACTAGCATTCTATACAAGTTTTATTCTTAATTAAAGGATTTTTAACATAAATAAAGATTAATAATATAAATAGTTACTAGCATAAGGATTTTAAGAAATCCTATGGATTTTAAGTTTAAATATTTAGAGTATTAATTAAGGGAAACCCTAAGGGTTTCAAGGATAAATAATTTAGTTATAATAATAACTTGTAAACCTTATAATTTAGAGCTTTAATAATACATAGCTAGCAAATTTATCTATAATATTCATTAATAGTTAGATAATTAATATTTTAAACATTAATAAGGGTTTCAAGCATAATAATAATAATATTACTTATTTCTAATAAACCTTATAGTTTAGAGCAATACTAGCATTATAAATAAGTTAAGCATTTCTATCCTTATTTAAAGGATTTTAAACATAAATAATTAAGATATAATAACTAGGTTTAATCTAGTTAGATATTTAACTTACTAATTAAATACAAGTTTTAAGAATTCTATAGGAATTCTAGGATAAATAATAAAATACTTTCTTTCTAATGGATCTAGCTTGATAATCTCTAAATTGTTCCAAGATTAATTATAATTTTAAGAATTACTAGCATTATTTAAGGAATTAAAGGATTTTAAGAAGATCCTTAATTAAATACAAGTTTTAAGATATACTAGCATTATAAATTAGAGAATTATAATAACATTTCTATCAATAATTATACAAGTTTTTAATATTAATAAGGGTTTTAAGCTTAAATAAAGATTAATAATAATTTTAAGAATTTTATCATTAATAAGGGTTTCTAGCTTAATTAGTTAGATATACTATTATTATTATAAGTATTAACATTATTTTAAGGTTAATTAAGGAATAAAATAAATAGTAAGTAGAGCATTAATAAGATACAAGCTTAAATAGTTTAGTTCTAATACAGATTATTTACCTTTATATAAATAATTTTAAGAATTATTACAAGTTTTAACATTAATTAAACATTTCTAGCTTTAATAAAGAATTATAATTATAAGTTACGAACTATCATATTAAATCTTATAGTTTAGAGCTTAAATAAAAATTAATAAGAATTTTAAGTTACTAGCTTAATTAAAAAGATATAAGTTTAAGCAAGTAGAGCATTACATTTAATTTTAATTATTCTAAGGAATAATTTTTTTATTATTTAATTTTTTGTTTTTGTTTATACCTAATCAGGCTAGTCTGTCCTAGAATTCTACAAATTCTTTTCTTCTTATTCAAATTCTTTACTAGCTTAACCTTAATAATTTTTAAAAAGTCTTTGACTTTTTAGGAGAAAATCATAGATTTTATTTAATAATTTGGGCAAAGGTAAGCAAAGGAGGGAATCATTATTTACTTATCTTTAATTATGCATTATAGACTTTATTATTCTTTTCTTTATCCGGACAAATCCTTTGGATTTAAAAATGCTTATATTTAGATTAATTTTCCTCCTTATTAATTAATTAATTTATGGATTAATTCTCTATATGGTTGGAATGTTAATTATTTTTCCTTGATAAGAACAATTTTAACATTTAGAAAGAAGTATTTATCATTCCAAGTTCCTTAATCAAGCCGAGGGACAAATCTTTACAAATTTATAAATATTATTTAAACTTTACTATCTACTTATGGAGGGAATATTATTATAAGATACAAGATTATCCTTAATTATTAAGAGCTTTTATATTTACAGCTTGGACAATTTTTTCATTTAGGGGAAAGAACCCTATGGGTTCCCTATTTATAACTTCTTCGATCCATTTCAAGTTAAAGAATTATTATCTTTTTTATCATTTCCCCTATTGGCCCAAATTATTACATAATTGGAAGATTTTTTTGATCAATAATTACAAGTTTAGCATTTATTATACAAGATTAGAAGGGTAAAAGACTAACAATTCTATTTCACAGATTTATCCTTAATTAATCATTACTTTAATATTTGTAGGTTTAATCATTTTGAAAAGTATTTCCAAGGAGCCGAGGAAACGGAGAAAGTTTATCTACTTTAAGGATTTCACTCCATAGCATTTATTAATTAATTATATTTTATTAAGCAGAACTTTAATATTTAATTTTTGAACATTAATTAAGAAAAAAAGTTTAGCATTTAAGGGAGGAAGCTCCCCACGGATTCCAAGTTTAATAGAATTATACTTTTTTAAGAACAATTTTAATATTTCTTTCATTAATTATTCTTACTTTTAGGGAAGAAATTATTTCAATTTATCATTATTAGAGATATTTATCCCTTTTTAATCTAGTTTTTCATTAATTATCCAATGAATCAACCATTACTAGTTTAACAATTTTATTCAATCCTACGGTGAACATTAGAATATTTTTTTGTTTAGTCTAAGTATTTTCTTTCTATGATCCCAATATTTCTTTTATTCCTTTACTATTTTTTCCTTAATTAGCTAGTCTTTAAATAATTCTAGGAATTATTACCCCTATTTAGACATTAATAATGTTTTCTTGATAAATATCCCTTGGAAGGAAAGGAGGAGGAACAAATTTTTCATACTTATTTATTATACTCCTAGCTTATTCCTTAATTAAACAGTTATTAAGATTTAAATAATCCTATGAATTATTTCCTATTAAGATTTAGAATTCCTTAATTTTTAAATAATTTTAGGGGTTTTCCTTTAAGACTATCATAATTAGAATATTTAACATTTAAAGATTATCTTCCCAGGGAACCTTTTTTGTGAAAAAGATAAAAGGTGGATAAAAATATAAATAGCCAAATACAAGTTAACATAAAATATATACGGATCTCAATTGCTTGTCAAGATTTTTTTATTAGTTACGAGATTATCTTTAACTCTAACTACCAGGATTCACAAATAATTAGTATCTTATTTGAATCAGTAATAATATTAAGTAAGTAATGGATTTGTTAAATTTTATCTTCTCTCTGGTCTTAACTTGTCTCAGGGTTTATATCTTATTTAATTCTATCTTAACAATTATGTTTAATTAGGGATTAAACTCAGTTTTACCGTTTGGGTGATCACCATTTTACTCGGCGTGCTTCTAACAATCATTCGGGAGAGTTGAAAAGCTATTTATTTTAAACTTGGGCTTTAAACATCCGTCGGCCCACTACTTAGGTTAACTATTATTTGAACTTGAATATTATTTCTCCTTTTTTAGTTTAACGGATAGATGAATATCAAGTTCGGAGGAACTTTTAATAATTCATAGAATTATTCTTTTGGTTTTTAATTATTCATAGGAATAATTGGAAATTGCAAAGCAATTTCTCTCAGAAATTTGATTTTACATTTCTTATAGAAAGTAACTTAATAATAATTATTGGGTTTTAATTCTCCTTAATCAGAGGGAAAATTCATAGAATTTTCTAATTAATTTATCTTAAGATCCAATGGATTTCCCTCTTTAGGATTTATATTTTATGAATGGATAATTCTTCCTTTTTAGCTAGATTATCCTTATTATGGATAAAATATTACCATTTAAGGGAAGAAATTATATGAATTTCTTTTAGAGATCCTATGGATCTCCCTTCCTTTACTATCATTATTTTTATTCATTACTAAATTTATCTTTATTATCCCCTAGTTATCCTTACTCTTCTATCATTATTATTTAGAAATTATAGGAATTTCCTCTCTATGATCGGAAGAATAAAAGATTCTTCAAGTATTTAAGGGAGGAAGGCAAGGAAGGAACCGAGGGGAAATAATTTTATAAATTATTCATAGAAATTTATTTGGAAATTCCTACCTATGCTCGGAATTTTAATAATTCTTATCGAATTATACTTTCAACTCTTATGAAGTTGACCCCGCAGGCATTTTACAATTCTTATCATTAATTAGAAGACCCCCATAGGGTCTTCCTAAATAATTAATAGATTTAGACTTTATTACTAAAATATTTTATCTCGATGGGGTCAGGTCGAGTATTATTAGCTTTATTTTCCAAATTCTTAAAGAATTATCTTATAATATTAAACAAAATCTATGGATTTATTCTAGAAATCCTATGGATTTCTGATTATTTTATTACTTTATTAATAAATATTTAGGGCGCTAGGGAAGCAAAACCTTTAATTATTTTTGTTTTATTATCCGAAGGGAGGAAAACCCTACGGGTTTTCAAAAATTTATTGAGAATTTTGTTTATTTTTATTTTTACTCTTTTTGATTAAACTATCCTTAATTCGGAAGAGTCGGAGGATCCCCTATGGAATCCAAGGTCCAAGAACCTTTTTTAAGAATTTTCTAGACTAATCTTTTTGTTAGTTTTTTCTTATTTTACCTAGGAAGGTCCCTATGGAGCCCAAGTTCCGAAGGAACTTAATGATTTTCAAGAAAGATTTTGTTTTAGGATTAGGGCACGCACTTTATTATTTATTACTCTCTATGATCGCAAAAACAAAGATTTTGTTTAATATTTTAAATTTATCTAAGGATTAATTTATCCTTATGGTCGGAATAATCTGTGAAATTTTATTTATTCTACTTCTTTTATTTTTAAGATCCAATAGATTTTATTTATTTAATTCCGGAGGGTTTGGAAAAAAATATTTAAGAAATTATTTTAAGATCCATAGTATATTTAGATTTAATTATTCTTTCCATAGGGAAGAATCTTGTGAATTATTTATTATTTTATGATTCCTTTCTTTATCTTTTTAATTATTTCCTCCTATGATAGGACAAATCAATAAATTTCATTAGATTTAGAAGGGTTAGGAATTGTAAATATTATTAATTTAGGAAGGAATAATTCTATGGAATTATTTAAGAATTTCTATAAAAATTCCTCCCTATGGTCGGAACAATCAATAGATTGTAATTTTATTTTTAGAAGGATTGTAAGATTTATTTTCATTATCTTTGGATAATTTTTTAAAGATCTGATGGATCTAAGAATTGTAAATTTATCCTTTAAAATATAGATTCTAAGGAAAATCCGATGGATTTTCAAATTATTTTATCTTAATATTTACTAGATTATTCATTATTTAGGCATTTCTATACTTATTATTAAATAAATCTATGATTTATTCCTAGAAATTCTATGAATTTATTTTTATTTATCTATATTAATACATGTTTTAGGCATAATTATACTAGTTTAGCTTAAGAATTTTTAGATATAACATTCTTTAGCTTTAATTAAATATTGGAAGTTGGGTAAGGGCACAGGCCCTAATTTTAAACTATATTATCTTTAATCAAACATTCTTAGTTAGAGCAAGGTTTATCAATAATTTTAATTTTTTCGCACTGGGGTCAGATCTAATAAAGTTAGCTTAAAAGAGTTATATAGATTATTTTAAGAGCTTGTCATTAATTTAAACTTAAGATTTTAATATTTACAAGTAGATCCTTAATTATACATAGCTAGCAAACATAAAAATAATTATACAAGTTTTAAGGAATACAAGGATAAGTATTTAGAGAAATAATACTACAAATATTTTATAAGTATTCAAAAGGTTAACTAACTTGTAAAACTTATAGTTTAGAGCTTAATTACTAGTTTTAACCTTATTTAAAGAATTACTAGCATTATTAATACTTTGGATCTTTATTAGATTAGCTTAAATAAGGAATAAAATAAGTTTAAGTTAAATAATTAGCAAGTAGATCAATAATTAAGGAATAAGACAAGTTTATAAGATTAATAATATAAATAGTTTCTAGCTTAAATACTAAGTTATGGCTAGTCTATCTATAATATACATTATATGCAAGTAGAGCAATTGTTTTATCTAATATTTGCAAGAAGAGCATTAATTAAGGAATCTAATATTACTAGATTTAACCTTATTTAGATAATTTAAAGATTAATAAGGGTTTCAAGGATAAATAATAAGTAAGTTAAGCATTCCATCGGAATTAGAGGATTAATAATAAATATTTAGAGTATTAGTATCGTTACAAGCTTAAATAATTAGATATAAGTAATCTATTCTTAACTAATTGTATAATTTAGAGTAATCAGTAGTAATTAAAAATAAATAATTTAGTTCTGAATAATAGTAATATTCAATAGGTTAAGATCATATTTGCTAATTTAGTTCTAATAAAGGGTGATAATTAAGACAAGTTACTAATTGTATAGTTTTGAGCTTAAATAATAAGTCAGAGCTAGCATAAGTATTTTAACATTAATTTAGCATGTCTATCCAAGTAATCTAACATACTCTTTATCTATATATTATTACAAGACTAGCATAAATAAGGGTTACTAGCATTCTAGGAGGATTTCTTAGTATTATTTTAGTTTTAAGCATTAATTAGAGGATTTTAAGCTTAACTAACTAAGTTCTAATCTAATTAATTTATTCCTTACTATCAAGAGATTAGCCAACAAGCTTATAAGTTACTAGCATTCTAAGGAAATTTAATTTAAACTTAAGTTCATACTCTTTAACTAGGTTTAATACTAGACTAGCTTTATTTATTCTAGAAGGGAATTTCTTACTAATTAAATACATGTTTAAGCATTATTTTAAGAATTTTAAGTTCATATATAGCTAACTTAGGTTTAATCTATTAAGATTAACTTAAGCTCTCTTAGCATTATTATTAAATTGTAAACCTTATAGTTTAAAGAATCTTTTATTATTTTGATTATTTTAAATTTTATTAGGTGGGGTCAGATCTAATAAAGGGTGATTTTAAAAGAATTCCAATAATTATCTAGATTATTATTAAAAGCTTTGTCATTAATTTAAACTTAGTTTTTAAATCCCTTGGAAGGAAGGGAAGCAAATCCTATGGATTTATAGGAGAAATTTTATTAATTTCTTTTTATCTTTAATCTATGATTTTTCTTTAAACATTCTATGGATTTTCTAATTAATATTTATAAGTTCTATGAATTTTTCCTTTTTATCTAGATCCTTATTTTAGATTTAATTTAAGATTTAATTACCTTATGTAGGGACAATCTTTGGATTTTATGAATAATTTAATCTAGGGATTTTTATTAGAATTCTAATACCTTCAATCAATCTATACGTTTACTACTAAATAATGGGTAGCTATTTTAAGATTAGAAAGACCTGAATTAGATTAAATATCCTCCTTATTTGGAATAATTCAATTGGATTTAGACTTTAATTATCCGTTGCATTATTTGGAATTCCTATAGATCTTTATTTATCTTCTTTATGATCTAAGATTTATTTAAAAGTCTATAATATTTGATCTATTCTTACCAGGTATGAAGGGACAAATCCGATGGATTTGGAATTAATCTATTTATTTATTCGGAGGAACCCAAGGATCCAAGGGATCCTTTATTATTTTTAAAAGTTTTCTTTATTTTATTAAGAATTACAAGATTTAAGAATTATTTAAAGATTCCCCACAGGAAGGCCCTATGGGCCCAAGAAATTGTCCAAGGGACCTTTATTTTTGGAAATATTTATTTATTCTTTATTCCCTAAAGAAGGGCCCAATTTTTATAATTCTTATCTTTTA
>Ga0209577_10006343_pt1 | contig 10943 bp, 9 predicted proteins | sample GraSoiAngelo_109_FD_185874 | JGI IMG/M metagenome (GOLD analysis project Ga0209577, IMG submission 185874) | Grasslands soil microbial communities from the Angelo Coastal Reserve, California, USA - 14_0903_12_20cm (SPAdes) (version 2) | ecosystem: Environmental > Terrestrial > Soil > Grasslands ... | reverse complement strand
AGAGTCGGGAGCGGCGGGAGAACCGTTGTACCTGGATGTTGTGACGGCCGTACACGAAGCTTTGCGCCATGGATACGGCAGCGTAAGAATCGCGCCCTCGGTCATTGGCGGCCGCTATGGCCTGTCATCAAAGGAATTCACTCCCGCGATGGTGAAAGCGGTCTATGACAACCTTGCGCAAGTGAAGCCGAAGGAACACTTCACGGTCGGCATTCAGGATGATTTGAACCACACAAGTCTTGATTACGATGCGGATTTTTCGACCGAGCCCGACAGCGTGGTGCGGGCAATGTTCTACGGACTGGGCGCCGATGGAACCGTGGGCGCCAACAAGAACTCCATCAAGATCATCGGCGAGAACACCGACAACTACGCGCAGGGTTATTTTGTGTACGACTCGAAGAAGTCGGGCGCAATGACCGTGTCGCACTTGCGCTTCGGGCCCAATCCGATCCGCTCGACCTATTTAGTCTCCAAGGCAAACTTCGTCGCCTGCCACCAGTGGATCTTCCTCGAGCGCTACGACATGTTGAGCGCGCTGGTGCCGGGCGGGACGTTCCTGATCAATAGCCCATTCGGTCGGGAGGAAATCTGGGACCATCTGCCGCGCGTCGCGCAGGAGCAACTGGTCGCGAAGAAGGCGAAGCTGTTCGTGATCGATGCCTACCAAGTCGCACGCGATACCGGCATGGGCAGCCGCATGAACACGATCCTGCAGGTCTGCTTCTTCGCCATTTCGAAGGTGCTGCCGCGTGAGGAGGCGATCGAAGCCATCCGCAAATCGATTCGCGACACCTACGGGCGCAAAGGCGAAGAGATCGTCCAGAAGAATATGAAGGCCGTGGACGAGACCCTGGCGCATCTGTTCGAAGTAAAAGTTCCCGAAAAGATCAGCAGCACAATCGAGATGCCGCTGCCCTTCTCGGCCGAGGCGCCGAAGTTCGAGCGCGAAGTGCTGGGCGCGATCTACGAGGGCCGGGGGGACGAAATCCCGGTCAGCGCTTTCCCCTGCGATGGGACGTTCCCCACCGGTACCGCGAAGTGGGAGAAGCGCAATCTCGCTCTGGAAATTCCCGTGTGGGATACGAAAACCTGTATCCAATGCGGCAAGTGTGCCATGGTTTGTCCGCATGCCGTCATCCGGATCAAGGTATACGACTCCCGCGAACTCGAAGCCGCACCGGCGACGTTCAAATCGACGGAGGTCCGCGATAAAGAGTGGGCCGGGATGAAGTACAGCATCCAGGTGGCGCCGGAAGACTGCACCGGCTGCGGCATCTGCGTGGAGATTTGTCCTGCGAAGAACAAGGGGGAAACGCGGCTGAAGGCGCTGAACATGGAGCCGCAGCCTCCGCTGCGCGTGCCGGAACGCGAGAACTGGGACTTTTTCCTGAAGATTCCGGAACTCGATCGGCGCAAGATCAAGGCGACAACCATCCGCCAGCAACAGGTACAGGAACCCCTGTTTGAGTTCTCGGGAGCTTGCTCGGGCTGCGGCGAGACGCCTTATTTGAAACTGCTCTCGCAGCTTTTTGGAGACCGTGCGCTCATCGCGAATGCGACCGGATGCTCTTCCATTTATGGCGGCAACCTGCCCACGACGCCGTGGGCGAAGAATGCCGAGGGTCGCGGGCCGGCGTGGTCGAACTCCCTGTTTGAAGACAACGCCGAGTTTGGGCTGGGGTTCCGGCTCTCGATTGATAAGCAGACCGAGTTCGCGCGCGAGTTGGTGCTGCTGCTGGGCAGCCAGATCGGCGACGAACTGGCGGCTGCGATCCTCTCGGCGAGTCAGAAAGATGAGGCCGACATCTACGAGCAGCGGCAGCGCGTCAGCTTGTTGAAGGAACGGCTGAACGGAATCGATTCGTCGGCGGCGCGCCAACTGCTGTCGTTGGCCGACTTGCTGGTCAAGAAGAGCGTGTGGATCGTGGGCGGCGACGGCTGGGCCTATGACATCGGCTATGGCGGCCTCGATCATGTGATCGCCAGCGGGAAGAACGTCAACCTGCTGGTGCTGGATACCGAGGTTTATTCGAACACGGGCGGGCAGGCGTCGAAGTCGACGCCGCGCGCGGCGGTGGCGAAGTTTGCCGCAGGCGGAAAACCGGGACCGAAGAAGGACCTCGGCCTGATCGCCATGAGCTACGGGACGGTGTACGTGGCCAGCGTCGCGATGGGTGCGAAGGACGAGCACACGCTAAAGGCGTTCCTCGAGGCCGAAGCCTACAACGGCCCAAGCCTGATCATTGCTTATGCGCATTGCATCGCGCACGGCATCAACATGACCACGGGTATGGCGGATCAGAAGGCCGCCGTCGACAGCGGTCAATGGCTGCTGTATCGCTATAACCCGGAGCGCGCGCAGGCCGGAGAGAATCCGTTGATCCTCGATTCGCGCACGCCCACCCGCAAGGTGCAGGACTTCATGCTGATGGAAACTCGTTTCAAGATGCTCACGAAGAGCAAGCCAGAAGACGCCAAGAGGCTGTGGCAGGAAGCACAGCACGATGTGGAAGCGCGTTATCGGCTATATGAGTATCTGGCGCAGCGGAAGATGACGCCGGAGCCGAAGGCGGCGGATTAGCGGCTCTGCGACCGCAATAGATCGAGAGCTTAGGAGAAGCGATGATTGATCTGTCGACCGATTACCTGGGAATGAAACTGCGGACTCCGTTGGTCCCTTCGGCCTCGCCTCTGTCACAAGAGATCGGAAGCATTCGCCGGCTGGAAGATGCGGGCGCGTCGGCCGTGGTCCTGTACTCGCTGTTCGAGGAGCAATTGCGGCAGGAGATGCTTGAGCTGGATCATCACCTGTCGGCGGCGACCGAGAGTTTTGCTGAGTCGCTCTCGTTTTTTCCGCATGCCAGCGAGTTTCGGCTAGGCCCGGAGGGCTACCTCGAACACATTCGCAAGGCCAAAGAAGCGGTGAAGATTCCAATCATCGCGAGTCTGAATGGCGCGACTGTGAGCGGCTGGGCGAAATTCGCGAAAGAGATCGAGCAGGCAGGCGCCGATGCGCTCGAGTGCAATATCTATTACATTCCGACCGATCCTGACCTGAAAGCGGCGGATGTAGAGCAGACCTACATCGACATTGTCTGGGCGGTGAAGTCTGCGGTTTCCATTCCGGTAGCCGTAAAGATCAGCCCCTTCTTCAGCAATCTCGCCAACATGGCCAAGCGGCTCGACGAGGCGGGCGCCGACGGGTTGGTGCTGTTCAACCGGTTCTACCAGCCCGACATCGATTTGGACGAGCTTGAAATCCGGCCGAATGTCTTGCTCAGCACACCGCAGGCGCTGCGGCTTCCGTTGACCTGGATTGGCATATTGTACGGGCGCGTGCAGGCGAGCCTGGCCGCGACCAGCGGCGTGCACGACCCGGAGGACGTGATCAAGCTCCTCATGGTAGGAGCGAACGTCACCATGCTGTGCTCTTCCCTGCTGCGCAACGGCATTAATCACTTGCGCCACATGGAGCGCGGCATGGTCGATTGGATGGAGCGGCACGAGTACGAATCGGTGCGTCAGATGCAGGGCAGCATGAGCCAGCAGCGCTGCCCCGACCCCAGCGCTTTCGAGCGTGCTCAATACATGCGCGCGGTCAAAAGCCTGCAGCATTTGCTGGTGCGAGGAGCCTGAGGAAATTGGGGAATTGAGAAATGTTGTGATTTGGTAATTTTGTAACTTGCCGTTCCAATAACGAGGTTTTGAAATTACGAATTACCCGATTACCAGATAACATATTTCCCCAAATACTCACTTTTTCAATTCTCCTGCCTTGGCCTTGGCCCGTCTTTCCAGTTCTTCCTCGCCATACATGCTGCCGCGGCATTGTTTTGCGCCGCAGCGGCAGGGGGCCTCGTCATCGTCATCACCGTCATAGAGGTTGTAGTCGTATGTCAATTCTTCCCCGGCGGCGATGTCGCGCTGGGCGATGATCCAGATGTGCTCATCGAATTCATCCGTCTCACAGTTGGGTTCGCAGCAGTGATTGATGAAGGCGGCGACGGAATCGCCGTCAATCACGTAATCCCCCTCTCCGATGCAAAACAGGTAGGTGTCGGCGCGCTCGTTGTAGAGCTCGTCAGCCTGCTCTTTAGAGAGGCGCCCGCCGGTATATTCGACGATGTGCGTGCCCTCGGCAATTGGCACAGTCGTATAACACCCACATCCATGAATTCCCGATTTCCTGATCAGCAGGTCGGCGGCGTTCACTGCACCCATGGCAAAGTTCCTCGAAACAAAATCAGGTTAGCATGAGGGAAAGTACGGTCCTGCTACGCGGAGCACGTACCGGTTCTCGCGGCCATAGTGTCGCAGATTCCTCCGCCTCCCGGCGTCGGAATGACAAGAACGATACAGTAGGCGTCCGGGGGCGCGCCGTGCCCGGAGTCAAGGGCTAGTGGGTCCGTTGATCTTCGACAAGCACAATTGGTTGGCCCACGTAACCCTTAGTCTTGTCATTCCGAAGTCTTGTCATTCCGACGCCGAATGGGGCGGAGGAATCTGCCTGCGCATGAGCCTTGGCCGCAAGCTCGATGCGCCTCCTGCGAATCGGTTAGAACAACCGGCCGACCCTTTCAATACCAACGCCGGCCGAAATGCGAAGGTAGTTTTGAGTGCTGGTCGAAAATGGGTGGATGTAATCGGCAGAAGCGCGCACGAAGATGTGCCGCCAGACTACCGACTCCACGCCGGCGCCGGCCATTACAGCAGGATCGGTGGTGGTGGTCTTGTAGGTGGGCACCAGAAAGTTCAGGGCCTTGCGGGTGGTATCGTCCATCGATAAAACACTGCGCGAAGCGCCGCCCATGCCCCGAACAAAGACATGCACCCGGCGATAGTTCCATACGTCGTATTGCGGCCCAAACATCAGCGTGTAAACACTGGGATTGAACGTGGCACTCTGGCTACCACTGCTGGAAATGTAACCGAGTAGTTGAAAGATCTGCGAGAGGTCGTCGATTTTCGTGCCGCGCATGACGCCGATATCCATGGCGCCTGACCATCGCTTCCCGATATTTTTCTGAATGGTGAAATTGCCGCCGGTCATGGTGAAGGTATGGTCTGCGGGAACGGCGATCGTGTACACGTTGCCCATCGCGGTAGCAGCGTCTTGGATCGGCCCATAATCAGAGTAGGTGTATTGGTAGCCGCCAAAAATCTGCCAGGCGGCGCGATCCTGGGCACGGGCGAGAGCTGGGGACAGGAAGAGGGCAGCTAGAACGATCCAAGTTTTCCTCATCGGTGGGGACGAAGCAGAAACGTTCTCCTATGGCGCAGAGCGGGCCGCGCAAATTGAATACTCATTGTTCTCGAATCGATGATTCTAACGTGCGCCGGGATGCCAGTGAAAAAAAATTGCGTGAGCGCTCGTCGCGTCAGCATAAGGTACCCTTGATTCGGTTGTCTTTCTTTGTGTCCTTAGCGACCTTTGGTCGCGACCTTCGCGTTTAAAGCTTTTGATCTTTAAGTTGTATCCATGGCAGACCGTTGGCGTCGATAAAAGAAGGTCGCCGACATCGGGAGCGAGTGCGATAAGCCCAGCAGTCATGGTTCGCCAATCATGACCAAATTTTCTAGGACGCCAGCAACACCGCACTACACAGATTCACCTCCGACGCGGTGGCCGTATTTGCGACCTGCGTGATTCCGGTCAAAAAGATGGGGGCGGACAACAAAACTGGTAAAGCGGAACCAAGCACCCCGCCGATCATCCAACCAAATCCCTAGCTGTTGAAGTGGACATAGGGCGAGTCAGGACGACCGCCAGGCCGCAGAGTTACGTCGGTTTTGCCCAACAAGTTACGGTCGTCACGCAGCCTTTCCCAAGGCAGATTCGCGGGAGCGACAGCTAAGTCGAGCGTCAGCAACAAACGGATCCAAACAGGTGACAAAAGTGTAGGAACAAAGAGTGTCCTTCGTGCTTTGCGCCAGTGTCCAAACGTTTTTTACGATGCTGATTGGGCAAGTAAATACTACGGCAACCGCCTACAGGACTGCAGAATGGATCCCGGAGAAACCAGCCATAAACGTGGCTTTTCGTTGCTTGAGTTGATCATCGCGGTCACGATCATCATGATCCTGGCGGCGGTGACGGCGCCGAAAATGGTCAGCGTGATCAGTGACATCAAACTTCGCTATTCCGCGACTGACTTGGCGGGTCTTCTGCAAACATGCCGCATGCAGGCAGTGCGTAAGAACACCTTTTACGGGGTACAACCAACACCCTTGCCGCAAGGGAATACGGGCTATTTCGTGAACCTCAACGGAGCGGCGTATGCGGCGGGAGATCCGCTGGTTGTGCTGGGAATGGCAACGGTGATCAGCCAGGGTGCGGGGAGCGGCGCTCCGAATGAAGCTGCTTTTCTGGCCGGTCTAGGTTTTATAACGGTGGCTGGAGCCGTGGTTCCGAGCTTCAATGCGCGCGGGCTGCCTTGCGTTCCGCTTGCCAACACCTGTCCACAGATTCCCGGTCAGGGATTCGTGCTCTTCCTGCAACGAACAACGCCGCTGGGAGGTGCGCGCTGGGCCGCGGTGGTGGTGAACGCCAGCGGACGAGTCCAAGTCTGGAGTTGTGACACTCAGGGGAACTGGTTGCAGCGGTGAAAGATGATGAGGAGACCGATGTTCAGAGCGCGAGACGTGGTTGTGCCGGCGAATCGCCGACGTAGCGGCCAGTCCGGAATGGGTCTGATCGAATTGATGATCGCCATGGTGGTGTTAATGGTGGGCATGCTGGGATCCATGATTATGGTCATTGCGGGCATGCAGTCGAACACGCGCAACCGCAACGACACTTCGGCCGTGGTCTTGGACCAGGAAATCCTGGAAAAGTTCGCGACCCTGAAGAACTATCCGAAGACGGGAGTTGCCATCATTAACGACTGCGCCCTGGCGGGGACCAACCAGCATCTGGCTGCGTTGGTGCAAGCTCCTGCTCCGGGAGCAGGAGCGGTTCTGTTTACGGCGGGCACCGCACCCACGCCGGTCCAGGTGGGAGACGTGGACTGGACTCAGCCCACTCCGGCTCTGGCCACGGGCGCGGCGCAAGGGTATGCGATGCAGTATCGCACGTGCAACAACGATCTCTATGAAGTTCGCTGGAACGTGATGGAAGTCAGTCCGAATCCGAGCAGCCGTATCAGTCTGCTGACGGTTTCGTCGCGGCAAGTATCGGCGGCCAATGGAAGGGCGACGCTGTTCGCACCGCCCACAACTTTACGAACGCTGATTGAGAACTAGCATGAACAAAGTTCAGAAGAATGCAGAGCAGGGCTTCTCGCTGATCGAACTGCTGGTGGTATGCCTCGTGCTGACCGTAGTCCTGGGGGGTGTTTTCAGGATCATCAACCACGTCATGCAGCGCAGCCAGGCCGAACAGGTAAAGGTCGATCTCACCCAGCAAGCACGCGAGTTTGTGGATGAGTTCGAGCGGGACGTACACCAGGCGGGGTATCCCAATTGCCGCATGATCAGCACGCCGGGAGCGGCCACGAACTGTCCGCCCGACTACACCAACCCGCTAGTGGCGCAGAACGCATCGGTGGCGGCTGGGCTGGTGCTGGTCTCGAACACGGAAGTGATCTTCGAGGGCGATGTCGATGGGGACGGAGTTGTGGATACGGTTTGGTACCGGCTGGTGGATCAGAACGGGAACTTTCCGCCGGCCACGACGTGTCCTTGCACGATCCAGCGCAGCCAGATGCCGAAACAGCCGAACTTTCTGCCCCTAGCACAACCCACACTGTTCAGCCAGGAGCTGCAGAACGTAGTCAACAGCGGAGTGGTGGCGGGAACCACGCCTTACGGCACCGGTTTGCCAATCTCGGGAAACACCGTTTGGGGGCAGACGAACACGGCTTACTATGCCGCGATCACGACGTTCAAAGATTATCCGGTGTTCACAGCCTACGATCAGACCGGAACCGTGATTCAACTTCCGCTAGACCTGAGCTCGGCCACCGGGCAAGCCAACATTCCCAACATCAAGTCTCTGCGACTCACGATCAACCTGCTGGCCAATGCGGTCACCGGGACGGATCAGAAGACCAATTTGCGGCAGGTGGAAACACTGATGGGCAATGTCCGCCTGGTGAATTGCGGCGGGCAACCTTGCGACTGAGGAGAGGCGCTCAACATGCGAACACGAAACAATCGTAGAGAGCGGGGAATTGCGTTGCTGGCAGTGTTGCTGGCGCTCCTGCTCATCTCGGCGATCAGCCTGGGGATGATGTACATGGCGAACGCGGAAACGTCGGTGAACGACAATTACAAGGATACGCAGACCGCTTTTTTCTCGGTGCGAGCGGGGCTGGAGGAAATGCGCGACCGCATGCGCACGAACAGCGTGTCGCCGGTGAATCTACCGGCGGTCATGCCTCCGGGCGCGAATTCCATTTTGTACATTACCAATCCGGCGGCTGCGGAAGTCATCGCGCCGGCGACATTTGGAACTGCGTACTTCGACGACGAACTCTGCCACGAGAATTTCACGCCCGGCATGCTGGCAACTTCGTATTCGAACCCGTGCACGGCGGCGGGAGCAGCACCGCCGGGGAGCGCCAACTACGTGGCCAGCTTCGCGCCCTTCACGGGTACGGCAAGCGCTTTGAAGTACAAATGGGTGCGCTTGACCTTGAAGCAGAACGGAAGCGTGGGAACCGCGGCCACCCAGTGGGTGGATAGCACACAACTACCCGGTTCGATGGTTTGCTGGGACGCGATGAATAACCGAGAGGTGGCGGTGACCGCGCTCGGATTCCCCACCTGCGCGGCGGCGAATGTCGCCGGACTCAACTTAGAGCCGACGTACCTGGTGACGTCGCTGGCAATCACGCTGCGGGGCACGCGCCGCATCGGGCAGTATGAAGTAGCTGGGCTGAATATCAGTCCGCCACCGGCCGCGCTCGCGCTGGACGGTCCGGCCGCGGTGTTCAATCCAGCCCCGAACTCAAGCCAGTATTTTGCGAACGGGGTTGACACTGGTCCCGGCGGGTATACGGGACCGGGAACCTGCACGGGAACGGCGGCGACGGTACCGGCAGTCAGTGTCGGAGACAACACAGGCATAACGGATTTGCAAAGCACCATTCCGAGCAATCGTTATGCGAACTACACCGGGACTGGCGGCACACCCTCGATTGTGAACGCCGGGCCTACAGGCTCGAACCAGTTGAGCGGACAATGGCTGAGCCCAGTCCAGCTGAATAACATGGTGTCGAACCTGGCGAACGCAGCCGACGTGGCCTACAGCTGCGGCATCGGTGCGCCCTGCAACGGCGCGGGGCCATACGGAACCGATGCAGCGCCGCAGATCACGTATGTCAATGGCGATTTCAACTTCGGATCGAGTTCCGGTTCGGGAGTTCTGATTGTTACCGGTACTCTCAACATCACAGGGAATTCGAGCTTCAATGGCTTGATTCTGGTGATTGGACAGGGAATGATCACCGAGCAAGGCGGCGGCAACGGGCAGTTTAACGGTTCGGTCTTCCTGGCAAAGACGAACAGCTCGACATCTCCTTACTCAACGCTGGCCTCGCTCGCAACGCCGGTGATTCAGTGGAACGGCGGCGGCACCAACGGAATTCAGTACAACAGTTGCTGGGCCAACGTCGGAAACAACATGCATTATCTGGTGGTGGCATCCCGTGAGGAGATGTACTGACGAATCTCGTTTGCGCCTGTGCGAAAACCGCTTCGCGCAAACAATCAGATGATTGCGCAAGTGACGGCGAGTCAGAAGACAGCAGGGGCGCAGGGGAAAAGCGCACCTGTGACAAACCGTTCATTCCGGGTGGTCGGCCAGGCTTTGAATTCACGGCACATTTTGCAGCACACCGATGAAAACAAAGACTGGAGTAATTAGTCGTAGGGAATTGATTCTAAGATGGCAGCCCCGTAGGGATTCGAACCCCAATACTCTGCTCCAGAGGCAGATGTCCTACCGTTGAACGACGGGGCTGACGTCAGTTTACCTTATGAGCCGCAAAACGCGGAAGTGCTTGCGGGTCTGCTCATCTGTGCTTCCCCCTGTTGTCATTTCAAAGCCGAGCGCGGCGCAGAAATGCGTGTTCGGCCTACAGCTTGGGCGCCTTCCGTAAATAGTGACCTCTCCCACTATCCGCGACTTCTCAGCGCACTCATCCACCACAACATCGGCTCGCGGACGCGCTAAAATTGCATTGCAGCTTGGAGGCGCAGCATGGCCATGCTCGGCAGCATCACCCCACCCGTTACCGATTACGCAGAGATTGCGCGTCGTCCCCTCGATCCAGCGCAGTGTGCATTGATCGTGGTGGATATCCAGGAAAAACTTCTGCCGCCGATTTTTCAGAAAGAGCAACTGGTACGGAATGCGCAATTGCTGATCCGGTTAGCGGGAGTTCTGAATATTCCGGCGCTGATGACCGTGCAATACCCCAAGGGCTTGGGCAACACGGTTCCTGAGGTTGCCTCGCTGCTGCCGGAAAACGAGCCGATCGAGAAGCTGGTTTTCTCCTGCTTCGGCAGCGACGTTTTTTGTTCAACGCTGAAGCGCTTGCCCGGAAACCGTAACACCGTAATCCTGTGTGGCATGGAGAGTCATATCTGCGTCGCACAAACTGCGCTCGCGGGATTGCGGGAAGGCTACCTGGTGCACGTCGCCTCGGATGCGGTCAGTTCCCGCACGGAGTGGAATTGGAAGGTAGGCCTCGAACGGATGCGCTCAGCGGGCGCGGTGATCTCTTCGACCGAGATGGTCATCTACGAAGCACTACGGTCATCTGGAACCTCAGCATTCAAGGATATGTTTAAGTATCTAAAGTAGTTATATACTGCTTAAGATGCCCGTATTCCGCCTCGCCAGAGGCAACCCCTGCGTAGGTGCCCGCATCTCGACAACCCCCACATTTGCCGCAACTTAAGTCCTCCAGACCGCAACTTAAGTCCTCCAGCCG
>Ga0209577_10006341_pt1 | contig 10944 bp, 8 predicted proteins | sample GraSoiAngelo_109_FD_185874 | JGI IMG/M metagenome (GOLD analysis project Ga0209577, IMG submission 185874) | Grasslands soil microbial communities from the Angelo Coastal Reserve, California, USA - 14_0903_12_20cm (SPAdes) (version 2) | ecosystem: Environmental > Terrestrial > Soil > Grasslands ... | reverse complement strand
CGAAGGTCGATCCCGCCTGCAGCGGGAGCAGCCGCACGTTCCCAATCCCGCCGCCTCGGACCATATCCTCGAGCGCCGCACGCTGGGGGCCGTCCCCGACGAGGGCGAGCCGGACCGGTGCCTCGCGCCCGGCGATCCGGGCCGCGTCGACGGCGACGCCGAGCCGCTGCTTCTCGCCCATGCTGCCGGCGTGGAGCACGACGAACTCGCCGTCCGAGCTGCCCAGGAGCGCGCGCATGTCCGGCTCGGGCGGGCGCGGCCGGATCTCCTCGACGTCGACCCAGTCGGGGATCACGGCGACCTTCCCCTCCGGCACCCGCTGCCGGGTGAGGCTCCGCTGGAACCGCGGGTTGATGACCACGATCCGATCCGCGAGCGCGTACGCCTCTCGCTCCAACCGCTCGCCGGCGCGGTGGGCGCGTCCCGGGCGCATCATCCCCACCGAGAGCGCGGCCTCGAGCGGCAGGTCCTTGACCAGCAGCACGAGCGGCACGCGCCAGCGGCGGGCGAGCAGCGCGCCGGCGAACGCACCCTGGATCGGCGGAGTGACGCAGAGCACGAGGTCCCGTCGGCTCACCGCGACGCTGTTCAGCAGCGCCGCGGCGGTGAAGGACGTGTCGTAGGCGAGCCGCCAGGTGACGCGCGGACGCCGCGGCAGGACGACCCGCGCCCGACGGACCTCCACACCGCCGAGCCTCTCGGTTCTCCACCCGCGGGCGGTCGGCTGCTGCCATGTCCACTGCGGGTAGTGCGGAAAGGTCGTGCTGACCACGACGTCGTGCCCGCGCCCGGCGAGGTGCTCGGCGAGGCCGGCTGTGTACGGGCCGATGCCGGTCGCCTCGGGCCGGTAGTTCATCCCGGTGATCAGCAGCCTCATCCGGCCGCGACCCCCACCCCGGCCCGCCGCAGCGTCCCCGAACCGAGCATCCGTGCGATGCTGTCGTCGGTGGTGTCGTCGACGTGGCCGGCGGCGCTCACCCACTGCGCGTACTCGCGCACGATCGCATCGACCGAGAGCGTCGGGCGCCAGCCGAGGGAGCGCAGCTTCGAGACGTCGGAGACCACGTGACGGGTGTCGCCGAACCGGTAGAGGCCCGGCACCTCCGACGAGGTGCGCAGACCGACCACCCGGCGGACCGTCTCGGCGTACTCCAGCGCGGTCAGGACCTCACCGCCGCCGACGTTGTACGCCTCGAAATCGGTGCGCGGGTCCTCCAGGGCGAGCAGGTTCGCCCTCGCCACGTCGCCGACGTACACGTAGTCGCGCCGCTGCCGGCCATCCTCGAAGACGATCGGCGGCCTGCCCGACTGCGCTCGGAGGGTGAAGACCCGGCAGATCCCGGAGTAGGCGTTGCGGGGGCTCTGCCACCGTCCCTGGGTGATGCTGTAGCGCATGCAGGTGGTCGGGATGCCGTACCGGCGCCCGAGGCTGAGCGCGACCATCTCCTGGGTGTACTTCGAGACCGCGTACTGGTTGTGCGGGTTCACGGTGGTCTCGTCGGTCGGCCGGGAGTCCATCGGGCGGCCGCAGCGGCACCGGATCTCCCACCGCCCCGCCCGCAGCTGCTCGTCGTTGCGAAGATCCGGATGCGTGACGCCGTCCGCCACGCAGACGTACCGGCCCTCCCCGTAGACCGCCTGCGAGCTCGCCACCACCACCTTGCGGAGCGGCAACCGCTCGTGGACCGCGACCTCGTAGAGAAGGGCCGTGCCCACGGTGTTGATGTGGAAGAACGTCGAGAAGTCCGGCAGGTAGTCCTGGTAGGCGGCGAGGTGCACGACCGAGTCGACGCCACGAAGGGCTCGGTAGACCGCCGACCGGTCGCGGATGTCACCGACCATCAGCTCCACCTCCGGGGGAAGCCAGCGGGGGCGCGTCGTGGTCTCGTGGACGGGGCTGCGGAGCGCGTCCAGGACGCGGACGGTGTCGCCGCGTTCGAGGAGGAGCAGGGCGGTATGGCTGCCGATGAACCCCGCACCGCCGGTGATCAGGACCCGCTCCGCCATGCTAGGCCGCACCCCTCCCCGAGACCATCACGGCGATCGTGCGCAGCATGATCGCGACGTCCAGCCGGATCGACCGTCGCTCGATGTAGTCGAGATCGATCGCCAGCATCTGCGAGAAGGGAACCCGGCTGCGCGCCGTGACCTGGTAGAGACCGGTGATCCCCGGCTTCACCGCCAGCCGCAGGCGGCAGCGGTCGTCGTAGAGCGCGTACTCCTCGGCGATCGGTGGGCGCGGGCCGACGATGCTCATGTCGCCCCTGAGCACGTTGAGCAGCTGGGGGACCTCGTCGAGGCTGAGCCGCCGCAGGACGCGTCCGACCGGCGTCACCCTCGGATCGCCGACCACCTTGAACCGTCCGTCCCGGTACGCGGCGTCGCGGGTGACGAACTCGCGCAGCCACTCGCGGTGGTGGCTGTCGTCGGCGACGACCATGCTCCGGAACTTGTAGTAGGTGAAGTGCCACCCGTCCTTGCCGACGACGGTGCGGCGGAAGAGCGCCGGGCCGGGACTGGTCACCCGGATGAGCACCGCGATCGCCAGCCAGAGCGGGCTTCCGAGGACGAGAACGGCGGACGCGACGACGATGTCGAGGAGCCGGCTGGCGATGGCATGCAGCCGGGTCCTCACGTCGAGGCCCGCTCCGCCTGCTCGAGCTCGCGAAGCTTGAGCCCGGTAAGGTACTCGTAGTAGCCGACCAGGATGCTGTAGCGGAATCCCTCGCGACCGTCCAGGAAACCGCGACGCACGAGGTAGTAGGCGGCGAAGCGGATCAGCGGCCGCAGCGGGAGACGGACCCAGACCCGCTTGAGCCCGTTGTGCCTCCATCCCCCGGGACCGCCGGCCACGAGGTCGCGCAGGCTCAGCGGCTCGCGCTTGATCTGCCGGTAGACGTTCGCCTCCCAGTCGGAGTACCGGTTGTGGTTGTCGACCCACGCCCGCAGCGGTCGTCGATCCTCGTGGAGCATCGGCGAGGGCAGGTGGCCGACCCGCCCGTCGACGACGACGTGCTCGTGGACCTCGTTGTCGCCGGTGCCGGGAGCGTTGGTGGCGAGGAGCTCGTAGCGTCCCCGCCGGTGCTTGAAGAGCCGCAGGTTCCAGTTCGGGCGGAAGCTCCGCAGCGAGCGACCCATGAAGACGTACTCACGGTCGAGGTAGTAGCCGTCGGCCCCGTCCGAGGCGACCGCCCGGCTGATGTCCTCCGCCAGGGCCGGGGTGATGCGCTCGTCGGCGTCGAGGATCAGCACCCATTCGTGGGCGAAGGGCAGGGTGGCCAGGGACCAGTTCTTCTTCTTCGGCCCGCGCCCGTCGTAGTCGAACTGCACCACCTTGTCGGTGTGCGCACTCGCGATCTCCACCGTCCGGTCCGTGCTGTGAGAGTCCACGACCCAGATCTCGCTCGCCCAGCGGACACTCTCGAGCGCCGCCTCGAGGTTGAGCTCCTCGTTGCGCACCGGGATCAGGACGCTCACGGGGACGGAGGCGGCGTCGGTGACCGGGTCGTTCATCGCACCGCGGCCGCGAGTGGCTCCGTCCGTTCGCACAGGCTCTCGTAGACGTGGTGCAGCCGGTTCGCGGCCACGTCCCACGTGAACCTCCTCCGCACCAGGTCGCGGCCCGCCGCCCCGAGGCTGCTCGCCAGGCCGGCGTCGTCGAGGATCCTGGTGATCGCCCCGGCGACGGCGGGCGTGTCACAGGGCACGACCAGGCCCGCCCCGGCCCGTGTCACCTCTCCGTGGATGTTCACCCGGTCGCTCACCACCACCGGCAGGCCGCAGGCCATCGCCTCGACCGCGGCCATGGCGAAGTTCTCCGTGTAGGACGGGAGCACCCAGACGTCCGTGTCGGCGAGCAGGGCGAGCTTCTCCGCCCCGTGCAGCATCCCGGTGACGCTCGCGTGGTGGCGGAGGTTGCCGGTCTCCAGCCAGCCGCGCACCGTTCTCTCGAAACCGTGATCGTCGGGCCCGGCTATGACGAGGTGCACGTCGTCCCGCTCCGCGGCGACGAGCGCGAAGGCCCGGATGAGCAGGTCGAGACCCTTCTTCGGCGTCAGCCGGCCGAGGAAGACGACGAGCCGCCGATCCCCGACGTGGGGGTGGCGGGCTCGGAACGATCCCCGCGGCGGGAGATCGGTGAACTCCGTCGGGTTCACACCGAGGGGGACGACGACCCCCGGCGCCCTGATCCCCAGCGGGCGGGCGAGCTCGAGCTCGTCGTCGCTCGTGTAGTGGATCGCGGCCGCGCCATCGAGCTGGTGGCGCTGCACCAGCCGGTCGTAGATCGCCTTGCGGATCGCGTGGCGCCGGCGGAGGTAGGGGTCCAGCGTCCCGTGCGGCCGGACGATGTAGGGCACGCCCCGGCGCCGTGCGTGATGGCACGCCGCGATCGTGGTGAACTGGTACAGGGAGTGGACGTGGACGACGTCGAACTCGTGGACCCGGTCGCGCAGGGCACGGGCCATGTCGGGACAGAAGGCGAACCGCGACGGCCACCGCACCGCGAAGTGGCGGCGTTCCACGCCGCCGATCCAGCTCGACCGATCGGTCGCGACGTCGAGACGCTCCGTGGCGGTGAGTGGAGACCACCGTCCCTGCTCACCCAGGTCGGTGCTGAAGAGGGTCACCGCCGCCCCTCTGGCCGCAAGAGCCTCGCAGAGCTCGACGGCCACCTTGCTCGGACCGCCCAGGCGCGGCGCCAGGGCCGCGCTGACGTGGAGGATGCGGATCGTCACCCTCTCCTCCGCATGTCAGGGACACTCCAGGTGCTGCTCGCCCCACTGCTTGAGCACGTACAGCGACCACACCCGGACCCAGGAGGCATAGCCGCCGCGGAAGCGGTCGAGCACCTCCCGCACCGCCACGGGGTTCAGCACCTCCGCGACCTCGCCCCCGAGTCGCGGATCGAGGAGGGTCCGCTCCAGCGACTCGCCGAGGGGACCCCGCAGCCACCGCGCGAAGGGGAACGAGAACCCCATCTTGCGTCGCTTCAGGATGGCCTCGGGGAGATCGGCCCTCATCGCCTGGGACAGGAGCGGCTTCACGCCTCCTCCCTCGCGCTTCACGCGTCCCGGGAGCGCCGCCACGAGCTCGACCAGGTCCTGATCGAGGAACGGGTCCCGGACCTCGACGCTGTGCGCCATGCCCATGGAGTCGGTGTCCCGCAGCAGCACGTTGCGGAGGTAATGGGAGATCTCGAAGTACGAGACCGCGTTGAACAGGTCGTCGCCTCCGAGCCGGTCCGGGCAGTGGCGTCCGTTGGTCGCGGGTGGGGCCGGCACCGTCGTCAGCCGCTGCCGGTCGAGGGGGGCGAAGAGCTCACGGAGCAGCGCCTCCGGTGCCGGCACGTCCGCCGCCACCCAGCGCGCGAGCTTCCGCGCCTGGTCGTTCTGGCGGCCGGCGATCAGCGCCGCCCGAGCGGTGGGCCGTCGCAGGATCGAGGGGAGGCATCGACGGGTCAGCTCCAGCACCGGAACGCGCTGGAAGCTCGGGTAGCCTCCGAACAGCTCGTCGCCGCCGAGCCCGGAGAGCACGACCTTCAGTCCCGCCCTCCGCGCCTGGTGGGCGATGACATAGGTGTTGATGCCGTCGAAGGTCGGCTGGTCCATGGCGGCCACGCCGGCGGGCAGGAGATCGATCAGGTCGGTGTCCGACAGGCAGACCTCGACGTGGATGCTCGGATAGCGGCGGCGCACCAGGTCCACGAACCGCTTCTCCGAGAAGGCGTGCTCCGAGAACACCACCGACACGGTCCGAAGCGGATTGTCCGACTGCCGGGCCGCCACCGCGGTGATCGAGGAGGAGTCGAGCCCGCCGCTGAGGAAGATCCCGACCGGAACGTCGCTGATCAGCCGGCGCTTGACCGATTCGGTGAGCGCCGCGCGCACACGCTCGGTCGCCTCACGCCGGTCGGCCGACGACGACGACGCGCGACGGAAGCAGTCCTCCAGCGACCAGTACCGCCGGAGCGAGAGGTGATGCTCCTCCCAGACGGCGTAATGGCCGGCCGGGAGGCACTCGATCCCGTGGACGATCGTCAGCGGCTCCTGGACCGCCCCGAGAGCGAGATAGCTCAGCAGGCCGGGGTGGGACAGCCGCTGCGGAACACGCCCCGACCGGAGTAGCGCCCGCAGCTCTGACGCGAAGAGCAGGCCGTCGCCGATCCGCGAGTAGTAGAGCGGCTTGACACCCATGGGATCGCGGCAGAGCACGAGACGCCGCGCCCGAGCGTCCCACAGCGCAAACGCGAACATGCCCCGAAGCCGGTGGATGCTCTCGAGCCCCCACACGCCGTACGCGCGCAGCAACACCTCGGTGTCCGTTCCCGAGTGAAAGCGGATCCCTCGGGTGGTCAGCTCGGACCTGAGCTCGCGGAAGTTGTAGATCTCGCCGTTGAACACCAGCCAGTTGCCGGTCTGCGGGTCGTGCATCGGCTGGTGCCCGGCCGGTGAGACATCCTGGATCGCCAGGCGTCGAGCACCGAGCCCGAGGTAGCCGCCGTCCACCCTCAGGAGCTCCACGCCACCGTCGTCGGGCCCCCGATGCACCATCGCCGCCGTCATCCGCGCGGTGGTGGCCTCGACCGCCTCCGGCGCGATGCCCGCCGAGAACCCTGCGATCCCGCACATGACCCGACCACCTCAGGCGACGCTCCGCGGCGTGGCCGCCCCCGCACAGCAGGCGCCGAGGATGTTCGCGGCGATGTCCTGGTACTGCATGGATTCCGCGACGCGCCTCCTGCCGGCCTCGCCCATGCGCTGGGCCAGCTCGATGTCGGTCAGCAGCCGCACCGCGGCATCGGCGATCTCGGCCGTCGACTCGGGTTCGACCAGAAGCCCGGTCCTGCCGTCCTGGACGGCCTCGACGACGCCCCCGGTCCGTCCCCCGATCGCCGCCTTGCCGCACGCCGCGGCCTCCAGGAAGACGATCCCGAAGCCCTCGGTGTCACCGTTCAGCTCCTTCGACGGCATCACGAAGAGGTCGCAGAGGTGGTAGTAGCCGGCGAGCTCGTGGTCGGGGACGAAGCCGGCGAAGTGGACGTGCTCGGCCACCCCCACCTGGTCGGCCAGCCGTCGCAGTTGCTCCGCGGCGCTCCCGTCGCCGACGATCAGGTACGCCGCGTCGGGCACGCGGACGAGGATCTCGGGAAGCGCCCGGATCACCGTGTCGTGCCCCTTGTGGGGAGCGAGCCGGGCGACGGTGAGCAGGATCCGCTTGCCCTCCAGGCGGTGCCGCCGCCGCAGCCCGCTCACCACCTCCTCGGTCGCGGGACGCTGGAAGCCCGACATGTCGACGCCCTCGGGGCTGACGAAGACACGATCACGTCTGATGCCGAGCTGCTCGAGCAGCTCCGCCTGGTACTCGCCGAGGGCGATCAGCCGGTCCGCCGGGCCGACCGTCCAGCGGAACAGCTGGCGGAGCATCACCCGCGCCCGGCTGCGCAGGAGGTACAGCACCTCCCCACCGTGGATCGCCTGGACGTACCGCGCGGAGCTCCGGGAGCGGGCGGCGGCGAACCGGAAGGCGACGCCGCACGTCCGCCAGTGTCCCACATACACGACGTCGAACCCGTCTCCGCTCATCAGGCGCCTCGCCGCACGCTCGGTGCGCACCAGCCGCACCAGCCGGCTGCGCGTCGGGCGCAGGTCCACGACCTCGAAGCGCGACTCCGCGCGGGTCTGCCCCGGCGGAGCCGCGGGCGCCAGCACGGTGACGTTGGCCCCGCGGCTCCAGTGCTTCGCCATCTCGAAGCAGTGGGTGCCGATGCCCCCGAACTGAGGGGGGAACTCGGGCGTGAGGATGAGGATTCTCATCGACCGGCGCCGGTGTCCCCCACCCTCTCGACCGGCCTCACCGCTGCGCCGCCGCTGGTGGCGCCTCCGCCGGACGCCCATGCGACACGCGGTCGCCGTCCGCCGTCCCCGCGACGGGGACGCTCGAGCGCGACCGCTGCTGCTCGACCAGCCGGTCGAGCGCCTCCTCGAGGGGCGTCGTGACCCAGCCGAGGCGGCGCAGGGCCTTGCGAGAGGACATGTAGGGGAAGTCGGCGCCCTCGGTCTTGTCGACGAGGAGCCGCATCTCGAACCCGTAGCGCCGGCACATCAGGGACGCGAGCTCCCCGGTCGCCGTCTCATCGGAGGCGACGAGGTTGAAGATATCGTTGTCCGCCTCCAGCGCCGCGACGCAGCCCCGGGCGATGTCGTCCACGTACGTGTACTGGTTGGATCGGAGTCCCCGCCCCCAGACCTCGAGGACGCGGCCCTCGAGCCCTGCCGCGAGAAACGCCTGCACCAGGTTCGATCCCTCGCCCCATCCGTACGCCGACCCGAAGCGCAGGATCACATACGTCAGTCCGAACTTGCGAGCGTATCCCAGGACCAGCTGCTCCGCGGCGACCTTGAGAGACCCGAAGAGCTCCATGCGCGACGGGTCCAGGCGCGAGCTCTCGTTGACGATGCCCTCCGCCGGCAGGCCGTCGTAGACGTAGAACGAGCTGGCGAGGACCAGCTTCGTCACCCCCGCCGTACGGCAGGCGTCGAGGACGTTCAGGGTTCCCGACAGCTGGAGCCGGGACGACCAGAAGGGGTCGCTCCGGGCGGTGTCCAGCACCGGACCGGCGAGGTGGCAGACGATGTCCGCCCCAGCGACGGCCGGCTTCAGCTGTTCGACGTCGAGAACGTCCACGCACCGGGACAGGCCGGCGAGGCCGTCGGAGGTGCGCACGTCCGCGGCGACCGCGTCGTGCCCGCCTCGTTGGAGCTCGCCCATGAGCGCCCGCCCGATGAAGCCGGAGCCTCCGGTGACCACGATCCTCATGACACCACCTCGATCAGCGAGTCGGCCACGTATTGCGCCTCGTCGTCGGTCAACGACGGATAGATCGGCGGACAGATGTGATGGCGGCACAGGCTCTCGGACCGCGGGAGCGGATCACGGGACAGCCCGGCGAAGACCGGCTGCTGGTGACACGGGACGTCGTAGACCGCCCCTCCCAGCCGCACCCTATGCTCGGTGAACAGCCTCCGCCCCACGCTCTCCACGTCCGCATCGCAGTGAATGACGTACTTGTAGTAGTTCGATTCGGCGCCCGACGGGATGCGCAGGGGACGGAGGCAGGCGGGGCCGTCGCGGAACGCCCGGTCGTAGATGCGGGCGACCCTCCGGCGCTCCTCGATGAATGTGTCGAGCCGGGCGAGCTGGGTCACCCCCAGGATCGCCTGGAGTTCCGACAGCCTCCAGTTGTATCCGACGAGGTCGTGACGATTCAGGCCCTCGACCTTCGCCTGGTCGCGCAACAGCCGTGCCCGCTGGGCGATCTCGTCGCTGTCCGTCGTGACCATGCCTCCCTCACCGGTCGTCATCACCTTGGTCGAGAAGAACGAGAAGGCGGCGGCCTCGCCGAGCGTCCCCGCCCTGCGACCGTCGAGAGCGCTTCCGTGAGCGTGTGCCGCATCCTCGACGAGCACGAGGCCGCGGCGTCGACAGAGCTCGTCCAGTCGGTGCGTGCTCGGCGAGACGAGCCCTCCGATGTGGACGACGATGACCGCGCTCGTGGTCGCTGACAGGCGCCGCTCGACGTCGGAGGGATCGAGCACGAGGTCGTCTGCGCAGTCGGCGAAGACCGGGGTCGCACCGGCGTGGAGGACCGCGAACGCCGTGGCGGCGAAGGTATTGGTCGGGACGATGACCTCCGAGCCGGCGACGTCGAGCGAGCGGAGGATGATCTCCAGGGCTCCGGTCCCAGTGTTGACGCTCACCGCGTGCGCGCACCCGACGTAGTCCGCGAACCGCCGCTCGAAGATCTCGCAGTGCGCCCCCATGCTGAGGAAGGAGCGGGTCCGCAGCAGGGCGCCGAGTTCTCCCAGGATTTGGTCGATGTCCTCCTCGGGGACGTCGTATCTCTGCGCGGGGATCCGCCTCGCCGTCGTCTCCCTCGCGCTGATCTCCGCGGCCACTAGGCTGCCCCCCCCACATGCGAACCGATGAAGCGCACCGATCCCCTGGTGATCTGTCCCATCGCCCCGGACACTCGGAGCACGACCAGGCAGACGATCGAGTCGCGCAGCGCTCCGCCCAGAGCGGGTCCGAGCGCCTCCTCGACTGTCCACAGAGGTAGGACGAGGAGACCGTAGATCAGCATCCCGGTCTGGTTCGGTGCGCCCGCGATCAGTGCCTGGTAGAGCCAGCGTGCGAGCATGCCGAACACGAACATCCCGAGCGGGACCCCGATGTCCCCAAAGTTCAGGTACAGCTCGCCGATCGACGTGTAGACGATCGTCGTCACCGTGTCGAAGGGTCCGATCAGCCCGGTGGTGTGGCCGATCTCGTTGAAGTACTGGAAGGTCGGCTTTTCGGGCCAGAGGAAGCGCGGCACCGCCCAGGTCACCATCGGCAGGAAGGTCGCCCCGTATTTGAAGTCGTCGGTGGAGGGGACGGTCTCCCGGATCGCGGCCACCGTCGCCGCCTCGTTCAGACGCTCGAAACGGTCGCCGATCGCGTACCCGAGATAGTCACCGGGGCCCATGGTTGCGATCTCGTCGCCGACCTCCGCGGCGACGGCGGGGAGGTCGCCTGGGCCGCTGGCGCCGATCGTCTTGTACGCCGTCCTCCACAGCTGGCCGACCGGGTTCAGGATCATGATCGTGAACACCGCGAGGGTGACCAGGTGCACCGGCCGGATCCTGCCGATGTAGTAGTGCCAGGCGAAGCCGACGCTCGCGAGGATGGTGAACAGGTAGAAGCGCCGTCCGGTCGGAAGGAAGAACGCGGCCTCCACCAGGGCCAGGAGCACGAGGGTGACACGCGCGCGCCGCCGGTTCATCGAGGAGGCGATGACGATGCTCAGCATGGTGAGCCCGACGAAGAGCAGGTCGGCCAGGAAGCCCAGCTGCGACTCGGCGTCGAGCGCGGTGTCGGTCTTCTGGCTCCAGGCGAAGTACTCGA
>Ga0209577_10006340_pt1 | contig 10944 bp, 12 predicted proteins | sample GraSoiAngelo_109_FD_185874 | JGI IMG/M metagenome (GOLD analysis project Ga0209577, IMG submission 185874) | Grasslands soil microbial communities from the Angelo Coastal Reserve, California, USA - 14_0903_12_20cm (SPAdes) (version 2) | ecosystem: Environmental > Terrestrial > Soil > Grasslands... | reverse complement strand
GGTCCTGAAGCTGTGCTCCGCCACCGCGCGGCACACCTCGCGTGAGATGCGCTCGGTGCGAAACGCAACCTCGTCGTCGCCGTCGCGCTCGCGCCACTGCTTCGCCCCGTAGGCGTCGCCGACCGCCATGCGGCAGACCGAGATCGGGTAGTGGACCCCGGCGACGGGGGTCACGCCCGGAATGCGCCGGCCGGTGCGGATGATCACCCTGCCGTCCAGCTCCTCGCGGAGGATCCGGTTCGGGCTGCCGACGTCGTCCGCTCCCTCGGGCGTGATCGTCGCCGCCTTGATCCCGAAGCCGGACTCCCGGATCGCCCGCCCGGCGGCGGTCACGACCTCGTTCGACGTCCGGCGGCGGTTCTCGAGCGAGAGGTCGTGGTGCTCGAGCTCCGCGTCGACCCGGGTAACGGCCGGATCGAGCAGGCGCAACGCCTGCTCGAGCAGCTCCTGGCCCGTCTCGTCGCCCTCCAGCACGATAATCCGGACGCCCTCGGCCACCAGGCCGCTGACTCTATCCGTGGGGCGCCGGGAGGAAACCGAGCCGTTAGTTTGAGGCGATGCTGCTCCTGGCCAGTGAGCGCGTGCTCGATCGGCCCGGGGAGATCGCCGTCGCCGCCGCCACGATCCTCGCGCTAGTGGCGGTGCTCGCCGCCTTCCCGCCGATTCTCCGCGCGCGCGAGCGCGGGACGGTCCGCTCGCGGCTGACCCCGACCCTCGTCATCCTCACCGGCGGCGCGGCGATCACCTTCGCCGCGTACCTCGCCTTCCAGCTCCGCTGCGGCCACAGCGGCTGCAAGAAGGGGGCCGGCGGCGGCTTCGCCGGACTCGACCGCTGGTGGCGAAGCGCGTCCTCCTGGCAGTGGGGCGCACAGCTCCTGGTGGCGAGCCTGGGACTGGTCGCCGCGGCGGTCGCCTTCTGGCTCAGCGCCCACGGCAGCAAACGCGTGCGCCCCCCGCTGTGGGCCGCGCGCCTGCTCTACCTCGGCTGGGCGACGCTCGTCTTCCTCATGCCCGCGGCCTACGAGTTGGCGACCGGCTGAGAGCCCTCCAGCCCGAGCTCCGCGGCGCGATCCTCCATCGCGGCGATGACCTTCGCCAGGTGGTCGTCGAAGTCGACTCCCAGCTCGTCGGCCGACTCCCGGACCTCCTCGCGGTTCACGGCGGCGGCGAAGCTCGGCTGCTTGAGCTTCTTCTTGACCGACTTCGGCGTCATCCCGTGGATCCCGGTCGGCCGGACGAGGGCGCACGCGGCGATGAATCCGGACAGCTCGTCGACCGCGAACAGCGTCTTCGCCATCCGCGTCGTGCGCGGCACGCCCAGGAACGTCGCGTGGCCGGCGACCGCGTCGATCACCTCGTCCGGGTACCCGCGCTGCCGCAGCTCCTCGAGCGCCATCCGCGGGTGACCGGTCTCCAGGTCCGGATAACGCTCGTAATCGAGGTCGTGGACGATCCCGGTGACGGCCCACAGCTCCTCGTCCTCGCCGTACTCGCGGGCGTACGCGCGCATGGCCGCCTCCACGCCGAGGACGTGCTTTCGGAGCGAGTCGGACTCGGTCCATTCGCAGAACAGAACCCAGGCCTCGTCGCGCGAAACGGCCACGCGGAGAACCGTATCGGGCGCGTCCGAGCGGGAGGGAATACTTCCCGAAACCCGAAAGCTCGTGCAGATGCCCTTCGATACCCTTGCCGAGCCGCTCGAGAGCCAGGTCCCTGCGGCATTTCTCATGGAGAAGTTCGTCATCGAAGGCGGCCAGCCGCTCTCGGGCACGATCGTCCCGGCTGGCAACAAGAACGCCGCGCTACCCGCCCTCGCGGCCTGCCTCCTGACCGAGGAGGAGGTCGTCCTGCGGAACATCCCGCGGATCCGCGACGTGGAGGCGATGATCAGCCTTCTGACTGGGCTGGGCGTACGCGCCGACTGGCGCGACGACAACGTCGTCACCCTCTGCGCGGCCGACGTCTCCGTCACGGAGGCCGACGCCGACATCGCCAACCGGATCCGCGCGTCGTTCCTCGTCGCCGGGCCGCTGCTGGCGCGCTTCGGCCGCGCGGACATGCCGCCGCCCGGCGGTGACGTGATCGGCCGCCGGCGCCTCGACCCCCACCTCGACGCCTTCCGCGCGCTCGGCGCGCGCGTCGAGTTCGACCGCTGGTACCGCATCGAGGCTCGCCGCGGCGGGCTGCGCGCCTGCGATTTCTTCATGGACGAGCCGTCGGTCATGGCCACCGAGAACGCGCTGATGGCGGCCGTGCTCACGCCCGGTTCCACGGTGATCCACAACGCCGCCTCCGAGCCGCACGTCCAGGACCTGGCCCGGCTGCTGCTCCAGATGGGCGCCCGGATCGAGGGGATCGGGTCGAACGTCCTGATCATCCACGGGCGCGAGCAGCTCGGCGGCGCCGACTACCGCATCGGCCCGGACTACATCGAGATCGGCAGCTTCGTGGCGCTCGCGGCCGTCACCGGCGGCGAGCTCCGGATCCGCGACGTCGTCCCGGACGACCTGCGCATGACGAAGCTCGCCTTCGAGCGGCTCGGATGCCGGATGGAGTTCGACGGCGGGGACGTCGTGGTCCCGCCCGGCCAGCGGCTGCGTGTGCGCGACGACGAGGGCGCGCAGATCTCCAAGATCGAGGACGGCCCGTGGCCCGCCTTCCCGGCCGACCTCACCAGCATCGCGCTGGCACTTGCTACGCAATCCGATGGAATGGTGCTTATCTTCGAGAAGATGTTCGAGAACCGGTTGTTCTTCGTGGACAAGCTCGTCTCAATGGGCGCTCGGGTCCTGCTGTGCGATCCCCATCGCGCGGTGGTCAACGGCCCGAGCCGTCTTCACGGCGAGCGCATGGAGAGCCCCGACATCCGCGCCGGAATGGCGATGCTCATCGCCGCGCTCTGCGCGGAGGGCGAGTCGGAGATCGGCAACATCCGGCAGATCGACCGCGGCTACGAGCGGATCGACGAGCGCCTGCGGTCGCTGGGCGCCCGCATCGAGCGCGTCGCGACCGAGCCGCTCACCGTCTAGCTGGCGGCCCCGCCCGTCATCTAGCCTCCTCCGCCGGAGGGCGAAATGATCCATCCCGTACCGCCAGGCACGCGCGACGTGCTGCCCGAGGAGATGCGCGAGCTGCGCGAGCTCACGCTGCGCATGCACGCCGTCTTCGACCGCGGCGGCTACGGCGAGGTCTGGACGCCGGCGCTCGAATACGAGGAGGTGCTCCGCCGCGGCGACGAGGACGCCGCGGGAGCGGGCTTCAAGGTGCTGGACGACCGCGGCCAGGTCCTGGCGCTGCGCTCGGACGCCACGATCCCGATCGCGCGGCTGGTCGCGAACCGCTACGCCGGCGTGGCCGAGCCCCTCCGGCTCTGCTACTTCGCGCACGCCTACCGCGCGGTCGAGCGGGGGAGCGGCCAGGCGCGCGAGTTCCTCCAGGGCGGGGTCGAGCTGATCGGAATCGGCGGCGCGCAGGGTGACGCCGAGGTGATCGCGGTGGTGGTCGATGCGCTGTCCGAGGCTGGGCTGCGCCGCCACCGCGTGGGGCTCGGCGACGGGATGCTGTACCGGACGCTCCTGGCCACGGTCGACGTGCCGGAGGCCGACTGGCTGCCGCTGCTCGAGTCGCTATGGCGCCGCGATCTGGTGGGGCTGGCGGGGCAGGTCGACCGCCTCGGCGTCGGGGCGGCCGCGCGCGAGCTCCTTGTCACGCTGCCCACACTCCGGGGTGGCCCCGACATCCTGGACCGAGTCGACGGCTCGCTGTCGGTCGCGGTCGAGAACCTCCGCGAGTGTCACGAGCTCCTGACGGAGCGCGGGGTCGCCGATCACGTGATCTTCGACCTCGGGCTCCTGCGCGAGCTGGGCTACTACACCGGGACGATCTTCGAGGTCTACGACCCCGCCGTGGCCTTCGCCCTCGGCGGCGGCGGACGCTACGACGAGCTCCTCGGCCGCTTCGGCGATCCGCGCCCCGCGTGCGGGGCCGGGCTCGACGTGCAGCGGGTGCACGTCGCCCAGCTCGAGGAGGAACGCCTCGGAAATGGGGACGGGCAATGAGACGCGCCGGGCTCGTCATCGCGATCCCGCGCGGGGCCCTGTTCGGGCAGACGCTCGACCTGCTCGATCGTCTCGAGGTCCCCACACAGGAGATCCGCTCCAACGAGCGCCGGCTGGTCTTCGAGGAAGCCGGCGTGCTCACCGTGCGTCCGAGCGACGTCCCGACCTACGTCGAGCACGGTGCGGCCGACCTCGGGATAACCGGAAAGGACGTGCTGCTCGAGCAGTCCGAGCGCGAGGTCTACGAGCTGCTCGACCTCGGATACGGCCACTGCCGGATGATCGTCGCTTCGCGCGGCGACTCCGATCCGCTGGGCGCGCCGTTGCGGCGCCGGGGCGCGGTGCGGGTCGCCACCAAGTACCCCCGGATCGCCGCCGATCACTTCGCGGCGACGGGGCGCCAGGCGGAGATCGTTGAGGTGAAGGGCTCGGTGGAGCTCGCCCCGATCACCGGCCTGGCGGACGCGATCGTCGACCTGACGGCGACGGGACGCACGCTCGCCGAGAACGGCCTCGTGGAGCGCGAGCCGATCGTGGAGTCGACCGCCCGCCTGATCGCGAACCCCGTCGCCCACAAGCTGAAGGCCGCCGAGATCGACCGCGTCGTGGCCCGGATCCGGGAGCTCTCGTGAGGATCGAACGCCTCGGCCCGGACGCCCGCGCCGCCGACATCCGCGCCCTGGTCCCGCCCCCGCGCGACGTCGAGGCGGACGTGCGGGCGATCCTCGAAGAGGTCCGCTCCGGCGGCGACGAGGCGGTGCTCACGCTGACCGAGCGGTTCGACAGCGCCGAGGTCGGGCCGGCGGAGCTGGCGGTGCCGGTGGCCGAGATCGACGTGGCCGTCGCGGCGCTCGAGCCCGCCGTGCTCGCCGGGCTCCGGACCGCGGTGGCCAACGTGCGGGCGGTCGCCGAGGCGCAGCTTCGCGAACCGGCGCGTGCGGTCCTCGAGGCCGGTCAGGAGGTGGAGGTCGCGGAGGTCCCCGTGCGCCGGGCCGGCGCCTACGTGCCGGGGGGCCGCGCGCCCTATCCCTCGACTGTCGTGATGTGCGCGACGACCGCCCGGGTGGCGGGAGTCGACGAGCTCGCCGTCTGCGCGCCGCCCGGGCCGGGGGGGCGCGCGCATCCCACGATCCTTGCCGCCTGCGGCCTCTGCGGCGTGACCGAGGTCTATCGGATGGGCGGCGCGCAGGCGATCGGCGCGCTGGCATACGGCACCGAGTCGGTGCGCCCGGTGGACGTCATCGTGGGCCCCGGGAACCGCTGGGTGACCGAGGCCAAGCGGCAGGTGGCCGGGATCGTCGGGATCGACGGCCTGGCGGGACCGAGCGAGCTCGTGGTCGTGGCGACGAGCGGCGCCGACCCCGACCTCGCGGCGCTTGACCTGCTGGCGCAGGCGGAACACGGGCCGGACTCGCTGGTGGTGGCGATCTCGCCCGATCGCGCGCTGCTCGAGGCGATCGAGTCGAGCGCACGGTCGCTCGCGGACGATCGCCCGAGCGTCGCCGCCGAGGCGCTCGTCTGCGTGGAGGCCGGCGACGCTCGCGCGGCGGTGCGGTTGGCGGACGAGCTCGCGCCGGAGCACCTGGAGCTCGTGGGGGAGGAGGCGGAGAGCCTGGCCGGGCTGGTCAGGTCCGCGGGCGCGGTGTTCGCGGGTCAGGCGGCTGGAACGGCGTTCGGCGACTACGTGGCCGGGTCGAACCACGTGCTTCCGACCGGCGGTGCTGCGAGGTACGCGAGTGGCCTCTCGCCGGCCACGTTCCGCCGCAGGATGGCGCGGATATCGTTGCCAGAGGGCGCAGCCGCACGCCTGGCGCCGCTCGGCGCCGCTCTCGCCCGAGCCGAAGGCTTCCCCGTCCACGCAGAGTCCATGGAGCGACGCGCATGAGCCGCACCGCCGAGATAACTCGCTCCACGAGCGAGACCGAGATCGCGCTCACTCTGGAGCTCGACGGCACGGGAGCGGGCGCGAGAGAGACCGGGGTCGGGTTCCTCGATCACATGCTCGACGCGGTTGCGCGGCACGGGCGGATGGACCTCGACCTGCGGGCGCGCGGCGACCTGCAAACGGGGCCACACCACACGGTCGAGGACTCCGGAATCGTGCTCGGCCAGGCGATCGACGAGGCGCTGGGCGATCGCGCCGGGATCGCGCGCTTCGGCGAGGCGGTCGTGCCGATGGACGAGGCGCGGGCGAGCGCGGCGATCGACGTGTCCGGCCGGCCGCTGGCGGTCTTCGAGGGCGCGTGGCCGGAGGCGGCCGTCGGTGACCTCGAGCCCGGGCTGCCGCAGGAGTTCCTGCGGGCCGTCGCCCTGGCCGCGAAGCTGACCCTGCACGTGCGCGTCGAGTCCGACGGCAACGACCACCACGTGATCGAGGCGGCCTACAAGGCCTTCGCCCTGGCTCTGCGCCGCGCAGTCGCGCTCGACCCGACCGAGACGGGCGTGCCGTCCACGAAGGGACTGCTGTGACGGGCGCCGGTCCCCGCATAGCTGTGCTCGACTACGGGATGGGGAACCTGCGCTCGGTCGAGAAAGCGCTGCAGCACGTGGGCGCGACGGCGGACGTGACGAACGACCACGCGCTGATCCGCGACGCGGACGGCCTCGTGCTGCCGGGCGTGGGCGCGTTCCCGCGCGCGATGGAGCGGATCCGCGAGCGCGAGCTCGATCGCCTGCTGTCGGAACGGCTCGAGGAGGGCATCCCGACCCTCGGGATCTGCCTCGGGCTCCAGCTCCTCTTCGAGTCCTCCACCGAGATGGGGGGTGCGGAGGGACTCGGGCTCGTCGCCGGGGGCGTCGACCGGGTGGCGTCCGGCGGGCTGAAGCTGCCGCAGATCGGCTGGAACGCGGTCTCCTGGCGGCGCCGCACCGCCCTCGACGACGGCCTCCCGGACCGCTGCGCCTTCTACCACGTCCACACGTACACGCCCGTACCGGCGAGCGACGACGACGTGCTCGGCACCGCGACCTACGGCGGGGAGTTCGTCACCGCCATCGAGCGCGCGCCGCTGTACGGCGTGCAGTTCCACCCCGAGAAGTCGGGCGCCGCCGGACTGCGGCTGCTCGCCAACTTCACGCGGATCTGCGGCGGGGCGCTCGCGCGCGCCGCATGATCCTCCTGCCGGCGATCGACATCCGCGACGGGCGCGCCGTACGCCTCGAGCGCGGCGACTTCGACCGCGAGACGGTCTACGCGGACGACCCACTCGAGGCCGCGCGCAGCTTCGTGGAGGCGGGCGCGAAGACCCTCCACGTGGTCGATCTCGACGGCGCCCGTACGGGCGAACCGGTGAACCTCGAGCACCTGCGGCGGATCGCCACCGAGCTGCGCGTGCCCGTCCAGTACGGCGGCGGCCTCCGCACCCTCGTGGCCGTGCGCGAGGCGCTGGCGGCCGGGGCCGAGCGGGTGGTCCTGGGGACGGCCGCGTACAGCGACGTGGAGTTCCTCGACTCGGTGATCGAGACCTGGGGCGTCAGGATCGTCGTGGCCGTCGATGTCCGCGAGGGCCACGTGTCGGTGGCCGGCTGGACGAAGGCCACCCAGATGCTCCCGGAGGACGTGATCGAGCGCATGCAGCGCCGGGGCGTGAAGCAGTTCGTCTTTACGAACGTGGATCACGACGGAATGCTCGACGGCCCCGACCTGGACGAGGTCCGGCGCGTGTCGGACGCGATTCGCGGGCGGTTCCTGTACTCGGGTGGCGTCGCGTCCGTTGGCGACCTGACGGCACTGCGCGAGCTGCGCCTCGTCAACCTCGCGGGAGTGATCTCGGGCAAGGCGCTCTACGAGCACCGCTTCACCGTCGCCGAGGGCATCGAGGCGCTCAGGGAGGATCGCTGATGCTCCTGCGTCGCGTAATCCCGTGCCTCGACGTGGACAAGGGCCGCGTGGTGAAGGGAACCAACTTCGTGGACATCCGGGACGCCGGCGACCCGGTGGAGCTCGCGATGCGCTACGAGCAGGAGGGCGGCGACGAGCTGGTCTTCCTGGACATCACGGCTTCTCACGAGAAGCGCGACACGATTGTCGAGCTCGCTCGCAGGACCGCGGACGACGTGTTCATTCCCTTTACGATCGGCGGCGGCATCCGCTCGGCTGCCGACGCGCAGGCCGTGCTCGACGCCGGCGCGGACAAGGTCTCGGTCAACTCCGCGGCCGTCGCGCGGCCGGAGCTGATCGGCGAGCTCGCCGAGGTCTTCGGGAGTCAGTGCGTGGTGCTGGCGATCGACGCCAAGCGCGGAGACGACGGCTACGAGGTCTTTGTGAACGGCGGCCGGACGGCCACCGGCCTCGACGCCGTGCGCTGGGCGCGCGAGGGCGTCGAGCGGGGGGCGGGGGAGGTCCTGCTCACGAGCATGGACCGCGACGGCACGGAGGACGGCTACGAGCTGCGCCTGACGCGCGCCGTGTCGGACGCGGTCGACGTCCCGGTGATCGCCTCCGGTGGCGCCGGTGCGCTGGAGCACCTCGTCGACGCCGTCCAGGAGGGCCACGCGGACGCGGTGCTGTGCGCGTCGATCTTCCACTACGGGACCTACACGGTTCGGCAGGCGAAGGACCGGATGCGCGAGGCCGGCATCCCGGTGCGCGACTGACATGACGGATCTCGCAGAGCGGGTGCGGGCGCTGCCTGGGCTCGACGTCCTGCTGCCCGCGCTCGAGGGGCTGCCGCCGGCATACCTGGTGGGCGGAGCCGTGCGCGACCTGCTGCGCGGGGCGGACTCGGTTGACCTCGACGTAGCCATCGAGGGCGACGCGATCGGGGCCGCGCGCGCGCTGGCCGAGCGCCTGGGCGGCGAGGCCGCGAAGGAGCACGACCGCTTCGGAACGGCCACCGTGCGGGCGGGCGAGCTCGCGGCAGATCTCGCCACAACGCGACGCGAGCGCTACGAACACCCCGGCGCGCTGCCCCTGGTGGAGCCGGCGCCGCTGGCTGACGACCTCGCGCGGCGCGACTTCACGATCAACGCGATGGCGCTCGGCCTCTCGGGCGACGACCTCGGGCGGCTGCACGACCCGCATGGCGGGAGCGACGACCTCGACGCCGGCGTGGTCCGGATCCTGCACCACCGGAGCTTCCTCGACGACCCGACCCGGCTCCTGCGAGCCGTCCGCTACGAGACGCGCCTCGACGCGCGCATGGACGACGAGACGGAGGCTCGGGCGCGCGAGGCCGCTCAGGAGGGCGCGCTGGCGACCGTATCGGGACCGCGGATCCGCGACGAGCTGATGGACCTGCTCCGCGAGCAGGAGGCGCCAACCGGGCTCGCCCGCCTCGGCGATCTGGGCCTCGACCGCGCCCTCGACCCCGCCCTGGCCGCCGACCCCGAGCTCGCCGCCGCGGCCGCGCTTGGCAGCGCGGAGACAGGCGCCGAGCGAGACCTGGCGGCGCTGGCGGCGCTCGTCTCGAAGGCACCCGACGAGCTCGAGCCGTGGGTGGAGCGGCTCGGCCTGGGCAGAAGCGACCGCGAGCGAGTTCTGGCCGCCGCGCGGCAGGGGCCCGAGCTGGTGCGCGCGCTCGGGGCCGAGCTCCCGCCGTCGGCGGCTCACGCGCTGCTCCGCTGCGAACCGCCCGAGACCCTGGCGCTGGCGCTGGCATACGGCGCGCCTCCGGAGCCGATCCACCGGTTCCTGGCCGACCTCCGCGACGTGCGCCTCGAGGTGACGGGCGACGATCTCGTCGAAGCCGGGGTCGAGCCCGGGCCCGCGATCGGCCGGGCGCTCGAGGAGACGCTGCGACGCAAGCTCGACGGCGAGGTCTCAGGCCGGGAGGAGGAGCTGGCGCTCGCTCTGGAGATCGCGCGACGGGAGGCCGCCGGGTGACCGAGCACGCCCGCGTCGTCGAGGTCGATCTGCCCGGCGCGCGCGTTGCTTTCTCGAGCCGGATCGGCGGCGTCAGCGATCCTCCCTACGACACGCTCAACCTCGGGATCCTGACCGGCGACCGGCGCGAGCATGTCCTCGAGAACCGGACCCGGCTAACCGAGCAGCTCGGACTCGGGATCGACCGCGTGGCGATGGGGTGGCAGGTGCACGGCGCCGACGTCCTCGAGTGGGACGCCCCGCCGGACCGCGGCGGCTTCGCCGAGCCGGGCGCGGAGCTCGAGAAGGTCGACGGGCATGTGACCGACATCCCCGAGCTCGCCCTCCTCGTGCTGATGGCGGACTGCCTGCCGGTGGCACTGGCCGGCGAGGGCCGGGTGGCGATGCTGCACTGCGGCTGGCGCGGGCTCGCCGCGGGCATCGTGGAGCGCGCCGTCGACCGGTTCGACCGGCCGCCCGCGGCGGTGATCGGCCCGGGCATCGAATCGTGCTGCTACGAGGTCGGCGACGAGGTCCTGGCTGCCTTCGAGGACCTCCCCGGCGTCGCCGACGGGCGGATGCTCGACCTGCGCGAGGTCGCGTCGCGGAAGCTGCGCGCGGCGGGCGTTCGGGAGCAGCAGCACGTGGCAGGCTGCACCTGTTGCAGCGCGGAGCTGTACTTCTCCCATCGCCGCGACGGCCCGGATACCGGTCGGCAGGCCGGACTCGTGTGGCTGACGGGATGACTTTCGCTGGCCTCGACCCGGCGCGCGTGCGCGACAACCTCGCGCGGGTCCGCGAGCGGATCGGGCAGGCGGGCGGCGATCCGGAGCGCGTCGAGGTCTGCGCGGCCATCAAGTACGTCGCCGCGGACGCGCTCCCGGCGCTTCAGGAGGCCGGAATCGAGCTAGTCGGCGAGAACCGCGCCCAGGACCTGCTCGCGAAGCAGGAGCTCCACGGCGGGCTCTTCGCGTGGGACTTCATCGGCGTGCTCCAGAGCCGGAAGGTGAAGGACGTGGCGCCGAACGTCCGGCTCATCCACTCCGTGGCATCCGACTCGGCCCTGCGCCGGCTCGAGCAGCA
>Ga0209577_10006338_pt1 | contig 10946 bp, 12 predicted proteins | sample GraSoiAngelo_109_FD_185874 | JGI IMG/M metagenome (GOLD analysis project Ga0209577, IMG submission 185874) | Grasslands soil microbial communities from the Angelo Coastal Reserve, California, USA - 14_0903_12_20cm (SPAdes) (version 2) | ecosystem: Environmental > Terrestrial > Soil > Grasslands... | reverse complement strand
TGTAGCCGTGCCTATAGATGATTCTGCGAAGGAGGAGGCTGAACTCTCTTGCGCTGCTGGCGTTCCGACAGCCTTGAATTCAGAGGCCAGCTCGGCAAGCCGGACGCTCAGTGCCTCGTGCTCTGGAGGAAGACTTTCTTTCCCGTCGACCGCGCGCTTGGCCATTTGGCGGAGGGCATCCACGGCCTGAAGCAAGATATTGATCACTTCCTGGGACAGGGCGATGGTGTGGTTGCGGCAAAGATCCAGCAGATCTTCAACATTGTGGAGGAATCGCGCGAGAGCGTCGAACTCCAGCAACGAAGCGTTGCCCTTGATGGTGTGCGCCGCGCGGAACAAAGAGGAAATCAGCTCGCGGTCTTCCGGGTGGGTCTCCAGCGCCAGGAGCGATTGCTCCATTTGCGCGAGGCATTCCTCGGTCTCTTCGCGGAACGATTGCAACAGCATTTCTCGATTAATTTCCATTATTCCCCTACAAAACTCTGATTACCGCATCGCCTGTGTCTGTGCGGAACACAATGCGTTGCCCCCGGTCCACGCCAACAGCAGTGGAAACGACGGGGATCTGCGCTTTCGCAAGGATTTCCAGAGCGATTTCAACGTTGCGGCTTCCAATGTGCTGCTCCTTGTGCGAATTCGGTTCGCGCAAGGAATCGAACAAACAGCCTCCGCCAAACACTTTTGCGCGAAGTTGTGGGCGATTTGCGCCGGCTTCGAGAAGCTTTTGCAGCAATATGGAAATAGCCACGCTGCCGTAGCGCGGGGACGGCACGCCTCGTCCATCCCAACTGGGCAGCATGTAGTGGGTGGCGCCGCCGATGGCGTTAACGGGATCCCAGATGCATACGCCAACACAAGAACCGAGAATTAGAGCGATCGATTTCGGCTGGGTAGAGACGAAAACCTGACCGGCATGAAGAAAGTGCGAATTCGATGAAGCTGCATCGTTCGTCTCGGAGGACACCGTGACGGCGACAACGGGCGGTGCATTTTTAGCCGACGGATGCTGCCTCATGGCGAAACCTGTCTGCCCTGCAATCGCTGATACTGGATCGCAACTGCCGCGTAGGTTTCGAGAAATTTGAACAATTCGTAGTCCGACCATTCCAGCCCGTTCTTTTGCGGGAGTAGACCAAAAATGGCGATAACGCCGACGATTTCCCGGCTGCATTTGAGAATTACGCAGGCCGTCAAGTTCTTCTCGAAGGGCAGCAGGGCGGCTTCTGGTTGACGCTCCTGAAATTGGCTCATCCCCTGCTGCACCGCCCGCCCGAACATACCGGCACCGCACAGGAAAGGCTTGAGGGCGTCTGCTTCGACACCCAACGACCAGGCCAAGGAAAAGTCCTGCCTGGAGGGATGAAAATCAAAAACGGCAATCTCTTCGGAGCCAATCAGATTGGCGATGATTTCAGCAATGGCGTCAAAAACGTCGCCTGCTTCGATGCTCTGAATAAGCCGCGCGCTGGCGGCGTTGAGGCGCATGAGGAGGAAATGATTCCGTTCAATCTGTTCGCGCAAGGAGAGCTGCTGCACCCGCAGGCGGAGCTCTTCCGTTCCGGCGTGCATCGAGGAATCCGTTTCAGCAGCTTGGATTCGGCATCCCTCCTTAATCGGGGGACGGTTTCCATCTCCTGTGCCTATCATATTTTCCTCTCGCTACTTCTGAGTGAGTCGCGCATTGGGTTGCTCTTTCCGAATTACTCGCCGAGGTACGCTTTCAACAGATCGAGAAGCTCGACGTCATTCACGGGTTTTGTAAGATAGTCGCTGCATCCGCTGGCGTATCCCTCTTGCACATACTGTTCTTCGCCGCGAGTGGTGAGCAGGATGACGGGAATTCTCTCCGTCTCTTTGTCCTTTTTCAGAACGCGGCATGCCTCGAGTCCGGTCATGCGCGGCATCACGATATCCATGAGAATCAGGTCCGGCTTTTCCCTCTTTGCTCTTTCGACGGCTTCTTTCCCATCAACTGCGCTAATGAGCACGTAATTTGATTTCTGACTGAAGATCATCCGGTTCACCAGCCGCGCGGTGCAGGAATCATCCACGAGTAGAATTTTCTTGGTCGACATCACACTTTCTCCCTTTTGCGTTACCGAATTAAGAAGGCGGTCCTTCCATCCATGTTCGGATTGTCAGGAAAAGACCCTACGGACCTCTTCCATGAGCCCTTCCGGCATCTGGCTTTTTTGCACGAAGCCGTCCGCACCACACTGCAGGCAGACGGTTCGGAGCGAAGCACCATTCAATTCCGTGAAAATCAAGATGCGCAATCCCGGAAACGACTTGCGCAACTGCGTTGCGGCCTCAAGCCCGGTCATTTGAGGCATGCTAAGGTCCGTAAGCACCAGGTCCGGCCGAAAGCGTTCGGCTAGGTGCAGAACGCCCAAACCATCACTAGCAGTCCCGACGATTTCAAACCGTCCCTCGAACTCGAGGTAGGCGCAAACCGCCTTCAGGGCTGTTCGCGAATCATCCGCGACGACCACACGAATCTTGCGATCGCTGTCCTTCATCGCACACTCCGGGGGGACTTTGCGTGCTCAGTCTGTGTGACAGTGTGCATTTTCGGGAACCCGAAAGAAATTCGGGAGAATCCCTAGGGAATTGCATGTAGAGACGGGCAGCCGTAATTAGCTTTGATTAATGCGATTGCGAACTGTGTGCCGACAAGAAGACGAACAGAAGGTTACGCGCAAGAAAGTGACATGCCTGGATCGAATGCACGCGACGAAATAAGAAGAGGGCGGAACCTTCAATCTGGCTTCCGCCTTCTGCGCTTTCAACAAATTAATTCTCAACGCGTATGCTATTGCAGCGCGGCCAATGCGTTGATCCTGCCGTGGCCGGACTGCGGGTCGGCACCGGGCTTGAGGATGTCATCGGCGGACTGCTCGATGAGTGTCCGCAACTGAGACGGATTCATGTGCCCGAATTTGCCTACGATCAAAGCGGCGAGCCCTGAGACGTGCGGCGCCGCCATGGAAGTGCCGGTCGCGAAGAAGTACCGATTGCTGTTTCCCAACTTCCCGCCGGGGCTCAGCACGAAGTCAAAGACAAAGCAGGGGGTGTTGGCTATGGGACCAACATGGCATACGGCTGTGGTGGGAGTGAAGACCGCATCGCCGCCTGGCGCAGCAACGTTGATTACTGACTGCCCGAAGTTGCTGTAAGACGCCAACCGGTCGAAGACGGCTGGGGAACCGAACCCGAACGCCCCAAACCCGATCGGTCCCGTGGCAGAAACCGCCATACCGTTGCCCGACTGCGCCGGGATCGAAAAAAAACGGCTGTTCAAGTCAACCCCATCGTTGCCAGCAGCACTAACCACGAGGGCGCCACGGGCTTCCGCGTGATTCACCTCGCGATTCAAAGCCGCGAGAAGGGGCCCGTCGCCGCCGCCGCCCGCGTTTCTACGATCAAAGGTCGCGCCCAAGCTCATATTGATGACGTCCGAATGGACGGAGGGACCGGAAGCATACTCGATTCCTGCGATCAAGGATGCGAAGGAACCGGTGCCGGAATCTTTCAGAACTTTGACCGCCACAAGTTCGGCGTTCGGAGCGACGCCCTGCGTACCGATGCCGTTTATGGGAGCGGCCACAATCCCGGAGACGTGAGTGGCATGGCTGAATTTCCCATTTGACGGAAAAACGAAGCTGGGCTCCGTGGGAACGAACGAGGTGCTCAACGCGAGATTCAGGTTCGCGGCTATATCGATATGGCTGGCGACAATGCCGGTGTCCAGCACTGCGACCCGTGCGCGCACTAACCCGTTTCCACGATCGCCGTTGGCTGCGGTCTGGTCCGCGTGGATTTGATGAAGGTTCCACTGCACTTCGCTAAAGGTTTCGGCGTTGGCCGGCGGGAGGGCAGATGCGCCCGGGGCAAGCACTGCGGAATCTTCGATAGCCTCGTCCGCCTGGACGACCGTTTCATTGGGTGAAATCCATTGCAACTCGTGGTCTTCCGCGACTTGCCCTACGCCGGGCAGTGCGGCCACCTGAGCGGTGAAGTTGGGATCGTTGGACTGCGCGATGACGATCCCAATTTCGTCGTATTGCGCTACGACGCTCGAACCAAGACTAGCGGCAAACGCCGTACTGCCCGCTCCTTGTCCATGAGCGAGAATCACGTAAGTTTTCGTGGGACTCTGCGCGCTGCTTGCGCAGGCTGCGAAAAGGCAGAGCACAGTAATGGCGAGGAATTTTCTAGACATTAGTTTTCTCCTTTTGGTAGGTCATCCTTATTCGTTATTTGTTCTGCAGGCGGGGACTGCGACCGCCCCGTGAATGCACTGTCGCGCATCCGAGCCGGAACGGGTTAGTGCCAATCGAAAGCATTAAGAAAAGCCCAGGACGGAGAGAGGAGTCCGTGAAGCGCCCATCCACCCAGCCCTATGGCGAGCCACTCTAGACTAATTTAGACAAGATTTTCAACTCCACTTAAACTTACTTGCAGAGCCTATGGGCCATTGCGGTGGGCCAAAGCGCAAAATCAAGGAGACTCATTATGGAGCGGGCGATGGGAATCGAACAGAACACCCACCGAATTCTGAATGATTTCAGTAGGTCGAGCCAATTCAAAAACGCTTCTTATGCTGATCACAAATGACTTAGGAAGGTTTGGAACACAAACTGCCGCTTTCTGCCGCCTCGTGATCCTCGCAAGTGCTTACATTTCAATGGATTGGTTTCGTTGGGACGTGGGATACAATCCCATAACCTCGACCTAAGTTTGTACAGGGCATCGTCTCCTTCCCAAGCTCGCGCGTTCTTCGCTCAAAATGGAATTACTTCCGAATAGCCCGGCCACAATCGATAGCCTCGGAGTCAGGGCTGTGGCAGGTGCTTAACTAAGCTTCAGAATTCTCGACGCATTCTGGTAAGAGATCAGCTCTCGTTCAGCTGGCTTGATGTCTAGCGAGCTGAGAAAACCCGTGGTCCGTCCCATCCACCCGCTTTCCCGGATGAAATAGTCGGTACCCAAAACCAAGTGCTCGATCCCGACTAAGTCACGAGCGCAATTGAAAGCGCCGCGACTCCAGCCCATTGCGGTATCGAAATATAGCTTTTTCATGTACTCGCTTGGCGGACGAGAAATTTTCCATTCCGGCGTACGCAACGCGGGGATTTCATGCCCCAAGTCAATGCGATGGGCCAAATAGGGCAGCGTCCCTCCTAAATGCGCAACGACAAGCACAACATTGGGAAACCGCTCGTAGAGTCCCCTCGTAATGAGCCGCGTAACTGCCAGTGTCGACTCGTAAGGAAACGAGAAAATCGGCGGCTGCTCTGAATCCTGGTAACAGGGGGAAAGCAGCGGATGAAGGAACACTGGCACGCGGCGCTTGTCAGCCTCGTGCCAGAATTCCTCGAACTGCGGAGCATCCAGGTAGTGACCGCCGATGTTCGAGGTGATGAACACGCCGACGAAGCCCAACTGGTCCAGGCAGCGCGACATCTCTTTCAGCAATGCATCCATATCGTTGAAGGGAAGGTGAGCGAACGCTTTGAACCGCCTTGGGTAGCGAAGGCAGGAACCCGCAAGCCTATCGTTCACCAGCCGGCAAAGTTCGGGGAGATGGTCATCGAGGGCAGTGTAGAGTGGCGGACAGGAAAGGACCTCAACATCTACCCCAGCCGCTTGTATGTCCTTGATCCTCAGGGAATCATCCCACGCGGGGAGGGGCGTACCAGCGTGAATTGCATACGGCCCGCGTACCGGATCCTCTTTGTAGTGAATTATTTCTGGGTAGTACTTTCCTAGTGAACGCAAAAGCTCGGCGGGAAAGGCGTGACTATGGAAATCGATCCTGCGTGTTTCTGTGCTGACGGAGCTCTCAGGGACTTGGGCCGGTAATGATTCCAGGGCCAAAGATGCAGCCACCGCGCCGCCTGTCCCAATTCGGAGAAAATCTCTTCGATTAACGGACATGTCCTCCTCCTTCAACTCGAGAGGTTCTGATTTAGTGGCGAAGTATTCTGTTCGGGCAGAAGAAACGCAATGCCCCTAGGGCTTCCTTGTGTGTGGCGAGTTTATCCCCTAGTGCGCAACGACGACGATTTTCTTGGTATCTAAATACCGCAAGCTGGCTGGTGAAAATAACGAGTGCTATATTGCGTGTATGAAAGGGGATGGAGTGGAAAAGGCCAGGCGGGCGTCATCGCCGATTCGTTTCGGAATCTTCGAAGCCGATCTCGCAAGTGGAGAGCTCCGCAAGCACGGCGAGAAGATAAAGCTTCAGGACCAACCATTCCAAGTTCTGGCGGCCTTACTGGAGCGCCCGGGCGAGTTGGTGACGCGCGACGAACTCCAGCAGAAGGTCTGGGCTTCAGATACTTTTGTCGATTTCGAGCGAGGCCTGAACAAAGCGATTAACAGGCTCCGCGAAGCCTTGGGGGACTCGGCTGAAAATCCAGCCTTCATCGAAACACTACCTCGGCGGGGCTACCGTTTCATTGCCCAAGTCGAAGCGAGCATTCGTTCCATCGCTGTCCTTCCGCTCGATAACCTTTCCGGGGACGCGAACTTAGAGTATTGGGCTGACGGCATGAGCGATGAACTGATAAATCATCTCGCGAAAATCACTGGACTCAAGGTCATTTCACGAACCTCCATCATGGGCTTTAAGCGCAGACGTGAACCTTTGCCGGACATCGCGCGACAGTTGAGCGTTGATGCCCTCATCGAAGGATCTGTCATGATCTCCGGCCAGCGGGCTCGGATCAGAGTCCAACTCATCCATGCTGCCAGCGATTCGCACCTGTGGGCGGAAAGTTACGATTGTGAGCTGAGTGACGCACCTAGATTGCATGTGCGCGTCGCGCAGGACATCGCCCACCATGTGCGGTCACGGCTGATTCCGAAAGGCAGGGCGCCTTCGCCCGGAGGCCATCTGGTTTCGGCCACCGCCTATGAAGCCTACTTGAAAGGTCGGTTCTTTTGGAACAAGCGAACGGAGGCGGACCTGATTAAGAGTGCCGAGTATTTCAAGCAGGCAGTCAGCTTGGAATCAACATACTCGTTAGCCTACTGCGGCTTGGCCGATTCCTACATCATGATGGGGGTTTTTGCCTTGTACCCTCCGCATGATGTTTACCCTCAAGCACGAATAGCCGTTGAGCGAGCATTGGAGCTTGATAGAAATCTTGCTGAGCCACACGCCGCTCTGGCCATGATCCGATTGCAGTACGACTGGGACTGGACAGGTGCAGAGCAGGAATTCCAGAAGGCGATCGAGCTGAATCCCAACTATTCCGTAGTCCACCAGTGGTATGCATATCTATTGGCAGTTCTGGGACGGCACGAAGAGGCGCTCGCGCAAGTCCAGAGAGCCCGTGAGATAGACCCTCTCTCGCTCCCGATTAATGCCTTTGTCGGATTCATACACATGAAATCGCGACACTGTAGTGAGGCAATTGATGCGTGCCGCAAAGCGATTGAGCTCGACCCCCCCAATCCTTTCGGGCACTGGATGCTTGCGCGCGCCTTTGACGCCTGCGATCAATTTCACGAGGCCCTTGTCGAATCGGAGAACGCTGCCACTGTTTCGGGGGGTAGCCTACCCTACGTGGCACATCTTGGATACGCACACGCAAGGAATGGCGATAGGGCCAAGGCGGAACAAGCTCTTAGTGACTTGATGGAATTGTCGGGTCAAAAGTATGTCAGCCCTTACGACTTCGCCGTCATCCACGCGGCTGTTGGCAACAATGACGAGGCCTTCAAATGGCTTGAGAAAGCCTACGAACAGAGAACTTCGAGACTCACCGAACTTGCCGACCCCGGCTTCAAGGCTTTGCGAGCCGACCCCAGATTCCAACCGCTCAGAAGGTGTATCGGACTCCCTTAGTAATTCGCTGGGACCATTTTCACGTCCCGCCCGCATCCTGCGGACCGCTCCCGCGCACTCCGGACGGATTGTCGGCAAGAACGAAGCCGCTAACAAGAAGTAATCCCGTTTCTTCCCGGGTAGAGAAATCTACAAACCGCAAAACACCGAATTTCTGAAAGATAAGAGCTTTTGGTGCCACCCTTGAGGCTCTATTCTTTCTTATTGCCGCCTTTTGCCGCCTCGACACATCGCTAAGTTATTGGTGGAAAACAAGGTAACTGGAGCGGGCGATGGGAATCGAACAAATACAAACGGCCAAAACAAGGCGTTACTGCCCCGCTTTTCAATTCAATTGGAGCCAAATGGAGTCAAGGCGAAGCTAAAGCTCACCTTCGTCTGCGTATTCCCGTTGTAATCGCGCCGCGAGAGTTCGCCCCGGCGCGTTGCGGCTCTCCGGTCACCTACGGCTCCCCGCGCGCCGCAACGCGCTCCCCTGACATGACCAGAAGCTAGGCCGTCAGGCGGTTCGAGTGTCGTATGATTCCGTGCGCGGAGCTAGGGGGCAGGTCACGGGTGACCTTCGTCAGCGTGTTGCCGTTGTAGTCGTAGGCGTGGAAGAAGGTCTCACCCAGGTGTGCAGGACAAGCTTCAGACAGCATCGTAGATACATTCAGCCGTATCAATCACCAACCGGACTGCCTCGAACTTACTGGCTGGTACGGAATGGGTGCTGCTCGATCTTGCGAAATTTTGCGGCGTGAGGGTCCCAAGCAAACTGCTCGACTAGGTTAGCCACTTTCGACGTAGCCTCGATTACTGGCTTGGGTTGTGAAAGAACGTCGATTGCTGACGCCCCATATCGAAACACTTGCTGCACTCTGCCCCCGGACAGGCGCACTATGGTTAAATAGTGAAGTTCCCCGCCTTCATATTGGAAGAGAATGTCCGGAACGTTGCCTCCAGTCAGGTTAGCTGTAGACACTCCCGTAACCATGCCTGTGATTTCAATGCTTCCAATCCGCTTGTAGCCGCCACTCGCAGCTAGGTAGATATCCGCCATCATGTCATCCGGACGCTGGTCGATGTCTCTGTAGGCAAAAATGTACGCACGACCGTCGAGTTCCCATCGGCTGTAAGTGTGATAAACGGGTTCATGCGGAATTTTCACGTTATCGGTCCGGTGGAGGTCCTGAACGACAAACGCCAATTCGCACTTGGGGGAATGAAGCGCTTGCGGAGTCCTGGACTCACAGAAACCCGCCTGTTCTGTCTGTTGCTGCTGAGCCTTGGCATGACAAGGAAGCAACGCGACAACAATCGCAAGCACGAGTTTCATTTGCATCCGCATGTGTCACCTGCATCGTTAAGGCCTCCGGAGAGGCGATTGCCAACGGGGTCATAAGTGTAGCTTTCCGTCGTCGCGGCCTGCGTAACCTGGGTCAGCTCGTAAATCGGGTCATACGTGTAATTCGACGTGACGTTCGCCAATTGGTCGGTCTTCGACGTGCGGTTCCCGGCGTTGTCCACACCGTAGCTCGCGCCATCCAAAGTGGTCGAGCCGCTCTGGTGCAGCACGCTGAGCAGGCGCGAAAGATTGTCGTAGCCGTAATTCGTGGCCAGATTGTTCGGGCGAGTCATCTGCGTACGGCGTGAGAGTGCGTCGTAGCTGAACCCGAAATTTCCGGCCCCGCTGAACGCCGCTGGTGGCGTCAGCGTTTGCAGCCGATTCAGCGTGTCGTATACGCGCGAAGGCAAGATACGCAAAGATTCTTCGCCTAGCCGGAGAAGAGGTGGCGACTCGAAACCAAGCCACTCTGGAACAGGTGTTGACTCACAGCAAATAACAATGAGGAAAGACGATCCGCTTCCGCCCGTGGCGAATCGTCTCGAATGGTCACGCGCGGTCTTTGGGTCTGAGCTTGAATTTCAGGAGTCGCTCAATGCTGCCTGCAACCTGCAACTGTGCCCGATTTCAGCCCACTCTACCCGCTCACCGCTCTCCCTATGCAGCAGCCTTCGTGCGTCGGCCCGGGTCGCTACGCCGGGATCGTGAGCGCTGTCGTCTGGCAAGTCCTCCAAACTGCCTAATCCTCACTTCGCCAGCCGGAAACTTCGCGCGAATCTCCAGCTTACCGCCCATTGCCTCGATAGCTTTGCGCAACGTGCTCACGAAGATGTCGGAGCGGCTCTCGATCTTGGACACGCCGGCTTGATTGATGCGCAACGCCTTAGCCAATCGTTCTTGGGTTATCCCCATTGCCTGACGAAGCTCGTTTAGAGCCATTTCCTCGATCATCTTCTGAGTTTTTGCCTCTGAGCGCGCACGGGCCCCCGGTGACATCTTTGCTTCGAGTTCTCGGAAATTCTTAGCCATTGAGCAATCCCTCCCTTCGGAGCGTTTCCAGATGTTCGTCGTACAGCCTATCCGCTATCGGCACAAACTCCTTGTACCACCGGCCCTTGCCCGTTTTGTTCCCACCGATCAGCAGAACTGCAGTGCGCCGCGGGTCGAAGGCAAACAGCACACGGTAGGGTCGCCCTCGGTGCTGAACACGCAGTTCCTTCATGTTGGCGTGCTTCGATGACGCTACCGAGTCCACATGCGGCCTGCCGAGCGTCGGCCCGAAGCGGCGAAGCAGGTTTACCTCAGCCCTTACGTCCACCTGTTCGGCTTCGCTCAAACCTTCCCACCACGCGCAGAATTCATCTGTAAACTCTACTTCCCATTCCTCCAAAGGAATATACCTCCAAAAGCTTATTCCGTCAAGGGTATACCGCGATTCAGGTAAATATAGCGAATACGCTCACATTCAGTCTGTTCCTTATGGCTTATAGGATGAGTGATACTAGTGATATCGACTTAACTTCTCTTGGTAGGCCGAGTGTACCCATTCGGGCACGTCGTTTCGAGTTTCTAACGCTTTAACAATCTCTGTGAGACTCGGGTTCTTATCGCCTTCGCCATACTCGGGCCACGGTGGTGGTGACCACTGTGGCGGAAACTCGTTTCGCCTGTGCGAAGCCAAAACGTCAAGCCCAGCTTTAATCTGGTTGTTCTTCAGGTCTCTCTCCACGTCGTAGCGCAGCTTTTGTTCTCGCTGGGTGA
>Ga0209577_10006337_pt1 | contig 10947 bp, 9 predicted proteins | sample GraSoiAngelo_109_FD_185874 | JGI IMG/M metagenome (GOLD analysis project Ga0209577, IMG submission 185874) | Grasslands soil microbial communities from the Angelo Coastal Reserve, California, USA - 14_0903_12_20cm (SPAdes) (version 2) | ecosystem: Environmental > Terrestrial > Soil > Grasslands ... | reverse complement strand
TAATAATAATCCTAAAGGGGCAACATTCTCGAGAGAAATTACATCCAGCAAGGTAGAGAAGTGAGCGTGATAATGCATGTTATTACCTGATGATAAAAAATATATTCCAAACCTGTGACTAAAAATACCAAAAAAGGCAAAACAATACTAAACCCAAGAGTGCCGGTAAAATTAGTCAATAATAAAGGAAAAAGTGGGACCTTTTTGTTTATAATAGCAACTATATACGTAAAATAATGGCATCGGATTTAAGAGTTTTTTTAAAAACTCTAAAATGAGTTCAGGATTCTAGGCCTTGGAAATGGTCCTAGATTTGAAATAGATTGAATTCCATATTCCCAGTTTACTTGAAAATTATTCGATGGTCTTGTTCTTGCAATGATTATATCCTCATGAACTATTTAGAAGGTCGCGGCGATTTCAATTGGTTACTATTTTACAAGGTATCTTTCATGATGACGTCCCATGACAAACTTTATGTGGTCTGTTATAGTAGTTTTCTACATTGTCAAGGCGAAACAAATCTAGATCTTCACGACCACTTAAAAGAAGAGAAAAGGCTATTGCTACCCATACTGACATAGATAATGGTGCTAGAGAAGGCAAAACTAGCATTAAACCCTTGGCGAAAGTTGTAGAAGGAAAGAAAAAACTACATTCTCCCATACTCATTGCAGGATTTCCAGAGGCAGGGTTAGTTGGATCGATAAGTACTAGTTACATTATCGACAAACTTCATATGAATCAAATAGCGTGTGTAGAATCTGAGTTTATAGTACCAGGTGTAATTTATGCTCAAGGAAAGCTGAGGCACCCATTTCGCTTGTATTCAAATGAAAAAGGTGATGTTTGTGTGCTTGTGTGTGAAGCACCGATAATGATTCAAGGTATGTATTCAGTTTTAGACACAGTCATTAAATGGGCTTTGCATAATAAGGTCAAGGAAGTTATGGTATTGGATGGCATTGCCGTAGAAGCATTACCTGATTCAAAAAGAACTCCTATAATTTTGTCAAGCGATGGTAGAGAGGCAGATGCAGCAAATCTTATCCATGAGAAGAGCATCGATGTAGCAAAAAAAGAAGAAGAAAAGGTGGCAGATAATGGTAGCATTTATCCAACTACCGCTTTTGTAGGAGGGATGGCTGGCGGAATTTTGTCCTCCTGTTTATCAAATAGTATTGCCTCGAAGGCTATACTCATATATGCAGCAAGAGGCATGCCGGATCCAGACGGAGCAGCCATTCTAATAGAATCACTTAGTAAAATTACTGAAAATGAAAGCTTGAAGATTGATACGCATGAGCTTAGGGAGCAAGGGGCGAGTCTAAGAAGTAGGATGGAAAAAATAATTCAATCATACGCTGGGCAGCAGCAACAAGAAGGGCAACAAGAACAAGGACAAACTCCTAAATCAATGAGGGAAGGAATAATGTACGGATAGATCACATTCAATTTTTCTTTCATTATCAGTTAATCTGCAGAGCTCATAAGAACGCAAAATATTTTATTTATTCCATGGTGAATATTCAAGGAAATAAAAAGCAGGATGAATCGATAGTCCCATTATCTTTTCCGGATGAATCTTTAATATAATTCGCTTATGATTTGGTTTTCGGAAAATAATTAACACGCAATTTGTAAAATCCAAGACGTTTCCGCAAAAATGGCTGTATGCCATCAATCATTGTCTTTATATAATCAAAACATAATAAATGATTTAACATGATGCCAAAGGCCGGGTCTGTCATCAACTCACACAGCAATAACAAGGTTCTTGGTGCCACAATGGCTTCAGACAAGAAAATTGTCGTCTCGAAGAATGGACCTTATGTTGTTACCGGCGGCGTTCCGCTTTCGATCCAGACAATCATGCCAAATAAGGAGGGGCTTTCATGGGAGTGGAAGAAAGGGAGAACTTTCAAGATAGACCCTGTCTATTATCTCTGTCGGTGTGGGCACTCTAAAAACAAGCCATTTTGTGACGGGACACATGAAAAAATACACTTTGAAGGTAAGGAGACAGCAACTCGACAACGGGCAAACAGATTGAGCCTGAATATCCCGAGCCATCCATAGGAGTGATTGAAGACCCTGTCATTGGGTGCAGCGGACCACTGTGGATCCAGGGCGGCATTAGAATCGAATCAGAGGACGGCAAGCCCTACGAGAGACGGAACCGAGTGACCGTATGCAGATGTGGTGCCTCTGTCAATATGCCGTTTTGTAATGGAAGCCATGCTAGTATCATGTTCAAAGACGGTCTAAGCGAGCACTAAGACATTGAAATCAGATCCCCTGTCTCTCCAATGATACAGGCTGCCTCTATACTTTTAATGAAAAGGTGTAATTTTGCCCATTTTCCGGTAGTGGCTATGATTTGGAATTTGGAACGTTAGTCCGGGATACATGGGAGATTATAGAATCCGGAGCCACCATGATAAGACCTTCATTGATTAAAATACTAACTGCTGACTAATTATTGGTTCAGGTCAGCTTGGGTTATCTGTTACAAAGTAGGATTTGACACATATGGATTTGATATCAACACAAAAGCGACTGGGATAACTCACACGTTGGTAGAAATAAAACAAGTAACAGAATTTGGTAGTTATGATTTTGATGCATTCATAGTATGTAGATCATCCCACAAACCTGACGACATTTTCTCGCCGTAAACGGACGGACTTTTGCAGTTCGTCGTTGGAAGAAAATTTTTATTAGTAGTTAATTACCCTACAGCGATCGCGTTGTATTTTTAATTGCTGTTAATAAGGTCTCGAGAACAGGTAAATATGCTTAATCATGACGCATCTGAGAATTATGCACTTTCAGTCTGCGATACCTCCATACTCAACGCTCTTCAGCGTGGACCTGGATAGAACATACTGGATAATCTTGATTTTCGTTCAGCCCTTTGATAATCTCATCCTTGCTAGATATTGGGGCTCCTTCAGCGTCAGCTGGTTCGGAACTTTTTGAAATAGACTTGCTACTTGGCGATTCCTTTTGTTGCGCTTAGGATCAATTGGGCAATCTCATTCGGGGGTGATACAAGTGACGCATGGCTAGAGGCAAGGGAGATAGTAGTGGCGTTTATTTGTTTTGCGAACATATGTTCGACAGCAGGAGGGATCATGCGGTCGTTCTCAGAGATCTGATACCAAGTAGGAAGTTGCTTCCAAGCTGGAGGGCCAGATTTTTCAGCAAGAATTGATGTAATAATCGGTTTTCGGTAGGCTCGTATGAGCAGCTGGATTTGCAATTAATTTCATTCCCATATTACTATCTACGCTCAGAAACCTCAACCAGATCTTCTACAATGGAATAACCTAGTTAGTCGTAGGTTTATTGTTCTTGGTTTGCTATCTGTATATCGTCTGCAGCTGTCTAATCAAATACAGAACTATTACATGATATTTTGCATTATCATCTTTTGGAATTCTGAATAAGGCATATTTTTTCTTGCTTCCAGTAAACTAACAGCATAGTTGCCCACTACATATATTACCTTATCCTATCTTACAATTGCTTTAGTTTGCTTTCTCACAAAGTTTTGCTAATCGATCCAAGAAATAAGACCAGCCTTTGTCGCGTTTCTGTAAATGGTAATTTCGCTTCTTTTACTGTGAAGCCTGTTGTAGGGCCCATACGCTCGACCAAGTGCTTTAATAGGTAAGTATAACCTTACCCTTCAGTCCAATGTATCCATTCAGATAGTTAGATAATCTTTATTTTTATGTAATCTGAACCCTAAAGGTATTTCGTCTTTGAAAGGACTTAAGCGATCAAGTAAAACATGTGAACCCACCTTCTTCTTTTCCTTAACACGTATTAATTTTCGGTAGTGGTTACGCGGGATTGAGGTCTCAAAATACCTTCAGAAGAAGGCACTTTATATCTTACAAAGGCCTAGGTAACATACTGACGCAAAAAACATGAAAATAGGTATTATTGGTTCAGGAAATATAGGAGCAACGACAGCATTTTTGTTAGCAAAAGCCGGACACCAAGTAGAAATCAGTAATTCTAGAGGTCCGGTATCCATGAAGGCACTTATAAAGTCAATCGGTTCCGATAATGTTACAGCAGCAACTCCGGAGGGGGCAGTCATGTTTGCTCAAGTGGTATTACTTGCAATTCCTTGGAGGATAAGACTTGAGCTACCACCATCTGATCGTTTCAAAGGAAAAATTGTAATCGATGCAACGAATCCTTTTTCTGAGAGTGAACTAATTGATCTTGGTAACTCTACGTCAAGTGAAGAGGTGGCAAAACAAATTCCTTCTGCTCGTCTTGTAAAAGCATTCAATACCATGTATTACGAAACGTTGCGTACGGGAAGTCGCAAATCTGAGGATGAGCGTCTGGTACTATTTGTGGCTGGAGATGACACAGATGCAAAGGCTGTCGTATCAAGACTTATTGATGAGATAGGTTTTACGCCTGTAGATACAGGTTCACTACGTGAAGGTGGCCGTAAACAACAACCAGGTTCATCATTATATAATGATCCCATGACAGTTGAGGTTGCATATAGACGCCTAGCCGAACTTGATAAGCATGATGATGTTTGGCTACATAGGGATTAATCTCGTTTTACTTTTCAATATATGATTTTAAGCGCATTTTGGGTTTGGGTTAAGCCCATGTGCTAACAACTAATGAATTTAAGACAACATCTGCCATTCTACCTTGAGTAATTTCTTTTACATGTTCAACTACTTTATCAAAATCCCTAACAATATAGTCTGCTCCAAAATCTTTTTTTATCCACTCATCCTTCGACACTGTAATAACCTTCGCTCACATTCCAAGATGTACTGATGCCTAATCCTTCGCTCACATTCCAAGATGTACTGATGCCTAATCCTATCAGTATGCGTATTATCTGCGATCAGATCAAAGTTGACTAGCCTGACGTACTACAATGGTTAAAGTTATAAAATATACCATCTATAGTTGGTTGCAATGGTAAACCTGAAAGCAACATTGATACTTTTGGGCGTTCTTATGATGACCTTAATGCTTACAACAGCTCCTATTTTCGCTGGGTCAGTATTAGCTGTTAAGAAAAGTACTAGTAAAACCTCAAGTAAAACCGCCACTGCTTCAGCTCGTCATGTAAAAGGTGTGAAGGTTTTTCGCGTTCATACCATACCATCAAAGGTAGCCGTTGGTAATACTTTCAGTCTACTGGGCATTGTGTTTAACAACTCCACAACGACAATCATATTTGCCAACGGAACATGCAGCTCACCGATCTCTATCACATTTAATAGAAATGTCATGACCGTACCTCAGGCTGCAACTGCATCTTGTAAGGCGCAACAAGTCACTCTAAAGCCTGGAGAACAGTCTCACATACTAAGTCCAAATCTTTCAGGTATAACATACAGAGCCGCAAGTCCTGGTATGACGAATGCTACAATGACTTTCAAATATGGAGCTGTAACCTCCGCAAGTAAATCGCCTATTAGCGATAGTATCTCTAGAGTTTATCCATTCAATATCCAGTCTGCTGGTCCTCCTCACCATAGTAGTTTACAGCAAAGTCCACGATCGGTCCCTAGTTCGCAGCCCGGTGTGCTTAAGACCGTACCATAGTTATTGAGCCTAGAAAGTTATCTGCTCCATTCCCCCGATCCGTGTTTTGTTTGACTTATCGCGATAATTATATAGCCAATAGTTTGACTTATCGCGATAATTATATAGCCAATATCTACCAAATTATTGCAATATAATTATTTAAATAATTTGGTAGAATCATGGTCCAACTGGATAAGATAACGGAGGTATTCGACCAGTTTATCAAAAATTCGTTTATCTTGACATCTCGAAAAATCTTAATATAGTGATGGAAGAGGAATCCTTTCTCGCCTTAAACACATTAAGAAGCAAATCGTATATTTCCTTATTAGCATTTTGTCGCTGTTTGTCATCCAAACCCTTGATTAGCCATGCACTTAAGTTGTCCGCCTTTTGTATATTCATACATATCTATATCGGTATTAACCTTCCTCGCCTTACCTGTACCCCCTATTCGAATTAGGCCAAGCGTCATTAGATCTCTTAGCGCATTTACTATACGGTATTTTCTATTCTCTATTCGGTTTCTATATTTAACATGACTTCCTTTATAGTAATTGAAGAATTCAAGATTGTTCTTCATAAGCCACATGGCCAAATCCCGGAATCGGAATAAATTGTCCACCTTCTCTCCTTTGATAACTTGATAGTAGTAACTAAGAATATCTTGTTTTAATAACGCATTTTCTTCATATTCTTTATACTTGACTTTTTCGAAAATCGTATTGATAGCGGGTGTTTTTTTCATTCTGATCGCCCTATATGGTGCATCATAAAATACAACTTCAATAGAGTCTAATATGTCTATACTGTAATGACTAACTGGAATGATCTCGAAATTTCTTCTTACAATCATCAACTACTTCATTACAAGCATTTTGCTTCAATACGTATAAAACAAAATTGGTGATGGAATAAAAATGAAAGATAACGAATATGAATATCCAGAGATTGCAACAATAAGAAAGGAACACGTTAGATGCGGTAATCCTGATTGCCAACAATTGCATGGCCCCTATCTTTACGCATACTGGAAGGACGGCAAGATATTACAAAAAAGATACATCGGTAAGACAATTGGTGATTTACTAGTTAGGAAGGTAGCCAAAAAAGCAGAAACAACACCAACAAAAATGAGAAAATCGAAATTCATAATAGAGACAGCCAGAAGGGGAAATCTGGTGGCCCAAGAATATCTAGAAAAACTCAAAAATGCGAAAGTCAGTACCGACTGGGCCTACAAAGTACTAGTAAATAGCTTACGCGAACAGAGAATGCTAAAGATGATTGCAGTTGCTGAGCAAAGACATCTAACTCATAATAATCCAGAAGAATTGATTGAACTTATTGCTTCGGAGATGCGAAAGCAAGGATTAGACCCGACAAACGAAGAGAACTTTGATAGTTACCTAAACTCCAAGATTATGTAACTTGCCATGAAAATCAATAGTAAGATTCAATTTGCCTATGGATTATTGATTGGTAGTTACATAAACTCCGAGTCTAGGTAACGACTATTTTAGCTTAAATTTGATGCCGAACGTAGGCATAAGTAAATAGTTTGGTTGTTCTTTACGTTATAGGCGTGCATCCCTTAGGATGATTATATTTGCAGCAGCTTATGAATCCAGAATCTCAAAAGCATGGTTACATAAACTCCGAGTTTAGGTAACTAGTTAATATCTCTGATTTGCCAAACAATGATATTCGTATGGGAGTCCAAGGCGTCTATTGTATTGTCATCTTCGACTAGAGACTTTAAGTCAGTGTGTCGGACTCGATAGTACTCCAGGCCAGGGAATTTGACTTCGTGCTTCGATGTTATGCCGTTTACCTCCCGGGAGGTAAACGGCATGCAAGTCTGTATTGTCGTACAGACGTACAAAGATTGTTAGTTTCTCCCCTGATGAGCGAGTACTAAAATGAAAGTACTGCCTTTTTTGCCTACCCTGGTCGATTGGGGTGGGTAAAACTACCTCCGTAGAACAATGTTCAATAAGACCAAAAACAGATTTCCGTCTGCTCATATGTACCATTAGTTTTTAAAACTTTATTCAAAAAAGTACGGAAATCAATGTTGTACCCTCCCGGGGAGGGTACGGGTACTATGTTGTACAAAGACAAACTATATCAAGTTCTTTGCTGCAACTGTAATTAGTGCAGAAAACTATCGTTAACGATGTTGAATGCTGATGTTTTGATGGAAACTAGTGTAGCAGCCTACATACTTAGTCCTGTAAACTGTATTATGGATACCAAGAAGTGCAGGCTGCATAGGCCGTCGAATCTTGATGATAGATCTCAATTAAGGGTCGCTAAAAGTATCTTAATTAAAGCAACAGTATTTTCACCTGATTCACCGTCATAGGAATATCCCGCATGTCCTTAAGTGTTAATATAGTGCTTCATCTAGGCTGTTAAGTGTGCGTTGCCAAAATAGATCGTTGCCAATATTTGTTTTCTCGTTATCGTTATTGAGTCTCTCCACCGTACAGGTGTCTGCACAAACAAACACCAAATTTTTGACCTATCAGAATCCCAGTCAGGGAATAAAAATGCAGTTCCCCTCGTCCTGGATGGTGTCACAAAACGGTCTTAGAGTCTTTTCCGATATTGTTGGGTTTTATGCACCATTTGGAAATCTCTCAGATGTAGTGACGGGAGGCCTTATAATATCGATAAGGCACTTTTCACAAAATATAACACTCGATGAATATAATGCTTTGATTAATAATTCATTAAAACAATCAAGCGTCCAGATTATAGAATCAAATCCATCTACTCTTGCGGGAAATCCAGCACACAAAACAGTATTTTTAGCTTCGTCAGGCAGCGGATTATTAAAAATAGAAACGATGTTAGTTTGGACAGTGAAAGGCAATATTGTCTATACTATTTCGTTTAATTCAGAAGCGGCAAAATACCCTACCTACGTGCCAATTGTACAAAAAATGATTAATACATTTGAAATAGCAAATTCAACAACAACCAAGTGACGATTTCAGTAACCATATTTTGACAGGTTTTTTTAGATTTAAATTATTTTTTCTAAAGTTCCCTATGGGGGTGGGTATTTCTCGCACAATTCGATCCTTCCGGTAACAGAGCGTAGCAGCAGAAAAACAGGTGAAAACATACTGGTAGCAAGCCTGAACATAACGGTAACAGTAGGAAACAGGTGAAAACATCATTGTAGCAAGTCGAAACATAATGGCAACAGGTGGAAACAGGGGAAAAAGCTATTAGGAAGACTAACGATTATCATATACGAGGTAAAACTTGGCTTGGCTTTTAGATATGACCAGGGCTGAAAAAGAAGAGTTCGCAATTCGGCTTTACAAAGAGAATAAATCCATCAGGGAAATTGCTAAACCACGATAAGGATGCCAATCAAAACCGTCAGTACTGAACCAGTCTTCTGCCATCAACAGAAATGGATCAGAATCAGTCCAGTTTCCCGGTTTCAAGACTATATATTTGTCATCGGCATGTCATCTTTGCCATAATGAATTCGATCTGAAACTTTCGTGATACGTCTTTCTTTAAGCTGTAATAATTTTTTTTTATTATTCTTATCATTATTTCATCTTGTCATTACAACATAATAACGAATAGGAATTACCTAAGAGAGGTGGAAGCCGCTTACTAAGTATGTAAGTAATACCATACTAACTAATACCATACTAACTCACTATGTCATAATCATCGGGTAAGCCAATAATTAGTTAGTAACTATGAAAATACTACCTCACTTTAATACTTGTTATTTGTATAACAAATTATGAAATCTATCCAGATAAATAGATATGGTGGTAGCGACGTAATTGAGGTCGAAAATTCGGCATCAGCGCCAACTCCGTCCTCAGGAAAGATTCTGGTTAATGTGAAGGCAGCTGGAGTAAATCCGGCCGACTGGAAAATCCGTGAAGGATACTTTCAGCAAATGGCACCGCTTCAGTTCCCATCAACCCTAGGAGCAGATTTCTCTGGTGTTATCAAACAGCTTGGAGAAGGCGTGTCTAGTTCAGGGCTTAAACAGGGAGATGAAGTATACGGACAAGCCTCAGGCGTCTTCAGCGGTGGCTCGGGAGCATTTGCAGAATTGGCTTTGGTAAACGAAGATAGCATCGCACACAAACCGAGAACGCTAAATCATATAGAAGCTGCAGCTTTAACAACTGTTGGTGTTAGTGCTTGGCAAGCACTTGTAGAAAATATTGGATTATCGAAAGATAAAAAGATCCTAATTCATGGCGGCGCCGGAGGAATAGGATCTATAGCTATACAGCTTGCAAAACATCTAGGCGCATACGTAGCAACAACAGTAAGTACAAGTGATAAACAGTTTGTACAAGAATTAGGAGCTAATCAAGTGATAGACTACAAGACAGAGAATTTTGAAGATATGATACATGATTATGATGCAGTTTTTGACACTGTTGCTGGTGATACGTACAAGAGGTCTTTTAAAGTATTGAAGAAAGGTAGCGGCATAATTGTTTCTATGTTAGAACAACCAAATTCCGAACTAATGAATGAATATGGAGTCAAAGCACTATCTCAATTTACTCAGGCAACCAGAGAGCGATTGACCAAATTGGCAGAGTGGGTAGATCAAAATAATATTAAAGTGAATATAGACAAGACATTTTCATTAGATGAAGCTGCTAAGGCACTTGACTACCAAAAAGAGGCACATCCAAGGGGCAAAGTAGTCTTAAATGTATAAGAGCGTGGTAAGACCGTTTCTGAGACTCGTGTGAGGAGAAAGGTCATGATGCAAGCAAGGAAACAAAGAGGACCCACAGTGGCGATCACCGGGGCTGGCAGCGGCCTTGGACGGGAACTCGCACTAGGATTTTCAGCTAAGGGCTACCAGGTGTTTGGTACAGCCCTTTCAGAATCTAAAAAAACCAATCAGCTGGTGGAGGTGATATTACCCTTACTATTATCGACATCACTAAGGAAGAACAGGTAAACAATTGGAAGGAGCAGGTAAGAAAATCACTTAATGGGGATGGGCTGGATCTCCTCATTAATAATGCCGGCGTGCTCACTCCTGGGCCGATGGAGGTTTTATCGCTTAATGCCGTTCGCCGCGAATTCGAAGTAAACGTTTTTGGCAGCCTGGCTACCATCCATGCTTTTTTGCCCTTATTACGTCAGGCAAAAGGGCGAATTGTTCAGATCGGATCAATGACAGGACGTTTTCCGCTTCCCTTCAGCGGGCCATCGAGTGCTTCAAAAGCAGCTATGGAGGCATTTGCAGATGTCTTCCGCACTGAATTAAAACCATTCGGTATCGATTTTATAATGGTGCAGCCTGGCAGTATGCTCACAGGTGGTCCCGCTAAGACT
>Ga0209577_10006335_pt1 | contig 10948 bp, 10 predicted proteins | sample GraSoiAngelo_109_FD_185874 | JGI IMG/M metagenome (GOLD analysis project Ga0209577, IMG submission 185874) | Grasslands soil microbial communities from the Angelo Coastal Reserve, California, USA - 14_0903_12_20cm (SPAdes) (version 2) | ecosystem: Environmental > Terrestrial > Soil > Grasslands... | reverse complement strand
CGATTAAAGACTTTGACCGCGCTATTGCATTAGACCCAAGGTACGTGGATGCATTCAACAACCGGGGACTTGTTTACTCCGAACAGAAAAAGTACCAGCAGGCTATCAAGGACTTTGACCAGGCTATCGCGCTCGCTCCAACCTATGCTACTGTGTATAACAATCGAGGCTTGGCCTATTCTGAACTGAAAAAGTATCAACGGGCCATTAAGGATTTTGACCAGGCAATTGTTCTTGATGCAGGCTTCGCCACAGCTTACTATAACCGGGGAACTACATACGCTGACCTGGGCGATTATCGACAAGCAATCACTAATTTTGATCGGGCTATCGAATTAGACTCCACAGATTCCAACTTCTACAATAGCAGGGGACTCGCCAACTTCAACATAGACGAACATGAAAAAGCAATTCCTGACTTTGATCTGGCTATCGAGAGGGACTCTCAAAGCGCTATCTTGTACTACAATCGGGGCCTGGTCCATGCTGATGTTGAAGATTACAAGCTGGCAATCGAAGATTTTGATCTGGCTATCGAGAGGGACTCTCAAAGCGCTATCTTGTACTACAATCGGGGCCTGGTCCATGCTGATGTTGAAGATTACAAGCTGGCAATCGAAGATTTTGATCTGGCCATTGCTTTAGATGCGAAAGATGCGAATGCCTACTATGAGCGAGGACTGGCTTTCGACGGACAAGGGGAATATGAACGGGCTATTACTGATCTTACCACCGCACTCAACTTAAATCCTAAATTGGGTGCTGTTTACTACAGTAGAGGGCTTATGTATGCTGATACCAAGCAGTTCCGGCAAGCCTTGCAGGATTTTGACTATGCCATCAGACTAGACCCAAATTTTGCTTCTCCTTACAGAAGTAGAGGATTGGTTTACTTTGAACTCAAAGAGTATCAAAGAGCTATTGAGGATTTTGATCGCGTGCTAAAACTTGATCCTGATGACTCGGTTGCTGGTAATTACTACAACCTTGCCCATCAGAAGCTCAGAAAGAAGAGATGAAAGGATATGGCATTATACTTTTGTGATTTTCCAAAATAATATTTATTGACTTTTTTGGAGTCACCGTTTACAATAGTGAGAGATGAAAGGCTTTGCGTTAGTAACAGGAGGCAGTTTCATGGCAGTTGTACAACCAGACTATTATCGTCATGACAGCTTCGTCCGCAAATCGATACAAATCCCCTCAACGCAACATAAAGAGCTAAAGGCTCTCGCCGTTGAGCTAGAAGCCTCGCTAGGAGATGTAGTGGAAACAATTATGGACCTGATGCGCCAGGATAACTACGAACAGCTACGGGCAGCAATCATGCAAAAACGCGAACGCGAACTCTCCACTCTCAGTTCCTCCCTCGATGAAGCCTACGCCTACCTTGGTTCCCTCCCAGAAACTCTTGAAGACGCGCGCTTCTTTTTTACTGCCAGGTACGAAGGTATGTTTGCGTAGGATAATGATAGATGAGTAGTGAGGCGAAGGCATCATCGCCCAGCCCCCAACAAAAAAATGTAGAGCAGCCCATATCTCCACCATCTGCACCCCTAGGTCCCAGGCGCGGAGAAATCTGGGACGTGAACTGGTCTCCTGGTCGAGGCGCTGAACAACAGGGTATCCGTCCTGCCTTAATTATCCAGAACGACCGGGGCAATGCTTCCTCCACCTATCCCCTGACCATTGTTGCATCAATGAGCCGCACGGAACGTGAATTGCCCCTGCATGTACGCATCGCCCCCAACGAAGAAAATGGTCTGACCGATTATACCGATGTGAAGTGTGAACAGGTGATGACCATCGAGAAATCACGCCTGATACGCAGGCGCGGGGTGATTACCAGCGAAGAGTTGACAAGAGTTGATAATGCCCTGAAGTTGAGTTTGAATCTGTTGACATAGTTGTGGCATGGCTGGCATCCTCCCCCTCACTTGGCTGTAGCAGCCTCCCATCCAATGTGGTAAGATGATAGTACATGATAGTAGGACTATCATACTTTTACCCCAGTGGTATCCTTATTCCGACTGCCAACGCACTGCGTGCTGAGCTTCGCTCAGGCAGTCGGCAAGGAAGTATTCCAGGAGATAATTTGTCATGCAAAAGCAGACAGGAACGATATCAATTAAGCGAGGTTTTCCAGAGATGCTCAAGGGCGGCGTGATCTGCGATGTGGTGAATGCGGAACAGGCGCGTATCGCGGAGGACGCGGGAGCCTCGGCGGTGATGGCGCTGGAGCGCGTGCCAGCCGATATTCGCGCGCAAGGTGGCGTAGCGCGCATGAGCGATCCGGAGTTGATTATTCAGATTAAAGAGGCGGTGACCATCCCCGTCATGGCCAAATGCCGCATTGGACATTTTGTGGAGGCGGAGGTTCTCCAGGCTATCGGCGTGGACTGCATCGACGAATCGGAGGTACTGACGCCAGCCGATGAGCATTTCCATGTCAATAAACACCTCTTTACCGTGCCGTTTGTGTGCGGGGCGCGCGATCTTGGTGAGGCATTACGGCGCATCGGCGAGGGCGCGGCGATGATCCGCACGAAGGGTGAGGCAGGTTCGGGCAATATTGTGGAGGCGGTGCGCCATATCCGCGCGGTTATGGATGGCATTCGCCGCCTGCAGATGCTGCCGGAAGAGGAGTTGATGACCGAGGCGAAGAACCTGGGCGCGCCCTACGAACTGGTACGCGAGGTGGCGCAAAAGGGCAAACTGCCGGTGGTGAACTTCTCGGCGGGCGGCTGCGCGACGCCAGCGGACGCGGCACTGATGATGCGCCTGGGCGCGGAGGGCGTGTTTGTTGGTTCGGGCATTTTCAAGTCTGGCGATCCATTGAAACGCGCGAAGGCCATCGTACGCGCTACGACGCACTACCAGGACCCCGCTATTATCGCGGAGGTGTCGAGAAATCTGGGCGAGCCGATGGTTGGAATCAACCTGGACAAGTTACCAGAGAGCGAGCAGATGGCGCGTCGCGGCTGGTAAGCAGGCAATTTATGGATATACATACACAAAAAAAGTTACGTATCGGCGTCTTAGCATTGCAGGGTGATTTTGAAGCGCACTTGAAAATGTTGGCCGAAGTGGGAGTCGAGGGAATCCCTGTACGACTCCCTAAACATTTGACCGATTTAGATGGTATAATATTACCAGGTGGTGAAAGTACTGCCATTGGCAAATTGATGGTGTTGTATGGTTTGCACGAGCCATTACAGCAGAAGATTCGGGAAGGCTTCCCCGCGTGGGGAACGTGCGCAGGATTGATCTTATTAGCAGATGAGTCGGATAACGCGCTTGCAGGTCAGCCATTACTGGCCTCGATGCATATTCAGGTTCGTCGAAATACGTTTGGCAGTCAGCGGGAAAGTTTTGAGACTGATCTCTCTGTGCCAGTACTAGGAGAAGCGCCATTCCACGCATTCTTCATCCGCGGCCCATCCATTGAGGCGGTTGGTCCAGAGGTGGAGGTGCTGGCAACGCTCGACGATGGAACCGTCGTCGCCGTCCGCGAAGGACACTTACTCGGCACTGCATTCCACCCGGAGGTAGCGGGAGACCCACGTTTCCATCACTACTTTCTTCGCATAGTACAGAGCGTCAAGGGGTAGTCTCCTTGCAGAACACGCCCCACCGGCGCGGGAGCACTGGATGATACGACCGGTACTATATGTGGACCTGCCGGGCATCATCTACTCGATTGACCGCCGTGCTCGTAGCAAACAACATGAGTTCGCGAACTTCGTGTGTTGGCTCGAACCGGTAGAAAATCGTGTTCCTCTGCCACCCATCCTGAGAAATATCTTCCCCGTCAATCCCACTTCGCGCACCTGGATTTGTGAAGATCACTGGCATATTCTTGGTTTTGCCCAGGTGCGCGAACGACCATCACGCATTACCTGGGATCTCTCATATTTAGCTTCGATGGTCAATCGCAATGTCTCCAGTGACGAAGTCCTTACGGCGTTGCTTGAATACATGCTGGAGATTGCGTCGAGCCACGGCATCCTCCGTATTTTCGCGAAGGTTGAAGATGAAATTCCAGAGATGGAATTGTTCCAGAAAGCTTCTTTCCAACGCTACGCTCGCCAGTTGACATATGTCTTTGAACCTGAAGGGAGCGACACATCAAGCCCCTTTGGAGGCGAGGAAGTGGGAGGGCATGATAAATTTGGCATCTTCGACTTGCCAACGCTGCGGCGCTGGAATCGCCACCACGTGTGGGGATTGCACCAGTTATACCGCGCTGTCACCCCGCAGCGGGTACAGATGGCGGAAATGCTGGACAGCAGCGAAGAATTAGCTAAGCTTTACGTCGGCTCACTGCGGCCGTTGCCATCGGCCCTCGCCAGGGGAGATGAAACGTATGTGTGTGATGTTGGCGTTCGTTTAGGAGCCTGGTTACGGATTCGTCGAGGTCACGGCTCGGCCCCGCACCAGCTCTTCTTGATGGTACATCCTGAACATGCCGAACTGGCTGAACCTCTATTACGGTTCGGCACTCGTCGGCTTTTGGAGGGAAGCGTGCGCCCCATCTATTGCCAGGTGCGGGAGTACGAGTCCTTCGTTATTAACGCTCTGCGTTCCAGTGGATTTGAGCATGTCTCGACCAAAGCCCTGCTCGTGCGCCACATCGCGCTTTTAGCGACGAACCCGCGCACCGTCCCTGCGCTGGAACAACGAGTAGTCTATGGTGTGAAGGGACTGGGGACGGTCAATTCGCGCCAATCTAGGTGAAGCTTGAAAAACAGCCTGCAACGCCACTACGTGGCTACGCTTCGCGTCAGCAGGCTGCAAAGAGCAAAAGAGGTGATAGAACAGCCTATGCAACAAACGATCACTGACGATCTGGAAGCCCTGGTGGTGACTTTACCGCTGGACATCCACGACGCGGTCAATCGGCTCGACAACCGAAGCGAACTGCTAGAGATCGTAATGGACCTCGGACGCTTGCCTGAGGGCCGGTTCCCAGAAGGGGAGGTGATCCTAAGTACTCAGCCTGTTACCTACGCCGACCTCGAATACGTGGTCGAGCGTATTGGTGAATTTGGCGACGACAACCGCGCTGGCATCGAGCGTACGCTCCATCGCATCAGCGCGCTGCGCAATCGTAAAGGGAAAGTAGTTGGCCTGACCTGCCGCATTGGTCGAGCGGTACTCGGCAGTATTGCACTGATCCGCGATATTGTCGAACAGGGTCAATCGATCTTGATTCTTGGTCGCCCAGGTGTGGGTAAAACCACCCTGCTGCGTGAAATAGCGCGCGTCCTCGCGGACGAAGCCAATAAACGGGTAGTGGTAGTGGATACCTCGAACGAAATCGCGGGTGATGGAGATATTCCGCATCCCGGCATCGGACGAGCGCGCCGTATGCAGGTAGCTCGCACAGCTGAGCAGCACGCGGTGATGATCGAGGCGGTGGAAAACCATATGCCGCAGGTCATCGTAATCGACGAAATTGGTACTGAACTGGAAGCCGCCGCCGCGCGCACCATCGCGGAACGCGGTGTGCAGCTGGTAGCCACCGCGCACGGTAATTCGCTGGGCAACCTGCTGGTCAACCCGACGCTCTCGGACCTGGTAGGTGGCATTCAAACTGTGACACTGGGAGATGAGGAGGCGCGTAGGCGTCATACACAAAAGAGTATCCTTGAGCGTAAAGCGCCGCCGACCTTCGATGTCGTGGTCGAGCAGCAAAGCTGGCAGGAATTAGTCGTGCATCGCGATGTCGCCGATACGGTTGACAGCATGCTGCGTGGCCAGGCGGTGGTTGCCGAGGAACGCACGCGCGACGAGGAGACCGGGCGTGTCACTGCCCGGCGCATTACGTCAGGTGGTATGGAAGTGCCGACCTGGGGCATTGAGGGCTTTGGCACCTCGCTGCGTCAATCCGGCGGCGCGAACGCGAGCCGTCCCGACAACGATTGGAATACAGTCCGCCGTATGGGGCAGCAGGGACTTCAGGGACCACGCGCTAACGTTGGTAATGGAGGGAATGGGGGGAGTCGCGGACAGATTTCGGCGCAGCCGCCTGTGCAGGTACGGGCGCTGGCTCCAACCGGCACGGCTCCTGGCGATGTCAAACGGCATAACGGGAGCGCGCTAAAGCTGGCTCCTGCGCTGGTGGATCATCCGATGTTGTCCGAGGGCATTTACCAGCCCGAAGGCGCAAAGGAGCAACTGCCCATTCTCAAGACGCTGCGCATTTACCCGTTCGGGGTGAGTCGCGACCGCCTGGCGGAATCTGCCCGCCAACTGCGTGTTCCGATTATCGTCGCCAACAACCAGCATGATGCCGACGCGGTCATCACGGTCAAGAACTACTACCGCCGCCAGCCGGAACGCTTGCAGCAGGCCGAAGAGGACCGCAAGACCATCATCATTCTGAAGAATAACACGGTTGCCCAGATGCAGCATGCCCTTGCCCGCATCTTCGATATCCCCATGGACAATCCTGTGGACGACGACGAGGGCGAGTCGGGCGAAAGCAACGGGTCGCATATTGACGATCCGACCATGCGCGCATTGCTGGAGACGGAAGATACCATCCACCAGGTACTCAACAAGGGCTTGACGACGGCTGAACTGCCGCCCGCCAACGCCTACATCCGCCGCTTGCAGCACCAGATGGCGACACGCTACAATCTCGGCTCGCGCAGCCGGGGGAAGGAGCCCAACCGTAGGGTGAAGATTTTCCGGTCAAGGGACGCGTAGAATAAAGAAGCGGGGCAACTCTGATGGTTGCCCCGCTTCTTTATTCTAGCCATGCGGTAAGAGCGGCAGCACCTTCTGTTTCAGTTGTTCAGAAAGCAGATCAACGGGCAGGCTGGCATCGATGACCTGGAAGCCATATTCGTGCGTCATAAGCTCAAATTGCTCAAGGAGGAGCGTTTGATAATTGACGAAGCTCTCAAAGAGATCACCGCCCAGGCGCATATCCATGCCTGACTCCCAGTAATCAAAGCCGCCGCGCTGCAGTACGCGCGGGATCAAATCATCGATGCCGATTTTGAGGTAAAAAACGGCGTCCGGTATGAGCGCGAGGCCATAGATGGAGCGTATCCAGCGCGGGTCGGCTCCACGCACGATGGCGCGTGCCATCAGCGAGTAGATGTAGCGGTCGGTGAGGACAATAAAACCGGCGCGCAGGGCGGGTAGAATCTGGCTTTCGAAGCGATCTACAAAATCGGTAGCATAGAAGAGGTTCAGCGTGATGGGGCCGAGGGTATGGCCTGCTTTGGCCTGTTTGAGACCCGCCCCGGCCAGCACCGAGCGTGTCATCTCCGTATTGACAACGGCATATCCGCTGCTCTCCAGCCAGGGACGCAGCAGATTGAGCTGGGTGGACCGGCCAACGCTATCGGTACCTTCAATTACGATGAGGCGACCCGGCAAAATTGCGTCGCGTTCTTTCAAGTGAATGGCATCGAGGCCATAAAAAGCGAGTTCGGTCATCTCCCACTTCTCCCAGAAACATCAATATGAGAGGGTCGCATTTCGCGTGCCAATCCTGCCCAGGCTGTTTCCTTGGCAGATCCGCGCATGCGGCGTACGCCTTGCAAGTAGGGGCGAATGATTTTACGCATGCGGCGCTGCTGCTCTGGTATAGGAAGCGTGGCATCCATGACCGTCAGGCCGAACTCATCGATCATCGACTCATACTCACCTACAATGCGTTCCTGGAACAGCTTGAAGCTTTCATATGGGTCATGGCTCAGACCTAAATCCAAGCCAGCTTCATAGTATTTGAGTTCATTGCGCCCGGTTAAAATGCGGCTGAGCGATACTTCGAGCGGGACGCGATAATAGAAAGCCACCGTCGGCTTTACCGCGAACTGGTACAACTCGCGCACCCACTGGCGATCCACGCTGCGCGCTACATCACGTGCAAAGGCGGTGTAAATGTAACGGTCAGCCAGCACAATTGCGCCCGCCTTGAGCGGGGGAATAATATCATGTTCTGTGCGATCAGCAAAATCAGTAGCATGGATCAGGCTAAACGTGGTTGGCGTCAGCAATTGCTTTTTTTTGCCCTTGCTGGTTGTCTTTTTCACAAGAGGGGATGAGTTCCACTCACTGAAGAAAACCGCGTACCCTTCACTGATGAGCCACTGGCGGAGCAGCGCGATTTGCGTACTCTTTCCAGACCCATCTACCCCTTCCACCACAAAGAGCCGACCAGGATAGACATGTGATCCATAGGTTTCCATTGAAGTTCCTTCCACTGCCTAAAAGATGGGAAAGATATTGGGTCCGTATTCCGACTGTCAACGGACTTCGTCCTAGCCTCCGGCTCAGACAGTCGGAAAAGCATATTATATGGATTATCATGAACTTAGAAAGTCTTGTCAAGTCTAACAGGGCATGCATCTGCGCAATGGCTACAGATATGTCCGGTAAGACCAGTATAACATCTACCTCAATCGTTCCTTGATTCGTGTTATACGGTAAACTGGCATGCAAGCGCCATGAGAGACCAGTACCGTTTGACCATGCAATTTGACAGGCATCACCAAACCAGGTAAATCAAGAGGCATCAATCGTTGAATCTAAGGTACTTCTTTAGCCCGCTATGATTTTTCTATTCTTCTTTGAGCGTAAGAAGCGATCGAGGCAAGAGCCACAGTGCGAGCAGGATCAGGACAAGGGCAACCATGAACGTAATCAGGAGATCCTGGTTGCTCTCTACTCCCGCTCTGCTCAGGGCAGCATAAAGAGCGATTGAACCTAACATGACCATCGCCATGGCTGCCCAGATTACTGCAAGAGACTGCAAAACGTGTTGGACATAGCTCTGCCTGACATCATCTTTCTGCTTCTCTTTGAGCGTAAGAAGCGATCGAGGCAAGAGCCACAATGCAAGCAGGATCAGGACAAGGGCAACCATGAACGTAATCAGAAGGTTCGAGTTGCTCTCTACTCCCGCCAAGCGCAGACTCTCGGAGAGGCCAAATACCACTATGCTTACTACTATCAGGCTTAACCAAATCGTCAAGGTAGCTTGAAGTGCTCGCTGCAGGTAACTCGTCCTGGTAGTGACCCGTCTGGTTGTATAGTCATCACCGCTCGCTTCCTTCATGGCGTCTCTACCTTCCTTCCGCTACGGCTCACGATATATGATCCTGCACTCGTGTACATAGTCGAAGAGGACATAGGCAAGGATCAAGACGTACATTGCTGCGCTGACAAGCGTGGCAAGCAAAAAAAAGGGCGGTTGGTTTCCCACGATCCGAAGCAGCAATTCATAGATGGCGGTGACGGCAAGAAATATGAAGGTCACGGTCGCTATCCCTCTGAAGGAGAGCAAGGTAGCTCTGAGCAAGCGCTTCGGTTCAGGCCGAAACGCTGGTACTGAAGCGGATCTTCTAAAGAATCGAATGTAGATCACTGCCAGCATCGCCACGAAGCTGACTGCTAATGCAAGAAAGGAAATCAGCCTGATAAGTGCGAGTATATTCTGAGCAAAAGCATCTTGTTGTCTCACAGCACTATAAAAGAAAGTATCTTGCTCAACGATACCGGCTAAAAATAACTCTACAACTCTCTGTAGTAAAATATCTGCTCCAAAGGCCAGCAAAAAGACAAGCGTCATAGCAACAAGGAGTTGAAGCGGTGGCGGCAAATGGCCGTACCAGTTGCCCGGTCCGGACTTGAAAACGTTGTTCATCATTACTTTCCTGCCCTGCATAACTGATAGCGTTTAGAAGATCTGAGAACATCCGCCGATATAATATACCATACTATCAGACAACCCATTCCAGCAAGATCATGCATTCATGCATTGCATCGCTTCCCGTGTTTGGCATGTTCACTCCCATCTGCTGCTACTTGAGGAGCGAGATCATCGAAGCTGACCGATTGTTCGTGCAGATGTGCCTGTATCTCGTAGATGAGCGAATACGTGTATATGAGGTACAGAAAGAAGATGATGACGCGAGAAGGAGGAAACGGTGATGAATATGAGGCATGTGCTAACCTGCTTGCTCTGGCGAGCAGCTTTGGCAGTGGGTCTTCTCGCTTTATTTGCCCTTCTCGGTATGCGGGCACTCCCCGCCTCTGCTGCGAGCCCATCGTTCATACGCATCGTAGATGCTTCACCTGATGTAGCAACAGTAGATGTGTTTGTGGATGGGGCAAAGTTCCAGGGGAATGTGCAGTATGCAACCATTACTGATTACCGCCAGTTGCCTGCAGGTTCACATAAAGTGCTGGCTGCGCTCATTAGCAAAGGGGCCAGTGGCAAAGCGGTTGCGCAGATGCTTTCAGTTCAAGCTGGCGTTGCCTACACGGTGGCAGCCATCGGGACCAAATCTACGGGTTTCTCGCTGAGGGTCTTTGTTGACGATAATCTGATGGCGCCTGGCATGGCCAAGGTGCGTTTCTATGATCTCTCGCCACAGTCCTACGCGTTGAGTGTTGCAATAGGATCCAATACCCTCATTGCTGGCCTGTCTTATCCACAGGCCAGCAATTACTCAAGAGTACGAGCCGACATGTATAGGTTCACAATCAGCGCATCTCAGCCTTCCTTTGCTCTTCCAGATGAGGTCACCCTGAAAACCAACACAGTGACCAGTATCTTTGTCGTCGGGATCTTTCATGGCATCCCCCCGCTACAGTTTGTGCATATACAGGTCAAGGGTCTACCCAGTGTAGCTGGAACTGGAAGCGACCCAAATGCAGCGCCGATTAACTCCTCCCCATCCACCCCACTAACTCCTGGGCCATTGCTAGTATTCGCTTTAGGGGGATTGAGTGCTGGGGTACTCACTCGGTTCCGGCTCTTCCGCCGAAAGAGAGTTGATCCTGTCCTTGGGCTAGTACTGTGTATACTCGCCGCGCTGGTAGCCCTGGCTCTTAGTATTGGTGGTCTCTCGCTCACTACTGCCACAACCAGTCCGGCTCCCCCACCGCTCGCGCATCTGCTCGTTCCCGCCATCGGTATCAA
>Ga0209577_10006334_pt1 | contig 10949 bp, 6 predicted proteins | sample GraSoiAngelo_109_FD_185874 | JGI IMG/M metagenome (GOLD analysis project Ga0209577, IMG submission 185874) | Grasslands soil microbial communities from the Angelo Coastal Reserve, California, USA - 14_0903_12_20cm (SPAdes) (version 2) | ecosystem: Environmental > Terrestrial > Soil > Grasslands ... | reverse complement strand
CGCCGACGAGCGGCGTCATCTCGCCGGTCCTGCTGCCTCGTTCGGGCCGATTGCCAGAATTTCCCGAAATTCCCAAATCGCCCCTTCAGCCACGCACCGTGGTGACCGACACCGACTCCAACGAAGTCGCTTGGAGGTCTGGTGCGTCGCCTGTTGGCTGTGGTCGGAACGATGGGGATGGTCGCTGCTGGCCTCCTCGCGTCCGCGCCCGCGCCGGCCACCGCCTCCCCCGTTGGGCACCAACTGGCCGAGTCCGCCGCCCGGGGCATCACGTACAAGGGCCTTCACCAGGCGGGCACCACCGGGCACTGCGCCAACGCCTTCGAGCTCGAGGGCACGACCCGGTGCACCCACGGCCCGGACCCGGCGCCGCCCAACATCGACGTGCGCTACCGGCGCGGGACGCCGGTGACCGCCGCCGGAACGTCGACCGGCCCGGGCACGGCCCAGTCGTCGAACCCCAACCCTCCCTGCTACGACGACGGCCAGAGCGGCGACCGCGTGCAGGCCATCTACGCCCACGCCGCCGACGTCAGCGACCGCTACGGATCGCTCGTTCCCTCCATCCGACAGTGGGCCGCCGACGCCGACGCCGTCTTCAACCGGAGCGCGGCGGAGACGGGTGGGGTGCGCCACGTGCGGTTCGTGACCGATTCGTCGTGCCAGATCGTCGTGCTGGACGTGCAGCTGTCGACGACGGGCGACGACAACATGGGCAACACCGTCCAGGAGCTGCAAGCCCAGGGGTACAAGGGCAGCAACCGCAAGTACCTGGTGTGGACGGACGCGAACGTGTACTGCGGCATCGCCCAGGTCTACGGCGACGACAGCGCGGCCCAGACCAACCTGAGCAACGGGGCGTCGAGCGTCGCCGGTGAGGTGGCCCGCGTGGACAACGCCTGCTGGGGGCTCGACTCGTCGAACCAGTCCATCGAGGCCCACGAGCTCATGCACACGCTCGGCGGCGTGCAGACGTCGGCGCCGCACGCCACCAAGTACAGCCACTGCTGGGACGACTCCGACCGGATGTGTTACGACGACGGCTCGGGCGCGGCCATGTCGCAGGTCTGCCCGGCGTCGCACGAGAACACATTCGACTGCAACCACGACGACTACTTCAGCACCAATCCTCCGACCGGCAGCTACTTGGCCACCCACTGGAACACCGCCACCAGCAGCTTCCTGTCCGGCCTCGATGGGTCGCCGGCCCCGGCGACGACGACCTCGGTCCCCGCCAGTAGCCGCTACACCGCGGTGACGCCTGCGCGCGTCCTCGACACCCGCAACGGCACGGGTGGCCGCTCGTCGCAGCTCGGCCCGGGCCAGACATTCAGCGTGCAGCTGGCCGGTGCAGGCGGCGTCCCCTCGAGCGGCGCCGCAGCTGTCGCCCTGAACGTGACCGTGACGAACCCGACGGCGTCCAGCTACCTGACGGTCTCCCCGACGGGCTCGGCCCGGCCTACCGCGTCCAACCTGAACTTCGTCGCCGGCGAGACCGTGCCCAACATGGTCGTCGCCAAGCTCGGCACGGGCGGTCAGGTCGACGTGTACAACTCCGCCGGTTGGACGGACGTGATCTTCGACGTCGCCGGGTGGTACTCAGACGGCTCGACGAGCACTGGCGGCACCTACGGTTCGCTCAGCCCGTCCCGCATCCTCGACACCCGCAACGGCACGGGCGCCCCGGCGGGTCCGCTTCCCGGCGGGCAGTCGCTGAACCTGCGGGCGACCGGCGTGGGCGGCGTGCCCTCGAGCGGCGTCGGCGCCGTCGTGCTCAACGTGACGGCCGTCGGGCCGACCGCCGGTAGCTACCTCACCGTGTACCCGAACGGCTCAGCGGTGCCGACGGCGTCCAACCTCAACTTCGGACCCGGCCAGAACGTGCCCAACCTGGTGATCGCCAAGGTCGGCTCGGGCGGGACCGTCGACGTGTACAACGCCGTCGGGCTGACCGACGTGGTCGTCGACGTCGCCGGCTGGTACTCCGACGGCTCGACCTCCAGCAGCGCCACCGGCTTGTACGGCCCGGTGACGCCCGCCCGGATCCTCGACACCCGCTCCGGCACCGGCGGCTACTCGCACAAGGTCGGCGCCGGTCAGAGCATCAGCGTGCAGGCGGCGGGCGTCGGCGGCGTGCCGTCGACCGGCGTGTCGGCCGTCGTGCTGAATGTCACGGTGACCAACCCGAACGACGGCAGCTACCTCACCGCCTACCCGAACGGCTCATCGGTGCCGACCGCGTCGAACCTCAACTTCGGCCCCGGGCAGACGGTGCCCAACCTGGTCGTGGTTCGGGTGGGCTCCGGCGGCATGGTCAACATCTACAACGCCGCCGGCTCCACCGACGTCATCGTCGACGTGGCCGGCTGGTACTCGACCTAGCGCCCTAGCTCGGCGGGAGGAAGGCGGGGCCGTCGATGCGCCGGAAGCCGATGATCGGCAACGTTCCGGCCCCCTCGGCCACGGCGAGCTGGCCGGGCGCGCTGCCGATGAAGTTGCCACCGGCGATGCGGACCCCGCTGGTGTCGTTCGGCGAGCCGTAGAAGAACCCGACGGCACCGAGGTTGCCGTGGACGTCGAAGACGCGCACCTGGGTGCCGCCCCCTTCGCCGGCGCCGGTGACGATCCAGCGGATCTTCCCGTCCGGGCTCGTGACCGTCGTCAAGTACACGCCGCCCCCGAAGTTGGGGTCGTAGGCCATGAACGACCCGATCTCGGTGCCGTTGAGCTTGAACACCCGGATGTGGGGGCCGCCGCCCGGACCCGGCGCGGTGATGATCTCGTCGATCCCGTCACCGTCGACATCGCCCACGGCGACGCGGACGCCTCCGGTGAACCTCGGGTCGTAGGCCATGAACCCACCGAGGTCGGCGCCCGTGTTGGAGAAGATGCGCACGTGGGGGCCGCCGCCGGGCCCCGCACCGGTGACGACTTCATCGCCCGCCGACAGCGGGTTCACGTTGCCGGACGCCACATACACACCGCCGGCGAAGTTCGGCGCGTAGGCGTACCACCCACGCACGTTCGTGCCGTCGGTGCGGAACACCTCGACGGCCGGACCCCCTCCGGGACCAGCGGCGGTGACCACGTCCCGGGGCCCGTTCGTCTCGAGACGCCCGGTGGCCACCCGGACGCCGCCCCCGAATCCCTGCGGGAAGGCGTAGAACCCGGCGAGGTACACACCGGTGTCGCGCCACACGCCGACGGCCGGGCCACCACCCGCGCCTGCACCTGTCACGATCTCGGAGATCGAATCGCCGGTGAACTCACCCGTCGCCACGTAGACACCGCCGCGGAACCCGGCCGGATAGGCGAGGAACGCGCCCGACCACGCCTTCGCCGTCGTTCGTATCTGCCCCAGCTGGCTCTCCACCAGGCCCGGGCAGTCGGTGTAGTTGGCGTCCTGGTGCCCGGAGATGTTGTTGAGCGTCACCACCGTCCCCGCCGGGTATTTGGCCCCGGAGCTGCTGTCCTGCGACGTGAACCTGTTGGCCCCCATGGGGTCGACGCCCGTCAGCGTCAGCTTCCACCCCAACAGCCGGCCGGCGGCGTCGAGCATGGCGCCGGGCGCAGGGCCACCACTGAAGTCGCCGATCATGGCGACGCCCGTCGAGCCAGTGTTGAAACCCAGAACTTGGGCACCGACCACGGGACGGTCGATGCCACCCCCTCGACCTTCCCAGATCCCGCCGAAGCGGTCGATGAGGAAGTTGTAGCCGATGTCGTTCCAGCCGTTGGAGTCCATGTGAAACGCCTGGATGCCGCGGAGGATGGCGGGCACGTCGCCAGGGCCGTAGCTGTTCGAGTTCACCGTGTGATGGATGAACGCCATCTGCACGGTCGACGCGTACTCGGGAGGGTCCTTGGGTGGGCGCGCACCCCAAGCAGAGCGCAAGTTGATCGGCGGCTGCGTGGTGTCGGCGCGCGCCGGAGGACTGGTGGCCTTGAGGTGAAGCCGGGGCCCGGTCTCGCGCACGAGATGGACCTTGACCCCCGAGAATCCGCTCGGCAGGCGGAGCTCATAGGCATCGGCCTTCCCGACCCAAAGAGGCTCGGTCACAATGCGCGCATGGTTCGCTTCGCGTGAGTTGGGGTTCGGACCACCGTCGGCAGGGCCGAGGGTCGTCCAGTCGCTCCACTTGCCGTCCAGCGACGTGCGCACGCCGACGTCGGAACCCGGGCCCGACGTCCAGCTCAGGCCGATCATCCGGAATTGCGAGAGATGATCACGGTGCTCGAGGGCCGACGTCGCGGCGGCCGCCACCGTCGAGAACACAGGCGTGTCGTCCTGGACGCGCATCTCCCGATCGAGCGAGAACGAGGGTCGAGGGGCCAGGGCGAGCGTGACGCCGACCAGGGCGGCGATGCAGACACCTGCGAGCGTGATGGGACGCCGGCGTCTTTTCACCAATGTGATTCCTCCGTGTCGCTACACCGAGGGCACCGTCCTGGCTTCCGTCGTCGCCCGGTCGCCGCCGAGGACGGGCCGCGCACCACGGTAACCGCTTCTGTCCGGCCAGTAGCGTCACCCGGATGCCGGACGGGGCGTCGTACCGCAAGCTCTCGGTGATCGTCCCCGTCTACAACGAGCGGGAGACGGTTGTAGAGATTCTGCGTCGTATGCGCAACGTGGACCTCCCCGTCGAGTTGGAGATCCTGATGGTCGACGACGCCTCTTCCGACGGCACGTCCAGCGCCCTCGCCCACCTCGAGGACTCGACCGTCCGGGTGCTGCGCCACGAGCGCAATCAAGGAAAGGGCGCGGCCGTTCGGACAGCACTCAGGTACGTCACGGGTGATCTCGTGATCATCCAGGACGCCGACCTCGAGTACGACCCCGAGGACTGGCCCAAGCTGCTGGCGCCCGTCTTCAAGGGTCGGGCCCAGGTCGTGTACGGCAGCCGCTTCACCGGCGAGCGCCGCAACATGTTGTACTGGCACTGGGTCGGCAACCGCTTTCTGTCCTGGGTCACCAACGTGCTCTACAACACCACGCTCTCGGACATGGAGACGTGTTACAAGCTCTTCGACCGGCGGGTGCTGGACGGCATCACGATCGAGTCGGACCGCTTCGACTTCGAGCCCGAGATCACGGCCAAGGTCCTCCGCCGAGGCCACCGTATCTACGAGGTGCCGATCTCCTACGCCGGGCGCGAACCGTATGAGGGCAAGAAGATCACCTGGAAGGACGGGTTCGGGGCCCTGCGGGCCCTGGTGCGATACCGGCTCCGAGGCCGGGGGTGACCGCGGCCGCGACGACGACGGCCCCGCCCTCGAGCGAGGGCGTCTGGACATCCAGCGCGTTAGCGCGGCACCGACTCGCCGAGTTCGCCATGGGTACCTGGATCCCGATCGCTCTGGTGATCGCCGGCGCTGCGCTTCGCACACGTCAGTACGCCTTCCGCCGCTCGCTCTGGAACGACGAGGCGGCGCTGGCGCTCAACATCGTCCACCGCAGCTTCGGCGGCCTCCTCCGGCCGCTGGGCCTGCAGCAGGGCGCGCCGATCGGATTTCTCTGGATCGAGCGCGCCGCCGTCGATGTCTTCGGCAACAACGAATACGCCCTGCGCCTGTTCCCGCTTATAGCCGGCATCGCCGGGCTGGTGCTCTTCGCCATCATCGCCCGCCGGGTGCTGTCGCCGTGGGCGACGCCGTTTGCGGTCCTGCTCTTCGCTGTTCTCCAGCCGCTCGTGTACTTCTCGACGGAGGTCAAGCAGTACGGCGTCGACGTCACCGCCGCCCTTCTAATCGCGTACATGACGCTGCGGCTGCTCGACCGGCCGGTCACCGGGAGACGGGCGCTCGTGTGGGGCGCCGTCGGTGGCGCCATGTTGTTCGTTTCTCACCCTGCTGCGCTCGTGCTCGGAGCGTGCGGCGTGGCCGTCGCCTTGGTGCTGGCGCGCAGGCACGAACGCGTGCAGCTCGAGCAGTTCGCATGGGGCGTTGGAGTGGTCGCCGCCGCCTTCATCGTCGAGTACGCCGTGTCGCTGCGGAACCTGTCCGCCAATCAGGTGCTGGCCGCCTACTGGCACGACGGCTATCCGCCGCAGCCCTTTCATCTGGGGACGGCAGTCGATTGGATCGTGAACCTTCCCGCCCATCTGGTGCCCGATCCACTGGCGGTGAAGCACAGCGTGGCGCTGTACGTCCTCGCTGCCGTCGGCCTCGTCGGGCTCGCCCGGCGGCGGCCCCCGGTGACCCTGCTCTTCGGCGGGATCGTCGCCGCCGCCATCTGCGCCGCTCTCGTGCGTGCTTATCCGCTGCAGTGGCGGCTGGCGCTGTACCTCGTCCCGTTCGTCCTTCTCGCCGCGGCAGCCTCCATCGACGTCGTCACCGGCGCACGCATGCCGATCCGCCTTCTCGCCGTCATTCCCGCAGTCGCCCTCGTCTTCGTCGCGGTCTCCCCTTCGTCGGACGCGCTGTCTGCGCTTGGGCGCCCGTACACGAGGACCGAACTGCGGCGCGTGCTCGACAAGGTTGCTGCTCAGCGGCGGCCCGGCGACCTCGTCTACGTCCACTGGACTGCGGCCACGCTGTTCGACTACTACGCACCCCTCCTTCACTTGCAGCGGGACGGCGTGGTGGGCTTCGAGCACCAGGCCACGTGTGACGACACCGCAGCGCTCGCCCGGTTGCGGAACCATCGCGTCTGGTTCGTGTTCGCCTTCCCGCCCGGGTACGACCCGGCTGACAACGCGGCCGCCACCCTCACCCATGTCGGGAGCAGGGGGACCCGGCTGTTCCGAGCGGACGCGGCCGGGTCAGCCGAAGTCGATCTCTATCAGTTGAGTGACCGCGTCGCAGCGCCGGGGCCGCCGCCCTATTCCGGGCCCTGCCTGAACCCACCGCCGTCCTGACCAGTGCGCGGCATCGACAGGCTCAAGAGGCACAGCATCATCATTAAATACGGCGCGATTCTGGCCGCGGCCAGCTACCTCGTCCTCGGGCTGGCCGTCCTGGGACCGTCGATCAGGCCCGGTCACACGCTCGTGCCCGCCGACATCCTCACGGCGGTCCAGCCCTACAACCAGATCGCCCACGGCGTGCACGACCACAACCCGATCGTGTCCGACGCCGCCTTCCAGTTCTTCCCGTGGGTCCACGCCTTCGGCGTCTCGATCCGTCAGGGCCACTTGCCGCAGTGGAACCCGGCCATCCTCGGCGGCCTCCCGACCAGCCCCAACGGCTTCATCGCGCCCTACTACCCGCCCTCATGGCTGGCGGCGCTGCTCAACCCCTTCGACTTCTACAACATGTTCGTCCTGCTGCACCTCGTCCTGGGCGCGCTCGGCATCTACGCCTTCGCGCGCGTCGTCGGTGCCCGGCGCCTCTCGTCTTGGCTCGTCGGCCTCCTCGCCTTCACTGCCGTCTTCTGGGTGCACTGGTCGCTGCACCTGGGCCACTTCGTGGGCCTCGTGGGGGCGCCGTGGGCGCTGGCGGCGACGCACCTGGTGCTCACCAAGCCCCGGCCGCGCCACGTCGCCGCCCTGGGCGTCGTCTTCGGGCTGTGGTGGCTGGGCGGGAACCCGCAGTACGTGTACTACGGCTCGCTCGCCCTCACCGGGTACGGCGCCGGCTTCCTCCTCCTGCGCGTCGCCCGCCGCAGCGGCGCCCTGCTTCGTCCCTCGGCGGCGCTGGTCGGCGGGCTGCTCTTGGGCGTGGCGCTGGCCGCCCCCGTGTTCCTCACCAGCCTCACGGTGACCAACAACATCGCCCGCGGCCGCGAGCCACCCGCGTCGACGGTGCAGACGCACCTGTACCGGACCGATGCCATCCGTGTGCTCGTCAACGAGGCCCGCGGCAATCCCCCCGACCACGTGAAGGAGTCGACCGATGTCGAGCGCCTGATGGACGCGCCGTTCATCGGCGTGACCGCCGTCGTCCTGGTCGGCGCCGCCCTGTTCGCACGCGACCGGAGGATGCTGCTGCTCGCCGGCGCCGTGGTCGTCGTGGTGATTCTGGCGTTCACCGGAAGCGTCCACCAGATCCTCTATCACCTGCCGGGTTACGACCGGTTCCGAATCAGTGCCCGATGGATCGGGCTCCTCCCCGTGTTCGCCCTGCCGCTCGCGGCCCTCGGCATCGACGCCCTCCGCGCCGGCGACCGGCGGGCCCGGCTCGGGCTGGTCGTCGCGGCGGTGCTCTGCGCCGCGCTCGCGATCGGCTGGTACGTCCACCAGCGCCACGTCGCCGGTGTCCCCCACATCTACCTCTCCCACCGGGTCGCCCTGACCGTCCTCGTGCTGGGCCTCGCGTTGGCCGCGGGACTCGTGCTCCGCCGGTGGACGGCGCTTGGCATCGCCGTGCTGGCCGTCTGCATCCTCGGAGAGGTGTTGTTCCACACGCCCCGGTGGTATCCGCAGATCGCCAAGCGTTCGGCGTACCCGGCCGTGGCGGCGACGACGTTCGCCCGCCAGCGAGGGGGCCGGCTCGTTCACGTGGGCACGGCCACACGTTCGCCGCTCATGCCGGTCGCCCCGGACATCGCCATGGCCTACGGCATCGCCGACGTCCAAGGCTGGACCGTCTTGTTCCCCACCCGCTACGACCGCTACCTGCGCGCCATCGACGACTACGGGCGCTTCGCCTACGACGCCAACGCCGCCCCCGCATTTCCGCCTGGTGTCCTTGGGTCACCGCTGCTCGACGCCCTGGACGCCCGCACGGTCGTGTCCGACACACCACTCGACGCTGCCGGCCTTCAACAGCTGAGCGGCGACAACGGCACCTTCGTCTACGGTCGCGCGGCCGCCGGTGACGCCGTGCTCGTCCCGGCCGCCGATGGGGTCGACGAGCGTGAGATGTGGCGCCGCGTCGGCAACCCGACGTGGAAGCCCCGGGAGACGGCGGCGGTCGTCGGGCTCAAGACTCCCATCCGCGGCGGGGACGGCTCCGTGACACGTCGGAGCCGCTCGTCCGACACCGACACCTGGGCGGTCGACGCGCCCCAGGGAGGGTTCCTTCGCGTCAGCGCCAACTACGACGAGGGATGGCACGCCACGGTGGACGGCCGCCCGACGCCGGTGCGGCTCGCGGACGGCATCTTCCGCGGCGTAGTTGTGCCCCCCGGGCGGCACACGGTCCGGTTCCACTACGCGAGCGCGGACGCGCACCACGGCCTCTGGATCTCCGGCGCCGCCATTCTCGTCCTCGGCGTGCTGGTGGGCATCGGGCGCCGCCAGAAGGCACTTCGGTAGGCTCCCGCCATGCCTGAGCCGACCGACGACCGGACCGGCGCGCCCACGTTCGGCAGCTACTACTTCTCGCACAACTTCGGCATTCCCTACGAGCGCAACGAGTACTGGCTGTCGTTCTTCGGCGATGTCGCCGACCGGCTCATCCGCCGCTTCCAGCCCCGCACCGTGCTCGACGCCGGCTGCGCCATCGGCCTGCTCGTCGAGGCCTTTCGGGTGCGCGGCGTCGAGGCGTACGGCTTCGACGTCTCCAAGTTCGCCCTCGAGCAGACGGACGAATCGGTCGCGCCCTACTGCCGCCACGCGTCGCTCAGCGAGGGCCTGCCGTCCGATCTTCCCGACCGCTACGACCTCGTGACGTGCATCGAGGTCATCGAGCACATCCCGGTCGCCGAGGAGACCGATGCCATGCGCACGCTGTTGTCGGCGAGCGACAGGATCTTCTTCAGCTCGTCGCCCGTGGACTACGGCGAGGCGACGCACGTCAACGTCCACCAGCCGGAGTACTGGGCCGTGCGCTTCGCCGAGCTCGGCTTCGTTCGTGACGTCGACGCCGTCAACCTCCTGCCGGCGGCGCCGTGGGCGTCGGTGTTCGAGCGCCGGGACGCGTCGCCGCTCAGCCTGATCGAGCACTACGAGCGAGCGTTCTGGAAGGCGCGCCAGGAGGCGTACGAGGTCCGTCAGACCGTGCTCGAGCTCGAGAATCGTCTGGAGCAGTTCGAAGCCGCAGGGGAGCCGGCGCGGGCCGAGGTCGCCCGCCTCCGCGAGGCGCTCCTCGTCTCGCGCGACGCGGTCATCGGCAACGAGGCCGCCCTCGGCGAGGCGCTCGGTCGCATCCGCCTGCTCGAGTCCGAGCTGGCGCGCTACGTCGGCGCCGCCGACAGGCTGGCCGAGGTCCTGGCGTCGAGCTCGTGGCGATATTCCCAGGCCCTGCTCGCGCCCTACCGAAAGCTGCGCGGGCGACAGGGGCCGTGAGCTCCCACCCGCGCTTCTCTGTCGTCACCCCCGTCTTCCGGCCGCCCGCCGAGGTGCTGCGGGAGACGATTGCATCGGTGCGCGCCCAGGCCTTCGCCGACTGGGAGCTGTGCCTCGTCGACGACGCGTCGCGTTCGCCGGAGGTCACTGCCGTCCTCGACGAAGCGGCCAACGCCGACGGCCGCGTGCGCGTGTCGTACCGGTCCGAGAACGGCGGGATCGTGGCCGCGACCAACGACGGCTTGGCCATGGCCAAGGGCGAGTTCGTCGCCTTCCTCGACCACGACGACCTCCTCGACCCACGCGCCCTGGCCGACGTCGCGGCGGCCATCGACGAGCACCCTGACATCGACTACGTCTACACCGACGAGGACAAGGTCGACGAAGGGGGTCGCCAATTCGATCCGTTCTTCAAGCCCGACTGGTCGATCGACAGGCTGCGCGGCCAGATGTACACGTGCCACCTGAGCGTCGTCCGGCGCTCGCTCGTCGAGGAGCTGGGCGGCCTTCGGGACGGCTTCGACGGGTCGCAGGACTACGACCTCGTGCTGCGCGTCACCGAACGCGCTCGCCGCATCGTGCACGTCCGCAAGGTGCTGTATCACTGGCGGGCCCTCGCGTCGTCAGCGGCGAGCGGCGGCGACGCCAAGCCGTACGCCTACCAGGCGGGGCAGCGGGCCATCGCCGACCACCTCCGGCGGGTCGGATTCCCGGCCGAGCCCGAACATGACGAGACAAATCCCGGCGTCTACCGGCTCCTCCCGAGGCTCGATGAGCAGC
>Ga0209577_10006333_pt1 | contig 10949 bp, 4 predicted proteins | sample GraSoiAngelo_109_FD_185874 | JGI IMG/M metagenome (GOLD analysis project Ga0209577, IMG submission 185874) | Grasslands soil microbial communities from the Angelo Coastal Reserve, California, USA - 14_0903_12_20cm (SPAdes) (version 2) | ecosystem: Environmental > Terrestrial > Soil > Grasslands ... | reverse complement strand
GAGGGGGAGGCGCGCCAAAGGAGAGGTTGATGACGCGGATGTTGTAGGCGGCGCGGTTCGCGAGGACCCACTCGATTCCCCGTACCACCGAGGAGATCCGACCGCTCCCGTTGCTGCCGAGCACCCGGACATCGACGACGTTGGCTTGCGGAGCGATGCCGGTGAACTCGCCGTCGGAGCGGTTGCCGTTCCCGGCGACGATCCCCGCGATATGTGTTCCATGCCCGCCCGGGTCGCTCGTGAGGCGCTGATCCGCGAAGTTGACTGAGGCGAGGATGCGGTTCGAAGGCTCGACGAGATCCAGATCCGGCGCAACCCCGGAATCGAGGATCGCGACCGTCACGCCGCTTCCGTCTATCCCCTGCTGCCAGACCTGGTCGGCGTTCACCACGCTCGGGTAGACCGCCGAGGCCTGATCCGGCGGGGCGACCGCTGGCGGGTCGGCGCTGCGCCGCGGGCCCACCGTCGCGTCGCTGTGGATGAACGCCACGGTGGGCGCGAGGCTCATCGCGTCGATGCCGGCAGCGTTTGCGAAGCCCGCGGCTCCGTCGATGAGCGACAGCGCAGCGACCGGAATGCCGAAAGCACGCAGGAGATCGAGGGCCTCCAGAGCGCGACCGATATTCGGCGGGCTGACGAACGGGAGAGACGGTTGCTGCATCTCCACGATGACTGGCAGCAGCGCCAGCGGATTGGCCTGCATCAGGGCGCGCAACGCGGGGTCGATCTTGTCGTCGGCGGCCAATTGCGGATTCACTGTGATGGCCACGGTATCGCTCGCCGCGAGCAGGCCGTCCGAAGCCGTCAGCAGCAGCACGTAGACGCCGCTCGCCGGGAAGGTAGCCGTCGAGTTGAGGGCGCTGGGGTTGCTGAAGCTGACCGTGCCCGGGCCGCTCACCTGGCTCCACGTCGTCGTCAGCACGCCCGGCGGATTGGGCAGTCCGTCGTCGATGGCGACGCCCGTCAAATTCGCGCTGCTGGGCAGCGTGATCACTTGCGGCGCGCCCGCGTGCACGACCGGCGGCAGGTTGGGCACGGGCAAAGGCAATTGCGCGAGCGCCGGAGGCGCCGCTGGCACAAGCGCAAGCGCGAGCACGACGAGCATGCCGCTGATGCCGAGCAGCCGGCGACGATTCATGCGCGATCCGCCGCGGGGCGATGCGCGCTGCGCTCTTCGCGCAGCGGCAGAGTGAAGCAGAACGTGGCGCCTTGGCCGTGGCCGAGTGATTCCGCCCACATGCGGCCGCCGTGCGCCGCAACGATGCCGTTGCTGAAATACAGGCCGACCCCTCCTCTCATTGCGTTGCGCGCCGATTCCGGCCGGTACCCTCGGCGGAACAGTTGCACCAGCTCGGTGCCGTCGAGGCCGATTCCCTCGTCGTGCACACGGACCGTCGCGCTCCGCTCGCCAGCGGCAAGCGACACCGTCACGGTCGAGCCCTCAGGCGAGTACTTCAGTGAGTTTGAGAGAAGATTCATGAGCACCTGCCGGATCCGTCGCTCGTCCCACTCACCCACAATGCTCTGGTCGGCTAAGACCTTGATGTGGTGGCGGGCGGTCGAGCGTATGCTTTCCGTCACGTCGCGGACAAGCGCGCCAAGATCCGTGCGCCAGCGCAAGATGGAGAGGAGACCTGCCTCCAGGCAGGAGACGTCGAACAGTGTCGTGAGGAGCTCCGCGAGACGGTCGGTGTGCGTGACGATCAACGCGGCGTCTGCCTCGACGGCCTTGCGATCGCCGTCGCCGGAGGACAGTCGCCGGTGGAGAAGCTCCGCGTGGCCCCTGATCACCGCAAGGGGGGTCTTCATATCGTGCCAGGCCATGTTGAAGATGTCCTCGCGCAGTCGCTCGAGATGGCGCTGCCCCGTGACGTCACGCACCGCGATGACGCCGCCCTGCGCGGCGCCTTTCGGCGAACGGAGCACGGATGCGCTCAAGCTCAGGACGCGCAGCTGGCCCGAGCGGAGCTCGACCTCCTTATCAGCAACGCTCGTGCCCGAGCGGAGGGCATCGATGACGGGGATGAGCGCTGAGGCGATTTCGCGCGCCGTTACCGGCCACTGCTCGAGCCGCTGCTGCTCGAGTGGCTGGCCGACAACGAGGCTCGCGCTGTCCAGGCAGAGGAGCTCTCGGGCTGCCCGGTTCAATCGCACGATGGCGCCCCGTGCGTCAACGATGAGGAGGGCGTCGTTCATGGTCGCGAGGACGGCCTCCAGCTGCAAAGCACGTCGTTCGTGCTCCAAGGCCATCTGCTCCGTCGCGCGAACACGTTCGATGGCGGTACCCGCCTGCACGGCGATGGCGCTCAGACTGACGAGATCCGCATCTTCGTAGGCTTCGGGCCGATAGCTCTGCACAGAGAGCACACCGAGCACCCGATCGCCGGATAGGATCGGGACCACGACGCCAGATTGGGGTGTGACCAGCTCCCCCGCTTCGGTTCCGTAGAGGAGATGCACCGGCGGTCCCTCGGCAGACCATCGACGCACGAGCCGAGGCGCTCCCGTTCGAATGACCTCGCTCGTGAAACCCTTGCCCAGCGGGAACGTGCCACCGGGGTACTCGACGCCGCGGTCCATTTGATGGACGACCTGCACGGTTTCACTCACCTCGTCGTAGAGGGCGAACAGAAAGACCGTCGCGTCCATCACGCGCGCAGTCTCGTCATAGAGCGGGCGGAATAGCTCAGCGAGGTCGCGGGCGCCGGCTACGCGCGCTCCCAGCCGGCTCGCGAGCTCGAGCCGCGCGCGATCCTTCTCAGTTGCAGTCAGCGAGGCCAGCATGTATCCCCCGACGCGGTACCGAAATGATGCGTTTTCAAGCGAAGAACACCCGAGGCGAGGAAGCAGGCGGGGTGTACCCTGCGGTGGCGGGCCATCGACTTACTCTCCGTGCGCGACAGGAAGAGAGGAATTTCCATCCGCGCGTCGCCGGCGTCGTATGGTGGTGCAACACTGCACCGGTGCCTGATCTGAAGAGCAGAGGAAAAGGTGCCTTTCCCGCCTCATCCTAGCCTTACTCCAAGACCGGCACGCTATTGATCCGATGGGCCATTCGGACTATGGCGCGTGTCATAAATCAAGGTCTGTTATTAGCTGCGAATGATGCCTTCGACGCATGCACCGGTCAAGGGCTGGCTAACGGGTGGCCCTAAGGATATCGCCGGTTCCGCGTTCAGAGCGAAGCCTCTTCAAGCGAGGCCCGGCCCGAACGAGGATCGGGCTTTTCTGTTGGCGGCGCTGATACTGAGCTTTCGTCTACGTCTAAATAGGGAGCAGTATGAGTTCGGAATACAACTTGTCGAGTTCGTGCGCCCGTAAGATCGAGGAGCGAAAGAGCATCGGCTGCCTGATCACCTTGCCTAGCGGCCGCAGCGCTCCGAAAAGGCCGGCCTCGGCCGTCAGCGCCACCGACCGCTGGCGCCCGATAATCGCGAGCTTGACGCGCTCGAGATGGCGAGCAACTAGCGATGGAGCGCTGCAATAGAGCAAATCTGACACCGGAAGCCGCGCTATTTTCCGACGCTTCGCCACCAGATGGGCTCTTTCCGAGCCCGACTGCAACACCAACTGCAAACAATCGTACGGCGCATGGTCGTCGAAAATCCGCCGCTGTTCGCCATCGAGAAGAGCGCGCACCTGCTCCGGGTCGGAAACGATCTGGGGGCTCGGTCCACGCAACGTGATCGCGTTCAGAAGCGGCGGCAGGATGATCTTGTTTCGATCAATGTAGCTGAACCCCAGCGCTTCACACATGTGCGTTACCGTGGGCGATGGGGTGAAGCTCGTATAACACGTGGTTTCGTCGCGCAACGCATGCGCAAAAAGCGCGAAGCTCCACCCTCGGTAATCGGGATGCACATAAAACGACGAGAGGTTACACACCAGGGTGGCTTTGCCCTGGATGAGTCGGCGCGCGTATACCGCGCCGATGAAGCCGCGCAGCTCCCCGCCGGCGACAAGCATGAACCCGAGGTTCGGCTTTTCATCAAACCACTGGTAGTCAAACAGCGGCCGCCAGGCGACGGGATTCCTTGTGCCAAATCCACGGTGGAGGAATACGCAAAGCCGCTCGATGTCCGTCGCACGCGCCGGCCGGATATCCGGAGGCAAGCGCTGCGCGCGCGGCTCTCCCGGCACTCGCGCAGGGCGTTGCGCAAAGGCAGCATCCGCCGTGGCGCCTCCGGGCCGCGCCTCCAGCGCGCAACCGAGGCCTCGCAGGGTCTCGGCGACGCCTGCGATGGTTGGAGCGTGGAACAGCCTGTAGAAGGGCAGATGAAAGCGGGTCCGCTCGCGGATCTCGCCAAGAAGGCGCAACAGCGAAATCGAACTGCCGCCGAGATCGAAGAAGTTTTCGTGCCTGCCGATCGGCGAGGTGCCCAATAGCCTTTCGAAGATACGTTGCAGCTCGCGTTCCAGCGCGTCGCGCGGGTCCAGTGCCTGACGATCCAGAGGCGTGTTGGTGTTGGCGTTGTCCGTCGGCGCGGATCTGACGGCCGGTGCAGCGCCGGACAATGCCGGGATTCGAGCGATCGCATCAAGGCTATGCGGGTTTCGCAGCGCATCTCGGTTTCGCGCGGGACGGCCGTTTAAGGCGTCGCGCGCCGCCGCCTCGGAGCGCTTTCCGCTATGCGTCATCGGGAGCTCTGCGACCTGTGCGATCCGCGCGGGCACCAAGACCATCGAGCCGTGGTGGGCGAGTTCGGACCGGATCCGCGCTTCGAGTGAGCGGTCGAGCACAGCATCGCCACGAAGCACGACCAGAAGCACCAAGCGCGTGCCCCCTGGCTCATCTTCAGCGTATTGCTCGAGCGCCATCGCTTCGGCCACCTCGACGATGTCTTGCAGGATGCGATAGATCTCTGTCGGGCCGATGCGGATCCCGCGGATGTTGAGGATGCCGTCGGAACGGCCATGGAGACGCGCGCCGCCCTCCGGGGTGAACTCGATCAGGTCGCCATGGGTCCAAACGCCGGGACTCTGGCTGAAGTAGGCTTCGTGGAATCGGCGACCGTCTTGGTCCCCTAAAAACCCAATCGGCCGTGACGGGAACGGATTGGCGCAAATCAGTTCGCCGATGCGCGCGAGGGGCGCGTCAGCCGGCGGCAACGCCCGTACATCGAGCCCGAGGCTGCGGCACTGCGCCTCGCCACGATGCACTGGAAGGATGGGATTGCCCAGGATGAAACAGCCCAAAATGTCCGTGCCGCCGGAGATGGACTGCAACAGCAGATCTCGCTTTACGCGATCGCGCACCCAATCGTACTGATGCTCGTAGAGAATGGACCCCGTCGAGAGCACTGAACGCAAGGACGCAAGTTCACAGGCACGCGCGGGCTGGTAGCCCGACTGCTCGCATAGCTGCAGGTAGGCGGGACTCGTCCCGAACACCGTCACTCTCTGCGACGCGACCAGCTCCCACAGCGTCCCCGGCCCTGTGATCGGGCCATCGTAGAGCACCAGCTCGACCCCGGAGGCGAGCGCCGAAAGTTGCCAGTTCCACATCATCCAGCCGCACGACGTATGGAAAAATAGCCTGTCGCCCTGGCGCAGGTCACAGTGCAGGCGGTGCTCCTTCAGATGCTCGATCAACGTCCCGCCGGCGCCATGCAAGATGCACTTGGGCGGCCCGGTCGTACCGGAGGAAAATAGAACAAACAGCGGGTGGTCGAACGAAAAGCGCGTCCACGAGCCATCGTCGGTTGCGAGCTCACGTTTCATGAGCTCGGCAAGGCGATGGATGGGACACGCCACTCCATTGGGGGTTGCCCCATCGTCGAGCGCAACAATAGCCTTCAATGACGGCAGGCCTGCCGCGACCTCTGCGAGGCGTGCCGCCACGGGCGCACCGATGTCCCAGGGCTCGGAGCGGAAATGCCCCATCAGGAGGATCGGCTCAATCGGCGCGAACCGCGAGAGGATCGAAAACACGCCCATGTCGGGGGCGCAGCTCGAGAAGGTCGCGCCAACCGCCGCCGTCGCAAGTGCGCCAACAACCGCTTCGCTGCCGTTGCGCGCAACCGCGACAACGCGATCGCCTTGCGCCACCCCGATGTCGCGAAGGCATGCCGCCACCCTGCGCACTCTGTCGCGCAACTCGCCACGTGTCAGGCGCTCGCGCGGCCGGTCCCCGTGACAAGCCGTAACGGCGGGCAGGTCATCGCTCGCGTGTTCCTGGCGCAACAGGTTCTCGGCGAAGTTGAGCCGGAGGCGGGGGAAGAAAGACGCGCTCTCGCAGGAATCGCCAGCGCAAACCGGCTCGGTCTCCCCCTCGAGCTCGAGCTTGCACCAGCGCAGGAACAACCGCCAAAACGTCCGAAATTCCGTGCGCGAGAACTGCTCGAACCCTGAATAGTCGCCGAAGCTGCGTCTCGTCTGCGTCTCGCAATAGCGCATAAACGCGCTCATCTGCGAGCGTGCCATCGCCATCGCGTCGGGAACGAAGATCGGATCTTGCGGCCGAGCCTGCAACACCTTCAGTCCTCCCTAGTGTCCGGTATCGCGTGGTTGCCAACGCGCCCGGCAGGACCGAGAAACGGGTTTGCGCCGATGATAGTGTGCATTCAGCACGCGAAAAGTAGGTAGCGAAAAAGCCCGGCTTCCACGAGGACTGGGTTTTCTGTTTGTGCTCGACCTTCTGGCCCTCCCGGTTTGCTACGAAAGTCACGTTTAGTCATTGATTCGACTTGAACTTTGTCCTGCGCGTGCGCCGCCAAGGGCGCTCCCGCGCACAACAAAAGCGCAGTCGCGACCGCCGAGGCGGCGCGCGGCACGCTGCGTGTCGAACCGCGTCCGCGCTACGGCACAGCGATTGCGGTCCAAGTTCCGGCGTAGCCCTCTACTGCCAGGCGCGGTTATCCACCGTGTTCTCGTACGTGGCGCCCGGCGCAACCAACCCCCATCCCAGCGTCCACTGATAGGTGTGTTCGAAGCGCTCGCGAGTGTACGGCTCGGGCGCGGCATTCAATATCCGCGACAGCTTGAGATCCTTCAGGTCGAGCAGACCCCCGGCCTCTTCGAGCAGATAGTGCGCGTAGCGCTCGGGGTTCTTCTGGATCGCGTCGGCAGCCGAGGCCTCGGCGCGGAACATTTTTGCCAGCGTCGCGCCATCCAGCTCCTCGCCGGCGGCCTCGCTGCGGGTCGAGTGCGACTCCATGAGAACGCGAAGGCCGCGCATTTCGGCGATGCTGATCCACGGCTCCATCAGGCTGACGGCGGCCACCTCGCCACGGCTCACGGCTTCCAGCCGTTCCTTCATCGTCCCGGCAAAAGTGGTCCGGATCTGCTCGCGCTTGAGGAAACCCTCAAGCAGCTTCAACGTCGTGAAATGCGAGCCGTTGAACGGGCTCACGCCGATCGGCTTGTCCTTCAGCTGCTCCGGCTCGTAGATGCGCGACTTGGGATCCGTGACGAGCGCGAAAGTCGACATCGCCGAGCCCAGCGCCACGATCTTGGCGGCGCGGTGCCCGGAGGTCACGGTGGACTCGACCGCACGCTTCATGACTCCCCATTCGCACATGCGGAACTGGTCGCACGCGCCTTGATCGTAAAGCGCCTCCATGGTGCGATCGAACACGTTCGCGCGCAGGGCCTGGTGGTCCGAGTCGCGCTGACCGGAACCCGGGGTGCGCACGATCTCCACGTCCAGGCCCTCGTCCCTGAAGAACCCTTCGTCGCCGGCAACCAGCAAGGGCAGGTCGTGGATGGCGTTCATCATCGACGCTTTTACTTTCTTCAACGACGAGGGCATGAGGGATCCTCTTTCAAGCGTGGGGGGCCGTATTCTGCCTCAAGACCAGTCAACGCATCAGCGTGCGCGCATACGCCGGCGCCGTGGGTTCGTGCATGAAATACACGTAGATCTCGCGCCACGCCGTCCGCGCGAGTCTGCCCGCCCACTGCTCGAGATCGGCGTCCGAGTAGGTTTCGAGTCGAAGCCTGACGTAGCCCCACGGAGCCGTTTGCACCAGGGGCGGCGGCGCGTTGTCCTGGCGCTCGGAGAGGCACAGCGCCGCGCGGGCCGCCCTGAGCGTGTCGTAGACATCGTCGGCAAACCAGCTCTCGTTGCGAAACTCGAACGCGGCGCCGTGTCCCTCGGGTAGCAGGTGGAGAAATTCGCTCAGCCGCGGCAGGTCCTTCTTCAGGAACGGCGGCAGCTGGAAAAGCACCGGGCCTCGCTTGGCGCCGAGCGCCGCCAGGTTCTTGTAGAGAAAACCGACCGAATCGGCCGCCGCTTCCGGCTTGAGCCGCGCCAGATGCGTGATGCGGCGCGAAGCCTTGATCGCGAAGCGGAAGCCCTCCGGCGTCGAAGACGCCCAGCTCTCGAGCACGTTCGCCTTGGGCATCCGATAGAAGGTGTTATTGATCTCGACGGTCGGCAGGCGTTCGGCGTACCAGGCCAGCATGGCATCCGGTTTGATGTCCGCCGGATAGAAATTCCCTTTCCACTCCTTGTAGGAGTAGCCGCTCGCGCCAGCCAACAGCCGCATGGCATTTCTCCTAGAATTTCCCCATGGTCAAAGACAAGCTCGGCGAATACTCCGCCAAGCGCAAATTCGAAGCTACACCGGAGCCGGGACCCGTGCCAGTCGAGGGGCGGCGCGGGCCGCTCATGTTCGTCATTCAGCAGCATTCTGCCACCCGCCTGCACTACGACCTGCGCCTGGAGTGTGACGGAGTACTGATGTCATGGGCAGTGCCGAAGGGGCCTTCGCTCGACCCTGCGGAGAAGCGCCTCGCGGTCCGAACCGAAAACCACCCGTTTGACTATGGCTCGTTCGAAGGCGTGATTCCCCCGGGCCAGTACGGCGCAGGCGAGGTCATCGTCTGGGATTGCGGCGTCTATTCGCCCGACGAGGACCATGAATACTGGTTTCACGACCGCGAAGAGGCCGAGCGGCGCGTCCGCGAAGGAATGGAGAAGGGAAAGCTCGGCATCCTGCTGCGCGGCGAGAAGGTCAAGGGATCCTTCGCGCTGGTGCGCACCAAGGACGCCAAGAACTGGCTCCTCATCAAGCATAAGGACCGCTTCGCGGCCAAGCTGGACCTGACCGCGCAGAACCGATCGGTGCTCTCCGGCGCAACGGTCGAGGAGCTGACCTCGGTCCCGGTGCAGCGCCTGCCGGCGGCGTTGCTGACGGCTTCCGGCGACAAGCGGCCTTTTCCCGACAAGCTCTCGCCAATGCACGCGGAGCTGGGCGACAAGGTTTTCAACAGCGCCGACTGGATGTGGGAGCCGAAGCTCGACGGCTACCGCGCACTCGCCTTGATCAACGAGCACGGCGTCAAGCTCCGCTCGCGGCGCGGGCTGGAGCTGGGCGGGGACTTCCCGCGACTGGCCGACGAGCTCGGCAACCAGCTGATAGAAAGCATGGTGCTCGACGGCGAGATTGTGGCGTTCGATGCGAGCGGCAAGCCCTCCTTCGGCGCCATGCAGAACCGCGGCAGCACAACCGAGCGCGCGGTGTTCTACTGCTTCGATCTCCTTTATTTCGCCGGAGTCGACCTGCGCGGGGCACGCTACACCGACCGCCGCCGTTATCTGGCGCAATGCCTGCTGCCTTCGCCCCGGGTACAGCTTGTGCATGCCGTGGAAGACGGCGTGGCGCTGCACGAGGCTGCGATGGCAACCGGGCTGGAAGGAGTCGTGGGCAAACGCAAGAACAGCACCTATGAGGCAGGCAAGCGCTCCACCGCGTGGCTCAAGGTCAAGGCCACGAACAGCGCGGACTTCGTAATCGGCGGGTACACGAAGGGCAAGGGTGCGCGCGCGCCGCTCGGCGCGCTGCTCCTCGGATATTGGCAGGGAAACAAGCTGCGGTACGCCTCGCACGTCGGCTCGGGCTTCGACGACCGGTCGATCAAGCGGACGAAGGCGTTGCTCGAGCCGCTGCAGCGCAAGACCAATCCTTTCGCCGAGGAGCCGGAGTTGAACGCGCCGACGAGTTGGGTCGAGCCCAAGCTGGTGGCTGAAGTGAAGTTCCAGGGCTGGACGGACGACCATCATTTGCGCGCGCCTGTGTTTCTGCGCTTGCGGGACGACATCGACGCGAAGCAAGTGCGGCACAAGGTAGAAAAGGAAAAAGCACCCCGGTCGTTAAGCGAAGTCGAACAGATCCTGGATCAGCTGAAGACCGACAGGGCGGCGCTTACGCTTGCCGTTGGCGCACACCAGGTCCGGCTCACGCACCTCGACCGGGTGTACTGGCTGCCCGACCCGGCGCTCAAGCAGCCGGCGCTGACCAAGCGGGACCTGCTGAGATATTTCGCGCAGGTGTCGCCCTTCATCCTGCCGCATCTGGCGGATCGTCCGCTCACCATGATCCGCATGCCCGACGGCATCCACGGGCAGCGTTTCTTTCAGAAGCACTGGGAGCAGGAGCGGCCCGACTTCGTCCAGACGATCACCGTTTTTTCGGCGCACAAGGACGAGAGTCACGACTATCTGCTCTGCAACAATCTGCCGACGCTGTTATGGCTCGCGCAATCCGGGACCCTGGAATTTCACGTCTGGCATTCGCGCGCGAAGCCGGGCCCGGACACGGAGCGCCAGAGCACCGACTACGCGAGCTCGGCTGCCGCGTTGGAAGCTTCGGTGCTCAACTATCCCGATTACGTCGTCTTCGACATCGATCCCTACATCTATTCCGGCAGGGAAGCCCCGGGCGCCGAGCCGGAACTGAACACGGCCGCCTTCGAGAAGGGCAAGGAAGTGGCCTTCTGGCTGCGCGAGCTGCTGCAGAACATGTCGCTCGAGCCCATCGTCAAGACCTCGGGCAAGACCGGCCTGCATGTCTTCGTGCCGATTCGCCGCACGCTCGACTTCGACGCGGCGCGCCAGGTCTCCGAGATCGTCGGGCGGCACCTGATGCGCCGGCACCCGAAGGACATCACCCTGGAGTGGAGCGTGCCGAAGAGAACGGGAAAGATCTTCATGGACTACAACATGA
>Ga0209577_10006332_pt1 | contig 10950 bp, 10 predicted proteins | sample GraSoiAngelo_109_FD_185874 | JGI IMG/M metagenome (GOLD analysis project Ga0209577, IMG submission 185874) | Grasslands soil microbial communities from the Angelo Coastal Reserve, California, USA - 14_0903_12_20cm (SPAdes) (version 2) | ecosystem: Environmental > Terrestrial > Soil > Grasslands... | reverse complement strand
GGGCTCCGCCCGTGCGTCCGTCTGAACCGGCCGGTCGAGCGGATGGGAGAACCACCAGAATGGCTCTAAACGGAATCCAAACCCGTCGAGGCTAGAGTCCAAGCGCCATGTCCGCGGCAAGCTCGCTCGAGAGGCAGCACTCCCAGACGCTCGTCATCCGGCCGCCGTCCGGCTTCTCGAGCCTCGGCATCAAGGACCTGTGGCGCTTCCGCGAGCTCCTCTTCTTCCTCACGTGGCGCGACATCAAGATCCGCTACAAGCAGACGCTCCTCGGGGCGGCCTGGGCGATCCTGCAGCCGTTCCTGACGATGATCGTCTTCACGGTCGTCATCAACCACATCGGGAGGATCAAGACCCCGGTCCCCTATCCGCTCTTCTCGCTGTCGACGCTGGCCCTTTGGTACTACTTCTCGAACGCGGTCAACCTGACCTCTGGCAGCCTCGTCGGCAGCGGGCCGCTGATCACGAAGGTCTATTTCCCGCGTCTCGCCGTCGTCATCTCGCCTGTTCTCGCCGGCCTCGTGGATTTCGTGCTCGGATTCCTCCTCGTCGTCGCGACGATGGTCTACTACGGCTTCACGCCGCCGCTACGGATCCTGCTCATGCCGCTCTTCGTCGTGCTCGCCGGGCTCGTCGCCTTCGGGCTCGGCCTCGTTCTCTCGGCGCTGAACGTGCGCTACCGCGACATCCGCTACGCGGTCCCGTTCGTGCTGACCCTCTGGCTGTGGGCGACCCCCGTCGCGTACCCGGGCGGCGCCGTCCCGGCCAAGTACAAGCTTCTGTACACCCTGAACCCGATGACGGGAGTGGTCGAGGGCTACCGCTGGGCCGTTCTCGGCCTCGGCCACATTCATTACACCTCGCTCGCGATCTCGATCGGCACCGCGATCGTGCTCGTCGTGGGGGGCGCCCTCTACTTCTCGCGCGCCGAGCGCGCCTTCGCCGATGTCATCTGACCTCGCGATCGAGACGCGCGGCCTGGGCAAGCGCTACGTCCTCGGCGAGCGCGGCCGCACCCCCCGCAGGCGCAACCGCGAGGAGATCTGGGCGCTCCGCGACGTCGACTTCGAGGTCGAGCTCGGAAGCGCCGTCGGGGTCGTGGGCCACAACGGGGCCGGGAAGACGACGCTGCTCAAGATCCTCTCGCGGATCACGGCGCCGACGACCGGGGAGGCGCGGATCAAGGGCCACGTCGGCTCGCTGCTCGAGGTCGGCACGGGGTTCCATCCCGAGCTCTCGGGGCGGGACAACGTCTACCTGAACGGCGCGATCCTCGGCATGGGCCGCCGGGAGATCAAGGGGAAGTTCGACGAGATCGTCGGCTTCGCCGAGGTCGAGCGGTTCATCGACACGCCCGTCAAGCGGTACTCGAGCGGGATGTACGTCCGGCTTGCGTTCGCCGTCGCCGCGCATCTCGAGCCCGACATCCTGATCGTCGACGAGGTCCTCGCCGTCGGCGACGCCTCCTTCCAGCGCAAGTGCCTCGGCAAGATGGGTGAGGTCAGCCACGAGGGCCGCACGGTGCTCTTCGTGAGCCACAACATGGCGGCGATCCGTTCGCTGACCTCACGCGCGGCCTGGCTCGACCACGGCCGCGTCGCGGCGGCGGGACACACGTCCGACGTCGTCTCCGCCTATCTCGCGTCGGCGGTCGAGGAGGAAGCGACCGGGGTCGTCGATCTCACCGAGAACTCGTCACGGCGCACGGTGGGCAAGTGGATGGCCCAGCGGGTCAGGTTCACGTCCGTGGCGCTCCTCGACGCGCACGACGAGCCGACCCTGACCTTCGGCGAGGGGAAGCCGCTCCGAGTCGACATGCGCTTCGAGGTGCGGGAGCCGGTTCGGTTCCTCGAGCTCTACGTCCGCGTGAAGAGCACGGAGGGCCAGCGCCTCTTCACGAGCTACGGTGGCCAGCGCGAGTCCGTCCTCCAGGCGGGCTCGTACCAGGCCACATGCGAGATCCCCGACAACCCGCTCCGCCCGGGCCGGTACGTGATCGAGCTCGTCGCGCGGGCCGCCGACCCCGAGGACATCATCCCGACGGCGCTCGCCTTCACGATCGAAGCGGGGTATCTCGAGGAAGAGAATCTCCGCTACGCCGTGAGCGCGGACGGCCTCGTCCGTGTCCAGTCGAGCTGGACCGACCTCGAGCCGGTCGGCGTCCCGGCCGACCTCGCGCGCGAGCCGCGCTTCGTCGGACCGTAAGTGGACCCGATCGACATCGTCATGCTCAGTCACAACCGGCTCGAGTACCTCGAGGCGACCGTCGACGCGCTGGAGGCGCGCACGCCCGAGCCCTTTCGCCTCACGATCGTCGACAACGCGTCCGGGCCGGACGTCCGCAACTGGCTCGCCGCCAACAGGACGCGCTTCGAGCGCGTCATCGCCCTACCGCAGAACGAGCACGTTGCGGCGTTCCAGCACGGCATCGACGCCACGACGAGCGACCCGTTCATCGTCACGGATCCCGACCTCGTCGTCCCGGAGCTCGAGCCGTCGTGGCTTGCGCGACTGCGCGGTCTGCTGGAGCGCCACCCCGACCTGGGTCTCGTCGGCGCGAGCTTCGACCACCATGTGCCTCCCGACGGCGACCGCGAGACGGAGATCGTCGACGCGAACGTCGGGACCTGGTTCCAGATGATCCGGCGCGACGCGTTGCGGGAGCCCTACGTGAAGGACAGCAGCGCCTGCCAGGCCGTGCGGGCCGCCGGCTATCGCGCCGGCTGGACGCCGACCGTCGTCGTCGAGCACCTCGGCGCGCACGACGCGGCCCACTATCCGAACCACATCGCGGCCAAGAACGAGCTGGTGTCGGCGCGCATCGAGCGGAGCGAGCTGTCTCCCTACCCGTTCTACTACGCGCAGCTCGAGGTCATCCCGCGGCCGCCGACCCTGTCGGAGCTCGCGCTGGCGGCGCCTGCCCTGGCCGAGATTCGAGCCGCCGGGATCCCACCGGCCTCCGTCGTCGAGCTCACGTGGACCACGCCGTCCGTCGCGGCGGTCTTCGGCGAGGCTGTCGCTCTGACGTCACCGGCGCCCTCGCCTGTTCCGCTGGGGGACGGCGCAGCCGGCGCGGTCGTGGTCGTCGAGCCGCCGGCCGCCGCGGTCGAGGAAGTCCTCGCCGAGGCCTTCCGGATCGCGGCGAGGCTCGTCGTGCTGGTCGGCGACCTGGAGACGGTCGGCGGACGCATGGCAGACGAGCTGGCGCCCCAGGGGTGGAGCGCGGTGGAGCGGCCCGCCGCCGGCTCGATCGTGCGTGAGCTCGCCCGGCTCGGCGACGAGCTGCCGGCGCTGGGGTCGACCGAGCGCTTCACCGCCGTCCAGCACCGCGACAAGTGGCTCTCGCTCTTCGCTGCGGGTGCCTTCGGAGACGGCCCTCTGCGTGCGTTCGTCTTTCGGCGCCGCGACGCTCTTCCCGTCCCCGACCGGGTCCGCGGCCAGGACGACCTTCCACGTTGGCGCCCGCAGCCACCCGCGGCCCCTCCGCAGGCGAGCCTGCTCAGACGCGCGCTGCGCCGAGGCGCTCGAGCTCTGCGACGATTCGGCCCGCTGCGACGGGCGGGCTGAAAGCGGACTCGTAGAGTCGGCGGGCCTCGTCGCCCAGCCGCTCGCGGAGTGCGGGGTCGCGGAGCGCGGTCAAGGTCTCGCGGGCCAGCCCGCTCGCGTCGGCCGCCAAGAGGCTGTTCGCTCCGTGCTCGAGCTCGGGGATGCCGACGACGCTGTCGGTGTGCGCGACGATGCAGCTGCCGAACGTGAGGCCGCTCAGGATGCGAGCGCTCGCGCCGGTGGTCGTCGGGTTCGGCGCGAGGAGGACGTGGGCCGCGAAGAACTCCTCCTCGGCGCTCGAGATCTGCCCTCGCAGGCGGACGGCCGGGTGCCGGAGCCCTTCGACGAAGGCGGCCGGAGGATCCTGCCCGCCGACGACGTGCACCTCGAAGCCGTCCTCGCCGAGCTCCTCGGTCAGCCGCGGCAGGATGCCGGGGACGAACAGGTGCAGGCCGGAGATCGTCCCGATCCCGCGCAGGTGGCCGATCATCAGGATCCGCGGCCTCTCCGCTCCGGCCTGCGCCGCGGCGCGCCGCTCGCGCCAGTCCGGGCCGGCGAGGTCCGGCATCGGGTAGTGGGCGTACCAGGCGTGGACGCCGTGCCGGCGCGCCCAGACGGCGTGGTCGCCGCTGAAGACGCCGACGCTCGCGAAGCGGCGCAGGAGCTTCGCCGTGCGGCGATCGGCGTGCGCGAGGAAGGATCGCTCGCTCGCCCGGGCGACGAGCGCGCGTTGCGGCGGGTCGTAGCGGAGGCGGACCCGTCGCGAGACCCCCGGCGGATGCGAGAGGACGGCGAGGAACGGCGCCGCGTCGAGGTACGCCGTGGCGGCGATCGCCTCGATCCCGAAGGCCATCCCGACGTCGACGTCGCCGAGGGCGGCTCTCACGCCCTCCGTCGCCCGGACTGCCGGCAGTAGGTCCGCGTCCGACGGCGAGACGAGCGAGCGGGCGAATCGGGCGCGCGCGCTCCAACGCGACCCGGGCTCGGGCGGTGGGGGCACCCCGACGACGCGGCCGTCGGCCCCTAGCTGTTCGAGCGCCGACAGGCGGTCCGGCACGGTCTCGTCGAGCAGGTAGTCCGCGGGACAGAGCACGGCTGTGACCTCGTGCCCGGCCTCGAGCAGCGCCTCGACGATCGCCCAGGAGGCGAGCGTCGAGCCCGAGTGGCCGAGCGACGGGATGCCGCCGATGACGAAGCCGACCCGCACGCCGCCGCCTACGAAGCCACGGCGAGGCGCTCGAGCTCTCGCACGATCGTGGCGCCTGCCTTCGCCGGGGTGAACTCCGACTCGTAGAGCTCACGCCCCCGCCTGCCCAGCCGCTCGCGTAGCTGCGGGTCCGCGATCGCGCGCAACGTCTCGCGCGCCAGCCCGTCCGTGTCCGCGAGGAGCACGTTCTCGCCGTGGACGAGCTGCGGGATGCCTAACCGGTTCGCTTCGTGCGCCACCACGCAGCAGCCGTACGAGAAGGCGCTCAGGATCCTGACGCGGGGCCCCGTCTCGATCGGCGTCGACACGAGCACGACGTCCGCTCGGAGGAACTCCTCGTCGGGTGGCTCGACGTGCCCGCGCAGGTGCACGGCAGGATGCGCGTCCAGAGCGGGCCGCAGAGCCTCGGGCGGGTCGTGCGCGCCGACCACCTCGACGTCGAAGCCGTCGGGCCCGAGGCCCGCCGTCAACTCGGGGAGGACGTCGGTGACGAAGACGTGGAGCCCCGAGATGGTGGCGATCCCCTTCAGGTGTCCGATCAGCAGGATCCGCGGCTTCGGGTTCGGGCCCAGCTCGCGCCGCCGCTCCTCCCAGCTCGAACCGACTGCGTCGACGATCGGAGAGCGGACGTACCAGGCTCTGATCCCGTGCCCGCGCGCCCACTCCGCGCGGTGTGCGCCGAAGATCCCGACCGAGTCGTACCGGCGCAGCATCGCGAGCAGGCGCCGGTCTGCGCGGAGGGCATATGTCCTCGTGCCCAGGTGGTAGAGGACGGCTTCGCGGCTGAGCCCGCGCGGGTGCGTCGGATCCCAGCGGAGCCGCTCCCGGCGGCTGTACCCGGGCGGGTCGCCGATGAAGGCGAGCTTCGGCACGGCGAGCCGGTGAGCGGCCGTGACCGCGCTCACACCGTCGGCCAGCAGAACGTCCGGCGCGACCTCGGCGATCGTGCGCGAAAGGTCGCCCGCGCTGCCGAGCGCCGGGAAGAGCGCGGCGTCGTCGGGCCAGACGAGCGACCGGCCGTAGCGCGCCCGCGCCTGCCAGCGCCCGACGCCGTCGCTCGTCGATGGCGGCGGCGGCAGGACCACGACGTCGACGCCGAGGTCGCGAAGCGCCGCCACCCGGTCCTCTCGCGGCGGCTGGTCCCAGGGCATGGACACGAACGTCACCTCGTGGCCCGCGTCGAGAAGCGCGTTGATCGAGGCCCAGTGCATGAGCATGCCGCCCGCCTCGTATGGGTTCGGGACACCCGCGAAGACCGTGGCGACGCGCACGCGCGGGCTAGATCGACCAGCCCGAGAACGCGAGGCCCGTGTGCGCCCTGAGCCGCTCGACGTCTCCGCGCAGCTCCTCCTCGAGCTCCGCCCGCAGCTCGTCCGGAAGCACCGGCGGCTCGACCTCGTACCTGAACGGCAACTTGAGCGCCGCGGGGACGCGTGCCCGCAGCGCGTGCGAGCGGCGCGAGCCGAGTGTCCGTACGAGGAGCGACGAGACCGTGTGTCCCGCGCGGTTCATCCTCGTCTGTCCGGTGGCCGCGTTGTGAGCCAGCTCGAACTCGGACGACCGGAAGGACGAGTCGACGCCGAGAAACGCGAAGACGGAGGCAAGGGTCTCGTCGCGGCGGCTGCGCAGCTCGTCGCTGTCGATTACGAGGATCTGGCTTTCGTCGAAGTGCGCGAGGTACTGCTCGAGCTGGAGCCAGTAGTGACTCGGCGTCACGATCCAGTCGCGGAGCCCCGGAGCGGCGAGCACCTCCTCGAGCGTCTCCATCTCCGGCCAGTTGACCGTCCGGTGCGTGTAGTGGGAGACGATGCGGTCGATCGGATCGCGGACGAGGTACACCAGCCTCGCGTCGGGGATCGTCTGCGCCATCCGCTCGGCGACGCCCCGGTACAGCGGGAAGGCGCTGTAGCCGGGCGAGGACTCGCCCCGGACCGGCGCGTCCGGGTCGAAGTGCGACTCGTACCACTCGAGCCCCTTCCCGAAGTTCTTCTCCTCGACGAAGAAATGCGGCTCCTTCTCCTGCGACATCGAGATCTCGGGGTGCGTGTCGAGGTACTCGTGCAGGCTCGTCGTGCCGCACTTCGCGGCGCCGATCACGATCAGGTTCGGGAGCATCCCGGCGAGGTTAACGGGAGCCGCCGGTAGACTCGCCGCCGATGAGCGTGGGGGCAAAGGTGAGGGGCCAGCTCGCGCGGCATGCTCCGCGGCTCGAGGAGGCGGTCGTGCGCGCGAACTGGCGGCGGCACAACCGTGACCGGGGATTCGATCCCGCCGAGATAGCCGATCCCGTGCAGCGGCGGCTCGCCGGCGACCTCGACCGCGACGGCGTGGCCGTCTCGACCTTCGACGAGCTCGTCGGAGACTCGGAGCTCTTCGAGCAGGCCGCGGCCCGGGCTCACGGGCTCCACAGCGCCTGGCGGCCCGAGGATGCCGAGGAAGGCAGCAAGGCGTCCTTTCTGACCAAGCTCGCGACGACGCACTTCGACGCCGACGACCCGTTCGTGCGCATCGCGCTCCATCCGGCGGTCCTCAACGTCGCGAACGGCTACCTGAAGCTGCGCTCGACGCTGCGCGCGCTCGAGCTGTGGCACACGCGGCCGACCCGCGGCTCGGCGATCCAGACCCAGCTCTGGCACCGGGACGCCGACGACGTGATGAACGTGAAGCTCTTCCTGTACTTCACGGACGTCCGGGTTCCGGCGGGACCGCTCACGTACGCGCCCCGGACGCACCCGCTCGGCGACCGCCGCACCGTCCCGGAGCACGACGAGCACCGCCGCTCCCGCGACGAGCAGATGGCGCGCGTCGTGCCGGAGAGCGAGTGGCGGATCCTCGAGGGGCCGCCCGGAACCGTCGTCTTCGCCGACACCTGCGGCTACCACAAGCAGCTGAAGCCGGAGTCGGACGAACGGGTGAAGCTGGTCGCGCACTATGTCTCGGGCACGCCGTACGTCGAGCCCGCGCTCGAGCTGCGCGGCGTCGACGACTCGTCGCTCTCGGACGACCAGTACTACGCGGTCTTCGACCGCGGCCGCGCCTGAGCCTCGGCGAGCTCGGCGAGGATCTCCTCGAGCGAGATCGAGACCTCCCACTCGGGGTAGTGCGACCGGAAGCGGCCGAGGTCGCTGATGTAGCAGATGTGGTCGCCGCGCCGCGCCTCGTCGACGTAGACGTGCTCGAGCTTCCCGCCCGAGAGCCCTTCGAGCCGGTCGATCGCCTCGAGCATCGAGATACTGTTCGCGCGTCCGCCGCCGAGGTTGTAGACCGCGGAGGCCTGCGGCCGCTCCGCGAAGGCCATCACCGCGGTGCAGACGTCGTAGGAGTGGAGGTTGTCCCGTACCTGCTTGCCCTTGTAGCCGTAGATCCGGTACGGGATCCCCTCGTGGATCGCGCGGGCGAGGTAGGCCAGGAAGCCGTGGAGCTCGGCTCCGGAGTGGTTCGGGCCGGTGAGGCAGCCGGCGCGGAAGCACGCCGTCGGCAGGCCGAAGTAGCGCCCGTACTCCTGGACGAGGAGGTCGGCGGCCGCCTTCGACGCGCCGAAGAGGCTGTGCATCGTGGCGTCGATCCGGCAGCTCTCGTCGATCCCGTCGCGGCCGTCCGCGTACTCCCACCTGGTCTCGAGCTCGACGAGCTCGACCTCGTTCGGCGCGTCGCCGTAGACCTTGTTCGTCGAGAGGAAGGCGAACGGCGCCTCGGGCGCGTGCTCGCGAATCGCCTCGAGGAGGTTCAGCGTCCCGACTGCGTTCACCCCGAAGTCGTCGAACGGACGCTTCGCGGCGAGGTCGTGCGAGGGCTGTGCGGCCGCGTGGACGACGAGCTGCGGCCTCGCCTCGGCGACGAGGCGCGCGATCCCCTCGCGGTCGCGGACGTCGAGCTCGTGGTGCTCGAAGCGCTGCGTCGTCCTGCGCAGCCGCTCGAGGTTCCAGGTCGTGTCGCCGTGCGGCCCGAAGAAGTCGCCGCGCATGTTGTTGTCGACGCCGTGGACGCGCCAGCCGCGCTCGTCGAGGAACGACACCATCTCCGAGCCGATCAGGCCGCTCGAGCCCGTGACCAGGGCGACCTTCATCGTCCCGAGCCTACCCGGGTGGGCACGAGCTCGCTCCAGATCTCCAGCAGGTCGCGCTCCTCTCGCTCGGGGGAGTAGTTCGCGGCGACGAACCGGGAAGCCTCCTCGGAGCGCCGGCCGAGCGCGTCCGGCGCGGTCTCGAGCTCCTCGAGCACCGCCGCCACGGTGTCCGCGAACGCGACGACGTCCCCCACCGGGATCGGGAACGCGTGCTCCTCCGTCAGAAACTCCCGGCCGCCGTACCCGTGGTACCCGACGACGACGCAGCCCGCGCGCATCGCCTCGGCGGCCGGTAGCCCGAAGCCCTCCGGGTGGCCGGAGCTCAGGAAGACGGCCGACTCGCGCAGGATCGCGGCAGTCTCGGCCTCGGGGCGGTCGGCGATCTCGACGACGTCCCAGCCGTCGAGGCGCCCGGTCAACCGAAGGCGTAGCAGCACCTGGTGGAGGTCGTGTGGGTTCTTGCGCGGCATGTAGGCGATCTGCCGCTTCTTGTCGCGCGTGAATGCGAAGAGCCGGGGATCGACGCCGTAATGGACGCGACGGACGCGCAGCTCCGGGAAGAGCGTCTCGAGGTAGCGGCGGCTGTCCTCCGAGACGACGATTGCTCCCCGCACCTCAGGCCGTGTGTAGACGAGCGCCTCCGGTTCGACCTCCAGCGGATACGGCGCGAGCGTGAGATAGCCGTTCTGGTTGAAAATCACCTTGGGAGCGGCGGGGTCTATGTCCGCGAGGGCGGGCATGACCTCCGGCACCACGAGCACGTCGTCCGAGCCGAGCTTCAAGGCGGGGAGCGGGTCGATGGAGCGAGGGCGGCCGAGCGCCCGCATCGTCCCCCGCCCCACGCGGGCGGGCAGCGACCGGCTGAGGTCGGGGTACCGAACCTCGTGAGCGACGCGCGTATCGTTCTCGAACCACGTGCAGCGAAACGGAAAGTAGTGGTGCAGGACGAACGCGTCGAACCCGTTCCGGTTGAGGACGTCGACGTGGCGGTAGATGACGCGAATTCCTCCGACCGGGTAGTTCTTGTCCGGGCAGCCGTAGTAGATCGCCATCGGGGCCTAGTATCCGGCTAAGCTCGGCCGCGAGGGCGGGATGATCCACATCGCGACGGTTCACTGGATGAGCGATCGTTGGATCGATCTCCAGGTCGACTATCTGCGGCGGAACGTCGACCGTCCCTACATGGTCTACGCCGATCTGGAAGGCGTCGACCCACGCCACGGCGGCCGCTTCGACGTCACGACCGATCTGTCCGCCCGAAGCGAGGACGGACCGCTGCCGCACGCCAGGAAGCTCAACGCCCTTGCGGAGCTGATCGGGGAGCGCGCCGACCCGGACGACGTCCTCGTGTTCCTCGACGGAGACGCGTTTCCGGTCGCACCGCTCGGAGACTTTCTCGAGGATCGGTTGTCTCGCTATCCGCTGGCGGCCATCCGGCGCGACGAGAACCTCGGGGACGTACAACCCCATCCGTCCTTCTGCGCGACGACCGTCGGCTTCTGGCACGACCTCGGCGGCGACTGGTCGCGCGGGCCGGCCTGGAGGTGGAAGAACGCGCTCGGCTGGACGGTCGAGGACGTGGGCGGGAAGCTCCTCTACCAGCTGAACGAGCGGGGCATCGAGTGGTGTCCGCTCCTCCGGACGAGCTCCGGCGCGCTGCACCCGACGCTCTTCGGCGTCTACGAGGACCGGATCTACCACCACGGCGCGGGGTTCCGGCCCGTGTTCGAGCGCACCGATCGCCACCTCGCGGGCAAGCACCCTCCGCTGCCGGCAAGCCTCCCGCTCGAGCCGCCCGAGGCGCCGCTCGGGAAGCTGGTCTGGAAGATCAGGGCCAAGACGTGGTACCTGACGAAGAAGCGCGGCGTGGCGAAGCGCGAAGAGCGCCTCACCCGCCGGAATCTCGAGCTCTCGGAGCAGGTCTTCGAGCTGATCCAGACCGACGACGCGTTCTACGAGAAGCTCTAAGCGCCGAGCTTCGCTCGCAGCGCTCGCAGCCGGGTTCCGAGCGCCGCGTGGTAGCGGGCGCGGATGTACAGGACCTTCAGCGGGTTGCGAACCGGCCGGACGCGAACCGTCACCTCGTCCACGAAGATCGGATCGCCCTGGAGGCGGGCGGTCTCCTCGATGA
>Ga0209577_10006331_pt1 | contig 10952 bp, 8 predicted proteins | sample GraSoiAngelo_109_FD_185874 | JGI IMG/M metagenome (GOLD analysis project Ga0209577, IMG submission 185874) | Grasslands soil microbial communities from the Angelo Coastal Reserve, California, USA - 14_0903_12_20cm (SPAdes) (version 2) | ecosystem: Environmental > Terrestrial > Soil > Grasslands ... | reverse complement strand
CAACGTCGGGACTAAGATCGTACACCTCCACCAGAGCAACTCCAGTGGTGCTGCTTACGCCACGTACAATCGCGGTGTAGTTACCCGCTGGCAGATTCGCAATGATCGCAGATTCGCTCGAGTCCCCAGGGGCGTGGCCGCTGTTCTGAATATCCTGGACCTGGTCCTGGGTGATAATCCCGCCGATGATGGTAGTCTGCCAGTTATCATTGGAGGCAATCAAAGCTCCATTGCCATCGTGCAGCTCCAATGTCGGATCAGCCAATGGATTGGGCACGCCATACTGACTTAGCTCGGGGCCAATAGCGCGAATAATCACTCTCTTTGGTGTAGTCCCTTGCACGATGAATCCTCCAATCATGACGTTGTCCTCTGTCTGGACAAACGCGCGAGTACTGATGTTGCCAAGGTGCGTCCCCTGTGTTGGCGTAAAGATCTGGTTCGTACGGGTAGGACTTATCGCGGACGCCCCGGCGCCACCACCGGGGATATAGATTTTGTTTCCGATAACCGATGCCCAGATCCCATGCCGCGCCAAAGTCATGTCAGGCTCTTGGCGCCAACTGTTACTGACAGGATTATAGACTTCCACCTCGGCATGCAAAGCCAGCTCCGGAACGTCTTCGCCGCCGAAAACCCAAAGCTCGTTGTTCACCACCGCAGCCGCGATGCCGGAGCGGGGCGTGGGCATCGGTGCACGAGTTGACCAAGTATTTGTCTGCGGATCGTACATCTCAAGAGCGTTTGTTGAATCCATGATTCTTCCACCTACAACATAGAATTTCCCGTCGATCACGCCGCCGGCGGTGTGGTTGCGCGGAACACTCATCGGCGCCTTAATTGTCCAAGTGTTCGCGACTGGATCATACACCTCCAGTTCGCGCTGGCTAGGGGTACCCGCGCCGCCGGCAACATAAATCTTGTCGTCGATTATTCCGACCGCCGCAGTGAATCTGTGGACATAATGGCTGGAAGCCCTTGCGGACCAAGAGTCGCTGTTCGGATCATAAACAAAGGTCTCGCCTGCTCCAGCGCCGAAACTGTAGAGTTTTCCTCCTGCCACAGCAGCCGCGTTGTGATTAACTGCATAAGGAAGGTCGTGCGCGAACGTCCACGTGTCTGTAGTTGGATTATAGACCTGAACCGTGGCCGTGGAATTGGCGCCTGGCTCGTAACCACCGAGGACGTACATCTTTCCATTTAGTGCCCCGGTGGCCAGTTCCTGTCGGCCCTCAGGCATTTGGGCGCCTAGTTGCCAGGTATAACCATTTTGAGTCCAGGCGGTGCTCACGAACATGAGCCACAAGAACAGGCCCAACAGGAAAGCGGCACAATTCCGTCGCATTTTGCCCTCCTATTACTTCTACAGAAAACAACAGGTAAAGTTCCTAAATGATTTCCCTTTCAACGACCAGCAATTAGACCTTTCCGCGCTGTTTCTCTTCCGATAGGATTCGCTGCAATATGGATTCCCTTTATCTTGTCGGTATCGCAGTGCTGGCGCTTTTCGCGTTCGTGCTGGCGGTCATTCTTTTTAACTTTTTCGGTCTCTGGCTTCGGGCACGAATCGCAAATGCTCCGGTGAGTCTTGGCAAAATGATCGGGATGCGGCTGCGCAAGGTGCCAGTTGGATTAATCGTCGATAATCGGATTACCGCTGTGAAAGCAGGCATCGAGATTCCGAGCGATCCGCTCGAGGCGCATTATCTGGCGGGTGGCGATGTCAATCATGTTATTCTGGCTTTGATCGCGGCAGACAAGGCCGGGATTTCGTTGGATTTCAATCGGGCTTGCGCAATTGATCTGGCCACGAAGGGCACCGGCAAAACGGTTCTCGAAGCGGTGCGGACGAGCATCAATCCGAAGGTGATCGACGCGCCGAGTCCCAACATGGGACGGAGCACGATCGACGGCGTCGCGCAAGACGGAATCGGCGTAAAGGTGAAAGCGCGCGTGACGGTGCGTTCGCATCTCGATCGCTTCGTCGGCGGCGCGACGGAGGAGACAATTATCGCGCGGGTTGGTGAGGGAATCGTTAGCTCGATCGGCTCGGCGAAAACCTACAAGGATGTTCTGGAAAATCCGGATCGCATTTCAAAAACCGTGCTGGCGAAAGGGCTCGACAGCGGGACTGCATTCGAAATCTTGTCGATCGATATCGCCGACGTCGATGTGGGCGACAACATCGGCGCGAAACTTCAGACCGAGCAGGCCGAAGCCGACAAGCGTGTCGCGCAAGCCAAAGCGGAAGTGCGTCGCGCCGCGGCGGTCGCAGTGGAACAGGAGATGCGAGCCAAGACGCAGGAGATGCGCGCCAAAGTTGTTGAAGCTGAAGCGCTCGTGCCGCAGGCCATGGCCGATGCCTTTCGCGCCGGCAATCTTGGGATCATGGATTATGTCCGGATGAAAAATGTCCAAGCCGATACTTCCATGCGCGAATCAATCGCCGGCGGAGACAAGCCGCGGACGGACGGAACGTGATTCAGTGATCGTAGTGATGTAACGACTCAACGATCGCCCACCGAATGCTCGCAGTTCATCTCGAAAATCTACTTTTTCTTCTGCTTCTGGTGGTCGCCGGCTTGTTCCAGTTACTGGGGAGAGCGGCCCGCAAGAGAAGCGGAGAGGAAGAAAAACCAGCATCGAAACCTGCACCGCGAACGGTGAAACCATTTCCGCGGGTGGCAAAGGAGTCCGATCAGGAACGCATTCGCAAATTCCTTGAAGCACTTGGCAATCCTCCCGCGTCGCCGCCGCCTCCGCCTGTGATGCCTCGCACCGACATCCCACCAAGACCGTTGGCACCGGTGCGGCCACCGGTTGAACCGTTGATACCGCGTTGGAAACTCACGCCGGAAGAGCGGCGCAAACGTCCCTACATTCTGAAAGAAAGCTCTTTGCCGGGCAGTGTCACGCCGGCGGAGCAAATTTCTGCGCCAGCGATGACGATTGCGCCTGCGTTCGAGGTTCACGAAGGACCGTTACCGATCGAACCGCCCCAGGTTATCAAAACGCCAATGGAAACTTACGCCGGAGCCACGCGCGCAGTTCCCAAAGGCGGAGATTTAAAAACAGACATCGCTATCTTGCTTGCATCGAAATCCGGTTTGCGCGACGCAATCATTCTACGCGAAATTTTCGGACCGCCCCGAAGTTTGCAAGCTCTCGATCTGCTGTAGCGGCCGCTGGTCTCTTTCTGCGCTGAGGACAGCGCACTCCACAGCGTCATGCCCTTGAGCTTCCGCGCGAAGCTCGTCCTCTTGCTGCCATTCCAAACGCCGGCGCGGTGGAATTTGCCAGTCAGCCTGGACGCCGAATGAAAAATTCGCGCCCATATTTGCCTAACCGAGGCGACCAAACCAGCTTCTGAATCCGAATTGGACCCTTAGTCGTTTCTCGGTTTCTCCCGGAAGGAAGTCAAAAACCGTGGACATCTACATATACATGCAGGGCCGACGACGCGGGCCATACGAAAAGGCGCAACTGGAAGAAATGTGGAACGGCGGCCAAATTCCTGCGGACACGTTCTATTGGCAAGCGGGTATGCCCCAGTGGGCGGTGATCGCTGATCTTTTTGCTAACACCACGATCGCGCCTCCCTTGTCTTTGGACGCCGGCAATGCCGAGTCGATGAAGTTTCCCGCTGCATCGTGAATGGGGGTTACCGCATGTTTCGGAACAGGTCAGTTTGCCGCCAGCGCGGCATCTACGTCTGGGAAAATCTGAAATACTTGATCAAGCCGCGAGGTTTCGAAGATCGAGCGCATGGTTTCGTGCAGACCAGTCAGGAAAAACCTGCCGCCATAGGCTTGAACCGTCTGCATGGCTAGAATAAGGGCTGCCAAGCCCGCGCTATCGATGTAAGTCGCGCGGGAAAGATCTATCACCATCCGTTCCGGTTTTTTCTCCGTCATTGCGTTAAGTGACTGTGTGAGAACAGGCGAAACTTGCAGATCGATTTCGCCTTTCAGCGGCAGGACATTCGGGTAGTGTTGACGCGGCACCAGACTGGTTGAGGAAGCGTTTGCTTTCATCAACCCTTTTCAATCGTGAATGCGTCACCATCCGGGTGTATCACGCACGATTTTTCAAAGGCGTGGCATGCGGCGAAGCTAAAGTCGGAAACGCTTGAGCTTCGCGTTCGAATCCGTAGTTTCAGACTTTCCAAAAGCCGGCGTGGCGGAATTGGCAGACGCGCTGGACTCAAAATCCAGTGGCCGCAAGGCCGTGTGGGTTCGAGCCCCTCCGCCGGCAGATCCTCTGACGTTGGGTGTTCGGCGTTGAGCGTTCGACGTTTGAACCGGTGATTTGCATCTGATCCAAAAATATTTCGGAACTTCGGTTCTTATTTCCTGTAGGAAATAATAGATCAGAGAAGGTAAAACTATAGAAAATGCGAAGGGCCTTGTACTTGGCATTTTCTGCTTGTATGGCCAAAGGAAGATCACAATGTTCATTCGTGAACGGGAAGAACGGCCACGCGGATACAGGCGGAGCGCATGAGTTTGTAACTACGCGCTGGAGCTTGATCCTTTCCGCCGCGAAGTCGGACAATCAGGAACAAAATGCGCGCAATGCGCTCGCCGAGCTCTGCCGGACTTATTGGCGGCCCATATTCTCATTTATTTGCGCGCGCGGCCATTCGACGGAGGATGCGCAGGACCTCACGCAGGATTTTTTTTCGATCATTCTAAAGGACAACTGGCTGCAGCACGCGGATCGCAGCCGGGGCCGGTTTCGTTCGCTCTTGCTCAGGTCACTCCAAAACTTTCTCATCAATGCCAGCGAGAAAACTCATGCGCGCAAGCGAGGCGGCGACGTGGAATTTGTTTCATGGGACGACTGGGCAGTGGAAGAGCGGTCGCATCTATCTCTCTCCGCGCGCGCGCTCAATTCGCTACCTGCGGAGCGACTGTTCGATCTTACGTGGGCTACAACGGTGGTGGAACGCGCGCTTCGGCGCTTGCGCGAAGAATGCGAAAGCAAAGGCAAGCTCTGGCTTTTCCAATCCCTGAGCCGCTACCTGACAGAGGAGCGCGATGAAGTGTCATATGCCGGCCTTTCCTCGGAGCTGGGAGTGTCGGAGACTGTGATCAAAAAACAACTGCACACAATGCGGCAGCGTTACCGGTCCTTACTGCGCGCAGAAGTTTCGTGCACGGTGGACAATCCTGCCGATGTGGACGAGGAGATCCGTTACCTGTGCGCAGCCCTTGCAACGGGAACCGAGTAACTGCAATGACAAATTCAGATCCACGCTGCGCTCCTCCTCCAAGCGCTACCGAAGAGCACGCAAAATGCGAGAAGTGTGGAGCAACAATGCGGTCCGACGCCGGAGTTTGCGTGAGTTGCCTACTGCGCCAGGGATTGGAAGGCGGTGACGAGGTATCTCACGCGGTTTATGAAACCGTACTCGACGAACTAGAGGCGCCGCACAAGCCCTGGTTCTTAGGCAACTACGAAATTCTCGAGCAGATCGGTTGCGGCGGCATGGGCGTGATCTATCGCGCCAGGCAAAGACATTCGCGGCGGATCGTCGCGGTAAAGCGCGTCCTTAGTTATCGCGCTGATTCACACGGAGCCCTGCAGCGTTTCCGACGAGAAGCACAGGCGGTGGCCAGTCTGGATCACCCGAACATCCTTCCGATTCATGAGGTGAGCGAAGGCGAGGACGGCCTGCCGTTTTTCAGCATGAAACTCGCAGAGAAAGGAAGCTTGCACGAGAACGCGGCTTCTCTGCGCGGCCAATCGCGGAAGTGCGTGGAACTTATGGCAAAGGTCGCGCGTGCTGTTGAATACGCTCACAGCCGTGGAGTGCTCCATCGCGATCTTAAACCCGGAAACATTCTACTCGACGATCGCGGCGAGCCACTGGTGAGCGATTTCGGTTTGGCAAAACTACTGGATACCGACAACGATCTTACAAGGTCGCTGACTACGTTCGGAACCGCAGGTTTTATCGCCCCCGAACAGGCCGGTCACGCAGCCGTCGATTTTACCCCAGTTGCCGATGTTTACAGTCTCGGCGCAGTTCTGTTCAACGTGCTTGCCGGACGTCCGCCATTCCTCGGTTCGAATCCAGTTTCCGTGATTCGCCAAGCGTCTGAAACGCAAGCGCCCAAATTACGCTCGCTGGCACCATCGCTCGATCGCGATTTGGAGACGATTTGTGCACGCTGTCTCGAACGTGATCCAAAAGCGCGGTATCAATCCGCCGGAGATCTCGCAGCCGACTTGGAGCGCTGGCTCACTGGACGCCCGATCGTCGCCCGTCCTGTATCACCTCCAGTGCAAATCTGGCGCTGGTCGCGTCGTAACCCCAAATTGGTGGGCGCAGCGACTGCCGGTCTCCTTTTAGGCGCGGCTGTGGTCTCGTTGTTGCGCGGTGAACTTTTTCGAGCGTCGCGGTTTAGTCCGCCTGACAAGAACATTGCAGTTTCGCCGTTCAGCGACGCTAGCGAGACCAAAGATCAGGGATACAAGCGCGCCGTTCGGGCTTCCGCTCATGATGAACCCGGCAATGGTGTATACGACCTTTATCTACAGCGACTTTTCACGGATGTAACTCATCCGACAGGAATAACCGGTACCGGAATTAGCGTGCCCGTACAGAATCCAATTATTCCATTCACAGTTCCGGATTCCACCTCTCCGGCAGATTCCGACACGCGCCGCCCGGAGACTCGCGTGACCGCTGCGCCTCCAGAGACGGGAGTTACTACCGGTGTTCGTGATCGCGCATTGGAACCCGGTCTGCGAACGAATAAAATTACAGCGGACGTGACCCCCGCGCCCCCCGGGACGGGAGTCGCGACCAGTGAGCGTTATCACGTATCGGAAGCCGCTCCGCGAACGAATAAAATTACAGCGGACGGGCCAGCGTCCATCCAGGGGTTTGTCAAAGATGCAAAAGGCGAACCGATTAAAGGCGCAGACGTTCGGATCGAATCGCGGAACGGCAAACAGGTGTTCACCTCCGCTAAGACCGATCCGAAGGGCCGCTATATTTCACAGGGCCTTGAGGCGGGCGTTTACCGGGTAACATTGCTTGTGAAAGGCGCGGTCAAGGCGTCGATCATGAACACACAGGCCAAGGCGAATCAACCGACTCAGCTGAATTTCGATTTCAAGCCAACGTCCCAAGCAGGTAAAATTGCAAAGCGCGGAAAGCACATGGTGTGGGTGCCAAATCGTACCGGGAGCCATATCGGCGGTAATTGGGTCGAAGTCGACGATGAGGGAAACGCGCATTTCGATTCCAACATTCAGACATACAACGTTCGTCAGTGATAGCGTTGAAAACGGCTACGACGAAGCGACGACCAACGTCCAGGGTCGTACTTGGGACGTCGCTTCGAGAAAACGCTTCTAATCTCTGGCCACGACCCCGCGGGCGCGGCTACAGCAACAGTCCACTCGCGGTAACTCCGCTTTTTCTTCCCGTTCAGAAAATTATTTCGGAACTTCGGTTCTCTTTTCCTGTAGGAAGTAGTGAACCATCATGTTTTATTCATCTATGTTTATTAAATCATTGCAGATTGGGTTTGTCGGATTGTTTCTTTGTGTTGCGAGCGCCTGGGCTGGACCAGCATCTATTCAGGGGGTCGTCACGGACGCTAAGGGGAAACCGATTAAAGGCGCGAATGTTCGAATTGAATCAAAAGACGGCAAACAGGTGTTCGCCACGGCCCAGACCGATGCAAAAGGTCGCTACATTTCACAGGGGCTGCAACCGGCCGTCTACCGGGTGACGCTGATGGTCAATGGCGCCGTCAAGGCGTCGATCACGAATACGAAAACCAAGGCAGATCAGGTGACACAACTCAATTTTGATCTAAGACCATTGCCAGCCGGGCAAGTAAAAGCCGCGGAAAAGAAAGGCAAGCACATGGTCTGGGTGCCGCCCTCGACGGGAACCCACACGGGTGGCCACTTTGAAGAAGTTCCCGACGGCGCCACCAGCGCAGGCTCGTTGAACGTCCAGCGAACCAGCGCCGAAGCGTTACAGCGCCAGGCTCAGAGCATGGGCAACCCTAATCTTGGCGGCCGTTAGTTCTGGCCGCGAACGGTTCTGACGAGACGCGTGTCTATTGCGGCGTCTGCGCGGTTAGTTCAGCTGAACGCAGCTTGTGAGTAGCGTCGCCGGGTTTCACCGCCTGCGAAATTCGGCTGTGTAGTTTGCCTTATTGTGAGCATCAACGGTTAAGGCCGGCAGGGGCAGGCGATCTCCACTGCTAACAGCGCGCGGAAACCGACCGCGCGATTTTCACGCTCGCGATTGTCCTGTCGAAAATAACGCCCTAGCAGATTCTCGCGACAGCGCCACAATCGTAAATACGCCGAGAATTGTTCCGAAAGGAATGAAGAGACATTCGATGCAAGCCACGACGAGCGCGAAGGAGTAAGCTTTGCGGGCGGAGAGACACCGTCCGGCGATCAAAATACAAATCGACATTGCGATCCCGAGCAGGAACAGAACCAATCCCAAGCCAACAAAAATCCAGCCAACAAATTCGGGCGGCAACTCCTCGCCTGGCTTTGGTATGCCATGCCGCGAAACAAAAACGAAAATCCCGCCGATCGTTGCGTAAAGCAGCGGGAAGAAGAGAAGAACGCAGCCAAACCAGCCGCGACGTAATGGAATATCGCAAGCAGCCGCAGATGCTCGGTATCTCGATTCATTTGCTTAAGCCTGCTCGGGCCCGTGGTAGGGACATCGCGCTGCGATGTCCGGCCGGCGTAGCGCGCCGTCCCTACCATCTCGACGAGCAAGAGTAAGAATAAGAAGATGACTCACGAAGTGATATACCCTCTTCGCCATGTTGATCAAAGGTCGTGATTGGGACGTCGCTTTGAGAAAACGTTTCTAATCTGTAGCCACGCCCTGCGGGTTGCGTGACCGCGCATCACACAGGCGCGGTCACAGCAACAGTCCACTCGCGGAAACTTCGCTTTGTCCCTGATTCGGCAAATTATTTCGGACCTTCGCGTTTCATTTCCTGTAGGAACTAGTGAACCACTATATCTTATTCATTTATGTCTATTAAATCATTGCAGCTTGGGTTTGTGGGGTTTGTCATTTGTGTTGCGAACGCCTGGGCTGGGCCGTCAAGCATTCAGGGGGTCGTTACGGACATCAAAGGGCAACCGATTAAAGGCGCGGATGTTCGGATTGAATCGAAAGACGGCAAACAGGTGTTCGCCACGGCCAAAACCGATGGAAAGGGGCGCTACATTTCACAGGGCCTGCAACCGGGCGTCTATCGAGTCACACTAATGGTCAACGGCGCGGTTAAGGCGTCGATCACGAATACAAAAACCAAGGCCGATCAGATGACCCAACTCAATTTTAATCTAAGACCGGTGCCAGACGCGCAAGTGAAAGCCGCGGAAAAGAAAGGAAAGCACATGGTCTGGGTACCCGCGGGGACGGGCACTCATATCGGAGGTCACTGGGAGGAAATTCCCGACGGCGCAACCAGCGCAGGCTCGTTGAACGTCCAGCGAACCAGCGCCGAAGCGTTACAGCGCCAGGCTCAGAGCATGGGCAACCCTAACCCTTCGGCCGTTAGTTCTGGTCCCAAACCGTTCTGACGAGACGCGTGTCTATTGCAGCGTCTGCTCGGTTAGTTCAGCTGAACGCAGCTTGTGAGTAGCGTCGCCGGGTTTCACCGCCTGCGAAATTCGGCTGTGTAGTTTGCCTTATTGTGAGCGCCACGATTATGGCCGGCAGGGGCAGGCGATCTCCACTGTTAACAGCGCGCGGAACCGACCGCGCGATTTTCACGCTCGCGATTGTCCTGTCGAAAATAACGCCCTTACAGACTCTCGCGAGAGTGCAACAATCGTGAAGACTCCGAGAATTGTTCCGAAAGGAATGAAGAGACATTCGATGCAAGCCACGACGAGCACGAACGTATAACCATTACGGGCGGAGAGACACCGTCCGGCGATCAAAATGCAAATCGCCATTGCGATCCCGAGCAAAAACAAAAGCAACCCGGCCGCAATGAAAATCCAGCCAAGAAATTCGGGCGGCAACTCCTCGCCTGGCTTTGGCGTGCCATGCCGCGAAACAAATATGAAAATCCCGCCAATCGTCGCGTAAAGCAGCGGGAAGAAAGAGACGAACGCAGCCAAACCAGCCGCGACGTAATGGAATATCGCAAGCAGCCGCAGATGCTCCGTATCTCGATTCATTTGCGTAAGCGCTGCTCGGGCCCGTGGTACGGACATCGCGCTGCGATGTCCGGCCGGCGCAGCGCGCCGCCTCTACCATCTCGACGAGCAGGAGCAGGAGCAAGAGTAAGAAGATGATTCACGACGTGATATACCCTTCTTCGCCGTGTTGATTGATGTCGAGTCCTTGGCGCTCGATCTCCGGCGCGATGCGCAAACCGATCGCTCCTCGGACGATCGCACCAATGATTGCGCTCCCGATCACCGCCAACAGAATTGTAATCACAATTGCTTTTAACTGTTCGATCCACAGCGTGTGACCAACAATTCGCGCAAGCCCGTTCTGCGTTGCAGGGTTAAGCGATCCGGGGAGAGTCACCGAAAGATTGGGATTCACAGCCGCCGTGGCGAAGACGCCGGTGAGAAATGCGCCCAGCGTCCCGCCGACTGCGTGGATGCCGAAAGTATCAAGCGCGTCATCGTAGCCGAGCCAGGATTTCAGTTTCGTGCAGGCAAAAAACGGGACGATCCCCGCCGCCACGCCGATAATCACTGCACCGGTGGGAGCGACATATCCACAGGCCGGCGTGATTACGACGAGTCCGGCCACCGCGCCGGAACAAAATCCGAGCACACTCGGTTTCCCACGCAGCGCGTACTCGAGCATGGCCCATGTGAATGAAGCTACCGCCGTCGCAAGCGTTGTCGTCATGAATGCGTTTGCGGCGATCCCATCCGCCGCAAGAGCGCTCCCAGCGTTGAATCCGTACCAA
>Ga0209577_10006330_pt1 | contig 10953 bp, 7 predicted proteins | sample GraSoiAngelo_109_FD_185874 | JGI IMG/M metagenome (GOLD analysis project Ga0209577, IMG submission 185874) | Grasslands soil microbial communities from the Angelo Coastal Reserve, California, USA - 14_0903_12_20cm (SPAdes) (version 2) | ecosystem: Environmental > Terrestrial > Soil > Grasslands ... | reverse complement strand
TGCAGTGTGGTTCGTTCGCCGCCGCTACCAAAAAAGGGTTACTACGGCTTGAAGGCAAAGACTACGTCATACAAGACGGCGATATCGCTCACTTTCGCTTTAACGTCGGGAAATAAGCCCCATAATGAACTTTAACAAAATAGTCCGGCAATGATTCTGTTTCATGATAGCCGGATTTATTCGTTAAAGTTTATTATAGGGCATTTACCCCTACTTTTTTTCCTATTGCGCAATCTTGACGACATATGCTATACTACATCTGAGCAGGGAATGTGCTGGAATCGCTCGGCAACCATGCTCAGACGTATCCGGCACAAGAAATATGGTTCGTTTCGTAGGGTCAGTTCTATTATACTTGCACGGATTGTCAAACCGGGGTGTAGCGCAGTCGGCTAGCGCGCAGCGTTCGGGACGCTGAGGTCGGAGGTTCAAGTCCTCTCACCCCGACCAGGATGGCACACTTAATTCCTTGATGTTCACTCGTTACGGGTATCACAAGTGAGAAGTGTCACAAAACGTTTACAGGTAAAAGAAGAAAGTTTTAGGAGTTTTGGAATGCGGACAAATCAGATACACCCTGTTTCTGCAGGATGTTGTCATCTGATGCCTGCGTACGGCGGTCTATCTCTAGACGCGCCAATAAGCAGCAAATGTTCCGCTGTGCCATGCTCACCTGGACGTGCAAGGCGCTTAAATCCGTATCCATCTAGTCGTCGCAGACGGCAGTAGAAGCTGAGGGGGATAACCTCGTTCCGGTTCCTTCCCCCACCCTGCGTCTCCGCTTCTTCCTCGCTGTCTGTTGTGATTATCGGCTCTGACAGAGAGGAAAGGAAGCCATTCATGCCTGTTCTTGTATTGAATTCCTCGCTACAGCCTCTCTCGGTCATTCCTGAGCGTCGTCTCATCGTGTTGCTCTCCAAGCAGAAAGTTACCTTTGTAGATGAGAGTGTTCGTACATTGATCGAAGAGAGTATTGAAGCTCGACGTCTTGAGCTGGAACGGCCCGTTATTGTGCAGTTATTAGCCAATGTACGGGTTCCCCGTGTAGCTCTTCACCCGTCTCGTGCAAACATCCTGCTGCGCGATGATGAAACGTGTCAGTATTGCGGCAAGCGTAGCCGCGACCTGACGCTTGATCACGTTATCCCGCGCTCACGGGGTGGCACCAGCACGTGGGAAAATCTCGTAGCTTCCTGCAAACACTGCAATGGCAAAAAGGGGAATCACCTCTTGAAAGAGGTAAATATGCGTCTGTTGCGCCAGCCTCGCCCGCTTTCGCAAGAGTACGCTGGCTTCTTCCTGCTGCGTTACCCCAAATTGCACGAGGCTTACCAGGAATTCATACTCAGTGCCCATGGTGGTTCACTGCGCGAAATGAGTGCTTAAGTTTCGCCTTAATCTTGTAGGGACGGCACCGCAGCGTCCAATGCATTGCGCCCTGGTGGGGTGTTGATCCATCCCCCAGGCGCAATGCATTGCGCCCCTACATCCAACCATTCTTTCCTACACCTTTCTCCTCATCATACATATATGAATTGTATAGGGATACCCGCCCGAATGTCTTAGGACTCTTGTCCTTTTGACTCCATTTTTCGTCTTTAAAACGTATATATGAGTAGTAGGCATCATTTAAGTAGTAAACATCATTCGTTACACTAGGAAAAAGGGAATTTCTACCTCAAGTCTGGGAGTGACAGTGCTGATTCTGTTGTTTACCAGGAAGGTCATTACATGATTAAAGAAACAATCGAAACCGAGGATTCACCCTCAAGCAGGCAGACAGGCAGATCCTACCTCTGCCTGCATGGACATTTTTATCAACCTCCTCGCGAAGACCCTTTCACCGGCATCATACCAATCGAGCCTGAAGCGACGCCTTACACCAATTTCGACGAGAAAATCACCGATGAATGTTACCGCCCTAACGCTGAAGCAGGCAACTTTGCCTGGATCAGCTACGATCTTGGGCCAACGCTCGCCTCGTGGCTAGAAGCTGCCCATCCCGAAGTCTATAAACAGATTATTGCTGCTGACCACCAGCATAGAATGCGCTATGGCGTAGGCAATGCCCTTGCACAAGCTTATAACCATACCATTCTACCCCTGGCAAACAGCCGCGATAAAAACACGCAGATTCTGTGGGGTTTGCAAGACTTTCGCCATCGCTATGGACACGATGCACACGGCATGTGGCTTGCGGAAACTGCTGTAGACATAGAAAGCCTGGACCTCATGGCGCAGCATGGCGTCACTTACACAGTTCTGGCTCCCTGGCAGGCCGCTACCCCCATCGATCCCAGCGAACCATACCTTGTGCGCCTCTCTAATGGCCGCAGCATCACTGTCTTCTTCTATAATGCTCCACTGTCCGGCGGGGTCTCTTTTGACTGGAATACCACCAGCAATGCCGATCTCTTCGCGGCCTCGTACCTGCCAGGGCAACTTGCCAGAAGCAAGAGCGATGCTGGAGAAGAACAGTTAATACTCATCGCCACTGACGGTGAACTCTATGGCCATCACAAACCATGGCGCGATAAATTCATGACCCACCTGATCCACTCAGGCGCGCCTGCCTACGGGTTTGAAGTGTGTACGCTGGAGCGCTACCTGCAGATGTACCCGGCCACGAAAGAAGTTGAACTGCGCGTGCCCAGTTCCTGGAGTTGCGGACATGGAGTAGCACGCTGGGATACTGGCTGCGAATGTACCGAGGGCGACAGTACCTGGAAGGGTGAGTTGCGCAAAGCCCTGAATCACCTGGCGGAACGTGGTGATCAACTGTTTGAGCAGTACGTGGGCGAAACCTTGAGCGACCCGTGGGCCGCCCGGAACGCCTACCTTGAACTACGCAACGGCTGGATAACCCCTGAGAGCTTCTGGGCGCAGTACGGTAAAGAACAGCGCATGCCAGAGGATCCGCAATTGGTAGAGCGCACGCGCTTGCTGCTCGAGGCGCAATACTATCACCAGTACAGTTTCACAAGCTGTGGCTTTTTCTTTGAAGAACTAAGTAGAATCGAGCCGCGCAACGATATCGCTTTCGCGCGCCGTGCCATCAGCCTGACATGGCAGGCTCTTGGCATTGATCTACAACGTGGCTTTCTGCTCGACCTGGCACAGGCCAGAGGCTGGCGCACCAACATAACTGGCGCCGACCTCTATCGCCAGTTGCCAGTAGTGCGACCAGGCCTGCTGCCTCTACTACCCCAGAGTAATAGATTGGCCTCATAGCTTAAAAAGGGGATTGCCCTGAACACGGTATCGCGCTCAGGGCAATCCCCTTTTTAAGACTTTTAGATCCTGATTCCTAATAAACCAGAATTTGCGTATTCCAGTCGGTATGGTCCCAAACCCAGCCAGCCTGGTCTTCCTGCATATTGATACAGCCATGGCTGCCGCTGCCGTTAAATGAAGTGGTACCAGCCGCGTCCTCATGCGGGAACTGTGTACCCGGGCCAAAGGTCTCGCGCCACCAGGCGTCGTGTATGAAGAAGCCGCCCCAGTGGTAGAGAATCGCATAGTGAATAGGCGTATCCGGATACCAGTACGGAGAGCCTGGCGGGTCAGTCGATTTGAACAAGTCTGGCGATTTGCGATCCTGTACCGTCCAGTTACCTGGCAAAACTGGGCGCTCCACGCGTCCCAACGTGACATAGAAGGAATTCACCAGTTTGCCGTTCTGATAGAAGCGCATGGCCTGCTCAACCATTGAAACCACTATGACCGTCCCGGTAACATGGTAATGATTGATCAACTGCTGGTCAGTGGCATGAGGCTGGTTATACGGGGTCTTATCGTAATAATCTGCCTCCATCATATGCAGGTTGAAGAACTCATTATTCTCATCATCCACCACAGATTGGAAATCCTGGGGGGTAGAGGCCCAACCAAGCTCCCTGTTCAACCAGTAACCAATGCCATCGGTCGTGTATCCTGCATCGAGAATGTAGTTATTGCCATCGAACTTATCATGATAGAGGTGCGCCTGCCCCCACGCCTTGGCTTCGCGATCGAGTGATCCAATCAGGTAGGTAGATGCGCCTTGTACCAGGTCATCATGCATGGAAGCCATGTCTGCATCGATGCGCGCAGAGAAGGCCAAAAAGTCTTGAATGGTCCTGGCCTTATTCATCTGCGCCTGGTCAGCATTATACAGCTTTTGATAGTTGCTGCTGTCCATACCATATTTCTTGAGCAGGCTGATCTGCGATTTAAACTCACCCAGTTTGGCAGCACTGACATAGGGCAGTGCTTCAATCGAGGTCACCACTGCTTGCTGGTATTGTGCGTCTATCAGCGTGCCAAGTTTGTTAAATTCACTTGACTTCGTCGCACTGTTGAATTCTTGCATGTCGTTCTGGTATTGAGCCTGCATGGCAGCGACATCAATACGCGCCTGCTTCATCTGGCTGATCGTTTTCTGAAACGTCGTGAGCTTGCTATAGGTTGATCCCATCAAGCCTAACGCATTGATTTCTGTTTGAGCATAGCGGCTGACGACGGCAAAATCTTTAGGATACTTTGCCGACGATAACATCAATTGATAATTATTATAGCTATTAGAGAAGGGCTGAATATTACCAATATGTTGCGAACTTCTTCGCGATAGCGCCTGTTGAAAGACCTGCATATCATTCTGGGCCTGCAGCTGGTACTGATCGGTTGTCGTCGTAATCAGTTGCTGCGTTTGACCCACAAGCTTCGCATACTGGTTTGCCTGATTTGAATAGTAGTCATTAACTGGCTGGTCATTCAAAGGGGAAAAGGGAGCGCCAGCGCTACTCAAGTGTTGTTCTTGCTTAAGAATAGGACTGAGTAGTGTTGCTGGAACACCGATCACCAGCGCATGCTGCGTCAGCTGATCAAGTTGCGTCTTATCCTGGTTTGCCTGTTGCTGTACCTGGGCATTGCCGCCGCAGGCGCTCGTCAGCACGATCAGGCCAAGTACGAGCAACATCAGCATTGCCTGTGTCACCCATCGTGGTATATGGACAGAACGTGTGTCGCGCATAAAGAGGATTACCTCCTTCCACTTTTGGCTTTTTGCTTTCGTTTTTCTTTACGTGCGGCCTTGCCGGTTTTCTTACCACCCCCGCCAGGTGGTTTCGGCATAGCTGGCATTCCCTGCATTCCTGGTACATCCCCCATACCAGCTTGACGTGCGAGCTGCGCCCACTTGCCTTTGCCAGTGCTCATCTGGCGAATCATGGTGCGCATTTCGCCGAATTGTTCGATCAACTGATTGATATCCTGGACTGTCGTACCACTTCCACGGGCGATACGTTTACGCCTGCTCCCATTGAGAATCTCAGGATTGCGCCTCTCCTCCTTGGTCATGGAGAGCACCATCGCTTCGATATGTTTCATCTGGTCGCCTTCCAGCGCTTCTTCCATCTCTGGCATCGATGCCATTTTGTTGAAGCCTGGCATCATTTCCATCACTTGCCGCAAAGGGCCCATTCGCTTGAGTTGGCGCATCGCGCTCAGAAAATCTTCCAGGTCAAACTTACCCTGTTGCAATTTTGCCTGGGCCTTTAAGGCCTCTTCCTCGTCGATGGTTTCCTGTGCCCGTTCGATCAGTGAGAGAACATCGCCCATACCAAGTATACGCGAGGCCAGGCGATCCGGGTAGAATGGCTCCAGCGCATCGGTTTTTTCGCCAACGCCCATGAATTTGATCGGTACTCCCGTTACCGAGCGGATCGAGAGTGCCGCCCCACCTCTTGCATCACCTTCCATCTTGGTCAAGATCATTCCTGTCAGCGAGACAGCTTTATTGAAGTCGTCGGCCACGTGGACCGCTTCCTGACCAGTCATAGCGTCCGCCACCAGTAAAACTTCACGAGGGTGCACCCTCTCCCGTATAGCGGTGACTTCTTGCATCATACGTTCGTCGATATTCAAACGGCCCGCCGTGTCAAGGATGACCACGGAGGCAGCCTGCTCGCGAGCATAATTGAGAGAATGCACAGTGATATCAACGGGATTTGCTCCCATCGGTTCCGCGTACACTGGAATAGAGAGCTGCTTACCCAGCGTCTGAAGCTGGTGAACTGCCGCGGGACGGTACATGTCGGCGGCCACCATAAGCGGTCGCTGCCCCTGCTTCCGCAGGTAGTTAGCAAGCTTTGCGGCAGTGGTCGTTTTACCCGAACCTTGCAAGCCAACCAGCATAATCACATTTGGCGGTGTACCACCCAGGTCGAGTTTGTTCTGCCCATCTTCACCCCCCAGCATCTCCACAAGTTCTTCATTGACGATTGCCAGCACCTGCTGCGCGGGAGAGAGGCTCCCAAGTACATCGGCCCCAACGGCCTTCGCCCTGACCCGCTCAACAAATTGGCGTACTACTTTAAGATTAACGTCCGCTTCGAGGAGCGCAAGGCGAACCTCGCGCATTGCCTCATTGACATCAGCTTCAGTCAGTTTGCCTTTGCCACTTAGATTGGTAAATACCCCTTCAAGACGTTTTGATAAGCTTTCAAACATTGCCATAATAGCGTTATGTCCTCTCTCCACCGGTCATTAACATGACCCCAATTATATCACGTTTTTCCCTCTATTTATGTTCTAAATTTGGGCTACTTTCTCACCTTTTCAGGTATGCCAGCACATGACTATACCAGAGTATGACAACACTAGTATGCCATACAAAATAAGAGAAGTCTATGATACCTGGCAAAAATAAGGACACAATGATAGACTGAGAAAGAATAAAATGAGCAGAGGCGAAAGGATTCATGAGACTAATAGTTATCGAAGATGAGCCTGACCTGGCAGATGGACTGGCCAGAGGCCTGCGCCACCAGGGCTATGCCGTAGATGTTGCCTACGATGGGCTGCAGGGATGGGAGCTAGCCAACGCCAATGAATATGACCTCCTGATCCTCGACCTCAACCTTCCAGAAATGGACGGGTTAGAGGTCTGCCGCCGCGTTCGCGTCACTCACCCTGCATTACTTATCCTCATGCTCACAGCTCGCAGCGGACCCGATGAACGTGTTGTCGGCCTTGATCTCGGCGCTGACGACTACCTGGTCAAGCCCTTCCACTTTGCCGAACTACTCGCTCGCATCCGGGCGCTTCTACGGCGAGATATGCGAGCGCGAACACCTATGCTACAGGTCAAGGATTTGAAACTGGACCCACTGGGGCGAGTTGCCTGGTTGGGCAATCGTCGCCTGGAATTGACAGGGAAAGAGTTTAGCATCCTGGAATATCTGATGCGCCACCAGGGAGAAGTCGTGAGCCAGGAAGCGTTGCTGGAGCACGTGTGGGATATGCAGGCAAATCCACTCACGAATACCGTGCGCGTGCATATCAATTCGTTGCGGCGAAAATTGGAAGATATGGCGGAAACACCGCGCTACATAGAAACATGCATTGGTCATGGATATCGTTTGGGCACAGCTAAAAACCTGGAGGAAACCCGATGAAAATGCCCCAATTGCAACATCTCCGGTCATGGAAGAAGCGGCGTCTGCCACTGCGGCTGCGGCTGGCGCTCTGGTCCGGTGCACTGGTGCTGGTTTTAAGCTTTGGCCTGTTGCTTTTCATTAATTCAGCAGCCTTCAGTTCCTTTCATAGGATAATCAGGGATAAAATCCCTCCCCCCGTGGCCATCCAGCATCGCACCCAGCCCGCTTGTTTTTCCGTCATACCATTTGTCTGTCTCTCTGCAAGGCCGTCGAATCCACTCGAGCTTGCCCTCATTTTCGAACTGAGAAACATCTCGTTGGTTGGCCTGGGACTGGTCGCGGTACTGGGAGGGGCAGGAGCATACTGGTTCGCGGGTATAGCGCTGCGTCCAGTACGACGAGTCAGCACAGCAGCCAGGCAAATCAGCGCAAACACCCTCGATACACGCCTGGCACTGGAAGGTCCCAAAGATGAGATCAAGGAGCTGGCAGATACCTTTGATGCCATGCTTGAACGCCTGGGACGGACCTTCGAGCAACAGAACCGTTTTGTTGCCGATGTTGCTCACGAACTGCGTACTCCCCTGGCTTCATTACGCACCAACCTGGAAGTAGTAACGGCAGACAAAGACGCCACGCTGGATGACCATCGCGCAATGGTTGCTACCCAGGAACGCGCGCTCACCCGACTTGAGCGATTGATAGCTGACCTGCTCATCCTGGCTACAAGCGAACAGCCGCCGGTGCGCAGTGAAGTGGCCTTAGCTCCTGTACTGGAGGAAGTTCTCTGTGATCTTAAGCAGCAGGCTGATACGCGGCAAGTGAAGCTGCGGCTCATCGACAGGGCAGAAGTGATGGTGCATGGGAATGGACAACTGCTCGCCCGTGCATTTAGCAACCTGGTCGAAAATGGATTGTATTACAACCATCCCGGCGGGGAAGTCGTGGTGACCCTCGACCAGAAAGAAGAGCAAGCGGTTGTGACCGTCGCAGACACAGGCATTGGCATTGATGCAGATAAGCAGGCCCATATATTTGAGCGTTTCTACCGCGTCGATTGCTCACGCGCTCGTCACAAGGGAGGTGCGGGACTTGGGCTCTCCATTGTCGCCGCCATTGTGCAGCAGCACGATGGCCACGTGCAGGTTGAGAGCGTAGCAGGCAGGGGCAGCACCTTCATCGTTGTGTTGCCTCTATAACTTGAGGCTTTCCTTACAATTTTTTTGCAAATTCTTGCCATTCCCCCCTGAAATTTAACACAGGCTTTATATCCCCCGTGCTACACTATCGCCAATCGGTATCATACCGGTGAAAATGCATATGAGCAGAGGTATCGCCTGGATGAATCTCTACTTCATTTATCCCCATTGTTTATGTCACACAATGATGTCTCATCGAGCGACTTCAAGCATGCAACATGAAGAGGAGCATTAGCGTTATGCGCGTCAAGCAAATACTCGGCCAGCTTCTGGCCGGGACAATTCTCTTACTATTTTCCACATTCGTCGCTGCCTGCGGGAGTTCCAGCGCTGCTGCTGTAACCACGTCTACAGCCACTACAACTGCGACCAGTTGCTTTACCCAGGCTACTGGTACTATTCAGGGTATCAACGGCACAACCCTGCTAATTGCTAGCCCGCGTGGCGCGCAAATCCACGCAACGTATACAAGCAATACTATCTTCCTGCGCGAGGCTACCTTGACGCCTGCCGGGCTGCAAGAAGGAATGAATGTAGCGGTACGAGCCGTTAAGAACTCCGATAACACCTACTCGGCAGTACAGGTTACCGTCAGGAATTCGTCGACTTCAACGTTTACTCCAAGGTCGTCGGCGGGAAGCATTCGATCATGTACCCCCCGTCAAAGACCAAATGGGGGAAACGGGCAGGGCAACTTTACAGGTGGACAGGGTGGTACAACGAGCGGCCAGAATCTTGTTGGCACTGTTGGGCAACTTAACGGAAACACGCTGACGGTAAACGATGCAAACGGAGCGGATTACACAGTGCAACTGACCTCCTCTACACAGATCAGGACGGATAGTACCGCTACTGCTGCAAATCTACAGACTGGCAAGGCAGTTACTGTTGTTGGAACATCCGACAACCACGGGGGCATCACAGCCCGCCAGGTGCTCATTCTGTTACGTCTGCCAAATAGACCAAATACCACAACCGGACAGTAGTGACGAAAAAGGGGAAACACAGGGGGCGCCTTCCAACGTGATCCCCTGTCATTCTAAGCTGTTATCAGGAGAAATGAGGAATGTCGGAAACAATAAAAGCAAACTCTACCCCTATGAACCTGCAGCCGCTGATCAATGACGATGAAGATATACAGGTAGAATCGCTACCACCCGTACCACCCAGGCCACACCGTCGTCGTCGCTGGTTAATTGCGCTGGTAGTTATAGTAATCCTGGCGCTGCTGGGTGGAGGCGGTATGTTTTTTTACATGCAGAAAACCAGTACGCCGCCTGTGCAGTATACCCAGCAGGCTGCGACCGTCGGCAATATCTCGCTAACGGTCTCTGCCAGCGGACCAATCAGTGCCAATGCCGAGTATGATATGAACTTCAATGTCGCTGGGCAGGTCAGTGCAATCAACGTGCAGGTAGGCCAGCAGGTGAAGGCTGGTCAGACACTGGCAACGTTGAAGTCAACCAGCCTGCAGGACGCGGTGACACAGGCACAGCAGAGCGTCGCCAATGCCCAGACAACCTACAATGATGCCGTCAACAACGGCGCATCGCAGACTGTGCTGGATACTGACAACAATAATGTGCTCACCGCTCAGGGCCAGTTGAAAACCGCCCAGGACAACCTGGCAGCCACAATATTGACGGCGCCTGCCAACGCGACCGTTGCATCCATCAATGGTAAAGTTGGCCAGTCTGCGGGCGCCTCTGGCAGCAGTACGTCTTCCTCGACAACGCCATTTATAGTACTGATCGACACAAGCGCCTCGGACATAAATGCTCTGGTAAACGAAGCCGACATCGGCAACGTACATGTGGGCCAGCCGGCACAGTTCACAGTCGCAGCATACCCTTCCCAGACGTTTCGCGCCAGCGTGACATCCGTTGACTTGATTGGGCAGACAAGTGGGAACGTGGTGGTCTATCCCGTACACCTGAGGGTAGATCAACACAGCCTGAATGGTACCTATCTCTACCCTGGCATGACTGCAACGACAACCATCACCACAGCCGAACGCATAGGAGCGCTATTGGTCAGCAACGCGGCCCTCAGCTTCCCTAACACGGCTGTACAAGCCGGGGCAATAAGCCGCAGTACATTGTTTTCAGCCTTTAGCGGCTCGTCAACGGCGAGGGGAACCCAGAGCAATAGCAATCAGCGGATCGTACTGGAACTAAAAAACGGGAAGCTGGTACCGGTGATAATTACTACAGGATTGACGAACGGCACAAATACCGAGGTACTCTCTGGCTTGCAGCCTGGTGACCAGGTAGTTGTAAGAGCGACGGGCGGCAGTTTCTCCAACCTCTCGGGGAACCAGACCAGCCCCGGAGGCA
>Ga0209577_10006329_pt1 | contig 10954 bp, 6 predicted proteins | sample GraSoiAngelo_109_FD_185874 | JGI IMG/M metagenome (GOLD analysis project Ga0209577, IMG submission 185874) | Grasslands soil microbial communities from the Angelo Coastal Reserve, California, USA - 14_0903_12_20cm (SPAdes) (version 2) | ecosystem: Environmental > Terrestrial > Soil > Grasslands ... | reverse complement strand
ATGCGAAGCCGGCGCGGTCGAGCACTTCGAAGAGCTGGGTCACGTGGGTGATTTTAGTGCCCTCACTGCCGTGAATAATAATGGCTGCTGGGCGCGGCTCACCTGCGGGCGCATAAGCATCCAGGGTGAGTTGATCGTGGTAGGTCACGTCGCGCAGGGCACCCGGAATGACGTAATGCGGCCTGCCTCCGAGCGGTGGCGAGCATGGGGCCATGCTCGCCGCAAGCGCGGCAATCAGCACAGGGAGAGGGGTCATGCACTCCCCGAAGTCCAAGAAACGAGGGGCTCGCGAGGCGGTAGGAAGCACGTCCGAAACCCCCTCCCGCGTATATGGCTAAAATCGGAAGTGCAGGCCCCACTGCATCTGTCGCATGTCGGTCGCAGCATAGGTAATTCGTCCTGCATCGGACACGTCCACAGTTGAGTTCGGAAGTCCCAGGTTCGTATGGTTGAAAGCATTAAAATTCTCCCACCGGAATTCCAGGGTCTTTCCTTCCGTGATGACGAAAATCTTGGACAGCGAAAGGTTAAACAGATACTGCGGCGGCCCGCGCAGCGAGCCCTTGGAAGCCGTACCGTTGCGGAAGGGTTGCTGTGGAGAAGTGTAAGCGGCCGGATCAAACCACAAGTCGCGGTTGGGATGGGGGACATGGGGACTGCCAATGATATCCGGGCGAACATTGTTGAAATCTGTGTTAAGCAGCGGCGCGTTGGAGACGAAGGGGGTGAAGGCAGCACCGGATAGAAGAGTAGTGACGCCGCTGAAACGCCAACCGCCGACAACCGCGTCCCCTACCTTGCTGGTCTGAGCCGCCCAACGGCGCCCCTTACCGAAAGGCAGGTCCCACGTATGAAGCAGCGTCACGGCGTGGGTATGGTCCCAGCTGGCGGGGCCGTGGTCGCCGCGAATGTTGTAGTTGTCGGAGAAGTTGTATCCGCCCTCGGAGTTGGTCATGGCTTTCGACCAGGTGTAAGTCAGCAGGAAATCCAATCCGTGGGAGGTCCGCTTCTGAAGTTTTGCTTGCAGTGAGTGGTAGCTTGAGTTGTCGCAATTACAGACGTCGTACACCCCTTGCGACAGACCGAATTTGTTGAATGGGCGACGCGGATCAAGGTCGCCCGGGCCTGGAACCGCCTGGTTGGTATTGCGGTTGGCAAAGAGGTGCCGCCCGACGTTGCCTACGTACGCGACTTCAGCGGTCAGGTCAGAACGAATCTCATGCTGGACCGACAAGTTCCAAAAATCGGCCAGCGGGATGCGGTACCTGTCCAGGGGATAAAAGTAGAAATAAACTCCCACGCCGTCGGGAAGCGGAAAGCGCCCGTTTGAGCCGATCGGAAACAGCGGTGGAAGCGGCGGGCCAGTTGTGAGAAAAGTGGGAACCGCGGTTGAATAAATGTTCGGCGCGCTCAGGAATTGGCCGAATTGTACTGGCGGATCAAGTTCTGGATTCTGGCCGAAAACGGCACCCACGCCCGCCCCATTGAAGCTGCGGCCATATCCGGCACGAACAACTGTGCCGAGCCGAAGTCGGTAAGCTAGCCCGAGCCGCGGCGCAAACCCGGCATTGTATGGCTTGACTCCGAAGTTCGAAGGCACGGATCCGACGCCCGCTACGAGGACGTCACCGGTGGTGGGATCAAAACTTCCTCCACCGCCGGGTTTCGCGGCAGTCTGCGGCAGGTAGTTTTCATAGCGAAGCCCATAATCAATACTCAGCTTTGAGGTGGCACGCCACGAATCCTGTCCAAAGAAATACAGCCGTGTCTGGCGGATGCTGGGATAAAACCCAGGAGTGGTGAAATTGCGCGCGATGAAACTAGGCTGGCCGAGCAAGTAGGTCGCAAGGCCAAGACCTGTCGTGGCGCTGCCCGCTGCGCTGTTATCAACGTCGGCGCTGCCCGTCACGCTATCGGCAAAGGTCAATTCACCTGAGCGGTGGTTACCGCTGTCGATGCGGGTGGTTTGCGCGCGGCGTATATCAGCGCCCCACTTGATGGTGTGATTGCCAGTCTGTTTGGTCCAATTGTTAACCCATTGAAAGTGATTCTCGGTTTCGCTGAGTGGACAGTTGCACTGGTTGACGTTCAGCCCATAGCCGAAGTTGAATCCGCCATCACCGGTGACGTAAAAAGCTGGCATGCTACTGGTGTCGCTAGTGCCGCGGTTGAGGCCGATCAGTCCGGCATCGCTCGCTGGATTGAGTCCGAAGCCGCCTGGCTGTACTCGAACGCGATATCGATACGTGCCAAATCGAAAGTCGGTGATTAATGTTGGGTTCAATGAGTACGTCCAACCCAACGCGAGGCTCTGGTTGCGGGCCAGCGAGCGGCCAGCGAAGTGGAAGGCAGACGGCCCTCCCGCCACTTCCCCATATGCGCCCGGAGACTCCTTAGTGAAGTTGGCGATGCTGTAACGGCCGAAAAAGTGATGTGCCTCCGAAAAATTGTAATCAATCCGGCCGTCGTACTGGTCGCTATCGAACTTCTCGGAAAAACCCGCCGCGAAGTTGTTAGCTACATCGCCGGGACCACCAAAATTCGGCGGAGGCAAAAAGCCGAGCAATTGCATCATGGAAGCGTTCGGGGCGGGCAGCACATTGACCTGGCCGCCAGCGGAGATCGCTTGACGCCCGGTCCCATCGGGATTGCCGGTCGTGGGATCAAAAACCATCCCCGCCCGGGCTGGAACTACCGCCCCTTCGGTGGTGGTTACGTTCACCGGGTTGCCACAGGGGCCTGGTGACGTGGTTCCGTTTGCGCAGATGTAATCACCCAGCAGCGCACTCAGGTCGCCAGTGCGCTCGGCGGCGGTGGGGACGGTGGTAATTAGGGCTCCCCCCGTTCTGCGCCGCGTTCCCTGATAATCGAAGAACCCAAAGAGCTTGTTCTTGCGCAGTGGGCCACCGACCGAGCCGCCAAATTGATTCCACCGCAAAGGAGGCTTAAGGGAGGTGAAGGGATCCGCCGCGTTAAATTTGTCGTTCCGAAGATATTCAAAAAGTGAACCGTGAATCTGATTGGTTCCTGACTTTGTGGTGCCTTGGAGCAGCGCGCCTGAGACGTTTCCGAACTCAGCATCGTAGTTGCCGGTGGTTACTTTGAATTCCTCTAGCGCGTCGGGGTTGGGATTGATGACGGCGATGCCAAGAATGTTGCTGTGATTCTCCGTGCCGTCCAGTTCGAATCCATTAGAGTAGAAGTACTGCCCGTTGACGTTGATCTGCAGTCCGCCTTGAGGATTCTCGCTGGAGGCGTGTTGGAAGCCGTTCAACTGCGACCCGGGCAGGGCCAACACCAGCGTGGTCACGTTGCGGTTTAGCATCGGCAGCTGCTCGACTTCATTGCCCGTCAAGGTGTTGCTGACGTCTGCCCGGTCCGTTTTCAGCAAGGGGGTCTCAGCGCGGACGATAACGGTGGTTTCGGCCTTGCCTACGCGGAGCTGAGCATCGGCTCGCGTGGTCGCGTCTACCTGTACTTCTGTGCTCGCGGAAAATTCAGAGAAACCGGGAGCTGTGACTTTCACCTGATAGTGTCCGGCCAGCAAATGGGTTTGGGTAAAGTTTCCCTCTGAGGTGGTCCTGGTCGTGTAGGTGATACCGCGGTCGAGATCTGTTATCGCAATCTCCGCGTTGGGCACCGCGGCCCCCGTGGGATCCGTTACCGTGCCGGTAATGTTGCCAAACACCGCCTGGCCGAACCCGGCAGAAGAAACGGCCAAGACCAGGAATATGCAAGCCACTGCCGGAATAGTTACTCTCGGCAAATGCATGATGCCTCCCTGCAACCTTGAGTTTCACTTGTCATGCGCGATCGACTGCCAACTGCCACTCCAGAACAACCGCCATCGCGACAAAAAGCTCACGGTGGCTTTCGGACCTTGTTTTTTCAGCAACCTATGGCGTGTGACTCTCCGTTTCGATAACTTGCTGCGTGATGGACGGGCCGGATAACGGCAGCACGTTGCCAGCACGAGCGGAATGGAGCTTCTGAAAGGATGCCATTTCCTTTTGCTGGTTGGCTGCGTCGCCCAGTGCCTTGTACACCGAGGCCAGCCGAAAATGCGCAACTTCATTTTCCGGCTCGATCCGAACCGCCTCCAACAAATGCCCGAGCGCTTCGCGCGATCTTCCCTGGCTGATCAAGGTGCTGGCTAAACCGATGCGAGCCTGAGTGAAGTCGGGATGATGTTGAACCGCCTTAGAGAAGTGCGCCAACGCGGGCTCGAACGCGCCTCGCTGGCGATAGATCTCGCCGATTTCGTATTCGGCGTCGGAGTTATCCGGCGATATCTCGAGTTCCAGTTCAAATTCATGCAGTGCCTGCTCAACCGCATTCGTTTCCTTGGAACTCTGCATAATTGCCCGCCCTAAGCGGAAGTGAATTCCTGGCATTCTGGGTTCCATTGCCAGAACATTCCTATACTCCCCGATGGCCAGATCATAACGCTGCAGGCTTGCGTGAACTTCAGCGGTCGCATAATGAAGCCACACTGAGCTGGGAGCAACCCGCATCAGTTGGGTCATCAAATCGTAGGCCCTGTCGGCATACAGGCGCGATGAGTGAAACAGAATCTCGGGGTCATCGGGATAGCGTTTGAGCAACTCGTCGGCAACTGCCGCGGCCTTATCGGGCTGGTGCAGGCTTTCATAGGTGCGCTGAAGGTCCAAGCCGATGAGCCGTCCCATCTGCTTGTCGGACGGATGGCGGAAGGCCGAGGCCAGGATGGCAATCGCTTGCTGGTTGCGTCCCAACTCGGCATAACACAGGCCCAACATCATCTCGGCCTGAGGCATCTTGGGATTCAGCTTTAGCGCCCGTTCAAAGGCCTTACTGGCCTCCAAAATTCGATTGTCCGAGTAGTAAGCTACCCCCAGGTTTGCCTGAACTTCGGAGACACCCGGGGCCAGCCGCGCGAGCTTTTCGAGGGACTCAACGGCGGCAGCCCAATTCTTCGCGGCCATAGCCTCCTGGGCCTGTTTTGAAGTGGTTTCGATTTCGGACTGATTTACTTTTTGCGCAGCAAAGCTCTTAGGGATGCTCTCGAACGCGAGCATGCAACAAAAAAAACAGAACACGACTCGCCTTGGCTCAGCCCTCACCGGGTCCCCCTCGGAGCCTCGGAGTCACCAATCGATTACCTCCGACTGGCAGTCAACAGAAGTTTCCGATTCAACTGTATTTGTGCGAGAAGCTTTACACCCGCAGCCCATTTCTTGTCAAGAAGATCGACTTTGAGATCGACTTTGCCGTTGGCTACAAAGTATTCAACTGCGGCGGCCGCGGTTCCCGATTCCGCTGGGGTGCTACTGCGGCACTCCGTTGTAATTGACGTGCACTCGGAGCGTAACGGAACCAATCGTTTGACCGTCAGCTTCCGCTCTCCACGTCAATTGCTGCCAGGTATTCTTTTGCGATTCGGGTGCTACAACATTTATTTGGACCGGGTACGCATCATGCGCCGGTATGGAATAAATTATCGGACCTGGTTTCTCGGTCCACCCCGAGGGCAAGACCGAACGCAATGTGACCTGTCTCGAAGCGTCGGAATCGTTATGAATTAGAAGTGGGACCCAAACCGTGTTGTCGGGCCCCCCTAAGGCAGTTTCAGGCGCGAGCAATTGCGACAAATGGTCGAGATTGTGTGATCGCCAGAATGCGCGATAATAGGCCCATGGCCCTCCGAATTCCAATGACACTCCCTGTCGTGCTATAGGCTCGTATCCCCGTGCACGCACGTACGGAATCGGTGCTGATGTGATCCCCTCGAAGACATCTCCCGTGGTGCTTCCCCTCACCAGCGATTTTCCCAATACGAAGCGCACGGGCTCATTGAGGTATTGATCCAAATATTTCTTGAGATCAGCTTGGTTCGCCGGCAACTGCGACTTGTCATTCATCCATGCGTCGGAGGCAATTTTTGCGTAGGGAACACCTTTCGAAGGCGACACATCGCTGGTCTTGTATTGCGGTCCGCGGCCCTCAAGGAATTCGAAATGAGTGGCGTCGGAGAAGTAGTAGATCTTTTTCGGCTGCCACGGATGCAGCCCCTCACCGTAGTTGCTGATGGCAGTGCGGTCGCGGGGTGCTGCTACCTGTTCGGGGAATGCCACGGGATCGCCGGCGAGGTCGAAGGCTTCGGTGGCGAGCACACCTGCGGCCTGGTGGTCGTCGTGATTTTCGCCTGCAACGTAGAGTGGGAGCCACGTCAGGATTACTTCTGGTCGTGTGAGACGCACTAACCGCACTACCTGTTCCAAAGAGGCGCCGTGCCCCCAAGTCTCAAGCGAATGCAATACGTCCTGGCCCGGAGTATCGGGACCGTTGAGATACCAAACGTCAAGTATCCCCATGGAGGCTAGAGCTCGACGTCCTTCAATCTCGCGCACCGCGCCAAGGGATGCAGCCTGTTCATTGCCCACGGCGTTCCCACCGGCGTTGCCACGTGTTCCATAAATCACAGATACATGTTTGTGTTCCTCGTAGATGGCCTTCGCTAAATACGGAGCAGCCAAGGAATCGTCATCCGGATGCGCGACGATAAGTAGAATTTCGGCCTTATAGCGGTCGTCCGACGGTGGATTTGGCGGGGCTGCCGGCAACTGTGCCCACGCGAGGGAGTAGGAAAAAAAGCTTAACAGCACAAAACGTGAAGCCAGCGACATTCTTATGATCATGTATGTCCCTCAGTTATGTGGACCCTCAGCCCGATACACACCGGTCGCATTAAGGCAAGTGTATTCGAGGTTGACCCAAAGGTTCTATCGAGAAATGCTCCCGAAAGCATTGGCGAGTCGAAGCATTTTACTATCGCGTCTTCACTGCGGGGAGAAGTCACTGCTACTCGTAAAATTGGCCCCACTCGGCATTTCGATTCGAGCCCCCACGCGATCAGTCCTGGATGGTCGGCTACCCGGAAGTCCAGATTGCAACATGGGGATCGGTACCGACAAGTCGGCATCTCGTCAGGAAATCAAGCACTGACGAGATGCGCGTTCAGGAGTTGAGAATCTGCCACCAAGGTGGGTTCTTTTCGTTGCTCATCCGTCCTCTCGAGGTGTAGAGTGCCCCCAATGCTGAGCACCAGTCGCCGTAGCCTGCTCCGGGCTTTCGGAATCGGATTCATAACAGCGTTGGAGGAACACTAATGGCACCTGAATCGTTTGCGACCACGAGATCTGAATCGGCGGTCCAAAAAACACCTCTCGAGACGCTGCAGACCACGAGTTTTGGATATATCGTGGCACGCTGCCTGCATGCGGTGGCGGACTTTGGAGTAGCCGATGCGCTCGACGAAAGCCCGCAGTCGCCCGAGGAGTTGGCCACGGCGGTGGGTGTCGACCCGGGGGCGCTGGGACGTATCCTTCGCCTTCTATCCGCGCATGGAGTGTTCGAGCACCAGGCCGGACGATACCAGCACTCGCCTGCATCACGACTGCTGCGGACTGACCACCCGCAGTCGCAGCGAGCTTTCTTGCGGATGAATGGTCTTCCGATCTTCTGGACGTGTTATGCCGACTTGCATCATTCTCTGCGCACTGGTCTTCCTGTTGCACCTAAAGTGGTTCCAGAGGGCTTTTGGAAGTACTTCGGTGAGAATCCGGAGGAGGCGCGCCTTTTCGACGAGGCTATGACCGCTAAAGCACAAGCGCAAATTTCGAATATCGTTAGAAGCTATGACTTCTCAAGTTTTGGTGTAATCGCTGATATCGGCGGGGGACGCGGGCACCTTATTCAGGCGGTTTTGGCCGCCAACCCCAAGGCCAAGGGCGTTTTGTTTGATCTGCCCCATGTCATCGAGAAGGCGGCGGGTACAGCCTCGGATCGCTTGCGGCTCCAACCGGGCAGCTTTTTCACCGACGACTTGCCGGTCTGCGACGCTTACATCTTGATGGATATCATCCACGACTGGAATGATGAAGACTCGGCGAAAATCCTAAAAAATCTGCGGCGCGCCGCGCGGCCAGGTGCCGAGCTGCTCCTCATCGAGGCCATCGTTCCCGACGATTCGAATCCGAGTTTCGCGAAACTAGTTGATGTCCATATGCTGGTGCTGCTGGGTGGACGGCAGCGTACGCAACGCGAACATGAGGAGTTTCTGGCAAAGGCCGATTTTCGGTTGCAGCGCGAAATCGCGGTGGGTGGCGACTTCTCGATTCTCGAAGCTGTGGCTGTGTAACGGCATGTTGGAGGGCCACGAAGACGAAACTCCGCATCTTATGCGGATCAATCTAATCATTGTTAGGTTGCGTGCCCGGCGAACCGCGTGATCAGCCGCGAGTGTTGCCAGTGATAGCGTCGCTGCGAAGGGGTATTGGGTTGGACTCAGTGGAGTACCGAACCGCTGAGCCGTGAGCGGCGTCACCCTTAAACCGAGGAAGAATATGGCGAAACCGAGAGCGGCACCAGCGAAGAAGGTTTCCGATCCGATGACCTTGATGAACCTGACTGCCGGCAAATGGGTGAGTCAGGCGATTGCGGTCGCCGCCGAGCTCGGCATTGCAGACCTCTTGAAGAACGGGCCCAGGACGGCCGCCGACATTGCGCGAACGGCGAATGCTTCGGAAGACGGTGTCTATCGGCTGCTTCGCGCCCTGGGGAGCGTTGGGCTCTTCGCCGAGACCGGAAACCGGAGATTCCGGCTGACTCCGCTCGGCAGGCTACTCCGCATAGACTCGCCCCAAGCGCTCGGCGGCTATGCGCGATTCACAGGGCACGAGAGCACGTGGCGCCCATGGGGAGACCTTCAGCACAGCGTCCGAACCGGTGAGCCGGCTTTTGACCATGTCTTTGCCATGCCCATTTTCGAGTACTTCGCGAAGATGCCAGAATCTGCAGCGGTGTTCGACGCGGCGATGACCTCGATCAGCACCTTGGAGTCGAAGGCTGTGGTCGCAGCATACGACTTTTCCGGGATCAACACTCTGGTGGACGTTGCCGGCGGACACGGCCTCATGATCGTGACCATTCTTAAAGTGAACAGAAGGATGCGCGGCATCCTCTTCGACCTTTCGCACGTGACCGCCGGGGCCACCGCGCTGCTCCAGAGCGGAGGCGTGGCCGACCGTTGCCAAATCGTCAGCGGCGACTTCTTTGCGTCCGTTCCAGAAGGGGGCGATGCCTACGTAATGAAGCACATCATCCACGACTGGGATGACGAGCGGGCAATTCAGATCCTCCGAAACTGCCACCGCGCGATGCAGCCCGGCGGGAAAGTGCTAATCGTCGACGCGGTCATCCCGCCCGGCAACAGGGTGCACTTCGGCAAACTCCTGGATCTCGAGATGCTGGTGCTCACTCCACGTGGCCGAGAGCGCACCCAGGCGGAGTTCCGGAAGCTGCTGAAGCGATCCGGGTTCAGGCTTCGGCGCGTCGTTTCCACCGAAACTCACCTCTCGGTTGTCGAGGGCGTAAGGGCTTGAGTCTTCGCGGCGCAGCGATGTGAACGCGAACGACAGAGCGACGCGACTCTAGGCGGTCCGCGTCGGTTGTCAGCTTCGTCGTGTAAATGAACGCAACCTAACAAGGCGCTGCACCCTTCGGCGCCGCGGACGCTCCGCATGGTTCGCTAGAACGGCGAGCGGCGCCGCGGTCCACATAGAGAGTCGCCCGACAACACCTTCGAGCGGACCGCTGGCCCGCCTTCGCTCGCCGCGGCCGCTCAACGTGCGCGTTAGCTCCTGAACGATCGCCGCCAAGAACGGCTATTCCCGACAACTGTCCGTGGCGATGCTGCCACCGCTGAACTCGCTTATCAAATTGTCGGGGATCGCCGCCGAAGCAAGTCTCTGAAACTTGCAGGATTTGCCTCACCTTTGGCAGATCGGTCCTGCCTTGTCGGCCTCTCCCGCAAATTGGTCGGTCACTGCTGGGGCGTTTCTCGGTACTAATCCGGGAGGCATTACTTCCGGGTTACCCCATCTGCCAACAATTGGCGGCACGGGCCATTTGGAACTTCCCAATCCAACGCGCGCCATCATCAGGAGCTGATCAATTGGTTGGGAGCGGAGGGTTAGCATGATCAATCGAAGAGAGTTCGGCGCGGGGCTCGCGGGGATGGCAGCGCAAGGCATCACCAGGAACTGCCACGCTACGGCGCAAGGACCCCGGAAGAACACCCTCATGCACGTGGGCGGCGACTACCACAGCGTCTCGGGCGGCGACATGACCTCGAAACAGAACCTTGAATACAACCTCCGCCACGGCGTGAAACACCTTACCGCAGAGATCAGGAAGCGCCCGCAAGGCGGTTGGGATCCGGATGAGCTGAAGCGAATGAAGGATGACTGCGACAGATACGGCGCCGTTTTTGAAGCTATCCGAATGGACTCCGACTATATCAAGCTACGCAAGGGGCCCGAACGGGATCGTGAGATCGACACCATCGTCGGCAATATCCGCAAGGCCGCCCAGACCGACGTGAAGGTCATTACCTATCACTGGGAGGTGATCCCGTATCGCCGGAACGGGAAGATCACTGGGCGCTCTATTTTCGTAGCAGTTTCGACAGTGAGAAGCCGTATAAAATCACGCGCGGTGCCTGTGCCTGTAACGACGACAAAGTCATTTTCGAGAACCCTGTGAATTGGACAACCCGGAGTTTTATTTTCGCGAAGCAGAGGGAGTACGAAAATGGGCCTGCCACTCCCGAGCCCAGTGGCGAAACTATCGTGCGGCCGCGACCGAGGAAAACGCAAAGAGGCGGAGCTTTATGCCCCGGACCCAAGTTGCCGGTAAGGCGAACTTCTCGCCCGGAATAACATCCAGTTTGCCGTCATCCGGAATCACAAGCAAGTGCCATTAGGGCATCCCACGGTCAAACTTCGCGGCTGTTTGGCAGAGATTTCCGCATAAGCACCCGATCATGCGGATCAAAGGAGGACAACTACTCGTAGCGCAGCGCCACGATCGGGTCGACGAGCGTCGCACGGCGTGCAGGAATGTAGCACGCCAA
>Ga0209577_10006327_pt1 | contig 10955 bp, 6 predicted proteins | sample GraSoiAngelo_109_FD_185874 | JGI IMG/M metagenome (GOLD analysis project Ga0209577, IMG submission 185874) | Grasslands soil microbial communities from the Angelo Coastal Reserve, California, USA - 14_0903_12_20cm (SPAdes) (version 2) | ecosystem: Environmental > Terrestrial > Soil > Grasslands ... | reverse complement strand
CCATCCACAGGGCAATGCGCTCGGCCGAGCGTGGTCCTACGCCGGGCATCTGCCGTAACTGCATGATCAAATCACGAAGCGCTTCTGGGTACTCGGTTCTTCTCAAAACTCTGATCGCCAGTCCGGCTCGGACCGGTTATTTCGCTGGCGATTCCATTAAGTGCAACGTGAGCGGCTCAAGTCGGCGCAAATAAAGATTGAGCGGTGCATCTTCCTCGTGGTTTGGTCCGCGTGCCTTTTGGAATTCGCTGTAGGCCTCGGCCCAACGCTGCTCTCGGTACAAGACGACGCCGTTCCAAAATGAATCGCGCCGCGCCACTAATTCGCTTGGGGCATCGGCGGTGAAGGCGAGCGGTTCATAAATTTCATGTCGCTCCTGGGCGTTAACGCCGCTGAGAAAATCGATCGGGCGCGCAACGATGGCATTGTTGGCCAACTCAAAAGTCCGCGGACCAATGAGAATGCGCGAGCCATAAAAGCGATTAGCGACGCAAAAGCGCCGCGCTAACTCGATCGGCTCGCCCAACACGAAGATGTCTTGCTTCTCTTCCGTTGGCGCGGTGATCATCGAGCCGGAGCTAACCCCGACGTGGGCGCCGGCAGCGGCGTTCTGACCGTTGCTGCCATTTGATTTTTCGGCAAACGCACGCGCAAGATCGAATGCGGCGCGCACTGCTTTCTCAGCATGATCCTCCAGAGCCCCGGGGAATCCAAACACGGCAACAACGCCCTCGCCGTCGGCGGCATGCAAGTAAGCGCCGGCCTCGCGCAATAGTTCAGCCGCGCGCGCGGTAAATTTTTCGCTGGCCTTTGCCACCACACCGGGCTCGTCGCTATCAGCGAGATCGTATTTATTGGCTAAATCACAAACCACTACGCTGGTTTCGAAAGCGCGTGCAGTGCCGTCGAATTCAACTTCGCCGGAGCGCAACCGCGAAATTTGCACGGGCGAGAGTTTGCCATTGAACAAGGAAAGGGGAATGCCGGCACGTTTGCGTCCGGCGATGGCAAGGTAGAGCAGCGCGCCGCTGTAACCGAGGATGACAGCGAGGATGCAGGGCAGGGGGGCAAAGAAAATGTGATAGAGCGAGATAACCCAGGTGAGCGCCAGAAGCTCCACAATTACCGCGAGAATGAGCAAGCCAATGCGATGCCGCCGAGAGCTCGTGATCGTCATCCAGGCCGTGGCGAAGCCGAGGAGTGTGATCAAGCTATATTGCCAGATGCCGCTGAGATCGCGGGAGGGACCGTTCAATTTCTCCATCCAGTGCCTCAGCGGCAGCTCAACCCCTACCAGCCATCTCCCCGCGTGCGACGCGCTGGCGATTGCCGCAACCACGACCGTGATGATCAATGCAAAGAGAAGCGAGCGTTTCATCCAGCTTCGTTTATTTGGTGTGCAGGATAATAGGATTGCACCACCAGATTGCTGAGAAATTTATCCGGCGCGTCTACCGCCGAAAGCGGCAGGGTAAACTTGTTTTGTCCGGAATTTTTGCGCACCAGATTCAATCCAAAATGAAAATCGCGAAAGAGATGCGCAGTCAAATCCGCCACCGACATTTTTTCGGTTTGCGCCCTTTCCACCAGCCGGCGCCGCGCGGCGTCTTCGAACGCGATCTCGAGATCATGCTGCCGGCGGAATGATTCGCTGAAAACGTCAATCTGCTGATCGAGCGCGACTACCTCGTGTTTGTGGCCTTCGGCCAACAGGCGATCGAGTACCCGTTTGGGTGCGCGCACTAATTCGACTGTGACCCGCAGCTGGCTGATGCCGGAGCCCGCGAGATAAAATTTGAAATCGCGAAATAGTTTTTCCCACACTGTCAACAAACCGCGCGCGCCGGTCTTCTCCATGGCCCCGGCCTGCGCCATCAGGCGCAGTGCTTCATCCTCGAAACTGATGGCGATACCGTAGGCACGAAAGGCGCGTTCGTACTGCCGCAACAAACTGCCTTCCGAATACTTCATGATGCTGAAGAGATCATCCGCGCTCAGTTCTTCGCAGACCACGCGTACCGGCAGACGCCCGATGAATTCAGGCTCGAACCCGAACTCGATGAAATCCTGCGTGGTAACAAATTGAAAAAGCTCGTTATCCATGACGCGGATCGGCTCCGCGCTAAATCCGATCTGTCCTTTGACCCGACGCGAAACCTGTTCTTTCAAACGCTCGAATGCGCCGCTAACGACAAATAGAATATAACGAGTGTTGATAGTTTGCCGGCTCGATTTGCCGCGCCTTTGAAATTCCAAAGCCGCCTGGATCTGTCCCTGCAAATCCATCGCGCTGCGCAACGGCACTTCGGTTTCTTCCATTAACTTGAGCAGAGTCGTTTGCACGCCACGACCGCTGACGTCGCGCCCGATCATGGTGCCGGCCGAAGCGATCTTGTCGATTTCGTCGATGTAAATGATCCCGAACTGTGCCCGATTCACGTCGCCGTCAGCTTTGTGGACAAGTTCGCGCACCAAATCTTCCACGTCGCCACCGACGTAACCCGTTTCACTAAACTTTGTCGCGTCCGCCTTAACAAAAGGGACCTTGATCAGATCGGCGATGTGTTTGATCAGATACGTTTTTCCGACCCCGGTCGGGCCGACCAGAATAACATTTTGCTTGGCGTATTCCGTCTCAACTGCGCCATTGGCATTTTCTTTCTCCAGCTGCCGGACATGATTGACGTGGTTGTAGTGATCGCAGACTGCGATCGAGAGCACCTTCTTGGCTTCGTCTTGTTTGATCACAAAACGATCGAGGTGCGCTTTGATGTCTCGCGGCAAAAAATTAAATTCGAATTCCTTCGCCTCTTCCGGCGGGGCTTTCTCATCCGTCCCCGTCTCGACCGTATCCGGCTGGGTGAGGGTGGTAAACGCCACCCGATCGCCGAAGTTCGATTTCATAAACTCGGCGAGCTTCGATTTCAGTTCTTCCGGTGAAGGAAACGGCGGGGTTTGTTCCATTTAATTTGCGGGGGCGCAAAAGATACGCCCGATAAAACTTAACATCGGAACCATTCGTGTAAATCTGACTCTCGAAATCACGATTCGTTCAGAGCGGGTCCACTCGGACGTCATGGCGACCGGGTTAAACTGACAGCATCCAATTGGTTGTAGCCGTCCCAGTCAAATGGTTTTTAAATGCGAGGCATCTGACCGCGATGCCCTATAATTGTGCGATTCCGCTACCGATTGGCGGCGACTTGGGTGGAACGACCACGCGCGAAAATTGCGCTCAGGTCATCGAGGACCTTGGCTGGACCGACGTATTTACCGCTGACATAAGTGTCGGCCAAAACTTTGCCGCTGGCATCGACAATGACGAGGTCGGGAATCCCGCGGCCGGCGTATTTTTGTAATGTCGGAACATTCGCGAGCTTGCTGTATTCGATTGCCGGCCAGGGCATGCTGCTCTCTTGCATGTAGGTCGTCATGCCGTCGGCCGATTTGTCGGCGCTCACGAAAATGATTTCGAACTCAGGATGGTCGTGCGCGATCTGATTATAGTAGGCGACCAGTTGCGGTGTGAACTTTCGGCAAGGTCCGCACCAGTGAGCTGAGAAGTAAAGACCGTAGATTTGCTTCTGCGCGATTTCCTCGTCATAACCCGACACCAAGTTGCCGTTTTCGAGGCGAACCAGATTGCCCTTGGCTGCGTCAGCAATCGAATTGGGCCCTTGGGTAACCACTTGCGCGCGCTGTTTCAGCAATTGGTTTTGGTACAGAGTGTCATTTCTTTTCGCCTGCTCGGCCAGGAGTGCCCGGTCACGTGCCTGCTCTTCCATTTTCCGGCGCGATTTTTCCAGTTCGTCTTTCGGAATGGCAAATTTTCCGCTCTCGATTGCATTCAGTAGCTGCGAGGTAGCGCCGGCCTTGATTAGCTGGTTCCGCTTGGCCTCGTCGAGCTGATCGGCGAAATGGCGGGTGGCAAGTTCCGCCTCAATCGTCGGCACAGAATAACCGGAGCGAAGCATGAGGCTGATCTCGCTGGTTGTAAGCGGCAGTGTTCCCGCTATTGCCAGACTGATTGATAGAAAGAAACCACAGCAAGCGGTGCGCACCCTTCTAGTCTGAGCAGGTGCCCTGCCAGTGATTTACGGTTTCGTCTGGTTGAAAAACTTGCGTGCTTCGTTGTAAGATGGCTTTGCTGAGCAGGCTGCATCGAAGAGTTGCCGGGCGGCATTGCTCTGCCCGATTGCCCAGGCAAAAACACCACAGCGCCATTGCCGGTCGGCATCGATGGCGAAAGAACTCGAGACGGTCACAAGGGTTGCCCCCGGAACTTTCAACCAGTCTGTTTCGCCGACGCCATATGGAACCTTTATTTTCAGCTTGTCGGCCGTCGCGCCGGCGATCCCGCTATATTGGGTATTGTTCACGACGACGGCGCCATTATAGGTGCGCGTATTCAAATCGTTAATCAGTGTTGCTTTCCATTCTGCCAGCCAATCGGCAGCGTTTTGATAATCACTTTGCATCCGTCTCAGTGACGGTTCCGTCAGTTTCACTTTTCTAATTGCACCGGCGGCTCCGGTGAAATTGTAAATGGCAACGAGCCGCCGATAGGATTCCAGGGCTGCATTCCATCGTGGTGTTTCACGCGCCACCAAATTCTGATGCTGTTTTTCCTGCGCCGATTTGTCCGCCACCTCGGCGTCGCGAAGCCGGGCGGCGAACGTTTTTTGCATAAGCAGGGCCTCTGCTGAGATTGCGGTATTCTTTTGTAATTTCACAATCACGTCCTGCAAGCTACTGAGCGCGCTCCTGAGTTCGGCCATGGTTTTGGCGGAGCCATGCTGTTCTCGCCAACTCAGGATGGCTTGGGAATCAGCCAGATATTTTCGCGCGATCGGTTTGTATTTATCGATCCAGGAGAAAGGCCCGCTGGGTTGCGATAAAGTAAAGAGCTCCAGTAATGCCTTCGCATCATTGAATCGTCCAAGCTGGACATCAGTCAATCCCAGCAAAAATAACGCGAACGGCTTGGCCTCATGATTGGGGATATCGGAGAGCACGATGGTGCTGCGCGCGTTGGCGCGGCGTGCGGTATCGAGAAGAAATGCGCCCAGCTGCGGGTCGGCGAAACCGCTCGTGCCGGCATTTTCCACTTCCTGCAAGGCCTGGCGCATTTGCGATTCCTGTTGAGCGAGCAAAGCCGCGGCCGCCTGATTGAGCAGAGCCCAGTCGTAAATCGGTTGTTTGTTTTTGGTTTCCGAAGCCAGACGCGCGAAGGTGGCGCGCGCCGCCGGGTATTTGCCGTCGATTATTTGCTGGCGTCCATCATCAAACTCACGGTTGATATCGAAGGCGGGAGTCGCGCTGACCAACGCTGTAACTTTCGCGGGCGTTTGAGGACGGCTGAAAAAAATCCAACCGAAAACTATTAGAGCGATGAGTGTAGCGGCGGCGATGAGCAAGGCCGCCTTCGCGCTCCACGGTTCCGGTTCGCCGTGAAGGATGCGCTCCGATTTCTTGAGGGCGAGGATGACCGCATCGTGCGAGGCGAAACGCAAACGCGGGTCTGGCGCGATCATTTTTGCGATGGCATTGGCGGTTAGCCGTGAAACGTCCGGCGCCACGTCTTTTAGTTTCAACGGATTGTTTTTCAACATGCGCAGATCGGAGGCTGAGGTTGTTTCGCCGTCGAAAGGCGGCCGGCCCGCCACCGCGTGGAAAAGGGTGGCGCCGAGACTGTAAATATCGCTGCGGAAATCCTCCGGCTGATTATTCAATCGTTCCGGCGCGACGTAGTAAGGCGTGCCCCAGATGGCGCCACTGGTCTGCGCCTGCGGCTCGACAATTCCGGCCAGGCCGAAATCGCTGATCTTCGCCATTCCTTCGGCGTTGAACAAAATATTGGCCGGTTTGACGTCGCGATGGATCAACCCTTTTGAATAAGCCGCGCGTAGTCCGCGGGCGACCTCGATCCCGGCGCGCAAAACGTCTGCTTCGGGAAGTCTTTTTTTTTCCGCAATAAGGTCATCGAGCGTTCCGCGATCGACCAGCTCCATCACGAGGTAGTACTGATCGTGATCGCGTCCGAAGGAAAACACCTGGACCACATGCGGATGATTGACCGAAGCGCTGATCCGGGCCTCCTGCTGCAATTGATTGGCGTATTCCGGCCCCAGATCTTTGCGCAAAAGTTTCAGTGCGACATCGCGGTCCAATTGAATATCGCGCGCTTTGTAAACCGTTCCCATTCCACCGGTGCCGAGGGTCTCACGCAGCTCGAAATGATTAAAAGAACGCGCGATCCGCACCCGTTCGTCACATGCCGGACAAGGCACGCGGGAGAGCGGTTCGGCATCCCCGATATCTATCGGCGCACTGCATCTGGGACACGAAATCGTGTTCGGATCGCTCATTTTTGCGATAGTAACATCGTCAATGACACAGGAAAACCGTCGCGAGTTTGTTGCCACAGCAGCGGATGCGCACGCCCGCACCCGCCTGGATCGTTTTCTCGCCAATTCGGCGAACGAGTTTTCGCGTTCTCGAATCCAAGCGCTGATTCACGATGGTTTCGTCACGGTCAATGGCGCTGTGCCGCGTGCGCGCGACATCGTTAGGACGGGCGATCGCATTGTCCTGGTGGAACCAGCCCTTGAAGCGATCGACCTCATGCCAGAAAAGATCGCGCTCTCCGTTCTCTTCGAAGACGACGACTTGATTGTTATAAACAAACCTGCGGGAATTTCCGTTCATCCTGGCGCTGGACGGAAACGCGGCACACTGGTTAATGCCTTGCTTTCGCATTGCAAAAATCTCTCCGGCATCGGCGGCAAGGAGCGACCGGGCATTGTTCATCGGCTTGATAAGGAAACAAGCGGCTGCCTGGTAGTGGCAAAGAATGATTTTGCGCATTTCGATCTCTCGCGGCAGTTCGCGGCGCGCACCGTGGAAAAAATTTACCTCGCCCTTGTAGCCGGGAAGCTGCGTCGCGGTTCCGGAACAATTGTGGCCGCGATCGCGCGTCACCGCGTTCACCGCAAAAAAATGGCGATTGCGCGCGAAGGCGGACGGGAAGCGAAGACGGATTTCAAAGTAGTGCGCAGTGGGAGCGAGGCGAGTTTGCTTGAATGCCGGTTGCACAGTGGCCGGACACATCAAATTCGGGTGCATCTTCAACATCTTGGACATCCGATCTTAGGCGACGTTGGCTACGGAGGGCGAAAGGCCGGAAAATTTCCGCGCCAAATGTTGCATGCGTGGAAGCTGGCCTTCGATCATCCACGGACAAAAGGGCGGGTGCACTTCGAAACGCCGTTGCCGGCAGATTTTAAACGCGCGATGAGAGAGGCATTGAGCTAGCCATCTTTTGGGGCCTGATAGCGTTGTGTAAACATTACGGTCATGGCGAAAAGCACGGGCAACACGATCATGCCTCGCAGCCACGGTTCGGCGTGCCAGGGGAGAGCGAAAAGGCGCTCATTATAAAAGAGGTAGTAAGCAAAGATAGTAACGCCAAGAAAATGCCAGGCAAAGGCGCGTCGCCAGGTCGCGACCGGCAGAATCCAAGTTATATACCAGGCGTTTAAGATTGGCGCGAGAATGAGACTGGCGCCGAGCGACCAAAGCATACCGCGCCGCCAGTTACGCATGAAGAGAAGACCAATCAGCGCCGAGACAATAAGAAGGATTATGTCGTAGCGATAGTATTGCTGATGCCAGTTCGGCAAAATCGTGTCTTCAATCAGCCACCAAAATAAATCGTTGAGCCGGCTGACATGACCGAACTCGCCGAACAGATTTTGCGCAAACGGAAACCGAAACGCGCAACCAAGGAGAGCAGGCAAAGCAATGGCAGCCGCGAGCGCAATGAAGTAGCGACGCAAGGCAAAAAAAGACGGAATTAACAAAACGATGCAAACTGGGCGAAACGCGGTAGCAAGTCCAAGCGCGACCGCGGCGCCGAGAGCAAATTTCCAGCGTGCCTTCTGGTCAAATCGCTCGAGGAAGAAAATCAGCGCCACGATTGCGAGCAAAAGAATGCTGTCGAAATGTGCAGCGCCGAAAAAACTATAAGCGACGAGAGGATTCCAGGCGAACCAGACAGCGGTTTGTTTATCAAGCAGCCGTAAAAGGAGCGCGACGGCGAGTAAATCGGCCGCGCCAAAAATTACTTTGTAGAGCAGCGCGCTGTTCGTTGCTGGGATGGCGCGAAATAAGACTTCGGCTGCCGGTGCGAAGGCTGCGGGTTCGTCGTTCCGTGGGACGCGTGCAAGCTCCAGGACCTTGCCGGCCACGCGAGGATCAGTTGGCGCGACCTGATAGGGATTGAACCCAGCGCGTTGAATCATTCCGTCGGCCTGAAAACGCCAAACCTCGTTGCCCGGCGCCAGTGGCAGCGCCAGTAGACGCAGCGCGATCGTGGCGAGCCAGAAAATCGAGGCCGCGTTTTTGTTAATCGCGACGAATTCTGTCGCCGCAAACAGGTAGGCGAGGCCGCAGAGAATCGCGCAGGCGACGAAATACACCGGCATCCATTCCAGGGTCCAGTCGTCGAAGAGACTAAGCGAAGCGAAGAGCACCAATTGCGCGACGATCGCGATCCAAAATCGCAATTTCACTTCGGTACAGTGGCGATTGGATTGGGGCGAGAACGCAATCGCAAAATGCGATTCATATTGATGCGATAAGCCGCGAAATCAACGAGCTCCCGCACCCGCGTTTTCAACCGCCGCGCCCTCAGGAAAAGGAACAACGCGAAGAGTGCGTAGGGGACGGCGAAGAAAAGTTGGACCTGCCCCGCCTTAAGAAAGTGGTAGATGAGCAAGGTCACGACGAGGAGATTTACGATCACGGTGGTGGTGACGTAGCGGTAGTGAAGTTGAACGCGGGTCAGGCATTTTCCGCCGCCGTGATATTCAGTAACCGTCCGCAGAATAATGCTCCACCAAAAGTTACCGTAAATCTGGATGTCCCATTCCTTCCAGCCGGTATCGATCGAGTAGCGCCAGTTTTCCGTTTCGAGCAGGGCAAAAATTTCGTGCAACAAGGCGTGGCGATCTTTGCCTTCTTCGTTCCAATACGCGAGGCGGCCGCAGCTGCCGTCGAATTTTTTACCGGCGGGCAGCTTCTCGTGTTGCGCAATGACCGAACCGGGAGTGCGCTTGAAATGCAGCCAGGTGAAATAACGCGACCAGCCGCGGACGAGTGGTTGTGCAAAAGCAAGGAACATGACCAGCAGACGGGAATGGATGGTATCGAAGCGCGGCTCGATCCGCGCGCGTACCATATAAGAAAGGGCGACGCAGAGGGTGCCGCCGAACATCAAATACGGTACAATCCGTAGCGGTGGGACAAACACGCCTACACCGAAAAGAAAGATGGTGAGCGTGAACCATTCGATACTGCTGAGATAAGCAGCGACATCTGATTGCGGAGTGGGATAGATCGATTGGAAGAATCCGTCTGCGAAAATTCCATGATAAATAATTGGACGATTGATGAACCAACTGAAACGCGGCGTGCCGTAAATCTGCCCCCGCCATTTCGCAGTTCCGGTCGGCCCGAAAAAAATGAGATGTTTGAAACGCAACAACGATTCGGCTTCGCCATAGCCTTCCTGTTGTTTCCGAAACGCGCGCAGAGTAAAACGGCGATGGTGCCAGACGATGGCAGTAGGACTGAATGCGATTACGCTGCCGGCTTGTTGCAACCGCCAGCAAAAATCGACGTCATCACCCGCCGCGTGATATTCCGGATCGAACCCGCCGACATTTTCAAAAGCCCACCGCCAAAACGCCATGTTACAACCAGGAATGTGTTCGGCGACGGTATCGGTTAAAAGGACGTGACTCGGCCCGCCAGGTGCAGCGGCGACACAGGCTTGGATCCATGTTTTTGCCGGAGGCGGAACATTCGGACCGCCAACGCCCGCAAAGTCACCGCTGGTGAGCGTGCCGATCAAATAATAGAGCCAATCGACGTCGGCCATACAGTCGGCGTCGGTGTAGGCGAATACTTCGCCGCGTGCGGCAGCGGCGCCGCTGTTGCGCGCAACGCTCAACCCACGGTTGGGTTGATGGATGTAACGCACATTCGGGAATTCAGCGGCGATCTGCGCGGTGTTGTCGGTCGATCCATCATCCACCAGGACGATCTCAAACTTTGGGTAATCGATCTTGCCAAGGGACTCCAGGCACGAGCGCAAGGTTGCGCCGGCGTTGTACGAACAAACGATGACTGAGACCGATGGCGTTTGATTAAGATGACGGTGCGGGAGAACGGCGTCGTCTTGCCCGAGTTTTTCGCGCAGAGCATGAAGCGCTTTTTTTGGTTGCCGATCGCTCGTGACGAGCCCGAACGCCCAATCGGTGATCTCTTGCTCGCCGGTGTACCATTGGTCGGTCCAGGAAAAGAAAACGGTGCCGGCGAGTCCACATTTAATCACGCTATCGACGTGCCAGCTCAACATTTCGGCCTGCTCATCCTGGCTGTGCCGGATCGTGTCCATCCCGAATTCGCCAAGGATGAGCGGACGTTCTTCGGTGAGATTTTGAAGACGAAAGAGATAGCGCTCGAAATCGCGCTGCTTATGCAGGTAAACGTTGAAGCAAAAAAAATCGACGTTTTGCGGGAGCAGAAATTCTGTCGGCGGATAAGTGGCGTAGGAAAATAACACGCGCGAATCGATGTCGCGACCGATGGCGATGAGATGCTCAATGAATTCGGTGACGCGGCGCACACCCAGCCAGCGCACCATTTGCGGCGCAATTTCGTTGCCGACGAGATAAGCGAAAACAGCGGGGTGACCGGCGTTTACCTGAATCGCGTTGGAAATGGAACGCGTAATTTCGTTTCGCGCCGATCGTTTGCGCAAGAATTCGATGTGTTTGGCCCAGGGCAGAGTGATGAGCGCGCGCACTCCGGCTTCGGCGCAGGCATCGAGAAACCAACGTGGCGGGCAGTGATAAACGCGGACGACGTTGAATCCGGATGCGCGAATC
>Ga0209577_10006326_pt1 | contig 10958 bp, 9 predicted proteins | sample GraSoiAngelo_109_FD_185874 | JGI IMG/M metagenome (GOLD analysis project Ga0209577, IMG submission 185874) | Grasslands soil microbial communities from the Angelo Coastal Reserve, California, USA - 14_0903_12_20cm (SPAdes) (version 2) | ecosystem: Environmental > Terrestrial > Soil > Grasslands ... | reverse complement strand
GGTGCTGGCCGCCTCGACGAGCGGGGCGAGCGGAGAGGCGGACAGCTCCGCGTCGCTGGCGAACGTGGTCGTCCTGCCCGGAAACGCGGCGCAGGTCACGGCTTCATTCGTTCAGGCGGAATCCCAGGCAACGTGCAGCGGTGTCAGCGGCTCTAGTGAGATCGCCGGCCTGACGTTCGGCGGCACCGCGATCACGGTGACCGGCCAGCCGAATCAGATCATCACGCTGCCTGGTGGCGCGACGCTCATCATCAACGAGCAGAAGACGACCTCGAACGGAACCTTTCGACAGATCCAGGTCAACGCCCTCCACCTCACCGTCCCGGGCGTCGCGGAGGTGATTCTGTCGAGCGCCGAGAGTGACATCAACTGCACGGGCACGACGACCCAGGGCCCCTGCCAGGACTTCGTCACCGGCGGCGGCTGGATCGTGACGACGGGAACGAGCCATGGCAACTTCGGCGTCAATGCAGGGTTCAAGCCCGAATCCCTCGCGCCCACGGTCCACCTGAACTACACCGACCATGCCTCCGGCATGAAGGTGAAGGCGACGAGCATCACCGTCTACCGCCCGGGCCCTACCGCCACGAGCCGCCACTTCACGGGCAGCGCCGCGGTCGACGGTGTGGACGGTTACGGGTACTCGGTTGACCTAGCCGACAACGGCGAGCCCGGAAAGGACGCGGACACCTTCAGCATCACGCTGTCCAGCAACGGCCGCGTCGTATATCAGGCCGGCGGCACGCTGGAGGGGGGCAACATCCAACTCCACAAACCGTGTCCGTGAGCGTCCACCAACTCCCGCGGCGGCCCTTGTGGGCCGCCGCGGTTCCGTCGCAGGATCTCGATTTATGTGAGGACCTTTCGCGGCGCCAGCAGGTCGCCGAGGCCAATCCGACGAAGAAGCTCGGCGCGGACACGGTCCGAGACGGCATTGACCACCTCCGCGCCATCCTGCGTCGGGTCAACGTGCACCCGGAAAGGTCGCTTGCCAAAGGGGGTATCGACTACCTGGACGATGGCGTCCGCGACTGCAGAGACATCCGCATCGGCCGGCACGATGGAGACGAACCCTTTGAGCACCTGGTCCCCGAAACCCGCATAGGGGCCGGCGTCGTATTCAGCAGCCCGTGCCTTGTCGGCGGGCGACCCAGCGCGGGCGAAGTGATTCGTGCCGCCGGTAAAGGCACCGGGGACGATGATCGACGTTTCGATACCCCACCGTGTCAACTCACGCGCGTAAACTACGGCCAAGGCATCCATCGCGGCCTTCGCCGCGAAGTACGGTGCCAGATAGGGTGGAGTTCCGCCCGCCGAACTACTGCTCGACACCCAGATCACGAGACCTTGCCCCTGCCTGCGCAATTGCGGCAGGGCGGCGCGATTCACGCGCTGGGTGCTGAGCACATTGACGTCGTAGAGCTCGGCGAACTGTTCTGGAGTGAAGGCTTCCGCCGGTCCGAAGACCATGTGACCCGCGTTGTGGATCACCACGTCGAGGCGACCGTGCGCGGTGACGATCGCTGCGATCGCGGCGTCGGCAGAGGCCTCAGAGGCGACGTCCAGCTCGATGGTGCGGAGATCGACATTGTGCTTGGCGGCATACTTCTGCGCCTCGGCGACCTGCGGCGCGTTGCGGTCGGCCGTCTCGCGCATGCTGGCATACACGGTGTGACCCGCCCGAGCCAACGCGCGGGCGGCCAGCGCGCCGAAGCCGCTCGATGCGCCGGTGATGATGATGACATCCTTCATGGATCGTCCTCCTTGCCCGCTAGGCTCACGCATAGCCGCCATTGGCCCGCAGCACTTGCGCGTTCACCCAGCCGCCCGCGGGGCCAGCCAGGAACGAGATCACGTCGGCAATGTCTTCCGGCCGCCCGAGGCGCTCGAGCGGGGGAAGCCTGCGGAACTGCTCGATCTGCGCCTCGGTCTTGCCCTTCAGGAATAGCTCCGTCGACACCGGGCCGGGCGCCACCGCGTTGACGGTGATCTCGCGGCCGCGCAGTTCGTTGGCGAGCACTGGAACCAGGCCCTCCACGCCGGCTTTCGAGGCGATGTAAGGACCGTAGTCGGGAAATGATTTGGCGATGACGCTGCTCGAGAACATGATGATGTGGCCGCCCTTGCCGACATGCTTGGCCGCCTGCGCCATGACGATGAAGCTTCCTCGGAGATTCGTGGCGATCACCCGGTCGAAGGCTTCGAGACTGCCCTCGGCGATCGGCCCCATTGGCATGATGCCGGCGCTGTTCACCACGACGTCGATCCTGCCGAAGGCGCCGAGCGTTTCCTGAAAGAGCCGCTCGACGGCCGCCGCGTCGGCCACGTCCGCCTGAACGGCGAAGGCGTGGCCGCCGGCGGCCTTGATCTCGGCCGCGGCCGCTTCGGCGTGGCCCGCATTGCCGGCATAGTTCAGCACGACCCTGAAGCCGTCTCGAGCCAGCCGCAGGGCCACCGCGCGACCGATACCGCCCGAGGCACCGGTGACAATGGCAACCTTTACTTGCGTGTCAGTCATCGACCTGTCCTTTCTCCTCATCTGTGAGCCAGCTTCCGTAGAGGACCCTGTCCGTCACACCTCATGAGATGGATTGCGCCAATCATCCGGCACATGCATTCTTGGGATACGAGCCATGCGTCAAGCGCATTTACGGGACGTCGACCTGAACCTCTTGCACGCGCTTCATGCGCTGCTGGCGGAACGGCACGTCACCCGCGCCGCGAAACGCTGTTTCTTGAGTCAACCTGCCATGAGCCGGGCGCTGGACCGGTTACGTCAGATGTTCGGAGATCTCCTCCTCGTTCGCAGTGGGCGCGCCTACGAGCGCACGGGGCGGGGCGAACGCGTGCTGCGCGAGCTGGAATCGCTGATGCCTCGGTTGGAGGCCATGGTGCGAGGAGAAGAATTCGATCCTGCCCGAAGCCAGGAGCGCTTTCGACTGGCCATGACGGACCACGCAGCGATGGTGCTCATGCCGCCACTCATGGAGCGTATACGGACTGCGGCGGCCAACGTCCACGTCGACGCGTCCGCCTGGAATGATCGGGTCTATGAGGAGGTCGCCGCGGGCCGAATCGATACGGCTCTCAGCGCAGAGGCCCCGCCTCCCGCCTTAGAGACCGAAGTGCTCTATGAGGAAGACTTCGTGTGTCTGGTCGGCCGCGCTCAACAGAGCCGCACCCGACGTTTCACGCTGAAAGAATATCTCGACCTTCCTCACGCCATCGTCGAGACGTGGGGAGGTCAACAGACGCCGGTGGACAGGCCCTTGGCGGAACGCGGCTTGAGAAGGCGTGCCGTGCTCCGCCTCCCGTTCTTTGTACCGACAATCTTCATGGTCGCGCGCAGCGACCTGGTCCTCACGGTCCCCCGCAGACTCGGAAAGATCGCTGCGGCGACTGCAGACGTGCGTGTCGTAGAGCCGCCGCACGAGATCAAAGGCTTTTCGTATTTCATGGCCTGGCATCCACGACTCACTCCGGAAGCTGACCACGCATGGTTTCGTGACCAATTGCGGACAGCTGCGACGAGCATTCGGACGAAATAAGCGACCTGCCCGTCGTTTTGGAATCGCGTTGGGGAATCTGCTGACCGAAAATCAGCGGCGCTTCCGATGCTCTGGAAGCGCCCGTTTGATGTGCTACACGTGCCGGACAGGCCCTCAGTTATCGATCAGGCGCCGCGCCGCACGCGGTAGTCCACGTTATCCCTGACCCACTTCCAGAGGCGGTCCTGGTTGGGGAGGTCGGCATCCGGCTTCATCTGGGCGCGCCAGCCCTTCATGACGTCGTACTCCACGGCCCAGAAGCGCACGCGGTCTCGCTTCACCAGCTTTCGCCAGTTGTCGCCGACCTTCGGGCTCGCGTAGACCAGGCGGACGGTGACGTTCTTCGAGAGGTAATCGAGAGGGCTGAGATCGATCTGCTGGTAGGAGGCGGGCGTGCCCGACTTGATCGTTCCGCCGCGCACGTCGGGGACGCCGTCGCTGACCACCATCACGGTGATCGGCGCCAGGACGAGATTCCGGTCCTTCACGGTGCGCGCGATCTGCTCGAAGAAGACGTTGAAATCAGTGAGCGTGTCGGTCGGCGGGAACCACTTCCGGAGGTCCGTCTCGATCTGCCTGACGTCCTTGTTGTTGAACTCGTGGATCGGGTGGAAGGACTTCGGCTCGCGGTTGTCCTTCCCTCCGATGGCCGTCACGAAGAGATCGCGCGGCTTCGAGAGGCCGCCGAGCTCGTGCATGTGACCGTAGAGGTAATGGGCCACGAACGTGAGGGCGTCATCATAGGCGGCTCGGAAGGATCCGCTGGTGTCGACGCCGACGAAGAGCGTCGACCGTGGCGGCTTGTTGTCCTCCGCCGCCGCCGAGACCACCACGGCCGCACTGATGAGAGCGGCCGCGACCAGGCGAGTGGCGAGCGAGATGCGCAGGCGACTCATAGCGTCGCCTGCTTCCTCGGCGGCGCCTGCATGTGCAAGGTTTGCAGAATGTGCCAGGTCTGCGTGACCTCGCTGCGGTCCTTGAAGGGTAGCGAGAAGACCTGGCGCGAGGCCACAAGAACCATCCCGAAGTTGAGCGCGGCCGCCGCGATCTGCAAGACCGGTAGCACCAGGTAGTCGACGAGCTCTTCGCTTTTGGCGTGGAGCCATCCGATCTCCTGCTTGAGCTCCGCCACCGGCTGCCGCCACCAGGGGGGCGCCGGCACGGCATTGGCGGGGCGCGCGTGGCCTTCGTCCACCATAGGCTTGCGCGAGATGAAGGCGAGCATCGGCGGTGTTCCGTACTGGCCGAACAGGAACCAGGTCATGCCACGGATACCGATCCATCCGAACGCCGACAGCGAGAGCGTGACCGACAGGCCCATCTTCATGCCCGTCTGCTGCGCAATCCACGGCGTCAGCGCGTCGATGAGCTCGCGGTAAAGGAACATGACCTCGAAGAACATGACGAACAGCTCCACCGCGACCATCTGGACGATGAACTTCCACTCCCGCTTCTTCACGGCGTCCATCAGGGTCTGTACGCACGCGAAGCTACCCATGACGAGCAGCAGCAGGAAGAAGTACAGGATGGGACCCGTGTAGCGTGCCGTCGACTCGCCACCGACGAGGTCGGTGAGGAGCTCGGTCACGGTCGGCATCAGGGTGTAGCTGAAGATGGCGGCCTCGAGCGCGCACCAGAAGATGAGCATCACGAACGCGATCCAGGGCACGCCCGGCGTGAAGTAGGTCTGCGTCATGCGGCCCGTCATCGTGAAGGGCATGAGCGCGATCTGGCGGATCACCTCGAGCACGAGCTTCGCCACGAAGGTACTGAACGCCACCGCCCATCCCAGCGCCACCCCGACGAACCGGAACATCCCCACCCAGTACAGCCAGATAGCGCGCACGGCATCCCACCACGTCAGCATCATCGTTGGGATGAACTGCGCGCGCCCGGAGCGGAACGGAAACGTGTAGACGGAGAGCTGCGTGCACCAGACCGCGGCGACGGCGAGCAGAGCCGGGAAGAGCAGGAAGATATACTTCCCGGCGACCAGCCACAGCGGACCAGGGGCGAAGAAGAAGTCCCACAGCATGTGCTGCAGGCGCGGGATCCACGCCAGCGGCGCGATGAGCACCTCGGCCAGCTGACGCCAGGGCTCTGGAATATGCTGAATGAGCTCGAACATTCACCCCTCCTTGTGCCCGGGCATGGCGAAACGAGCACCTACCGCGTAGCAAGCCTTCGGCCGTGCGCGTAAGACGTTGATTCGGCGACGATGATGACCATGCACCGGTGGGCTGTTTGGCATCCGAGGAGCGAAATTGACACGTGCGGGCGGCACGGTTCAGTCGCTCTTCGTAGTCGAAGAAGTCGGCCCAGTGCTTCTCCTCCAGGTGCGGCGCGCTCGCAACGACTGCAATCACCCAGACGCACACCTCATTGCTCTCACGCACATTTCCACGAGGTCTTCCTTCCTCTCGTAGAAGAAGCCGACGTGCCGCCCCCACGGCACATCTCCGAGGAGTCGCAGCCCTGTCTTTCTCCCCCTGACCCGAGCCCTGAGGCCAGCCTACATGCACCTACATACTGGGTGGGGCGCCGCGTGAATCTGGCGGGCTGCCATCGACATCCCAAGCAGCAAGGCCAGAAGCGGAATCCAAAAGCGGTCTATCGATGTTCGGCGGCAGTTTCCCAGAGTGAATGTCAGGAGGACGCTATGAAAAGGCTCGCGCTAGCCGTCGTTGCCACCGCCTTGCTGATGACCCCCCTTTCCGCCTCGGCACAGAGTCTGACCGAGGCACAAGCGCGCGCCGTGATTGCCCCCTGGTACGCCCTATTCAACCAACCGGTCCAGGGCGATATGAGGACGCTACAAGAACAGGTCCTCACCGCGGACTACGAGTCTTGCTGGGGCTATCTACCCGGCGAATGCTGGGGCCGTGAAGCCTCGATCAAAGTGGTCGGAGGCTTTGCCAAATCCATCCCCGACATGAGATTCGACGTCAAGGAAGTCATCGTCGCCGGGGATCGTGTCGTCGTACGCGGTGAGGTGACTGGAACACCTGCTGGGGATCTCTTCGGTGTGCCCCATAGCGGCAAGAGCTTCAGGATCATGGCGATCGATATTCAGACGATCAGAGACGGCAAGATTGCCAGGACCTACCATGTCGAAAACTGGCTCAGTGCCTTGGGGCAGCTTCGCGCCAAGTAAGGGCCGCAATTCCCACAGCTCCCGCGAAGCCGCCTCGTCCCGCGCCGGCTTCGGAATCGGCACAGTACCGGATAGTAGCTGCCCTGGGCCGCATCCATCGCCGTCGCCGCACGCAGCGTCGGCAGCGCTCCATGAACCGCGTCCTGCGACATGAACGACACCATGATCCTCTCGATGGAATTGAGAGGTCTGCCCGGCCCACTGGTCTGAAGATTCGTGCGCGCATAGCCTGGATGCGCCGCGTTGCTCAACAGCCTGATCCCCGTAGCTGCACATCGCCGCGCCAACTCCAGCATGAACACTGAGTTGGCGGCGGAAGCCGCCCTCAACTGAGCGCCCGTGCGATCAGCGACGCGCCGCTGAAAAGGAGCACCGCACCGACGATACGCACGACCTTCGCCGGCGCCAGGCGGATGTGCACCCGATTTCCGGTCCAGACGCCCGCCCACGCGACCGGAAGGAGCACCCCGATCGCGAGCCACAGGTCGCGGCCGGTGAAGAGTCCCGCGATGGCGAACGCAGCGACGCGCAGCCCCACGTTGAGGGCGACCATCAGCGAGATCGTCGCGCGCTGCGCCGTGGGGTCGGGAATGCGCCCGGCGATGTAGATGACGTAGGGAGGACCGCCGACACCGAACAGGGCGCCGAGCACGCCGCTGAGTAGACCCGCCGGCGCTGCCCACGCTCGCCCGAGAGGGCGCCGCGGGCCACGATGGAGCATGACGTACAGCGCATAGCCGCAGACGAAGACCCCGAGGGCGAGTAGCGTGGCATCGCGCGGGAGGCGGACGAGTAGCGTCACGCCGAGGGCGAGGCCGATGATCGTGAAGGGCGCCAGCACCAGCAGCTCGCGGACATCGGCCTGCTTCTTCGTGTGAACGCCGAGTGCCGCCGCCGATGCGAGATCGAGGGCGGCGGCCAGCGACAGGACGAACGGCAGCGGCAGGAAATGCGCGAGCACGGGGACCGTGATCGGTGACGCGCCGAACCCTGTCACGCCGAACACCGTGTAGCCGGCGAAGACGATCAGCGCCGCCGGGAGCAGCGGTTCCGTCCTACAGTCCCCTGGGACGACGGCAGCGAAGATCCATGCGCCCGATCGTCATCCGCACGTGTTCGTCGGGAATCGAGAACCGAACGGGCGTGTCGTCGATCGCCGCGGGCATCGCGGTCGCGATGCTACTATCGGCCGCGATGACGCGATGGCCATTTCTGTTCTTCCTCTCTGGCGTGAGCGGTCTTATCTACCAAGTCGTCTGGGTCCGTCAGTTCGGTAACCTCTTCGGCAATACCGTCTTCGCTGCGTCTCTGGTCATCGCCGTGTTCATGTCTGGCCTCGGCGTGGGCAGTTACGTGGCGGGAGTCTGGGCGGACCGGCGATACATCGTTCGACCGTACGCCGCCATCCGGGCGTTCGGCTACTCCGAGCTGGCCATCGGCGCGCTGGGCTTTGCGCTTCTGCTGGGCCTCGGACGGCTCGACGATCTCCCGGCGGGGTACACCCCCAATGCTGCCGGGTGGTTTGTCCCGTCCTGGACCTCTCACGCCGCCCAGTACGCGCTGACTATCCTGTTGCTCGGTCCTGTCACCGCCCTCATGGGCGGCACCCTGACGCTGCTCATTCGCCACCTGATCCAGCACGACATGACGGCGGCGGGCTGGAAGATCGGCGCCCTCTACGGGATGAATACGGCGGGCGCGGCGATAGGATGCTTTCTCACTGACTATGCGCTGATCCCCCACCTCGGACTCCGCCTGACGGAGGCGATCGCCGTTCTGTTGAACCTGGCGGTCGGATCGTGCGTGCTGCTCGTCACCCGGCACGAGGCTCGCGCCGCCGCGCCGGGTCCTCGACGCCAACCGCCGAGACCACGTGAAGTCGCCGCCGAGTCCCCAAGGTCGACACGCGTCCTTCTCTTCGTTGCGGTTGCCATCTTTCTGACTGGATTTGCGGCGATGGGTCTGGAGATTCTTTGGTTCCGCCACATCAGCGCGCTTGTCGGTCCCTTCCGGGCGGTCTATTCCTTGCTCACCACCGTCATTCTTCTCGCGATGGGTGCGGGCGCCATCCTGAGCGGCTCCATCGCCACTCGAGTTGGGCACCCGTTACTGCTGCTGATCGCCAGCGAGGCGCTTTTCCTCGCTTCCACGGCGTTCGGATTCTGGTCGGCGGACATTCGAGAGGTCCTTTCTGAACAGAGTTCAGCGGCGTCGGCGTTCGCCGCCGGCTCAGGCTGGGCCCGCCAACAGATCAGCCTAGGGCTGATCAGCCGCCCACTCCTTCGCGAGGCGGCGTTGCCGGCGTTCTTCATGGGCGCGGCCTATCCGCTCGCGACGGCCGCGATTGCCGCCCTGCCGGCCGCCGTCGGCCGGCGGGCCGGCATGGTGTATCTGGCAAACACCGCGGGCGCCGTGGCCGGTTCGATCATGGCCGCCTTCGTCCTCATGCCGACCCTCGGTCTGCAGGCCAGTGTCGGCGTGATGTTCATCAGCGTCGGCATCGGCATGATGGTCATCCTTGCGGCTTGGATGTCATCGCCAAAGCCGCGGCGATCCGCTCGGCGTGGCATCGTCGTTGTCGCGGCGTCCACCACGGTCGCCGCCATCGCCATCATGGTCTGGCTCCGGCTACCGGCCGACTACATCTTGATGAACAGTCTGCCGCCACTCCGGGAACACGAACAACGGCTCGACGTCGAGGAGGGCGTGACCGAGACGGTCATGGTCACCGAAGCGACAGGCGAAGGGCGCCGCCTCGTTACCAATAGTTACGGCATGTCCGCGACGTTTCCCGACGCGCGCCGCTACATGCGGGCGCTCGCCCACATCCCGCTGCTGTCGATGGAGGCTCCCGAGCGTGTCCTGATCATCGGCTTCGGTGTCGGCAATACTCTCCACGCCGCGTCTCTGTATCCCTCGGTCCACCACCTGGAGATCGTCGACCTCTCCGAGAACATTCTCCGGCACGCGGCGTTCTTCAGCGCTACGAATGGCGATGTAATGACGAGTCCGCGACTGGCCGTGTACATCAACGACGGCCGGCATCACCTGAAACTGCAACCACCCCGCACGTACGACCTCGTCACCCTCGAACCGCCGCCAGTCGCAACGGCCGGGGTTGCCTCCCTTTATTCCGAAGAGTTCTATCAGCTCGTACGGAGCCGATTGAAGCGGGGCGGCTACCTCACCCAGTGGCTGCCCGCCTACCAGGTGCCGGCAGAGACCACCCTCGCGATGGTCCGCGCGTTCATCGACGTCTTCCCCGCCTCGGTCCTGCTGTCCGGATATCGCGGCGAGCTGATTCTCATGGGAACCAGAGGTCGAACCATCGAAGTCGATCCGATGGCGGCTCTCACACGAATGCATGCGACGCCAGCGGTTCAGGCCGACCTCGAGCACAGTTTTCTCGGCACGCTGACGGACGTCATCGGGACCTTTGCCGCATCCGCAGACACGCTCGCGAGGGCCACCGCGTCCACGGCCCCGGAGACCGACGATCACCCCGTGCAAGAATATGCGGTGCAGGCCCGTCTGCGAGCGACGCGGATCCCGGAGAGCCTATTCAACGTCGATAGCCTCGGCGCGTGGTGTCCAAAGTGCTTTCAGGGCGATCAGGTGATCCCGGTGCTCCAGGACCTGCCCGGCTATCTCACCATCCTGGACCGCGTCTATCACTCCGCGGTGTTCCTCGAGCCGAATAACCCAGCCGCTCAACCACTACGCTTGGCGGGCGACCATAGGGTCTCCGCCACAATCGAACGCCACCCGTATCTTGCGCTGCTGTTCAGAGTGCGAAACCTTCAATAGCCCTGGAACTCGTCTTCTGCCTTCTCTTGGCAGAACTGCATGTCCATCTCGCGGTACATGGTCGTCGCGGCGGTCACGTGCTCGTGTGCCTGCTCTCGTTTGCCCGTGCGCTCGTAGACCTTGGCCGCTGTCTGCATCGAACCGATCGTGATGAGTCGCGATGTCGCCGAGCAGCCGGAACGCATGGGCTGCGAACCCGGGCTGACGCGGAGAGGATTCCAGCGCGCGATCGCCCAGGCGCCGTGCCTCGTCGAGCCGGCCGAGCAGGAGACAGGCGCGACCTAACTGCTGAGAGCCGGGACGAGCGGGCTCGTGTACCTTGATGGCGACGTCTATCCTCATTCCGTCACAGGGAAGGACATCAACATGACCGCAACGAAAGGCTTTGTCGTGCCCGCGGGCAGCGGCAAGCACCTCGACATGACGACGCCCGGCCGCTTCGCCGCCTT
>Ga0209577_10006324_pt1 | contig 10960 bp, 13 predicted proteins | sample GraSoiAngelo_109_FD_185874 | JGI IMG/M metagenome (GOLD analysis project Ga0209577, IMG submission 185874) | Grasslands soil microbial communities from the Angelo Coastal Reserve, California, USA - 14_0903_12_20cm (SPAdes) (version 2) | ecosystem: Environmental > Terrestrial > Soil > Grasslands... | reverse complement strand
GGGTGGTGCGCTGGTGGCGCGGCGGCAGGTGGCGCGCCGCGACCGCGACGGTCGCGCTCGCCAGCGTGCTCCTCTCCGGCGGCCTGGTGATGCTCCGCCAGCTGCCGTGGACCCCGAGCGGCACCAACCCCGGGAGCTACACCTGGGCGTCGCACGACGACCGGGTGCTCGCCGACCAGGTCGCGGCCCGCACTCCGCGCAACGCCGTCATCCTGACCGGCGGCCGGCCCAACGACCCGCTGCTCATCCTCGCCGGCCGGACCGCGGTGATGGGCTATCCGGGCTGGCTGAACAGCTATGGCACCGACTTCGGGAGCCGGCCGGACGACGTGCGCGCCATGTACGTCGGCTGCGCCAACGACTCCTCCTGCCCGGTTCCCGGCCTGCTCCGCCGCTACGGGGTGTCCTTCGTCGAGCTCGGCGGCTGGGAGCGCGACAACCAGTCGGCGAACGAGTCCTGGTGGGCCGCGCACTACCCGGTGCTGGTCCGGTCCGGCGACGTCACCGTCTACGATGTCCGCCGCTCATGAGCACCCTCCCGGAGTCGATCAGCGCCGTCCTGCCCGCCTACAACGAGGTGGCGGTGATCGCCGACACCGTCCGCCGCACCCACGCCGCGCTCGCCGCCTCCGGGGTGGCGAGCAGCGAGGTGATTGTGGTCGATGATGGCAGCAACGATGGTACCGGCGAGCTGGTCCGCGCCCTCGCCGCAGAGCTGCCGGCGACGCGGCTGCTCACCCATCCCCACAACCTCGGCTACGGGGCGGCGCTGCGCACCGGCTTCGAGGCGGCCGGGTGCGAGGCGGTGTGGCTGCTCGACAGCGACGGCCAGTTCGACCCCGGTGACCTCGGGCTGCTGCTCGACCTCTGGGAGCCGGGCTCGCTGGTCGCGGGATATCGCGCACAGCGCCGGGACCCCTGGCCGCGACGGCTCAACCACGCCGCCTTCTTCACCCTGGTGCGCGCGCTCACCGGGCCCACCCTGCGCGATGTCAACTGCGCCTACAAGCTCTTCGCCCGCGACCTCGGCCTGGGGCTGCGCTCGACAGGGGCGATGATCTCCACCGAGCTCGCGCTCCGCGCCCGCGCCCGCGGCTGCCGGATCGTCGAGGTGGCGGTCCCGCACCATCCCCGCACCACCGGCGCCGCCACCGGGGCGCGTCCCGCGGTGGTCGCCCGTGCCTTCGTCGAGCTCGTGGGGATGCGCACCGGGCGCGAGGGCGCGGACGGCGCGCTCCTGCGCCGGCGGCGGTGACCGCCGGGGGGTCGCTCTGGCGGCTGGTCCTCCCCCCGTTCCTCACCGCGCGCGCCGTGGGCCTGCTCGTCCCCCTGCTCACCGCCTGGCAGCAGAGCCCGGCGCGGGGTCTGCCCACCGGCGGCGAGCTGCGCGCCGCCTTCGACCACTGGGACTCGGAGTCCTACGTGGCGATCGCCGAGCACGGCTATCCCTCGCACCTCGACTTCGGCCTCGGCCAGCCCGGGCACCTCGTCGCCTTCTTCCCCGGCTACCCGATGCTCATCCGCGCGGTGATGGCGGTCACCGGCGACGCGGTGGTCGCCGGGCTGCTGGTCAGCACCGCCCTCGAGCTCGTCGCACTCCGGCTGCTCGCCGGGCTCGTGGCCGGCGAGCGCGACCGCAGCGCGGCCCGCTTCGCGACCTGGGTGGTCGCTCTCTGGCCGTACGCCGCCTTCCTCGGGCTGGTGTACACCGAGAGCACCTTCGCGGCGGCGGTCGCCGGGTCGCTGCTCCTCGCGCGGCGCGGACGGATGGGCTCCGCCTGCCTGGTGGCGGCACTCGCCTGCGCGGTCCGGGTGACCGGGCTGGCCCTCGTCCCCGCGCTGCTCGTCGAGCAGCTCGTCCGCCGCCGGGGCAGGCCCACGCTGCAGCTCGCGTGGCTGCTGGTCGTGCCCGTCCCGGTGCTGCTCTTCGGCGCCTACCTGCGCCTCCACACCGGCGACTGGCTGGCCTGGTTCCACGCCGAGGGGTCGGTGTCGTTCGACTATCGCCACCTCGACTGGCCCTGGGTGGGGGCGCGCGCGACCTGGGACTCGGTGGTGATCAGCCCGCTGCCGGCGAGCTCGACGTACGTCTTCGCCGCCGAGCTCGCCTGGGGGGTCGCCGGCGGTGCCGTCTGCGCCGCGCTCTGGATCCGCCGCCGCCTCCCCGCCTCGCTCACCACGTACTGCACGATGGTGTGGCTGCTGTCCGTGTGTGTCTCCTACTGGATCTCCGTGCCCCGCTACGAGCTCGCCATGTTCCCCGCGGTCATCGCGCTCTGGGACCTGCTCGCCCGCCGTCCTGACTGGCGCGCCGCCGCGGTGGCGGCGAGCGCCGGCCTCTTCGCCTTCGGGGCCGGGATCTACGCGAGCGCGAGGTGGCTCGGATGAGCGTCCCCGTCGTCGACGCGCACGTCCACATCCTCCCCGACCGGGTCCGGCGCGACCTCGCCGCCATCGGCGCCGGGGACCGGTGGTTCGGCGGCTGCCACGCGCCCGGGGCGGCGGTGGCCTCCGCCGAGGACCTCGTCGAGGCGATGGACACCGCCGGGGTCGACCGGGCGGTGTGCTTCACCTGGCCCTTCGCCGATCCCCGCCTCTGCGCCGAGGCGAACGACTACCTCGCCGCCGCGGTCCGCCGCCATCCCGGGCGGCTCGTCGGTTTCGGCTGCGTCCAGCCCGCCGCTCCGGGCGCCGCCGCCGAGGTGGAGCGATGCGCCCGCCTCGGGCTGCGCGGGCTCGGCGAGCTCAACGCCGACGCCCAGGGCTGGGCGCTCGAGGACGAGGCGGCGATCGGGCCGGTGGCACGGGCCTCGGCCGCCGCCGCACTCCCCTGGACCCTCCACTGCAGCGAGCCGGTCGGCCATGAGTACCCCGGCAAGGGCACCGCCACCCCCGATCGGGTGGCCGCGCTCGCCACCCGCCACCCCGAGCTGACGATCGTCTGCGCCCACCTCGGCGGCGGCCTGCCCCTGTACGCCCACATGCCCGAGGTGCGCGACCTCTGCCGCGCCGCGCTGTACTTCGACACCGCCGCGGTGCCCTTCCTCTACCGGCCGTCGGTGTACGCCGCGGTCGTCGAGGCGGTCGGCGCCGACCGCCTGCTCTTCGGCACCGACCATCCCCTGCTCCGGGCGCCGCGCTACCTCGACACCCTGCGCGGCCTCGGGCTGGGGGAGGAAGCGACCGCCGCGATCCTCGGCGGCAACGCCGCCCGCCTCCTCGGGCTCTGAGAGCCCCGCCCGTCACGCCGACCTGCCACCATCGCGGACCTATGAGCGCGCCGACCGACACCCGCAGCCTGCTGATCCGGGCGCAGGACAACCCCGGCGTCCTCCACCGGATCACCGGGGAGATCGTCGACGCCGGCGGCAACATCGTCACCGTCGAGACCCGGGAGGCGAACGCCGGGGTCTTCAGCCTCTACCTCGAGCTCGAGCGCTGCGACGTCGACGGGCTCGCCGCGCGGCTGCGGGCGCTGCCCTTCGTCGTCGAGTGCACCGAGCCCCGGCCCTTCGGGCGCATCTTCGGCGGCCGGGTCATCGTCATCGGCGGCGGCGCCCAGGTCGCGGCGGTCGCGAGCGGGGCGGTGCAGGAGGCCGACCGCCACAACATCCGCGGCGAGCGGATCAGCGTCGACACCATCCCGCTCGTCGGCGAGGAGAACATCGCCGAGGCGGTGCGCGCGGTCGCCCGGCTGCCCCGGGTGCGGGCGCTCGTGCTCGCCGGCTCGCTGATGGGCGGGGACATCGCCGACGCGGTCATCGAGGTGCAGGCGACCGGGATCCCGGTGATCTCGCTCAGCCAGATCGGCTCGGTCGTGGACGTCTGCGACCTCGTCGTCTCCGACCCGCTCCAGGCGGGGGTGCTCGCGGTCATGGCGATCGCGAGCACGGCGAGCTTCGAGCTCGCCCGCATTCGCGGACGACGCCTCTGACCCCCGCGGAGCAGACCGCCTGGCTCGACCGGCTCGAGGCGATGGCCGCGGAGATCGCGACCTGCCTCGACGACCTGGCCGGCACCGAGGAGGGGAGGGTCACCCTCGAGATCGGCGCCGGCGGCGACCGCACCGCGGTCGTCGATCGCGGCGCCGAGGACGTCGTCGTCGCCCACTGCGAGGCGCTCGCGAGCGCCGGGGTGCGCTTCCTCCTTCGCAGCGAGGAGCTCGGCGACCGCGCGTACGGCGCCCCCCATCCGGTCCTCCTCGTCGACCCGGTCGACGGCAGCCTCAACGCGATGTACGGGCTGCCGTACTACTGCACCTCGCTCTGCCTCGTCGATGGCGACCGCGTCGAGGACGCCACCGTGGCGGTGGTGCGCAGCCTCGCCCTCCCCACCGTGTACGCGGCCGTCCGCGGCGGCGGGGCCACCCGCGACGGGGTGCCGCTGCACCCGCTGCGCGTCGCTCTCGACGAGCGCCGCCGCGTCCCCATGCTCCTGCTCGAGGGGATGAGCACGGTCCGCAACGTCGACGCGCTCGGGCCGCTGCTCGCCGGGTCGCGGCGGGTGCGCCTGCTCGGCTCCGCGGCGCTCAGCCTCTGCCAGGTCGCCACCGGCTCGGGCTCGGCCCTGGTGGCGCCGGGGGGGATGCGCGCCTTCGACTGCGCCGCAGGCCTGCTGCTGCTGCGAGAATCCGGCGCCGTGACCACCGACCTCGGCGGCGGGTCGCTCGACGACCGGCCCCTCGACTTCGCCACCCGCTTCCCGATCGTCACCTCGCTGAGCCCCGAGGTCCACCGTCGGACCCTGGAGCTCCTGGCCGAGGGGGGTGCGACGTGAGCGCGGCGGCGCGGGTCACGGCGCCGACCGCGACCCTGCTGATCTCCTGCCCCGACCAGCGCGGGCTGGTGGCGCGGACCGCCCAGTTCGTCGCCGACCGCAACGGCAACCTCGTCCACGCCGAGCACCACATCGACCCCTCGACCGGCCTGTTCCTGATGCGCATCGAGTGGGAGCTCGACGGCTTCGAGCTCGCCCGCGAGGAGATCGCGCCGGCCTTCACCCCGCTCGCCGAGCAGATCCACGCGACCTGGCAGCTCCACTTCTCCGACACGGTGCGGCGGATGGCGATCTGGGTGAGCAAGCAGGACCACTGCCTCAGCGACCTCATCCAGCGCCAGCGCGGCGGCGAGCTGCGCGCCGAGATCGCGCTCGTGATCTCCAACCACACCGACCTCGAGCCGCTCGCCGCCGCCTTCGGCATCGAGTACCTGCACACGCCCACGGAGAGCACCAACCGCCATCGCCACGAGGCGGTGCAGCTCAGCCTGCTCCAGAACCACGGCATCGACCTGGTGGTTCTGGCCAAGTACATGCAGATCCTCACCCCCGAGTTCCTGGTGCGCTACCCGCGGGTGATCAACATCCACCACTCCTTCCTCCCCGCCTTCGTCGGAGCCAACCCCTACCTGCAGGCGATCCAGCGGGGGGTGAAGATCATCGGCGCCACCGCCCACTACGCGACCGCCGACCTCGACGCCGGCCCGATCATCGAGCAGGACGTGGTGCGCGTCAGCCACCGCGACTCCGTCGCCGACCTGATCCGCAAGGGCCGCGACCTCGAGCGCGTCGTGCTCGCCCGGGCGGTGCGCCTGCACCTCGAGAACCGGGTCATCGTCCATGGGAACCGGACGAGCGTCTTCGACTAACCTCCCAGTACACCCCCCACCCCCCGCCCTCTTCAGCGGAACAGGGCCACCGGCTGCAGGAACGGTTCCAGCAGCGGCAGGAGGAGGTCGGGGCGCTCGATCTGGGGGCAGTGGCCGCAGGCGTCGAGCACCTCGAGCCGTGATCCCGCGACCGTGGCGGCGAGCGCCTCGCCGTGCTCGACGGGGACCAGGCGGTCCTGGCGGCCCCAGACCACGAGCAGGGGGAGGCCGAGCGCCTCGGAGCGCCCGAGCAGGGTCCCGGACTCGAGCTCGGCGACGAGCAGGTGGCCGAGGCGGTAGAGGTCCTCGACGTCGCGGCGGCTGCGGTAGCGGCGGCCGAGCTCGCGCAGGGTCGTGCGGTCGATCCGGGCGGGGTCGTGGACCACGAGCCGGAGGAAGATCTGCCGGGCGACGGACTCGACGAGCGCCGGGGGCACGACCTCGAGCGCCATCAGCACCAGGCGCAGCGAGAGCAGCTGGCCGCTGAGCATCCGCCACCAGACCGGGACGCCGACGCCGAGGCCTGCGGGGGCGATCGCCACCACCCGCTCGGTGCGCCCGGGGTGGGCGAGGGCGAAGCGCAGCGCCGCGGCGCCGCCCATGGAGTTGCCGACGAGGGCGACGGGCCCGTCGACCTCGAGCGCATCGAGCACCCCGTCGATCGCCGCCACCTGGCCGTCGAGGAGCGCGCCGGGCAGTGCCCGCGAGGCCCCGAAGCCGGGGAGATCGAGCGCGACGACTCGATGCCGCCGGGCGAGGACGGGGACGACGTTGCGCCAGGTCGCGTGGGTGTCACCGAATCCGTGGAGGAGCACCACCGTGCGCCGGCCACGCCCGGCGCAGAGCACGTTGACGTCGGTGCCGGCCGCCGGGATGAAGCGGCATCCGGGTGCGACGGAGGTCAGTGGCGCGATCGCCATGGACGCGGCTCAGCCTCCTGCGGGGCGGCGTGCGACGCCATCGACACGGTGCCACCCGTCCCCCTCATCGCGACAGTGTGCCATGTCCTCGGCACTGGGTAGGCTTGCCGTGTGATGGAGGCGGACGCGCGCTTCACCCGGGCGCGACTCGCCGAGGTGAGCGGCCTCACCGAGGGTGAGGTCGAGGCCTGCGAGCGGGCGGGGCTGCTGCGCGGCGACGAGACCGGCTATCGGGGCATCGAGCTCGTCAAGCTCCAACTCCTCCGTCAGGTGGCGGGCGCGCAGGGCGGGCTCGCCCCGGTGCTCGACAAGCTGCGGCGCGCCGGCTACACCCTCGAGTTCCTCGAGGCCTTCCTCCCGCCGAGCGGAGGGCTGCTCCACATGAGCCTCCACGACGTCCTCGGCGGTGACGCCTGGCTCGGCGAGGTCGAGGCCCTGATCCGCTCGGCCGGGCTGCCGCCGATCGACTCGCACGCCCCGCTGCGCGCCAACGACCTCGCCGCCTTCATGGCCGCGTCGTCGCTGCGCGAGCTCGAGCTCCCCATGGACCACCGGATCCACGCCGTGCGGGCCACGTCCGAGGCGCTGCGCAGGGCCGCAGAGGTTCAGGTGCGGCTCTTCCGCGACAACGTCGAGCCGATGATCAAGGACACCATCGGCGACGACCCGGAGGGGTTCGCGGCGCTCGCCGCCCTCGCCGAGAAGACGGTGCCGGCGATCCTCGAGATCACGAGCTGGCTGCACGCGCGCCATCTCGAGCACTACGTCCTCCAGGAGGTGCTCGCCGACATCGAGGAGGTCGTCGGTCCCGGGGCGTCGCGGCTGCGCAGCGCCCCGGTGGTCGCCTTCGTCGATCTCTGCGGCTTCACCGCGCTGACCGCGGGCGGCGGCGACCAGGGCGCCGCGGTCGTGGCCGCACGCTTCGAGGACGAGGTCGTCGAGCACGCCCGTGAACACGGCGGCCGGGTCGTGAAGCTGCTCGGCGACGGCGCCATGCTCCACTTCGACACCCCGGCCGGCGCGCTGAACGCGTCGCTCGACCTCGTCGGCGACCTCCCCCGCGCCGGCCTTCCGCGCTGCCGCGTCGGCGCCCACCGCGGCCCGGTGGTCAGCCACAACGGCGACCTCTACGGCTCGACGGTGAACATCGCCGCCCGCATCAACGACTACGCCCGCCCGGGGGAGGTCCTCGTCTCCGACGCGGTGCTCGGAGACGACCGCGGCATCGACGGCCTCGACCTCGAGGAGATCGGCGAGGTCAGCCTCAAGGGCGTCCCGCTGCCCGTCCTGCTCCACCGCGCGCGCCGGATCCGCACCGCCTGACCGGGGCGCTCCGGGACGCGTCGAGCGGTCATGGATTCGAAAGAATCCGGGGCATACGGTGCGGGCATGGACATCCACCCCGCTCTCCGCGGCGCCGCCTGGGCACGCAGCCTCCCGGTCGGCGGCCCCCCCGTCGACTCCGAGACCCTGGCCGCCCTCGTCGCCGAGCTGGCGGACCGGCCCGACCTCTGGGCGCACCTGGTGCGCCACGACCCGCGGGTGCGCTGGTACGAGCGGGTGGCGCTGACCGGCACCGTCGAGGTGTGGCTGATCGGCTGGTGCCATGGCCAGCACACCCCGATGCACGACCACGGCGGCGCCTCCGGCGCGGTCGCCGTCGTCGGCGGGGTGCTCCAGGAGACGACGCTGTGGCCGTCGCGGCCGCCGGCCTCGCGGCTGCTGCCCTCGGGCACGCTCCTCGAGGTCCCCCCGGCGGTGATCCACCGCGTCGGCAACGGGTTCCCGGTGCCGGCGACGAGCATCCACGCGTACTCGCCGCCGGAGCTCGAGATGAAGACCTTCGAGCAGGCGCTCCGGGCGCCCGCCCTCCTCGCGGCGGCCGCGTGATGGCGGCGATCGACACCCTGCTCGCCGAGGCGCGCTCCACCCTGGTGCGGCTCGACCCCTTCGCCGCCGCCGCCGCCTGGCGCGACGGCGCGCTGCTCGTCGACATCCGTCCGCAGGCGCAGCGGCGCGCCGAGGGCGATGTCCCCGGGTCGGTGCTCATCGAGCGCAACGTGCTCGAGTGGCGGCTCGACCCGACCTCGCCGCACTGCCTGCCCGAGCTGCTCGGACCCGAGCAGCCGATCCTGATCCTCTGCTCCGAGGGCTACGCCTCGAGCCTTGCGGCGGCAACCCTGCGCCGCCTCGGCCTGGTCAACGCCACCGATGTCGCGGGCGGCTTCCGGGCGTGGCGCCGGGCCGGGCTCCCCACCGCCGGCGGACTCTAGGCGCCGCTCACCGTGGTCTCGGCGTCGAGCCGCTCTCGCAGGTGCTCGAGGTGCCGCGCCGGCAGCTGGGTCGCGCGGAGCACGTGCGGCCACAGCGTGCGCTCGCCGAGGAGCGCCCGCGAGACCTCGGCGATCGTCACCCCGTGCGACGGCCGGTCGAGGACGTCGACGGCGTCGCCGGCGCCGACGTCCCCGGGCTCGACGATGCGCAGGTACGCCCCGGGGCGGTTGGCGGCGGAGAAGCGCGAGGGGAAGACCGGGTCGCCCATCCGCATCCCGAGCTTGAAACAGGGGAGACGCGGCTGGGCCACCTCGAGCAGCGTGGTGCCGATCCGCCACCGCTCGCCGATCACCGCGCCGCTCACGTCGAGGCCGCTCACCGTGAGGTTCTCGCCGAGGGTGGCCGGATCGAGCGGGACGCCGAGGCCGGTGCTCCACCAGCGGTAGTCCTCGACCGCGTACGCATAGACCGCCTTGTCCGGGCCGCCGTGGACGCTGAGGTCCGCCTGGCGGTCGCCGGCGACGTTCGCGCCCTCGACCCGCACCCGCCCGGCGACCGGCGCCTTGACGATTCCGCTCTCCACGGTGCGGCGGCCGGCGGAGAGCGGCGCGGGCGCGCCGACGTTCACCGAGACGAGCCGTCCGCCCACCTGCGGCTAGACCGGCTGCACGCGGCTGCGTGACCCGCGTGAGGCGGCCACCTCGCGGGCGGCGGCGCGACGCCGGAGCACCTGCTGGTAGGCGCGATCGACCTCGACGCCCATCGCAAGACGGAAGGCGGCGGCGAGGCTGTCGAGGGCGAGCGGGCGGATCCGCTCGAGGGTGTCCTGCATCCGCGGCCAGTCGGCCTCGGGCCGGCCCGCGTCCTCGAAGGGGCGCCAGACCTCGTCGAGGTAGAGGCGGACGTAGCGGCGGGCGACCCCGTGGGCGTGCTTGGCGACGTCCTCGGCGGCGGCGATGCAGGCCTCGAGCGGAAGCCCGAGCGCGACGAGCTGCTCGGCGGTGCGAAGCAGCAGCGGGCTGCGCACCTCGAAGCGTCCGTCGCCGAGGTCGTGGAGGAGGCCGATGCGCTCGGCGCGGCGGACCAGCCCGAGGTCGGCGGTGCCGAAGCGGCGGACCATCTCCTCCGCGGGCACGGTCTCGACCGGCTCCTCCTCCCAGGCGGCGCGCAGCGCGCTCTCGAAGTCGACGACCTGGCGCGCCGTGCCCGAGGGCACGGAGTCGAGCACCCGGCGGATCGCACCGAGGTTGAAGCCGTCGGCCTGCATGCGGAGGATGAGACGGAGCCGGGCGGCGTGCTCGTCGCCGTAGTAGCCGGTACGCCCCCGCACCACCGGGGGCGGGAGCAGGCCGCGCGACTGGTGGGCGCGGATGTTGCGGGTGGTCATCCCCGTCGCCTGGGCGAGCTCGTCGATGGTGTAGACGCCCTCGCCGCCGCCTCCACCGTTCTCCACGGCCAGCGGTGCTTGCTTTGCCATGGAACGATGGTACATGGACACCGGCCGATCGTGGTGTCACATGACAGGGCCCGGCCGGCGGTCCGCGCGGTGCCGGCCGGGCCCGGGGGGGAATCCGCAGGGGTCGGGGGGTGGTTCACCCCCCGCGAAGGGTCAGCTCCTCCGCCGGCGGGTGGCGGCGAGGAGACCCCCGCCCGCGAGCATGAGCAGCGAGCCGGCGGCGAAGGGCACGTCCGCGCCGGTGGAGGGCGGCGCGATCACCGCGGCGCCCGTGCCCGCGGCCGGGAGAGCGCTCGAGGTCGCGGCGGTCGCCGAGGTGCCGAGGACCCCGCTGTCGGGGGTCGGCGAGGCCATGGCGGTGGGCGTGCCCGCTGCGGTGGGGGTGGGCGACGCCGGCACCACCGGGGCGGGGGCCGCGCTCAGCGTGCTGGTCGTCGTCGCGCCCCTGGTGGTCTTCGACGTCGTGGTGGTCTTGGTGTGGCTGGTGGAGGTCGAGTGCGCGGTCCGCGTCGAGGTCACCGTCGTGCTCGAGGTCGGCACCGGCGTCGCCGTCGCCGCGGCCACGGACTCCGCGGTCGAGGTGCCGGAGAGCAGCGCCCCCGCGGGTCCGTAGGCGAGGAATCCTCCCGCCATCACGCTCACCCCGGCGGCGCAGCAGGCCCCTC
>Ga0209577_10006323_pt1 | contig 10960 bp, 9 predicted proteins | sample GraSoiAngelo_109_FD_185874 | JGI IMG/M metagenome (GOLD analysis project Ga0209577, IMG submission 185874) | Grasslands soil microbial communities from the Angelo Coastal Reserve, California, USA - 14_0903_12_20cm (SPAdes) (version 2) | ecosystem: Environmental > Terrestrial > Soil > Grasslands ... | reverse complement strand
GTCATCCTGAGCGAAAGCGAAGGATCGCCCACAGAGGCATTGATCACACAATTCAGCTAGCGTGACGCTCGCTTCGACTGTGAGATTCCTCGCTCCTCTCGGAATGACAATCAGCCGGAATCGCGGCGGGCTATTTCTTGATCGCTTCGCCCTTGGGCGCGTTTTGCTGGGCGTAAATCATCACGCCTTTGAGCGCGTCGATCGCGCGCAGCATCTGCGGATCCGTGCTTTTAATGAAATTCTTGTCTTCGTCCGGCTTAATCGTGTCGCTGCTGCTTCGGGCCGTGAAAAGCTGCCTTTCCTGCTCGACGCTCATCGGAACTCGAATGTTTGGCGTCACACCGTTGCCGTGAATGACTTGCTTACTCGGGGTGTAATATTTCGCGGTCGTAAATCGTAAGGCCGATCCATCGGGCAATTGCATCACATTTTGGACAGAGCCTTTTCCGAAAGTTGTTTCGCCCACGACAATCGCGCGATGCAAATCCTTGAGCGCGCCACTAACGATCTCGGCGCCGCTGGCGCTGCCTTCATTCACCAAAACCGCCATTGGAAAATGCGGCCGCTCCTTGGCTGCGCCGGACGTTGTGTAATCGCGCTGTTGCGATGCAACGCGACCCTGCGTTGAAACGACTTTCGTGCTCGGCGGTAGAAATTGCGCACACACGTCCACCGCGCTGTTCAGCAAACCGCCGGGATTATTGCGCAGATCGAGAATCAGGCCCTCCATCCCCTGGTTTTGCAATCCATCAAGGGCTCTTGACAATTCATCCGCGGTCGGCTCGTTGAATTGAATTAACCTCACGTAGGCGATTTTGAATGGGCCGGTCAGATCGGGATCGAGCAGCCGCGCACCTTTGACGCTTTGCACTTTGATCTCGGCGCGCTCGAGCGCGTAATCTTTGACTTCCTTGGTCGATGGCCGAATTAAGGTCAGCGAAATCTTCTGCCCGGGTGCGCCGCGCAGATGATTGATCACGTCCTGCAGATCCATTCTGTCAGTCGACGCTCCATTGATTTTCAAAATCTGATCACCGGAAAGAATCCCGGCCCGCGCCGCGGGCGCGTCTTCCATTGGCGTCACTACCGTTGGTAAACCATTCTTGATTGCGACTTCAATGCCCAGTCCATTGAAGCGGCTGCGCGTGTCTTCTTGCATGTCGCGGAAATCGCTCGGGTCCATAAACTGGCTATGCGGATCGAGTGAACCCAGCATCCCCTTGAGCGCGGCCGTGATCAGGTCGTGGTAACTCGTTTTGTTTCCGTCGACGTAATCCTGGCGGATCAACTGGACTGCCTTCGCGAAGATGGCGATTTGTGAATAACCGCTGTCGTCGTCTTGATCGGCGCCGCGCAACGTGTGAAAGCCGATGCCGAAAAGCAGAGCGAGGAGCAACAGACCGAATACTCCGAAAAGGATACGGCGCTTCATCTTGGATTGGGCCTCAAACGGTCGGACATTCGCTCATCCAAAATTTTTGGCAACGTCCAAAGCGTCGTCTAAAGTGGCGCCGCCGTGTCCATTATTCGTCCAAGGAGATTTCTGGGCTGCGCTTTGGTGGCAGTCGCAACCTATTTGCCATTGGCGAGTGCGGTCGCGGTGCAAACTCCCGACTCAGAATACGAGACAATCGCGGAGGAGTTCATCAAGGGCTACTTCGCCGCCCGCCCCCTTTTGGGCACGGCCATCGGCCTGCATGAATACGATGGCAAGATCACGGATTACAGCCGGCTCGCGCTCGATGCCGAACTTTCCCGATTAAAACGGTTCGATGACCGACTTCAGAAATTCGAGCTCAACAAACTCAGCCAGCGGCAATCGATCGACCTGCGAATTCTGCAAGCCGCCATTCGCAACGAAATCTTCCAGCGTGAAGCGATGGCGATCTACGAGCGCAACCCAATTGTCTACGCCCGCGCGGCCGACGTGAACGTTTATATCAAGCGCAACTTCGCGCCGTTGGAAGACCGCGTGCACAGCATTGTCGCAATCGAGTCGCAAGTACCAAACATTCTCATCGCTGCGAGAACCAATCTCGATCCGGTATTGCCAAAGCCGTACGTCGAGCTCGCGATTCGGGTCGCGAAAGGCTCGGCCGACTTCCTGCGAAAAAATCTGGTCGGGGCTATCGCTGATTTAAAGGACGAACGCATCCGGACGGAATTTTTGGAGGCGAACCGGAAAGCAGCGGCTGCCCTGACTGATTATGCCGCCTGGCTCGAACGTGACAAATTGCCAAAAGCCACCGCCGACTTCGCGCTCGGCGAAGAAAAGTTCCAACGGATCTTGAAAGAGACCGAACTTGTCGACCTTCCGCCCGAGAAAGTTCTCGAGATTGGCCTGACTCAATTGCGCAAAGAACAAAAAGCTTTCGCCGACGCCGCCAGGAGAATCGATTCGACCAAATCGGCGGTTGAAGTTTTCAAAGAAATGCAAAGTGAACATCCGACGCCGCAAAGCTTGCTTGGCGATATCAATAAAGATCTCGAGCAGATTCGGAAATTTGTGGTCACGCGCAAACTGGTCACGATTCCATCCGAAGTTCGAGCACGGGTGAAAGAAACGCCGCAGTATCGTCGCGCAACCTCATTTGCGTCGATGGACACGCCGGGCGCATTCGAGAAGCGTGCGACCGAAGCATATTATTATGTCACGCCTCCAGAAAACGATTGGCCACCGCTGCAAAAAGATGAATGGCTGACCGCTTTCAACCTTTACACGGCCGATGTTGTTTCAATTCACGAAGTCTATCCCGGACATTACGTTCAGTTTCTGCGCTTGAACGCTTCACCCGTAAGCAAAGTCGAAAAGATTTTTGGCAGCTACGCCTTCATCGAAGGCTGGGCCCATTACTGCGAGAAAATGATGATCGACGAAGGCTACGGCACAGTCGCTAATCCGAGTGAAGCCGACGAGAAACGCGCTGCAAAATACCGACTCGCGCAAGCGGACGAAGCGCTGTTGCGATTATGCCGGCTCTGTGTCTCGATCAAAATGCACACTCAAAAGATGAGCGTGGAAGAGGCGACGCGGTTCTTCCGGGAAAACTGCTATTACGAAGAAAAACCGGCACGGGCCGAAGCCATGCGGGGAACGTTCGATCCCGGTTACCTCAATTACACACTCGGAAAACTGCAGATTTTGAAATTGCGCGATGATTGCAAGGCGCAAGAGGGTGCGAATTTCTCAGCCCAAAAATTTCACAACGAGCTGCTCAACCACGGAATGCCCCCGATTCGATTGCTCCGCGAGCTGATGCTAAAAGACAAATCGAAGTGGGACGAAGTGCTTTAATCTTCGTCCGAATCGCCTAACAAATCTTTCAACAGCGGCTGCGGATTACTCGGCAGTTCTTCCACATCACGCAATTTCTTGGTAATCGCGCGTGATCGCACCGCTACGGTGTCGACATGACGCGCGGCTTGATCGAGCTTGTCTTTCACCGCCGAGAGCGCTTCGCCAAATTTTCCGAATTCAGTTTTGACCGCCGCCAGTAAATTCCAAACTTCGCTGGAACGTTTTTGGATCGCGAGCGTCCGAAATCCCATCTGTAAACTATTGAGCAGTGCCGCCAGCGTGGTTGGCCCGGCAAAAATCACCCGGCAATCGCGTTGCACTTGCTCCACCAGTCCGACGCGGCGGATCGCTTCCGCGTAGAGTCCTTCAGTCGGCAAAAACATCAGCGCAAAATCAGTCGTGCGTGGCGGATTGATGTATTTTTGGCAAATGTCTTTCGCGCTCTTTTTCAGCTGGGTCTCCAAACTCTTCATCGCATCATCGATCCCGACCACGTCACCTTTGTCCTGCGCTGCAAGCAAACGCTGGTAATCTTCCGTGGGAAATTTTGCGTCGATCGGCAGCCAAACCGGCGCGCCGTTCTCGTCGCCGGGCAATTTAATTGCGAACTCAACACGCTCGGCGCTTTCGTCCCGCGTTTTCACATTTCGCGCAAACTGATCGGCTGTGAGCACCTGCTCGAGCAACGAGCCCAGCTGGACCTCGCCCCAACCACCGCGCATTTTTACATTGCTCAACACCTTTTGTAAGCCGCCGACGTCGCTGGCCAACTGCTGCATCGCGCCGAGCCCCTTATGCACCTGCTCCAGACGATCACTCACGAGCTTGAACGATTCGCCGAGACGCTTCTCCAGCGTCCCTTGCAGTTTTTCATCCACTGTCGCCCGCATTTTGTCGATCTGCTTGGCGTTGTCCTGCTGCAATTCTTTCAAGCGAACATCGACAATCGCGCGGACGCCCTCGAGCGATTTGCCGAGTTCTTCGCGCTGACTCTTCGCAGCCGAAGCGCCTTCTTCGCGATTGCGCGAAAATTCGTCGCGTAATCCCCGATCCAGCGTTTCGAGACGCCTGATGATTTCTTCTTCAGCCGTCCGCCCATTCGTAAGCAGGTCTGAAGGCGCGCTTCGGCGACGGACCGCAAAAAAGACTATCGCGGCGAGAGCTCCTCCAACAATCAAACCAATGATCACGTAAGTGAGCGGGGTCATCTTTTTGTTATGTCGAGCGGAGTCGAGACATCTCTAAATATTTCTTGTTAGCAGAAATCAATTGAACTCGTTCGTCTCCCGACTCTCTCGCCGCTTCCCTGGCGGCGCAACCCTCCATGTCGTTCGTCCCGCTCACTCCATTCCTCGACTTCGCTCGGAATGACAAGTGGTGCTCGTCAGAACCGTACCTTCATTCCCGCATAAGCCGCGGTTCCGAGATTCGGAAAGCCGAACACCTCCGAGTAATGTTCGCCGGTGAGGTTGTCGACACGACCGAAGATCGACATGTTCGGGTTGATTTCGTATTCGGCGGCAAAGTTAACGAAATTGTAGTCTTCAATGTCGAAATTCGGTCCAAAGAAGTTTCGGTTCAGTTCTTCTCGCGCATTGACCCATTTCGCTTCGACCGTCGTCCGAAGTTTCTTGCACCAAAGATAGGATGCGGAAACGTAAATCTCATTGCGTGGTCGCCGCGGCAGCCGCGACCCTTGTGGCGCGCCAACATCAGCCGACGAAGTTTTCTCTGCTTCCAAATAAGTGTAGCTCGCCCGCAAATCCAGATCGGTGATGGGCGTCGCGCGTAATTCCGTTTCGATTCCCTGCGTCTCGGCCGCGCCGAGGTTCAACGTTTCAAATAGTCCGTCGAATCCGATCACGTTCGACAAGTCGTTATGAAAATAGGTTGCACCGACAGTGACGCGCCTGTTCCAAAGCCGTTGCTCAATTCCTGCGTCCCATCCGAAATCCTTTTCTGGCTGCAGCGGCTCGAGCGGTCCGGTACCCGGGTTAAAGCGAAAAATCTTGTCCTGACTGCTCGGCGGACTGAAACCGGTCGCAACGCTCGAGTGCAACGTCGTGTCGGTCTTGTCGATCTTGTAACTGCTCGCAATCCGATACGTCCAAACATCGCCGAATTGATTGAAATGATCGAGGCGTCCGCCAGCGACGAAAATTAGATTGTCGATATCCACGGTCGCTTGCAGAAATCCCGCGATCTCTTTGACGCTGTCGCTAATAAAAGTCGGCTGTGGCCCGAATGCTTGGGAGACGAACGGCCGTTCCTGTCCTGATTCGACGCGGTAGAAAAAGAATCCGTTCGTCAATGTCAGCCACGAAGTCGGTCGAATATCGTTTTGATAATCCAACTGAGTTTGCCTGAACAATGCGCGCGTTGCGCCGACAAAACCGTCCTGATTCGGGTTGTTGACTTGCCGTTCGTGGTCATAATCGAAAATTAACTTTTGTTCCCACCAATCGGTTGGCTTCCAATCGAGGTGCGGTCCGATCCACCAGCGCTCGGTCAAGAAATTATCGAGCGGCTTCGGGTTAAAGATCGAGTTTGGGTTTCCGGTGTCGCTCAGCGAATACATGAACAGGCTCCCGATGCGGAGATGCTCGTTTAGCGACAGACCAAGATCTGCGATGATGTTGCTGTTTCGGTACTGATTGTTTGGCCGCGCGTTATCGGTATCGAGCCGGCTGGCCCCGATCGAATAATCGAAGATGTCGATCTTACCGTCGCTCTCCAGAGTTTCGCGAAAGGTGCCGTAGGTTCCGCCTTCGCTGCTCAAAGTGATTCCGGGCGGACCCGAACCTTGTTTTGTAAAAACCTGCACAACGCCGGCTAGCGCACGCGGTCCATAGATGGTGCTTTGCGGGCCGCGGACGATTTCGATTCTATCCACGTTGTCCGTCGTCAGATTCGCAAAATCAAACTGTCCGGCAAGTCCTTGATTGATCGGAATTCCATCGAGCAAGACTTGCATATCCTGGCTCGGCAACCCGCGCATGAAGACAGACGTCAGCTGCCCCGGCGTTCCAGTTTGGACTACGGCCAGCCCTGGAACCTCTCGGAGCGCGTCAGAAGCACGTTCGATTTGTTTATTATCGATGTCCTGTGAGCTAATCACGCTCACGCTGGCGGGCGATCGATCGAGCGGAATATCGAAACGCGTCGCTGAAACGACGACCGGTTCGGCTTCCGGCAATTGATCGCCATCGGCCGATGTCGATCTAAACACGTCCTGGGCGCGGACTGACAATGCCGCGCTCATCAAACTCACTAACACAAAACATAATGGGCGATTTCGCATAACAAGTTTCCTCCAACTCGAGAGTCGGACTTGTTTGTCCTCCGCTGCCGCGAAGAGCGCATCGCCCAGCTCTCATTCTTCTTTTTGCGAAGAAGTTTTTTCGCTTGTAGTCACCGGTATATGGCCGGTCAGACGGCGCACAGCGCCGTGGCTACAGCGAATGAGGTGGAGCGGTCGAATATTCTGGCTCCTGGCTTACCATCCGGCACCCGCCGGACGCACCTTCTTCCCGCCTTCACCCCCGAATGCTTTCGGGGATTGGCCTTGGGAAGTCGTATCCAGTTACAGCAGCGCAACTGCTCCCGGTTTGCACGGGATTTCTCGCGCCGATCCACTTTTTCAAGCTCGCAAAGAACTGCTGTCAGGATTAGCGGCTCGCGGTCGCGGACTCAAGATTTATTTCGAACTTGTCTGGGCCGGGCCGCCACAAATCGCCGGCCAAGCGCCACGATCGAGCAGTCCGCCGTCCGCGCTGCTTCCTGCTCGGCCAAAGCCTGGAGAATCGCATCGCGTTTCTCCGCCACAGCGATCGCGCCCGAAAGGTAGCGAAAATAATAGGGCGCGTCCTCCGTAACTACGTCGCCGAACAGTTTTTCAAGTTGTGCGCCGATCTCCGCAGCCGTGTGCAATTCATGCCCGTGATCTTCCCGCCATGCATTCACCGTCTCGGTTTTTGAGAGCAACGCATCGGTCTCTACCAACAACCCCTCTGACTCGATGAGGCGAATCGCGCTGGCAAACCAACGCAACGTTTTCTCATCCGCGGATTCGTAGGCGAAATCTTCCACGATGATACGTCCGCCGTCCGCCAAACTGTCCACTGCGCGTCTCAGAGCTTGATCGAGTGGATGAATATGATGGAGCGAGCGAGTGAAAAGAATTGCGTAAAAGTTGCCATCGTCAAAATCCGGCCAAGTGGCAACGGATGCATCCACACCGAGCTGCCGCGCGGCGACGACGGAATCGTGGTCGCTATCGATGGCGACGACAGCACATCCATCCTGCAACAAGCGCGACGCCAATTCGCCAGTTCCGCAACCGACCTCTAGGATGCGTTGGGGGCGTTGCGGCAGAAATCGCCTGACGAAGTCGTAGGTAAAACGAGTCTCGAATCGCATCTTCCTTCGTCCTGAACTCGTCGCTTGCGCTTCCGCGCTCAAGATTTATTTATCTCGCAACCCATTCGTGCCCGCATCCTCTCCCAATTTACTCGTCACCGGTGGCGCCGGCTTCATCGGCTCCAATCTCACCCTCGCGCTCCAGGAAAAATTTCCGGACTCGCGTCTCACGGTGATCGATGATTTTCGTTCCGGTGATTTTAAAAATCTTCGCGGCTATCGCGGAGATTTCGTCGCGCAGAATCTCGCCACCTTGGATTGGCACGAACAATTCGGTAACGAAAAGTTCGATGCTATTTTCCATCTGGCTTCGATCACCGACACGACGTTGCACGACCAATTCGTGCAGGTGCACGACAACGTCGAGAGTTTTCGACGGCTCCTGAATTTCGCGCGGCCAAGCAAGACTCGAATCGTTTACGCATCATCGGCGTCGATCTATGGCCCAGCCAGCACAGCCAGCGTTGAATCAAACGGCGCCGCGCCGGCAAACGTTTATGCATTTTCCAAAACGATCATGGACAACGTTGCGATGCGCGAAGCACAGGAGGATCCAACTTGGATCATCATCGGGTTGCGCTATTTCAACGTTTACGGTCCGCGCGAAGCGCACAAAGGCGTCCCAGCGAGCATGGTTTATCACCTCGCGCAGCAGATGAAGGCAGGGCAGCGACCGCGCATTTTCAAGCACGGCGATCAAAAGCGCGATTTCGTTTATGTGAAGGACGTGGTGGAAGGAAGCATTCTCGCGCTCGAAGCGAAGCAGAGTGGAATTTACAATCTCGGCTCCGGACAGGCGCGCTCGTTCAATGAGCTCGTCGATGTGCTCAACAAATGTCTCGGCACAAAATTTCAGCCCGACTACATCGAAAATCCGCACGCGCATTACCAAAACTTCACCGAAGCGGACCTGGACAAAGTTCGCAGCGCGCTCGGTTATCAGCCGCAATTCTCACTCGAACGCGGCGTGGCCGATTACGTCCTGTGGTTGTACCCGAGCGCCAGCTAAATTTTTTGTCATGTCGAGCGAAGCCGAGACATCTCTGACTATTTCAGAAATATCTTGAGATTCCTCGACGTCGCTCGGAATGACACGGAATTGATGCGCTGCCGCGCTAGCCTTCCCAAAAAAATTTCGTCGGACGATTGATCTCCGGCGGAAGACTCTTGTGCACCGGGCAATTGAGCGCGGCTTGCTCGAGCGCTTCGCGATCCGGCAAAGTTGGCGGCAGCGGAATATGAACCTCTGACGGAAGCCCAACGATGCGGCGCGGAGCGTCTTTCGACATTTCCTTCTTCACTTCGACGGTCATCCCTTTCAAATTCAAGCCAAGCTCTTCCGCTTTCATGCCCATGATCGTGCTCATGCACGTGCCGAGCGCGGTCGCGACCAGATCTGTCGGTGAGAACGCCTCGCCCTTTCCTTTGTTGTCCGTGGGCGCGTCCGTCGCCAGGTTCGCATGGGAAGGTCCATGGGTCGCATCACAATGAAGATCGCCCCTGTATTTGATCGAAATGTTGACCATATCGAAATATCTGCCGCTAATCTGTCATGTCGAGCGAAGTCGAGACATCTCTAGATATTTCAGAATAGCTCCCCCTATGAAACAGAAATAGTAAGAGACTCCTTCACTTCGGTCGGAATGACAGAACGGTTTACTTTGAAATCACCGGCGTTTCCTGAATTTTGTCAGCGTGCCGCACAAACTCTTCCCGAAACACCCGCGTAAGATCGACATCGTGCAGAATGATCATGTCAGTATCGTGTCTTTTGTGGTCGTCGTTCTGCCAGCCTTCGTTCCACCAGCCAAAACCGGCAATCGCAGGCCAGCGATTCGAAAAGAGATCTTCGAGCGCCGATTGCGTCCAACGAACGACATCAACACGTCGATTGTGTAGATCGCATCCGAACTCCGCAATGATGACGGGTTTTCCCGGCGCGAGTTTGATTAAGCGCGGATAAGCTTCGCGCATTTTGAACGCGAAACTTTCGGTACCGTCCCGCGTCAGCGGCGTCGTCGGCCCGTAAGCGCTGAGCGCGACCCAGTCGCAATAATTCTCGCCCGGAAAATAATTCTCGAGGGCGTTCCACTTGCGTTCCGGTTGATCCAGCCAATTCACATGCCAGACCCAGGTCAGATTGTCCGCGGCTTCCCCGCGCATGAGATCGACAATATGGCGTTAAGTCGCCACGTAGCGCTTAGGTCCTTCGATTGCGCCGCCATTCCATTTTCCGTTCCAACTAAACCAGTTCCCGTTCGGTTCGGTCCCCCACTCAATTAAAATCGGCGAACCAAACGCTTTGGCATCGCGCGCCCACGCACGAAGATCGACATCGAACTCACCGGCAATGATTTTTTGGAGCGAAAATGTTTTCTCGCCGTGACGTTGATCGACATCAGAGCGCAGCATCAACCGAACATACGGAATTTTGCCAAGATCGCGGATCCACCTGCACATCGCGACTGGAAATTTTCGCGATTCGAACCAGTTGTTCGAAAAATAAACCCACGCGGTTTTCTTCCCGGCTGCTTGCTCGTAACGAGCCACATCCGCAGATGTGACGTCGTGCTCAGTCGGGTCGTGGGTGTTGGTCCCAACTCCGCCCCAATAAAATCCGTGATAAAGTTTTCCGGACGGTGGCGGCAGAATGCGCGGCGATTCAGCGTGTAGGCTCGCGACGCAACCAAACCAAAGCAGGCATGGAAATATCGACCTCTCTAAACTCACAGCTGATAATCATAAGCAAGAAGTGCGACGGTCATAGACCGCCACTACAGAAGACGAAAAGGCGCCGACCCGCCTCCGTCCCGCAGTCGCGGGACTACGGCGCGGCAGGCAGCGCGGCACCCCCATTCATCGATTGTGCGTCCAATCAGCTTTTCTTTGCTGCGTCGCGTAAATGTTTTACGCGATCGTGCGCGCTAATCGCGCCCCTCAAAAACTTTTCGCGGGTTGCGATGACGTTCATTGGCGCTAGCGTGAAATATGAATACGAAGGTGATAGGGAAAGATCTGACAAAGGAAGCACCGCGCAGTCCGCGGATTCGCATTGGCGGTTACGCAATCCTCGGGCGCACGATCGACAAGTGCCGTGCGCTCGTTGCCGGGAACATTGGCGAGTACCATTTCGATTGTCCGCTCGACAACATGCTTTTCGGCTTCAAAGGCGTGAAGGGCGACGATTTCAAAGCACAAATCGAAAACGGCGCGAGCGATCAGGAGATGGTGGAATGGCTCAAT
>Ga0209577_10006322_pt1 | contig 10960 bp, 10 predicted proteins | sample GraSoiAngelo_109_FD_185874 | JGI IMG/M metagenome (GOLD analysis project Ga0209577, IMG submission 185874) | Grasslands soil microbial communities from the Angelo Coastal Reserve, California, USA - 14_0903_12_20cm (SPAdes) (version 2) | ecosystem: Environmental > Terrestrial > Soil > Grasslands... | reverse complement strand
CACGCTTACCTACTCAGTATGCTTGGCATCAAGCAAGTCGTTGTGGTCGTAAACAAAATGGATCTCGTCGATTACTCTGAAAAACGATTTCGCGAGATCGAGCAGGAGTATCGGAAGTTTCTTAAAGAACTCGGGTTGGACGCCCGAACGTTCATTCCAGCATCGGCCAAAGACGGCGAGAACCTCGCGAGAGCGAGTATGAAAATGAAATGGTACTGCGCTGCGAACGTTCTCGAAGCGCTCGATCTGCTGGAGCCGCAAAAGGGGGACATCGATCTGCCGTTGCGCTTTTGTGTTCAGGACGTTTATCGCTTCGACGGACGGCGTATCATCGCGGGCCGAATTGAGACGGGAACGCTCAGGGTGGGGGACGAATTGATATTTTCGCCAGCAAACAAGTCGTCGATTGTCGCAACGATCGAACGCTGGAACGGGCCGGCAAATGGTCCCGCCGTCGCTGGCGATTCGATCGGCATCACTCTTAGCGAACAGATTTTTGTCGAACGCGGCTACGTTGCATCACACCAGAACGAAACGCCAATCGAGACAAATCGTTTTCACGCTGACTTGTTCTGGATCGTGCGCGAGCCGCTGCGGGTGGGACACTTTTACGATCTGCGTTTGGCGACACAGCAGGTGAAATGTCAGATCGTTTCGATCGAGCAGGTCATGGATTCATCCACCCTTGAGATAAAGAGCAACCCGCCTTCGGTCGCCGCGGCGACCTCCGGCGTGGCAGGCGGGCGCGAACAGCTGGAGCGAAACGAGGTTGGCAGACTCACGATTCAAACCCGCGGACCGCTTGTTATCGACAACCACGATCGTATTCCGAATATGGGGCGGTTTGTCATCATCAATAACGGACAAATCTGCGGTGGTGGCACGATTTTCGGCGGTGTGTATACGGATCGAACCGTCGCAAAGAGCAAAAATATCTTCTGGATCGAGGGAAAAATTACGGCCCGCGAACGGGCATTGCGAACCGGCCATCGCGGAGCGGTTGTTTGGTTGACGGGGCTTTCCGGTGCCGGGAAGTCAACCATCGCACAGTCACTCGAACGCGACCTGTTCAATCACGGCATGGATACGTATGTGCTCGACGGCGACAACATCAGGCACGGCTTGAACTCGAATCTCGGCTTCTCGCCCGACGACCGGGTCGAGAACATTCGCCGGGTGAGCGAAGTGGCAAAACTCATGGCGGACGCTGGCACCGTGGTGATCACTGCATTCATCTCGCCCTATCGAATGGACCGCCGCCGTGCGCGCGAGATTGCACTCGAAGGCAACGCGGAGTTTATCGAAGTGTTCGTTGACGCGCCGCTGGAAGTTTGTGAAGCGCGCGATCCGAAGAATCTCTATAAAAAAGCGCGGGCCGGGGAAATTCGGGAGTTCACCGGAATCGATGCGCCCTACGAAGCGCCGGACGACCCGGAGATCGTCGTGCATACAGATAAGCAAACCGTCGATGAATCCGTCGCGACGATTCTCGAACAGTTGTTGCCGCGCTTGAGAGACTACGGCGCGGACGACTAGAGCGTTTTTAGGACATTATAGTCGCTCGGGCGCTGAAGCACAGGCATCTTGCCTGTGTCACTACGCCTCTTACAATTCGCGACGCCAAACTCAGCGATGCGCCAGCGCTTGCGGCGCTGATGTGTGGACTTGGTTACGAAACAACAACCGCCGAAATGCGTCAGCTGAAAGAATTCTTCGACGGCGGAAGACAAAGACCCTGCGTACTTTGTTTCAATCAGGAATTCGCCGAAGCGGCGGCCTAAAGACCGCCGTTCCTTGGCTGGTCAGGAAATCCAGATCGTTTTCGCGTTTGTGAATTCACGGATTCCGGCGGCGCCAAGCTCGCGGCCGAAACCGGAATGTTTTACTCCGCCAAAGGGCAGACGCGGATCGGACGCGACCATGGCGTTGATGAAAACCATTCCGGCGTCCAGCTCAGACGCGAAGAGTTTCTGCTCTTCGCGGTCGTTGGTCCAGGCGCTCGAGCCGAGGCCAAACGTGGTATCGTTTGCCAGTTCGATTGCCTCGGCGGCATCGCGCACACGGAAAATGGATGCGACGGGGCCGAACACTTCCTCGCGATAGGCGGGCGATTCTTTCGGCACATCGACGAGAACAGTTGGCTCGTAGAAAAATCCGGCACCATGAATGCGGTTGCCGCCGGTCAATAATTTTGCGCCTGCGGCAATCGTTTTCTGCACCTGATCGTGCACAACCTTCAGGATTTGTTCCGTCGCGAGTGGACCAACCTCAGTCTCCGGATCCATGGGATCGCCGGTCTTTAGCGCGCGCATGCGCGCGACGAACTGCTTGAGAAACTCGTCGTAAATTTGATCCGCGATCATAAATCGCTTTGCTGCAATGCACGATTGCCCGGTGTTGATCGTTCGCGCTTTGACCGCCGTGCTCAATGCGCGCTCGAAGTCTGCGCTCGGCATTACAATGAACGCATCGTTGCCGCCGAGCTCGAGCACGCTTTTTTTGATCTCGCGCGCGGCGGTGCTCGCCACTGCGCTCCCGGCTTTTTCGCTGCCCGTCAGCGTTACCGCTTTGACGCGTGGATCGACAATCACCTTTTCCACCTGATCCGGCTCGATAAGCAGCGTTTGGAAAACGCCGCCCTCAAATCCCGCGCGGCAAAAGATTTCTTCAATGGCCAGCGCGCACTGCGGAACATTAGACGCGTGCTTCAGCAACCCAATGTTGCCCACCGTTAGCGCAGGCGCGGCGAATCGAAATACCTGCCAGAAAGGAAAATTCCACGGCATGATGGCGAGCACGGGGCCGAGCGGTTGATACTGCACGTAACTTTCAGCAGCGTCGGTCTGTGCCGCTTCGTCCTCTAAAAATCGTTCCCCGTTCTCTGCATAAAACCGGCAACCCCGCGCGCACTTCTCGATTTCTGCGACTGAATCGCGAAACAGTTTCCCCATCTCGAGCGTGATGATCTCAGCAAAGTTTTTCTTTTCCTGAAATAGCAACTCCGTCGCGCCATGCATCAACTCCGAGCGCTCGGCAAATGTAGTTCGACGATATCTCCTGAATGCCTTTTCGGCGCGGCTCAGTCGTTTCTCGATTTCAGAATCGTCAAAAGGAGAAAACTCTTTCAGCTTTTCGCCCGTGGCGGGATTGATTGAGGCGATCGCCATCAGTAAATGTAGCGCAAGCTTCGCAGCTTGCGACCGAACGTCGCAAGCGCGGACTCCAGCGCAACTCTAGAGTCGTAATCCTTTTGGAATCAGAACGCGATCGAGCACATCGAAAAACCATTGGACAAGCAAGGCCAGCAGAGCCGCTGGAATCGCGCCTTCCAAGATCGTGATGTGGTCGTTCAGGTTGAGGCCGCTTAAGATTGGCTCGCCTAACCCTCCGGCGCCGATCAATGCCGCGAGTGTTGCCGTGCCAACATTAATCACCGCGCTTGTTTTGATTCCCGACAGGATCGAGCGCGACGCCATTGGAAGATAAATTTCCCACAGCCGGACGATCGGGCTCAGTCCCAACGCAATGGCGGACTCGCGCAATGATCGCGGGATATCCTGCAAACCGCTTGCCGTGTTGCGTACGATCGGCAACAACCCATAAAGGAAAAGCGCAGCAATCGCCGTGCGGACGCTGATTCCGAAAAAGGGAAGGGGGACAAGCAATGCCAGCAACGCCAGCGATGGAATGGTTTGCACGATGCTGGCGAAACCCAGAATGCCCTGACCAATCGGTCCGCCGCGACTGGCAACGATGCCGAGCGGAACGCCGAAGGCCACCGAAAGCAGCAGCGAGAATCCGGCCAATTCCAGATGGCGCAGCGTCCAGCGCGTTAATTTGTGACTGAAGGACTCGCTGTAGATCATGTTCGATTTGCCGTGCGACTCAAAATATTGGCCGGCGGCCTTTGCATAATCTTTCGTTCTCTCTGCCACCGCGTTCAGACGCGTCATGAGCGTTTCATCGATTGTTCCTTCGAGCGTTTTTAGGAGTGCAGTCCTCCTGTCATCCAGCGATAGGCGATAGAGAAAGACCGCGTCGTAGCGCGGGAAAAAATTTAGATCATCAGCGAGGACGAACAGATCGTTCTCGACGATTTTCGCATCGGTCGAATAAGCGTCTTTGACGTCTATCTCTCCGGCCGCAAGCGCGGCATAACCGAGCGCGTGATCGATACCGCGCACGTCTTGTTGAGGAAGGGCGTAACGTTGGCGCAACCGCGGCCAGCCATCCTGCCGGTCCAGAAATTCATGGGTTAAGCCCAGTTTCAAGTCGGGGTGCTTTTTGAGATCGCTAAGGGAACGTATGCCGAGCCTTTCAGCTTCGCTTCGGCGCATGACCAGAGCCCAGGTATTGTTGAAGCCTAACGGATTCGTCATGCCGACACCGAAGGCGCGTAGTCGTTCCCGAATGGAATCGAGCGAGTGTGTGCCCGGTTCCTTCAGGATCTCTTCACTGATCGTCCCAGTGTATTCTGGATAGACTTGAATCTCTCCGGTCTTCAACGCCTGCCAGACGATAATTGTCCCACCCATGCCGGGACGGAATTCGACTTCTCCCGGAGCCTCTTGGAGTGTGCGCTGCGCGATTTCTCCAAGCACGTACGATTCCGTGAATTTTTTTGAGCCGATCACGACCGGCTGGCCAGAAGCTGAAGAAGAAGTAATCAGGAAAGCAGGAACGCAGGAAAAGAAGAGGAATCGAAACAATCTTTCCTCTTTTCCTGTTTTCCTCATTCGCTTCATACAATGGGGATTCCTCGCTGCGCGTGGATGAATTCCGATACGAAAGCGTCTGCTGGTCTTTCGCGGAGATCGGTGACCGAACCTTTTTGCACGATCCGGCCTTCATTCATGAGCACGATTTCATCGCCGAAATAAATCGCCTCCGCCAAATCGTGAGTGACGAAGAGGACCGTCTGACCTAAGCGCGTGAAAATTTCCTTGAGATCTTTTTGCAAAGACGCGCGCACTAACGGATCGAGCGCGCCAAGCGGTTCGTCGAGCAACAACAGCTCTGGCGAAAGCATTAGAGCGCGCATCAAGCTGACACGCTGCCGCTGGCCACCCGAAAGTTCGAGGGGAAATCGCAGAAGCAGGTTCTCAGAAAACCTTGTCAGCGCGCACAATTCCAGGAGCCTGCTTTGCATTTCTTCCTGGGATTTCCCAATGTGGCGCGCCATCAAGAGGACATTGGCGCGCGCGGTCAAATGCGGGAACAGGCCGCCTTCCTGGATCACGTAACCAATTCGGTGCCGAAGAACGTCGATGTTATCGGGCCTAATTACTTCACCGTTGAACTCGATTGAGCCAGAATCCGGCTCGATCAAGCGAATGATCAACCGCAGCAAAGTTGATTTCCCACAGCCGCTCGGACCGATCAGCACGGTGGTCTTGCTGCGCTCGACCAAGAGATTCGTCGGCTGCAGCGCAACGGTGTCCGCGTAGCGTTTGCTGACGTTAACCAGTCGAAACAGTGCGCTCATTGCTCGCGAGTGGGCAGGCAATCCTGCATGCAAGTTCTAGGTCTGCAAACACGCAAGGGCGCAGACAGGATTGTCTGCGTCACGATGCTGCTACAAAATAGAAAACTCCGAACAAACGCGCATTATCAGTCCACATGCGAACAAACCGGAATCCTGCCTTGCCGGCGAGCCTCGCGAACTCTTCCGGCGCATATTTGTAGGAGAACTCGGTGATGATCTTTTCGCCTGTGCGAAAATGAAACTTTTGTTCGTCGAGATGAACAAACTGATCGATCTCGCTGATGAGATACATTTCGATTCGCCCTGCGTCTGAATTGTAAACAGCACAGTGGCGCCAGGACTCCAGGTCGAAATCGGCGCCGAGTTCGCGGTTCAGGCGCGTCAACAGGTTCAAATTGAATTGTGCAGTAACGCCGGGCGGTCGTTGTACGCGGCTTCGAGCACAAGCGGATCCTTTTTTAAATCAGCGCCAATGAGCAGGCCGCCGTTTTCCCGGCAAACATTGGCAACGCGACGTAGGAATTCCAGGGCTTCATCCGGTTCGAAGTTGCCGATGGTTGATCCGGGAAAATAAACAACATTACGCACAGCTTTGTGACTTGGTGTAGGCAGCACCACCGGTTGCAGGTAGTCGGCACAAACCGGCAGAATTTCCATGTTGGGAAAAATGTTCTGGAAAAGAGCAGTCGATTCACGCAGTTGCTTTTCCGAGATATCGACAGGGATATAAACAGCGGGGTCCTTGAGCGTTTCAATCAGAATACGGGTCTTGGTGCCCGCGCCGGTGCCGAGTCCGATCAGCTCGATATTGGGTCCCAGGTGCGACGCGATCTCAGCGCGATTGCGATCCAGAATGTCGATCTCGGTGCGGGTGATGTAATACTCTGGCAGCTCGCAAATCTTTTGGAACAACGCCGCGCCCCGCGCATCGTAAAAATATTTGCATGGAAGCGTACGTTGATTGCTGGAAAGACCAGTAATCGCGTCTGCCAGAAAATCAGAACCGGCGGGCGCAACCTCGGAAACAGGTGGCATAGCCGTTCGTGTTTCGGCGGTCATTATGGCATTATCGTTTGGCGCGCACCAGACGGTCGCTGCCTTAGCGATTCATTGTGGATCGCGTGCGAGTCTGATCCCCGTAAACTGCCAGCGTTTCTCTGGTTGGAAGAAATTGCGATACGTGTGGCGAATGTGGCTGCGCGACGTGGCGCAGGAACCGCCACGCAAAACGTATTGGTTGCACATGAACTTGCCGTTGTATTCGCCGAGAGCGCCCGGCGCCGCGCGATAACCGGGATAAGGCGAGTAGGCGCTGCGCGTCCATTCCCAGACGTCGCCAAACATTTGATGAAGACGCATATCGTGTCCTGGAGTGGACAACGCCCGCGGATGAAAAGTTTCGCCTTCGACGAAATTTCCTTCCACCGGACAATCCAATGCAGCACGCTCCCATTCGAATTCCGTCGGGAGGCGTCCGCCCGCCCAGTTCGCATATGCGTCGGCTTCGAAATAACTCACGTGCGTCACCGGCTCGGATTCGTCAACGGGGCGAAAACCTGACAGCGTAAAGTTCCACCAGGCACCGTCGCGTTTCGTCCAATAAAGGGGCGCTTGCCAGCGTTGTTCATTCACTGTCATCCATCCGAGCGATAACCAGAATTCCGTCCGCGTGTAGCCACCGTCTTCGATGAATTCGATGTACTCGCCGTTTGTTACCGGTCGCGACGCGAGTGAAAATGCGGCAACCAAGGCTTGATGCCGCGGTCCTTCGTTATCATACGCGAATTCGTCACCGTTATGACCAATGGCGATTGTTGTCTCCTCGAAATCAACGAACTGATAGGGACGCCGCGCCCCGCTGTCCGGACGCCGCAGCGCGGCGTCCCCACCTCGAAAAACTGGATAGAGCGGGTTTTGCGCGAACACGTGCTTGATGTCTGTGATGAGCAATTCCTGATGTTGCTGTTCATGATGAATGCCCAGAACAAGGATCGGCTCGATTTTATCCAGCAGTTTTTCGTCGGCGCCGGAGAGCAGGTCGTCGATGTGCGAATCGACCGACGCGCGGTAGCGTTGCGCTCCAATCACAGTCGGGCGCGAAATTAGTCCACGCAGATCGCGCCGATGCATGTCGCCGGCCGCATTGTAGTACGAATTGAAAAGATAAGCGTATTCAGGAATTTCGGCCCGATATCCCGGAACGAACTTTTTCAGGATAAACGTCTCGAAAAACCAGGTGGTATGGGCGAGGTGCCACTTGGTCGGGCTGACGTCGGGCATTGATTGTACAACGCAGTCTTCCGGTTCAAGACCTGAGCACAGCGTGTTGGTGAAATTTCTGATTTGATGAAAGCGAGCAAGCAAAGTATCAACAGCTGCCCCGCTCGAATTCAAAAAAGATCGTTTCGCCGCTGCCGTGTCGGTAGCGGCGTCAGCTGAGGCCACGCTCAAAGAATTTCTCCTTCTTGCTCGAGTTCTTCCCGACGCGCTTCGAGCATCTGGTCGTGAGCCGCTTCTTCGACGCCGTCAATTACGCAATGCTCACCGACCGTTTCCTCTTCTTCCTCGGTACCGGGACGCGGCATGCGGTGACCTTTGGAGCTGGCGACCACGGTCCACTCTTCCGTCAAATCGGCATTATCGGGAGTCTCCTCGGGCGGCGTATTGTTTTCTTCGCCCATCAATTCCCGGCGGGCCTGCTTCCAGTCAGCCTCGGTAAATTCGTCAGGGTTGCGTTCGTCGATCATCGCAATTTCCCTCGCCCGTTTTTCGACCTCTTCCGGTGATGGCGCGCCAAGCCCGTTGCCATGCACCGAGATTTTTCCCGGATGAGGTTGTGAGTAATCATTCATAAGCAATGCTCGGAACGTGATGGTGCCCCTCTTCGCATTACACTCTGGACTACAGATTGAAGGCTTGCAATACAAGCGGTAAAAAACAGCCAGCCCGTCTCTAATGATATGAATCAAGAAAATTTGATTGAACTCGAAGACGGTGCCGTCATTGCTTTTGACGAATACGGCAACGCGAATGGCGTGCCGGTGATATTTTGCCATGGCTGGCCGAGCTCACGCACCATGGCGCGACTCACAGACGAACCGGCGCGCGATCTCGGTATTCGCATCATCTCACCTGATCGGCCGGGCATCAGTGGCTCGAGCTTGCAGCCCGATCGCAAGCTGGCCGATTGGCCGCGCCTTGTAGAACGAATCGCTGACCATCTCGGTATCCGCGACTTTCGAATACTCGCCATCTCCGGCGGCGCACCGTACGCTTACGCGACAGCTGCGGCGATGCCTAAGCGAGTGCGGGCGATCGCAATAGTTGGTGGCGCTCCTCCACTCGCGGAAATTCAGGCCACTAACGGATTGCTCCCGCTCTACCGCTGGATGCTGGCACTTTATCGACTCCGACCGCGACTCTTGCGCAGATTATTTTATCTGGCGCGGCCGATTCTGTCGTTGCGGCCGCCTGTCCGCCTTCGTCCGCTAATTTTGAAAATACTGATGCTGCGACCGTGTGATGCAGAAAGTCTGCGCGATGCAGCCGCGTTCGAAGCTATTTTTGAAAGCCAACGGCGCGCCTGGCGTGGCTCGGCTGAAGGCGTGATGGCTGACGCGCAAATTTACGCGCAGCCATGGGGGTTTGCTATGGAAGACGTACGCGTCTCGGTCCGGCTGTGGCATGGCAAGGAGGACCGCGCTTTCTCAGTTCAGCTGGCGGAAGAAGTCGCAAAGCGTTTGCCCAACTGCAAAGCGCGTTTCATTGATGACGCAGGGCATTATTCGCTGCCCATTCGCCATATGCGCGAGATCTTGAAGGATCTGCTATCTCTGTAGTAGCAGGCGTGTCGCCTGCACTTTCAAGACTCCGGATCCGGCACGGCAGCCGCTATCAGGTAAGTTTTCCCGTGCGTTAGGCGCAACCGCGCTAAGTTTAACTATGGAGCATTTCATGGGAAGCATGGTTGACGAGCAGCCGCGAAAGTCTTCAGCGCATTGGACCATCGATTCGCCATTTGATGCGCGAGTGAGCCAACTGGTTCGCGATTGGGGCACAGGAAAGTCTCCAGAACTGATCGAGGAAATGATCATTACCGCGCTGAAGATAGCGCGCGATGAAATGAGCGTAGCGGATCTCAAGCTGATCAATCGCTCCGTAAAAGAAATGCGTGACGCGGCGAAGGTTTTTGCGCCATTTCGGCATTTTCGAAAAGTGGTCGTTTTTGGGTCGGCACGCACTCCGTCCTATTCTCCCGATTACAAACTGGCGAAAGATTTCGCGCGGGAAATGGTCGGGCACAATTTCATGGTGGTTACCGGTGGCGGTGACGGAATCATGGGTGCAGCGCAGCGAGGTGCAGGTCGCGCACATAGTTTCGGACTCAACATTCGTTTGCCGTCCGAGCAGCGGGCAAACGAAATCATCGAGGGCGACCCCAAGCTGATAACTCTGAATTACTTCTTCACTCGAAAACTGAACTTCGTAAAGGAGGCACACGCGTTCGCGTTGTTTCCCGGCGGCTTTGGCACACTGGACGAAACGTTCGAGGTATTGACGTTGATGCAGACCGGTAAGGCGCGTGTTATCCCGGTGGTGCTGTTAGATCGGGCAGGTGGAAATTATTGGGAGACATGGATGAAGTTCATTACCGGTCGGCTGCTCAAGTTCGGCTTCATTTCACAAGAAGATTTTTCGTTCTTCAAAATTATGCAGAACCCGCGGGAAGCCGCGGCAGAGATCATGCAGTTCTATAAAGTTTATCATTCGGCACGCTGGGTAGGGGAGCGTTTTGTTATCCGCCTCTATCGTTACTTGTCAAAAGCGGTGATTACCAATCTCAACAGGCGGTTCGCAGACATCTTGCGCCGAGGCGAAATCGTCCAGGGTGTCGCGCTTCGTCAGGAAAAGAATGAGCTCGAAATTCGCGACTTGCCCCGACTTATTTTCACGCCTTTTCGCGACAGATTCGGGCGGTTCCGTGAGTTGATCGATGCGATTAATTCCTCTCCCACGATATGAGGTCGGCCCTGCGATGGAGCACGACGCCTGCGCGCACCGGCACAACCTAAGCAGCCGCCCTGCGTTTTTCGAGGATATAATCGTGAATCGTATTCACGGTCCGAAGCGCTTTCCCAGCTACGTCCGAACTGGGCACACCGACTCCAAATGTTTTTTCCATGCTTACCACCAGCTCCAGCGCGTCAATGGAATCCAGGCCGAGTCCATCTGGGCCGAAAAGTGGCAAATCATCGCCGATCTGCTCAGGAGTAACTTGCAGCATCAGATTTTTCACAAGCATTTCCTTGATTCGGGCGCGCAAATCGGGCTCAGACATAAACGAGCCGCGATTTTGCCGTAGATCGCGCATTCGGTCAAACATGTAGGATTCGGATTATCAGCGATTCGCCTAAAACGCAGTGCTCTGCCGTTTTTGAATTAAGGACAGACTAGCCCTGAAACCGGAACCCTAAC
>Ga0209577_10006321_pt1 | contig 10961 bp, 8 predicted proteins | sample GraSoiAngelo_109_FD_185874 | JGI IMG/M metagenome (GOLD analysis project Ga0209577, IMG submission 185874) | Grasslands soil microbial communities from the Angelo Coastal Reserve, California, USA - 14_0903_12_20cm (SPAdes) (version 2) | ecosystem: Environmental > Terrestrial > Soil > Grasslands ... | reverse complement strand
AGATCGACGCCCTGCGGGAGGTGGCCAACATCGGGGCGGGGCACGCCGCCACGGCGTTGTCGCAGCTCACGAACAGCCGGATCATGATCAGCGTGCCGCAGATCAACATCGTGCGGCTGGAGGAGGTTCCCGACCTGCTGGGTCATCCGCAGGAGGTGGTCGCCGCCGTCCTCATGCACATGCTGGGGGACTTGACCGGACGGACGCTGCTCTTGTTCCCCGAAGCGATGGGGCGGCGGTTGTGCGACATGCTGCTGCGCCGACCGATCGGCACGACCGCGGCGTTCGACGCGCTCGAGCAGTCGTGCCTCAAGGAGGCCGGCAACATTCTTGCGGGCGCCTACATGAACGCCCTGTCGGACTTCATGGGCATGCTGCTGTTGCCCTCCGTGCCGAGCCTCGTGGTGGACCTGTCGGCCGCGGTGCTCACCACCACCTACCTCAACTTCGGACACGAGCGCGACTTCGTGTTCTGCGTCGAGACCGAGTTCTCCATCGACTCGGACGAGGGGCTGCGGGGCCACTTCCTGCTGCTTCCCGACCTGGCGTCGCTCAAGGCCATTTTTGACGCCATCCGCCTGAGCTGACCCGTGACGGCGCCGGCGCTCTCGGACCGCGACCTCGCCGTCCTCCGATCCTTCGCCCGCCGGATCGACCCCTCGGACGCCGGAGCACACAACAACCTCGGCGTCCTGTACTACCAGAAGGGACTGGTCGAGGACGCGATCGCGGAGTTCACCCGCGCGCTCGAGCTCGATCCGAAGATGCAGGTCGCGCAGCGCAACCTCGAGATCGCCTATCACGACACGGGCTACTACGACCAGCGTGTGGCCCAGCTGCGGGAGCGGCTGCGCAGCGCTCCCGACGACCGCGAGGCCCGCTGGGAGCTGGGCCGCGCCTACGCGATCCTCGGCGCCCATGAAGACGCGACGACCGAGTTCGAGCAGCTGCTCGCGCATCGTCCGAACGACGTAGCCGCGATCATCCAGCTCGGGCTCGCGGAAAAGAACCGCGGGCGCCCGGAAGCGGCGACGGAGTGGTTCCTGCGCGCCGTCGAGCTCGAGCCCGAGTCGAGCGTCGTGCACTTCTACCTGGGCGAGATCTACTACAACCGTGGCTTGAACGCGGAGGCGCTCGCGGCGCTCGAGCGGGCGGTGGCGCTGAACCCCGACAACGCCAACGCCCATTACCTGATGGCTTTCGTTCTGGGCGACCTGGGCCGCCATCAGGACGCCCGGGCCGCGTCGAAGCGCGCGATCCAGCTCAATCCCCCGCTGGCGCGCGCTCAGACCAATCTCTCGATCGAGCGCTACAACGCCGAGCGCAAGAGCCAGGAACGGCGCCAGCGGCTCGCGCCCGAGCCGCAGGTGGTGGAGGGGAACGAGCTGGCGCACTACAACCTCGGGCTCGCCTTCCGGCAGAAGGGCTATTACAACGAAGCGCTGCGGGAGTACCGGCTGGCGCTGGAGCGCGGCGAAGACCGGCGGCTGACGCTGCAGGCGATGGCGGAGGTGCATCTCCTGAAGCACGACTTCGCCGCGGCGCTCGAGCTGTACGACACGCTGCTGCGCGAGGTCCCGGACTCGCCCAAGCTGTGGAACGAGCGCGGGGTCGTACTGCACCAGGCGGGCCGCACCGACGAAGCGCTGGCCTCTTACCGGCAGGCGGTGGAGGTGGACGCCCGGTATGCGCTCGCCTGGAACAACCTCGGCGTGGTACAGGCGCACAAGACCGCGGCCGACGCCGCAATCGAGTCGTTCCGGACCGCGCTGCGACTGCAGGGCGCGTTCAGCGCGGCGCGCCTGAACCTGGCGCTGCTGCTCTACCAGCTACGCCGCTTCCAGCTGGCGCTCGAGGCGTACCGTCAGGTGCTGTCGGGCGAGCCCGGCTCTGCCCCGGCCTGGAACGGCGTCGGGCTGGTGCTGGTGGAGCTGAAGCGCTTTCCGGACGCGCGCAACGCGTTCGTGCGGGCGGTGGAAGCGGACCCCGCCCACGCGGGGGCGCACTACAACCTGAGCTTCACCCTGTCGAACCTCGGCGACTTCGACGGCGCGCTGCGCGCCACCAAGCGCGCCTTGGAGCTGGATCCCTACTACGTCTCGCAGAAATTCACGCTCACGATCGACCTCCAATACGAGAAGACCACGATCGGGATCGCCCCCGAGATTTCGGCCGATGTCACCGCCGAGACGATCGGCGAGGACTTCAATTTCGATCAGCGGCTGCTGGACAACATCTTCCAGGAGCTCGCGCCCGCCGCTCCCGAGCCGCCGGCGGGGAAGGCGGCCGACGACCCGCTGGCGCTGGCGCGCGACTACGTGAGCAAGGGGTTGATGGACGTCGCGGCGGCGGAGGCGGTGCGCGCGGTGCAGCGGGGCGCCAGCCGCGCCGACGCGGCCGTTCTGCTGGGAGACATCTTCGCGAAGCGGGGCCTGCACGGCGAGGCGCTCGAGCGCTACCGCGAAGCGCGCGCGCTCGAGAGCGATCGCGTCGAGGCGCGCCTCGGCGAGGTGAAGGCGTTGTTCGCTCTGGGCGGCCGCCGCGCCGATGAGGCGCACGCGCTGGCCGAGGAGCTGCTCGTGCTCGCCCCCGACCACGTGGATGCGCTGGTGGCGGTGGCGCGGGGGCGGGCCGCGGCGGGCGACGCGGCCGGAGCGCTCACGGTGCTGCAGCAGGCACAGACGCGGGCGCCGGGACGCGCCGACCTGCACAAGCTCCAGGGGGACGTGGCCACCAAGGTCGGCGACAAGCAGGGCGCGCTCGCCGCCTACCGGGCGGCGCTCGAGCTCGACCCGGGCTACGTCCAGGTGTGCGTGGATCTCGCCCGGCTGCACGAGGAGAAAGAAGACTGGAGCGCCGCGCAGCAGGCGTACGAGCGGGCGCTCGACGCGCTCCCCACCTTCCACGAGGCGGCGCTCGCGCTCGCGGACCTGCTGCGGCGCACGGGACGCGCGCGCCAGGCGGTGGTGCGGCTCGCGGAGATGCTCGAGCAGGACCCGTACGACCTCCCAGCCCTGCTGCTCCTGGGACGTGCGCTGCTCGACGACAAGCGCGACGCGCAGGCCCTCGAAGCGTTCCGCCGAGCCCTGAAATTCGACCCCGAGCAGGTGGAGGCGTTGTTCCAGCTGGGCATCGTGCTCGCGCGGGTGCATCGCTACGGCGAGGCGGTGGAAGCATGGGAGAAGGTGACGCGCCTCGACCCCGGCAGCCCGTTCGCGCAGCGAGCGCGCGTGCACGCCCGCACCGCGCTCGATCTCCGGCACATCTTCGACTCGGACGCGGCCTGATGGCGATCGAGGGACCGCTCCGCGAGCTCGGCATCCACGACGTGTTCCAGCTGCTCGACCTGAGCCGGAAGACGGGCGTGCTGCGTGTCACCTCGGAGCTGCGCCACAACGCCGGTACGGTGTCCTTCGAGGGCGGCACGATCATCTTCGCCGAGATCCGCTCGAATCCGCACCCGCTCGGGGCGCTGCTCTTGCGCACGGGCAAGATCACCGACGCGGACTTGGAGCGCGGCCGCGACATGCAGCAGCGGCAGGGCGACAAGCGCCGGCTCGGCGAGATCCTCGTCTCGCTCGGCGCCATCACGCCGCGGGAGCTCGAGCGCCAGGTGCGCTTCCAGATCGAGGAAGTCGTGTTCGAGATGATGAGCTGGCGCGAGGGCTACTTCTCGTTCACCGAAGGCCCGCTCAGCGACGTGCCGACGGATGCGATGGTTCGCATCCCCACCGAGGCCCTCCTGATGGAAGGCGCCCGGCGCATCGACGAGTGGTCGCGGATCGAAGGTCGGATTCCGCACTTGGGGGTCGTGCCGGCGCTCGCCCCGCCGCAGCAGGGCGATGCCGGGGACCTCGATCTGCTGCCGCCCGAGTGGGAGATGCTGGCAGCCATCGACGGCCAACGCGACGTGCGCGCCATCGCCGCCGCGCTCGGCCGCTCCGACTTCGAGGTGGCGAAGACGCTGTTCGGGCTCGAGAGCGCGGGGGTGATCGTGCTCGCCGACCCCGGCACCGCCAAGCGCGAGCGGACCACGCTGGCCGCCGATCTGGCCGAGCTGGTCGCCCGGGCCGAAGACGCGCTGGCACGGCGCGATCTGGAGGAGGCGCGCGGCGTGGCCGAACAGGCGGCGGGGGTTCATCCGCACGATCCCGACGTGCACCTGTTGCTCGGTCGCATCGCGCTCGCCGCAGGACGGGGCTCCGACGCGGTGGAAGAGCTGCGGCGCGCGCTGCGGCTCGATCCCCTGGGCGTCGCGGCGTACCGGCTGCTGGGCTACGCGCTCGTCGCGACCGGCCGATTCGCCGAGGCCCTGGACCAGTGGGACCAATGGGAGCGCCTGGCGCCGCGCTCGGAGACGGAGCTGGCTCGGCTCGACGAAGTGCGCCGCGCGCGCGCCGCCGCTCAGACGCTCGCCGGTGCGGGGACGCATGGCTGACGACGTCAAGGCGCTCTCGGCCGAGCTGGCGCAAGACCCGGACAGCCTGGTGTTCCTGCGCCTGGGCGAGCTGCTGCGTGCCAAAGGGCAGCTCGACGCCGCCCATCGCGTCGCCCTCACGGGCCTCGAGCGCCACCCGCATCTCGCGGACGCGCACGACCTGTACGCGCGCATTCTCGCCGACAAGCACGACTTCGAGCGCGCCTTCGACGAATGGGACATGACGCTGCGGATCGCTCCCGACCATGTGGGAGCGCTGAAGGGGCTCGCGTTCCTCTATTTCAAGGTCGGCGACGTGCAGCAGGCCGCCGCCCATCTGGAGGCGGCGCAGCGCGTCGCCCCGGACGATCCCGGGATCGTCCAGGCGCTGGCGCTGGCGCACGGCGGCGAGGGCGGTCCAGGTCCCGCATCCCCCGCACCGGAGCCGATGGCGTCTTCGCCGGCGGCGCAGCCGCTCGAGGAGGCCCGCGTATTCGCCGGACTGGAAGGGGCCCAGGAAGGCCTGCTGCTGCTCGACCCGTCGGGCCGGGTGCTGGGTGGCGCGCTCAAGGACCCCGCCGGCCGGGACGTGACGGACGCGGTGGCCGCCTACCTGGCGGGCGTGTCGCAGGAGGCGGGCCGCGCCGCCAAGCTGCTCGGTTTGGGAAACTGGACGGGACTCGCCGCGGAAGGCCAGCACGGCCACGTGCATCTCACGCCGCCCACGGGGTCGGCTCTGCTCCTGGTGGTGCGTGAGCGCGCGGTCCCGATGGGGCGTCTCGCGATCATCGCCCAGCGCGCAGCCGTCGCGGCGCGACGCTGGCTGGAGGCGCAAGCGTGACCTCGGCCCCTGCGGCATACGGTCGCGTGCTGGATCTCGTGACGCGCGTCCGCGGGGTGCGCGGCGCGATGCTGGTCGCGGGCGACGACGGGCTCGTCGTCGCCGAGCAGCTGATGGAGGGGATCAAGGGGCCGGCCGTGGCGGCCCTCGCCGCGAGTCTCGCCAGCCGGCTGCGTCGCGCGATGGAGGCGGCGGGCGTAGGGGCGGGCCAGTTCTGGCATCTCCAGGCGGAGCAGGGAGCGTTGCTGGTCGTGCCGGCGCCGTCGGGGGTCGTGGTGGTCGCCGTGGCCGAGCCCGACGTCAACGTGGGCCTGGTGCGGCTCGAGCTGCTGCGCGCGGCGGAGGCGGTGGGATGACGACGCGCGCGATCGAACCGTGGATCTTCGAGCCGCTGGTCAAGTTCGTGAAGGAAGCCGGGGCGCGCCTGGTCCTGTTGATGACCTCGGCCGGACAAGTGCTCGCGCAGCACGGGTTCTCGCGTGCGGTGGACGTGATGTCGGCCGCGGCGCTCGGCGCCGCCATCATGGCCTCGACCGACGAGATCGCCCGGCAGCTGCGCCAGCCGCCGTTCGCCGCACTCAATCATCAGGGCGAGCGGCACGGCATCTTCCTGGCCGCCGTCGCGACCGGGCGCGGCCGGCTGGTGGCGCTCGTCGTGTACGATCTCGACGTTTCGTCGCTCGGCCTGGTGCAGTTATTCTTCGAGCAGCTCGCCGTCGATCTGCAGGCGGCGAGCCCCAAGGACAGCGTGCCCAAGCAGGTGCTCGCGGCGGACTTCGAGCGCGAGCTGAGCGACAGCCTGAACACGCTGTTCGGGAGATAGCCTCGTGTCCCTGGTCAACTTCACGACGCGCGAGATCACCTGCAAGATCGTCTACTACGGGCCCGGCCGCTCGGGGAAGACGTCCAACCTGCATTACGTCTACGGCCGCGTGCCGGACTCGCGGCGCGGCCGCATGGTCTCCCTGGCCACGCAGACCGACCGCACGCTGTTCTTCGATTTCCTGCCCATCGACCTGGGGCAGATCTCCGGGTTTTCCACCCGGTTCCAGCTCTACACCGTGCCGGGCCAGGTGTATTACAACGCGACGCGCCGGCTCGTGCTGCAGGGAGCGGACGGCGTCGTGTTCGTGGGGGACAGCCAGGCGCGCCAGCTCGACGAGAACGTGGAGAGCCTGCAGAACCTGCAAAGCAATCTGCTCGAGCACGGGGTAGACATCCGCACGATTCCCCTGGTGCTGCAGTACAACAAGCAGGACTTGCCGCGGGAGCTGATCCTCTCGCCCGCCGATCTGGACGACGCCCTCAACTTCCGCAGCCTGCCGAGTTTCAGCGCGGACGCCCTGCACGGCAAAGGGGTATTCGAAACGCTCAAGGGCATTTCCGAGCTGGTGCTCAAGAAACTCGCAGCGGGGACGGCGGCGTGACGAGCGCCCTCAACTCCAAGTATTCGTTCGACACGTTCGTGGTGGGTGCCGCGAACCGGCTCGCCGTCACGGCGGGGCGGACGGTGGCGGAGAACCCGGGCTCCGCGTACAACCCGCTGTTCATCTACAGCGGGTCCGGTCTGGGGAAGACCCATCTCCTCATGGCGGTGGGTCACGCCGCGAAGAAAGTGGCTCCTGCGCTGAACATCGAGTACCTCACGCTGGACGAGTACGTCGAGGCGTTCCACGCCGCCATCGCGGCGGGGCAGGGCGATGCGTTTCGCCGCCGCTTCCAGAACGTGGACGTGCTGCTGGTGGACGACGTGCAGTTCCTCACGAACCGCAAGGAGATGCAGTCCGAGTTGTTGCGCCTGACGGAGGCGCTGCAGGTGGGGGGGCATCAGATCGTGCTCACCAGCGACCGTCCGCCGCCCGAGATCGCCGATCTGGACGAGCGCCTGATCTCGCGGCTCTCGGGCGGCCTGGTGGTGGACATCGGGGCGCCGGATTACGAAACGCGGGTCGCGATCCTGCGCCGGAAGGCCGACGAGCGCGGGGCCAAGTTCGAGCCGGGCGTGCTCGAGACGGTCGCGGGCGCGGAGTCCGGCAACGTGCGCGAGCTGATGGGCGCGCTCAACCGGCTCGTGGCATTCCAGGCGGTCAACGACCGGTCCATCAACGCGGAGACGGCGAAACAGCTGCTCGGCATCGGGGCGGAGGCCGCGAGCGCGCCCGGCGGCGGCGGCAAGGGGACCGCGCGGGAAGGCGCGGCCCCCGGGCCCCGGGCGGGCGACGAGTTCGGCGACTTCCTCGCCGACGTGACCGTCACCGTGGGGAAAGCGGTCGAAGCGTGGCGGGCGCGGGTCGGTGAAGCGGTGCTGCGGTGGGAGGGCGAAGGGTATCGCACCCGGCGGCTCGAAGCGCTGCTGGAGCGGGATACGCCCGCCGCCGTGGACGCGGTGATCGCGGCGTTCACGCAGGACGTGGAGCGTCTCAAGGAGCTCGAGGCCGAAGTGGCGGAGCTCGACCCCCAGGCCGCAGGGCAGAGCGTGTTTCGCGACCCGGAGCGGCTGAGGGAGGCGGAGGAGGTGGCGGCCAAGGTGCGCGACGGCGCCGCGCCGCCCCCGGCCCCGTCGGCCGCGTTCCCGCTCGCGGCGTACGCGGTGGGGCCGTCCAACGAGGTCGCGGTGAGCGCCGCGCGCGCGGTGCTGAAGCAGCCGGGCAAGAAGTACAATCCGCTCGTGCTGGTGGGCAAGAGCGGCCTCGGGAAGACGCATTTACTCAACGCGATCGGTCTCGAGCTCGCCCGCGGCAAGCGCGCCGTGGTGGCGTGTCTCTCGACGCAGGCGTTCGTGGACGAGCTGATCGCGGCGATCGACGGCGACCGTGTGGACTGGTGGCGCGCGCGCTACCGCCGTGCGACCGCGCTGCTGCTCGACGACATCCATCTCATCGCGGGCAAGGAGCGCACGCAGGAGGAGCTGTTCAACCTGTTCAACCTGCTCCAGGACAAGGAGCGGCAGCTCGTCTTCACGGCGCCGGCTCAGCCGCACACGCTCCCCGGCCTGGAAGAGCGCATCGCGTCGCGGCTCGCCGGCGGGCTGGTGGCGGAGCTCAAGGAGCCCGACCGTGAGGTGAAGCGGGCCGTGCTCGAGCGGATGCTGAGCCAGCACGGCGCCAGCCCGGATCCGGCGCTCGCGGACTACCTCGCCGACCGCCCGGCGGACTCGGTGCGCGGCCTCGTGGGCGAGCTGCAGCGCGTCGTCGGCGCGGCCGCCGCCCAGGACGGTCCGCTCACGGCGGGGCTGGCGCGCGAGGTGCTCGAGGGCCAGGCGCCGCGCGACAGCCGGCGCTCCGCCGGCTTCCGCACGTCGGGCATCGTGGTCTCGAGCCTGGGCGGCATCAAGAGTCGCGAGAAGATGGTGTGGGATTGGAGCGACGTCGCCGACCGCGTGATCGAGGAGTTCCGCTGATGGCCATCAAGGGATCGCTCAAGGAAGCGTCGCTCCCCGACGTGCTCCAGCTGCTCGCGCTGGGGCAGAAGACGGGGTGTCTCTCCATCGCCGACCGCTCCAACTTCGGCTACATCTACTTCGACAAGGGCCGCATCTGCTACGCGTCGATCGTCAACCGGCGCGATCGTCTCGGCGACATCCTGGTCAAGCACTCCAAGATCACGCAGGCGCAGCTCGACTCCGCCGTGCACCGCCAGACCAAGGAGCACGGCAAGAAGCTCGGCGAGGTCCTGGTCGGCATGGCGGTCATCACGCAGGCCGATCTGGAGCGCTACATGCGCGTGCAAATCGAGGAGTCGGTCTACTACCTGTTCACCTGGACGCAGGGGACGTTCAACTTCGAGGCCGACGTGCGCCCCGAGCGTCAGGACTTTCTCGTCTCGATCACCCCCGAGTCGCTGCTGCTCGAGGGAGCGCGCCGCGTGGATGAGTGGAGCCTGATCGAGAAAAAGATCCCCGGGTTCGATCTGATTTTCGTCCTGGACAAGGACCGGCTCGCCATCAGCGAAGCCCAGCTGACCGACACGCAGCAGCGCATCCTGCCGCTGCTCGACGGGTCGCGCGACGTGCATCACGTGATCGAAGACTCTGGGCTGGGCGAGTTCGAGATCGGGAAAGCGCTGTACGGGCTGATCACCGCGGGGTTCGTGCACCGCGCGGGCCGCACCGCGTCGGCCGCGGATGCGCAGATCACCGACGCGCGGGTGGAAGAGCACCGCAATCTCGGCGTCGCCTTCTACAAGACCGGGATGCTGGACGAGGCGACGCGCGAATTCCGCCGGGTCGCCGAGCTGCGCGCGGGGGAAGCGAACGCCCATTTCTACATCGGCCTCGTGGCCCTGAAGCAGGCGCGGTGGCGCGAGGCGATGGAGGCCCTGCGGCTGGCGGCGGAGAAAGGCGGCAACCGGCCGGCGGTGTTCCACAATTTGGGCTTCGCGTACGAGCAGCTGGGCCGGCTCGACGAAGCCGAGGCCGCCTACGGCGAGGCGGCGACGCGCGCGCGGACCGATGCGAAAGTGTATCTGGGGTGGGGGGTCGTGGCGCTGAAGCGGGGCGACTACGCAGGCGCCGCCGGCCGCCTGGATCGGGCGCGGGAGCTGTTCGGCAAGGTGCCGCCGCCGGCCTGGTTCTGGGCGCGCACGCTCAGCGCCGCGGGGGCGGGGGAGTTCGAGCTCGCCGAGGAGCTGGCCGAGGAGGGGGCGGAGGCGTTCCCGTCGCACGCCGCGCTCCAGAACAACCTGGCCGTGCTGAAGGAGCTCGCCGGGGACCTGACGGGGGCAGAAGACGTGGTGCGCGCGGCGCGCAAGAACGAGCCCTCGCTCCCGCAGCTGTCCAAGAACCTCGGCGACCTGGCGTATCGCGCGTCGCGCTACGACGAAGCCTGGGACGCCTACCGGCGCGCGGTGGAGCTGGCGCCCGACCTGGGCGACGACGTGTACTTCAAGCTCGGCAACATCGCGTACAAGCGGAACGACCGCGGGCTCGCGTCCCAGCTGTGGCGCCAGGCGCTCGAGATCAACCCGAAGCACGAGCTCGTCAAGGCGAATCTGGACACGTTGAGCGCGCTGTCGTGACGGCGGGGCAGGACGAGCGGGCGTTCCGGGCGCTTACCCAGAAGATCACGCGGGCGCGGGGCCTCGCGTGCGACAGCTACAAGGACCGCTGCCTGCGCCGCCGGATCGCGGTGCGGATGCGCGCGCGCGGCGTCCACACGTTCGACGACTACAGCCGGCTGCTCGATCAGGACCAGCGCGAGTACGATTTGCTGCTCGACGCGCTCACCATCAACGTCACGAAGTTCTTTCGCAACGTGGAAACGTGGCGCGCGCTCGCGCCGTGGCTCGAGAAGCTGTGGGTCGCGCGCCGGGGCGAGGTGCGCGTCTGGTCGGCCGGATGCGCGTCGGGAGAGGAGCCGTACACCGTGGCGGTGGCGCTGGCCGAGGCGGCGCGCCGCCTGGGCCAGGAGCAGCTGCTCGCCCGCGCCCGGGTGGAGGCGACGGACATCGACCGCGCCAGTCTCGAGCGCACCCGCGCCGCGCAGTATCCCGACGCGGCGTTCAGCGAGATGCCTCCCGAGCTCGTGGCCCGCTATTTCACGGCGCCCCCGCGGCAGCCGGCACCCGAGCTGCGGCGTATCGTGCACGTCGCGAAGCACGACCTCACGAGCCAGCCGCCGCCCGCGCCGCCCTACGATCTGGTCGTCTGCCGCAACGTGGTGATCTACTTCGACCGCGCGATGCAGGAGCGCCTGTTCACGCTGT
>Ga0209577_10006320_pt1 | contig 10961 bp, 12 predicted proteins | sample GraSoiAngelo_109_FD_185874 | JGI IMG/M metagenome (GOLD analysis project Ga0209577, IMG submission 185874) | Grasslands soil microbial communities from the Angelo Coastal Reserve, California, USA - 14_0903_12_20cm (SPAdes) (version 2) | ecosystem: Environmental > Terrestrial > Soil > Grasslands... | reverse complement strand
GAAGACCTCGCCGCCCCCGTTGTCGCGGACGCCCATGGCGAACCACGCGGTGGAGTAGCCGTAGCCCGAGCCGAGCTCGAAGACCCGCCGCGCCCCGCCGAGGCGCGTCAGCAGATAGAACAGGTGGCCGACGACCGGGCCGACGATGGGGAAGCGCGCTTTGCGCGCATAGGCTTCCATCTCCTGGAGCACGGGGGGCCGCGCCGGGATGAGCCCTTCGAGATAGGACGTGAACGCTTCATCGACAAGCTCCATCGCTTCCCGCACCTCCGTCTGGTCAACTGAGTTCCGCGCCGGTGACATCATCAGTTACGCAGCGGAACGCGCGGCGTCCTGCCGCGCGGCGCCGGCGGCTGGTGCACTCCGGGCACAGGTAGGGAATGTTCGGGCGGCGAAGCGTGAGCTCCATGCCTGATTCACTATCCCAGGCGCTCCGTGACTGGCAGACCTTTTACTTCCTGGTCGGTGGGGCGGCCGCCGGGCTGGTGGGCCTCACGTTTGTCGCGATCACGGTGGGGTTCGGATCGATCACCAAGCAAGACATCTCCGGGCTCCGGACATTCGTCAATCCATCGCTCATCCATTTCATTTATGTGCTGGTCACCGCCTCAGTGCTCGTGATGCCCGCCGTCGAGCACATGCAACTCGGGATCCTGCTCGTGCTCGCGGGCCTCGTCAGTGTCGGGCGGGCCGTCAGCACGGTGCCGTTCATGTGGCAGCAGTATCAGCGGCACGTGGTCGATATGCACGACTGGGGGTGGTATTTCCTCGCGCCTGTGGCCAGTTATCTCATCTATATGGGCACCGGCGCCGGGCTGCTCCTCGGGAGCGTTGAGGCGCTCAGAGTATTGGCGTGGGCCTGCATCTTGCTTCTCATCGCGGGCATCCGCAACACCTGGGACATGGTCGTCTGGCTCATGATTCTGAAGGACGATCCATCCAAAAAGTGAGTCCTCCACCCGTCGAACCTCCTCGCGCCGGCTCAGTCGAGTGGATCACCTTTGATTGCTACGGGACCCTCATCGACTGGGAGGGTGGGGTCACCGGCGCCCTGGCGCCCTTCCTGCCGCCGCCGGTGGATTGCGCGGCGCTTGCCGCCCGGTACATCGCCATCGAGGCCGCGGTCGAGCACGAGGCGTATCGCCCCTACCACGAGATCCTCGCGGTGGCGAGCGCACGCCTGATGACTGCGCTGGGCCATCCGCTCCCGGCCGGCCGGGAGCGAACGCTTCCGGAGTCCCTTCCATCGTGGCGGCCGTTTCCCGAGGTGCCGGCGGCCCTGCGGGCCCTCCAATCACAGGGCAGGCGGCTGGCGATCCTCTCCAATGTGGACCGCGGCCTGCTCCGGAGCTCGATCGCCCGGCTCGGTGTGGAGCCCCACCTGACGGTCACGGCGGAAGACTGCCGCTCGTACAAACCGGCGCGGGGCCACTGGGATCGCTTCCGCGACCTGAGCGGGGTGGCGGCGGCGGCCACCGTCCACGTCGCCGCCAGCCAGTTCCACGATATCGTGCCGGCCACCGCCCTCGGGTACCGCACCGTCTTTGTCAACCGGCACGGCGAGCCCGTCTCTGCCGCGCCGACCCGGGCCGTCCCCGACCTCCGCACCCTTCCCGAGGTCATCCGCGATCTGGCCGGTCCTTGACACGATTTTAAAGCCTCCAGTATGCTAGGGAGGCCGCGGGCCGGGACACGCGTGCCGAAGTGGCGGAATGGCAGACGCGCTACGTTCAGGGCGTAGTGGGCGAAAGCCCGTGGGAGTTCGAGTCTCCCCTTCGGCACCACACCTCACCCGTTCGATCACGACGGAGGCGCGCGACTCCTGCCGAACACCAACCCCCGGCATCCGAGACCCTCGACCATGGACGAGGAGTACCACCACGCCATCGCCCATACGGCCAGGATCCTCGATGCCTGGCTTCCCCACAAGATCCAGTACGATCGGATCCCCGGTCTCTCGGTGGGCATCGTCCACAGCGGACGGCCCGTCTACCAGCGAGGCTTCGGATTTGCGGACATCGAGTCGAAGACGCCCGCGACGGCAAGAACCTGCTACCGCATCGCCTCGATTTCCAAGACGTTCACCGCGGTCGCCGTCATGCAGCTCGTCGAGCAGGGAAAGATCGGCCTCGATGACCGCGTGCGGGCCTACCTCCCGTGGTTCAAGCCGCGCACGAACACCGGCGACGCGGGCCGCATCACCATTCGCCAGCTGCTCTCCCACACCGCCGGAGTCATCCGGGACGGCAACTCGCCACACTGGGTGACCGACGAATTCCCGGACGCGGCAGGGCTGCGGAAGTCGATGTCCGACGCGACCGTGGTGTTCGAAAATCTGACGCGCTTCAAGTATTCGAACTTCGGGTTTGCATTGGCCGGGGAGGTGATCCAGAAGGCCAGCGGCGTCCCGTATCATGCGTACGTCGGGACGCACATTATCCGGAAGCTCGGGATGACGCGAACCGCTCCCGATCTGAGCGGCCCCGCGCGGGCGTGGCTGGCCACAGGGTACTCGCGGCCGGTCCCGCACACAGAGCGCGAACGCTTTCCCCACGCGGAGACACGGGCCTACGCCCCCGCCGCCGGGTTTCTCTCCAACGTGCCCGACCTCAGCAGGTATCTCTCCGCCTTGACGCTCACACGCCGGGACGGCTCGCTGGTCGATAAGGACTCGAAAAAGGAAATGCTGCGGGAGCATTGGGCGACGGGCGAAGAGAACGAATGGTACGGACTCGGGTTCCATATCTCCAAAGTCGAACGGAGGAAGATCGTCGGCCACGGCGGCGGGTTCGCGGGTTTCTCCACGCGGATTGCGCTCGATATCGACAACGACATCGGCGTCGTCGCGCTCACGAATACGAACGACCCCGCGGTGGGTCTCCTCACCGCCGGAATCTTCGAGACGATCTACAAGCTCGTCGACGAGAAGAACCGGTACGGCGCCGGCGCGAGGATCCCGGATCAGGAACGGTATGAGGGCGCCTATCGAAACCGATGGGGGGATGTCGTGGTCGTCGGCATCGACACCAATCTCGTCGCCCTCGACCCGCGGGCCACCTCGCCGGTCAAGACCGGCGCCCTGCTGAAAGCGCGGGGGAGGGACCGCTTCGTGATGGAGCCGCGATCCAATACCGACTCCCCGGGCGAGCTGGCCAGGTTTCTGTTTGACCCCAAGCGCAGGAAGGCGCGGGCGGTCGTGTGGGGCTCCACGCCGCTGGACCGTCTGGACGAATAGTCCGGGGGAGGCATCGCGTGCCGGACGCCGCCGAATCGACCGACCTCGACCTGACCGTCCTCGCGCATCTGCGGGGCTACCCCGAAGAGCTGCGGCGGTTCAGCAACCTGATCAAGCAGGCCCATCCCCACGGGCGGACGGCCGTGGACTTCTTCCTCTCGCGCCCGGTGGCCGGGGACTCGTTCGTGGCCGCCCTCTGCCGGCTGGTGCAGGCCGGCGAAGACATCGTGACGGTCGTCGAAGCCGCGGACCTGCTCGGCATGACACCCGGCCGTGTGCTCGAGCTCGCCGGCTCCCTCGGATTCCCGCGTCCCCTCACGGGGGAAGGCCGCCATCAGGTCTGGCGCCGGACCGACCTCGCCGCATTCCGGAACCCGGGCGGGCCGGCCGCCGGCTGAGGAGATTCATCGGATGGCGAGACTCGCGCTCTTAATCCGCTGCCAGGCGTGCGGACATGAGTTCGACACCGGCATCCGCATGGACCGGCGCAACTTCGCCCGGGCGACCTTCGCCAGCAATTACCACACCTGCCCCCGCTGCGGGCGCCGCGGCACCTACCATAAGGAAGACTTCCGCGTGCAGGAGGAGGGTACACCGAACTCACCGAGCGCCGGGCGCGGCGTCGAATAAGAACCGGCCCGAATGTCCAAGCGCCCCCGCTCACCGAACTTTTGGAGGTCTCCGTGAGAGACGCCACGTCGAAACACGTTTTGGATGCGATCGGCAACACCTCGCTCGTGGAGCTACGGCACGTGGTACCGCCCGGTAGTGCCCGTGTCGTCGTGAAACTCGAATCCGCGAACCCTACCGGCAGTATGAAAGACAGAATGGCGCGGACAATGGTGGAGCGGGCGGTGGCAGAAGGGCGCCTATTGCCTGGTGGAACACTTGTCGAGTATACAGCGGGGACGACGGGGATCTCGCTGGCCTTTGTGTGCGCCGCGCTCGGTTACAAGACCCACTTTGTGTTCTCGGATGCGTTCAGCGATGAGAAGCGCTACACGATGCGCGCCTACGGCGCAGAAATCACCGACGTGCGAAGCGACCAGGGCAGGATCACCGAACAATTGATCAAGACGATGATCGCCACCGCTGGCGAGATCAGCCGCCGCCCGGGGCACTGGTGGGCTGACCAGCTCAATAACCATGATGGAGAAGCAGGCTACCATGCGCTGGGTGAGGAGATTTGGCATCAGACCGGCGGCCACGTGGATGCCTTCGTGCATGCGGTAAGCACGGCTCACTCGATTCACGGCACCGCCCGTGCGCTGCGGCGCCACAAACGGGATATCACGGTCGTCGCGGTTGAGCCTGCGGAGTCGGCTGTGCTGTCGGGGAAGCCCTCGGGATCCCACAAGATCGAGGGGATCGGGATCGGCTTCATCCCGCCGCTCTGGAAGTCCGACGAGGTGGAGGAGATTTTGACGGTGGCCACGGACGAGGCGAAGGCGATGGCAAGGCGACTTGCCCGAGAAGAGGCGATCTTCGCCGGTCCCTCCAGCGGGGCAAACGTGGTCGCATCCCTGCGCGTTGCGGAGCGACTCGGCCCCCGCGCCACCGTCGTCACGATCATCGTCGATTCAGGTCTTCGCTATTTGACGACGGATGTATTCCGGACGTGAAGCCGCCGGTTCGCGTCAACGGCCGATAGGCCGCAGAGATGCGCCCGGGGCGGCGCTTGCATCGCGGGTTTCCGGGGAAGTATAATCGCTTTACTGCCTGCGCATCCTGCATGCACCGCACCTTTGAACGCACCTCCAACAACTCCGAGAGGGGGTACAGCATGGCGAAGTACGAGGCAAAGAAGTTCCGCTCGTTCGAGATCGAGCTGGCCGGCATCAGCAAGAAAGCGATGGAGGAGCACTACAAGCTCTATCAGGGCTACGTGGGCAAGGCCAACGAGATCCTGGACCGGCTGGCCAGCGGCGGGGTCGATCTCTCCAAGGCCAACCCCACCTACTCCGAGTTCCGCGAACTGAAGGTGGAGCTCTCCCGCGCCCTCGGAGGAATCAAGAACCACGAGGTCTACTTCAACCACCTCGGCGGGAAGGGCGGGAAGCCGGGCGCCCAGCTCCTCGGGTTGATCGAGAAGGCGTTCGGGTCGTTCGACGGCTGGCAGGCCGACCTCCGGGCCACGGGGATCGCCGCGCGCGGCTGGGCGTGGACGGCGTACGACTGGGACACGGGATCCGTGTTCAACTATATCGGCGACGAGCAGAACACCTACCCGATCTGGAACGGCACTCCGCTCGTGGCCCTCGACTGCTTCGAGCACGCCTACTTCATGGATTACGGCACGGGGAAGGCCGCGTACATCGACACGTTCTTCAAGCTGCTGGATTGGGGCGCCGTCGAGCGCCAGGCGGAGCATTTCGGCATCTTTAAGTAAGGTCGGTGCACGCCGGCGCCGGCCGGCGGGCTGGGAGCCCGGGGGACGCCCCCCGGGCTCCTCGCTTCTTGTGCGCCGTTCCCCGCACGACTCGGGCATATATCAGGTAAGGTTGCGGCGCCAGCATCGACGCTTGCCGCGAGGTCTGTGACGAATGCCGGTTCCGTTAACACGGCCCTGCCCGGGATGCGAGGGAGAGATGGAGCTCCTCACCGCCGACGAAGGCGGCGAGGTCGTGATCTACGAGTGCCCCGAGTGCGGATATCAGATTGAGGCGCCCGTCGAATCCGAGGACGAGGAGCCCGAAGACCGTCAGGAACCCGAGGGAGACGAGAAGGGAGAGGACGAGATCCCGGCAGAACTGCTCGAGCCCGAAGAGGACGCGTAGCGGACCACCCCGCCCACGACGGTCATCTCCACCCGGATCTCAGGAAGCTCCTCGGCCGGCATGAGATACGGGTCGCCCGAGAGAACCACCAAATCTGCCAGCCGCCCCGGCGCCAGGACGCCTTTGAGCCCCTCCTCGCCCGACGCGTGAGCGGCGCCTTCCGTATAGGCGCGCACGGCCTCCTCCACCGTTAGGCATTCCTCCGGGAACCAGGGTGCGCGGTCGGGCTCCTCCTGGCGCTTCCGGGTCACGGCCGCGTAGATCCCTGCCATGACGTCGAGGGTTTCCACCGGAGCGTCCGAGCCGAACGCCAGGCAGGCCCCCGACTCACGCAACGACCGCCACGCATACCCGTACCGGCTGCGGCACCCCCAGTAGCGGTCCGCGATGTCCCGGTCCTGCGTGCAGTGAATCGGCTGCATGGAGGCGATGACCCCCAGCGCGCCCAGGCGCGGAAGGTCGGCAGGATGGAGGAGCTGCACGTGTTCGATCCGGTGCCGCAGTGAACCGGCGCCCGGGACCTCCGCCCGCGCCGCCTCGATCGCGTCCAGCACCTCCCGGTTCGCGCGGTCCCCGATCGCGTGCACGACCGCCGCGATCCCGCCCGCGGCGGCCCGGTGGACGAGCGCGCGCAGCTGCTCGCCCGTGCGCACGACGACCCCCGCGTTCTCCGGATCGCCCTCGTAGGGCTCGAGCATGCTCGCCGTCTGCGACCCCAGGGCGCCGTCGGCAAAAATCTTCACGCCGCCGATCCGGAGGACAGGATCGCCGAATCCGCTCCTCAGGCCGAGCTGGATCGCCGCCTCGAGCGTGTCTTCGGGGATCATCATGCACACTCGGAGCCCGAGCGCTCCGCGGGCCTGGAGCCGCTGACACGCCGCCAGGACCTCCGCGCCCTCCATGACATGCACCCCGGCAATCCCAGCCCGGTGGGCCTCGGCGGTGGCGTCCTGGATCGCGGCCTCAAGCCCCTCCGGCGTTGGCCGCCCGGCAATGTCCGTGACGAGGTGAACGGCCCGTTCGGCCAGCAGCCCGGTCGGCAGGCCCGTGTCGGGATCGCGGACGATCACACCGCCCGGTGGATCGGGCGTGCGCGGACCGATGCCCGCGCGATCCAGAGCCGCCGAGTTCACCCACGTGGTGTGGCCATCCTTGCTGTGAAGCACCACCGGGTGATCCCCGGTGACGGGATCGAGATCTTCGCGGCGCGGGAACCGGCCCTCCGGCCACAGGTTCTTGTCCCACCGGCCCCCCCGGATCCATTCTCCGGGACGGGCCCGCTGGGCAGCCGCCCCGACCAGCGCGACGGCGTCGCGCAGGGACCGGCACGCGCGCAGATTGACCGTGCGCAGCGCCAGCCCGACCGCCGCCAGGTGGATGTGGCTGTCGGTGAACGCCGGGAGGACCGCGCGCCCATCGAGTCCGACGCGCGCGAAGCGGGGAAAGGCGTCGCGCAATTCCTCGCGCTCTCCGACGGCGACGATCCGCCCGTCCCGAACCGCCAGGGCCGCCGCGCGGGGACGCCGCGGATCCAGCGTGTGGATCCTGCCGTCTTCGAAGAGCGCGCCGGAGGGGCCCGCCATCGGGTCCTCAGGAGCGCTGGGGCGCGCGAATCTGCCGGAGGAGGTTGGCGAGCTCGACTGCGGCGAGCGCGGCGTCCTCGCCCTTGTTGCCGTGCGCCCCCCCGCTGCGGGCCTCGGCCTGCTCGAGCGTCTGGGTGGTGAGCACGCCGAACGTCACCGGCAGCGCCGCCTCGAGAGACACCTGCATCAGACCGGTCGTTGCGCCGAGCGCGACGTACCGGTCGTGGGTCGTCTCTCCCCGGATCACGCAGCCCAGGCAGACCAGGGCATCGTACCGGCCGGACCGGGCCAGGGTCTGGGCGACGACCGGGAGGTCGTACGCGCCCGGAGCCCAGGCCACGTCCACCTGGTCCTCCGGCACCCCGCACGTGCGCAGCGCGCCGAGCGCTCCGCTGAGCAGGCGGCGTGTGATCTGCTCGTTAAACCGGCCGACGGCGACCGCGACGCGCAGTCCGGCGCCGCTGCGCCCGCCCCGGAGAGGTTCGCCCACCCGTCTCCGCCCCCAGTCTCTCCCGGCTATTCGACGTTCAGCAGGTGCCCGAGCTTGTGGCGTTTCGTCGCCAGGTACCGGTAGTTTTCGGGATTCGGCGTCACCTCGATCGGCACGCGGCTGACCACGTCGATCCCGTAGCCCTCCAACCCCACGCGCTTGGCGGGATTGTTCGTCAGCAGGCGGATCCGCCGCAGGCCGAGATCGGCCAGGATCTGCGCGCCCACCCCGTAGTCGCGCGGGTCCGGGGCGAAACCCAGGAGCTCGTTCGCTTCCACGGTATCCTTTCCCGCGTCCTGGAGCGCGTAGGCGCGGATCTTGTTGGCGAGACCGATCCCCCGTCCCTCCTGCCGGATGTAGACCAGCACGCCCCGGCCTTCCCGGCTGATGGCGTCCAGCGCCCGGCGCAGCTGCTCGCCGCAGTCGCACCGCAGCGATCCGAACACCTCTCCGGTCAGGCACTCCGAGTGCATGCGCACGAGGACCGGGTCCGCTCCCGCCAGATCTCCGCGGATCAACGCCAGATGGGTCGCCCCGTCCAACGTGTTCTGGTAGACGGCGGCGGTGAACTCGCCAACGGCGGTGGGCAAGCGGGTCCGCCCCTCACAGACGACGAACCGGTCCCGTTCCAGCCGGTAGCGGATCAATTCGGCCACGGAGATGATGGGCAGCCTGTGGCGGGCCGCGAACGCCCGCAGTTCGGAGAGGCGCGCCATCGTTCCGTCATCGCTCATGATCTCGCAGAGCACTCCTGCCGGGGAGAGGCCGGCAAGCGTCACCAGGTCGATCGCGGCCTCGGTGTGCCCGGCCCGGCGCAGGACCCCGCCGGCGATCGCCCGCAGCGGAAACACGTGCCCGGGCCGGCTCAAGTCCTCCGGACGGGTGGCGGGGTCCACGAGCGCGCGAATGGTGGCCGCCCGGTCATGCGCCGAGATCCCGGTCGTGATCTTGTCCTTGGCGCCGACCGAGATCGCAAAGGCGGTGCCCTGGTGCGAAGTGTTGTGCTGCACCATCTGCGGCAGGGCGAGCGCGTCCAACCGCTCGCCGGTCATCGGCACGGTGATGAGGCCGCGGGCGTGCTTCACCATGAAGTTGACCGCCTCGGGCGTCACCCGTTCCGCGGCCATGACCAGGTCCCCTTCGTTTTCGCGGGCCTCGTCGTCGACGACGATGATGAAACCGCCCGCGCGAATGGCCTCCACCGCTTCGGCAATCGCGGCGAACGCGACCGTCTGCCGCTCCCCGGCGCTCATGGGTTGCTCCTCCGCGGCGGCGCCTCGGGCGCGTATGCGGCGAGCAGCCGCTCCACGTATTTGGCGAGGACATCGGCTTCGAGGTTCACCAGCGCGCCGGCCCGGGCGCTGCCCAGCGTGGTCACCGCGCACGTATGGGGGATCAAGCACACCGTAAACCGGCCGCCGGCGGTTCCGGCCACCGTGAGGCTGACCCCGTCAACGGCGACGGACCCCTTTTCAACGATGTATCGGGCGACCGGCGCGGGCGCTTCGATCTCGATCCACCAGTCATCGCCTCGGCGCTCCCGGCCGGTGATGCGGCCCACACCATCGACGTGGCCTTGTACGACGTGCCCCCCCAGGCGGTCTCCGACGGCGACGGCGCGCTCCACGTTCACGACATCGCCGACCTCGCAGCGCCCCAGCGTCGTCCGCGCCACCGTCTCGCCCGTGAGGTCGGCCTCAAAGAGGCTGCCGGCGATCCGCGTCACCGTCAGACACGTCCCGCTGACCGCGATGCTGTCGCCCACGCGCACACCCTCGAGGGCGCATCGGGCCTCGACGCTCAACCGCAGCGACCCATCGCCCGGCCGGACCGCCCGCACGACCCCGGTCGCCTCTACGATGCCGGTAAACATTGCGCGCGACCCTCCCCAGCCCGGCCCGAGCCGGTCTCAGGATCCCACGGCGGCGGGACGAGGTACCCCTCGATGATCACGTCCTGTTCCATCTGACGGACGACGGTCCGCGTGAGCCGCCAGGCCCGGGCCAGCGTCTCCACGCCCGCCCCACCCACGGGACGCGGCCCCGGACCGCCGACCAGCACCGGGGCGACGAACACCAGCACCTTGTCCACGAGCCCGGCGTCGACGAAGGCGCCGTGGACGATCCCTCCCCCCTCGACCAGCAGGCTCATCACTCCCCGCCGGCCCAGCGTTTCGAGGACCGCCTTGAGGTCGACCCGTTCCGTGGGTCCGTCCGCCACGCATACCTCCACGCCCTGCCGTTCCAAGATTTCGCGGGCGAGCAGCGGCGCGCGGCTCGTCGTCGCGACAATCACCGGCGCGCCGTCGCGGGCGAGCACCTGCGCGTTTGGGGGAATCCGTAGCGTGCTGTCCAGGACCACGCGCGCAGGCTCGCGGGGCGCCGCCCCCCGCGCCGTGAGCCGCGGGTCGTCCCGCAGCACCGTCCCGATCCCGACGAGGATCGCGTCCGATGCCGCCCGCACCTCGTGCACCAGCGCGCGTGAAGCCGCTCCGGAGATCCAGCGCGAGTCCCCCGCGCGGGTCGCGATCCGGCCGTCGAGGGTCATCGCCCATTTGGCGGTCACGAACGGCAGCCCGGTGGTGCGGTGCTTGATGTAGGCTTCGTTGAGCTGTGACGCGCCGCCCCAGGCCGCTCCCACGGCCGTCTCAATCCCCGCCTCGGCAAGTCGGCGCAGCCCGCGGCCCCGCATCTTCTCGTCGGGATCCTCCATCGCGGCGACCACGCGGCGGATCCCCCTGCCGATGATCGCCTCGGTGCAGGGCGGTGTGCGCCCCCAGTGAACGCAGGGCTCGAGGGTCACGTACAGCGTGGCGCCCCGGGCTGCCTCACCCGCCTCTTCGAGCGCCAGGACCTCGGCATGCGGCGATCCCGGCC
>Ga0209577_10006319_pt1 | contig 10963 bp, 12 predicted proteins | sample GraSoiAngelo_109_FD_185874 | JGI IMG/M metagenome (GOLD analysis project Ga0209577, IMG submission 185874) | Grasslands soil microbial communities from the Angelo Coastal Reserve, California, USA - 14_0903_12_20cm (SPAdes) (version 2) | ecosystem: Environmental > Terrestrial > Soil > Grasslands... | reverse complement strand
GGCCTGCACCTTCACCGACATGGCCGCCAGCCTGCGCGGTGCGCTCAGCTGGATCCTTTCCGGGATGGCCTTCGCCAGCTTCGACATGGGCGGCTTCTTCGGGATTCCTACGCCGGCCGACCCGCCCAGTCCCGAGCTCTATCTGCGCTGGAGCCAGATGGGCCTCCTCTTCTCCCACGCCCGGGCCCACGGCCACAGCGCGCCCCGCGAGCCCTGGGCCTACGGCGCAAGGGCGCTGGAGATCTTCCGGCGGTATGCCCGCCTGCGCTACCGGCTCCTCCCCTACCTATATAGTGCGGCCCTCATGGCGGCGGAGGGCGTCCCGCTGGCGCGTCCCCTCGTCTTCGATCACCCCCAGGACCGCGGCACGCACAGCGTCGACGATGAGTACCTGCTCGGTCCCGACCTGCTGGTGGCCCCCATGTTCCAGCCCGAGGGGGAGCGTTCCCTCTACCTGCCGCCCGGAGGCTGGTACGACTACTGGACCGATGCCCCGCTCGAGGGCGGTCGCTGGACCGTGCGCCGGGCCGACCTGGCCACGCTCCCCCTTTACGTGCGCGCCGGCGCGGTCATCCCCCTGGGGCCGGAGCTGGCCTTCAGCGAGGAATCGGCCTGGGATCCTCTCGCCTTCGAGGTCTATCCCGGCCCCACCGGTACCAGCGAGCGCATCGTGCGCGATGACCGCCGAGCGCTGGCCCTGCGGCTCGTGGTCGATGACGGCTCGGTGACCCTGGAGGGAGACCTTCCTTACCCGGCGCTGGTCCGGGTGCACGGCCGGGGAGAGGTCCGTGAGGGCCGCCTCGGCCAGGCGATCCCCCTCACCCCGCCCGCTAGCCGTCCCTGAGCCGGACGAAGACCTCGGTCGCGGGCACGACCTTCTCGGTGCGCGTGTTCAGGATGTGGATCCGGACCCCCGGATGCGCGCTGGTGCCGAAGTCCCAGCCCATCAGGTAGCGGGAGCGAACCTCGGCGATCGACCGGACCGCCACCGTCTCGCCTCCGTTGGTCATCCAGATGGTCGGCTCGCGGCCGGTGGCGTAGCCCAGCCCGACCTCGGTGCCGCTGTCGCGGAAGAAGCGGAGGGTCCCCAGCGCGCAGGGATTGGGGAGCAGCTCCTCCAGGCTCTCGGCCGCCTGCTGCAGCGAGGGCAGCTGGCCCTGGGCCAGCGTGGTCCGCACCTGCAGCCGGGCGCGCAGGTGCCGCTGCCGCTCCCGCCGGCGCTGCTCGCTCGCCAGCCGCTGGACCTCGACCCGCAGCCGGCCGAGCGACTCCTCCAGCGGGCCCATCTCCGCCATCAGCTCCCGGATCCGCCCCGCCAGGTCGTCGTCCGATATCTGGGTGATGCCGTTCGACTCTGCCATCCCTTGCGTAGAATTATCCCGCCATGTCGCTCGCGCAGGTATCGACCGACCAGGTCAAGGACGGGCTGTCCGCGCGCATCGACCGCCTGCGCCCGGAGCTGGAGCGCATCGGCCGCGACATCCATCACAACCCGGAGATCGCCTACGAGGAAAACCGCGCGGTCGGCTGGCTCACCAGCCTCCTCCGCGAGCACGGCTTCGAGGTCTCGACCGGGGTGGCGGAAACGCCCACCGCCTTCACCGCCATCCGCCGTAATGGCGATGGGCCGGCGATCGCCTTCCTGGCCGAATACGACGCGCTTCGCGGTCTCGGCCATGGCTGCGGCCACAACCTGATCGCCACCGCGTCCACCGGCGCCGGGATCGCGCTGGCCGATCTGCTCGAGAGCCATCCTGGCAGGGTCGTGGTGATCGGCACTCCGGCGGAGGAGGGAGGCGGAGGCAAGATCCGGCTGATCCAGGGCGGCGTCTTCCAGAGCGTCGACGTGGCCATGATGTTCCACCCCGACGCGCGCACCCAGGTCCCGCACTGGGCGCTGGCCGTCACCCACCTCAACTTCGAGTTCACCGGCAAGGCGGCCCACGCCTCGGGCGACCCCGAAAAGGGGATCAACGCGCTCGACGCCTTCGTGCTCGCCTACAACGGGATCAGCATGCTGCGCCAGCACGTCAAGGAGGGCGCCCGCCTCCACGGCTTCATCAAGGAGGGAGGCACCGCCCCCAACATCGTGCCCGACCGCACCTCGGGAGAGTTCCTGGTGCGGGCGCGCGACCGGCAGTACATGGAGGAGCTGGTGCAGAAGGTGAAGAACATCTTCCAGGCGGCGGCGCTCGCCACCGGCTGCAGCGTCAAGCTCTCGATCGAAGGCGAGCCCTACGAGGACATGCGCAACAACGGCGTGCTCGCCGGTCTCTTCGAGGAGAACCTGCGCAAGCTGGGGGTGCATCCGGTCGAGCCGGTGCCCTGGGAGAATGCCGGGTCGACCGACATGGGCAACGTCAGCCACGTGGTCCCGGGCCTGCACCCGACACTCGCCATCGCGTCCGCCGAGGTGGCCTGTCACTCGCAGGCCTTCCTCCAGGCCGCCGACTCGCTGCGCGGCTATCAGGCCATGATCGACGCCGCCAAGGCGCTGGCTATGACCGGCGCCGACCTCCTGCTGGACCCCGCGCTCGTGGACCAGGCCAGGGCGGAGTTCCGCCGCCCGAGCTGACCTGTTGGGCGACTTCCTCGCCGACCGGGAGCGCCGGCGCCTGGGCAGCCTGACCGTTTACAGCGGTCCGACGCACTCCGGCAAGACCAAGAAGCTGGACGCCGAGGTCGAGCGGGCTCAGCGGCAGGGCCGCCAGGTACAGCGCTTTACCGAGCCGGTCGCCCCGGCGCGCCTCCTCGAAGACCGGCATCCGGCCACGGAGATGATCGCGATCGACCGAGCCGAGGGGTACGACGGCCGCCTGGTCGCGACGGTGGAGGAGATGGCCTCGAGCCGCTCCAGGGTCGACGTGGTGGTCGCGGGCTGGGAGCTCGACTACCGCGGGCAGCCTCAAGCTCCACTCCCCGAGCTACTCTGCACCGCGGACGTCGCCGTCAAGCTGGACGATGGAGTCTGCGCCTCGCCGGGGTGCCGGATCCCGGCCAGCCGCACCCAGCGCTTCATCCGCCCGGACGGGGCCGACCGCTTCGCCCCCGTCTGCCGCCGCCACCACGACCGCCAGGGCCGGACCTCCGCCTTCCAGGAGGGATGGTTCGAGGAGCCCGCCGGCAGCCTGGAGGTGATCGCCGGCTGCATGTTCAGTGGCAAGACCCAGGAGCTGATCCGCCGGCTCGACCAGGAGCGCTACGCGGGCGCCGCGATCCAGGCCTTCAAGCCTGCCCTCGACGACCGCTACGCGATCGAGGCGGTCGCCTCCCACCGCGACCTCCGCTTCCCGGCGATCGCGGTGCCCGACGTCGAGGCCCTGCGGGCCCAGCTGCGGGAGGACACACGGGTGGTCGGGATCGACGAGGCGCAGTTCCTCGAGCCCTCGATCGTGCCCCTGGCCGAGGAGCTCGCCGACCGCGGACTGCATGTCGTCGTCGCCGGCCTGGAGCTGGACTTCCTGGGACGCCCCTTCGGTCCCATGGCCCTGCTCATGGCTCACGCCGACCGTCTGACCAAGCTCCAGGCATCGTGCCAGTTCCCGGGCTGCGGCTCGCGTCAGGCGACGCGCACCCAGCGGCTCCACGGTGGCCGCCCGGCGGGCCCGGACGATCCGCTGGTGGTCATCGGCGGCGCCGCCACCTACCAGGCCCGCTGCCGTCATCACCACGAGATCGGCGCTGCCGCCGCCGGCTCGGATTCGAGCCTACACCTGCAGTTCGCGTAGGCGCTGCGCGGCCAGGACCAGCGCCCCGAAGGTCACCACCAGCAGCACGCCCGACCCGATGGTCATCGCCATCAGGAAGGCGGGCAGCAGCGGCAGGCGCAACGGCGCCGCCACGATGATCGAGCCGATGGCCAGGAGCGCGATCATAGCTGTGGCCATCATCTGTATCAGCGAGCCCAGCAGGCCGGCCGCCGGATGGACCATGCGCCGGGCGTCGGTCCAGTCGAAGCGGGCCCAGAGCGTGCCGATGGCGACCATCAGGCTGGTCAGCCCGGCGCCCGCGACCAGCAGCAGGCCCAGTCCGGCCGCCGCCCAGACCAGCCCCGGGCGGACCAGCGCCTCGAGCGCCGCTCCCAGGGCCAGACCCACCGCAAGTGCCGGCAGCCCCACGCTCCAGCACTTGGCTGAAAGCAGCTCGCGGGTGCTGTTGGGCGAGGCCAGGTAGACCCAGACCGCCTTACCCTCCAGGCTGACCGCGGAGAGCCCGAGCGTGCTGGTGAGTGCGATCAGCAGGAGCCAGGCCGGGGCCAGCGCGATCAGAGCCGCCAGCGGTCCGCGGCCGACCGAATGGACCAGGTCGAAGAGCGGCCGGGATCGAAGCAGGAGGAAGAGCCCGAGGAAGGCCATCGGCATCAGCACCCGGGTCAGCTGGGAGAGGTCGCGCCGGCGAAGCCGCCAGTCCTTGAGCACCAGCGCGGTGGCGGTGGCCGTCAGTCCGGGCAGCCGCAGTGCATTGCTGCTGGCGGCGGGCGCGCGCCGCCGGCGGCGGTTGCGCTGGGCGGTCTGGATCCAGCCGGCGACGTAGACCCGCCCGCCCAGCCGGGCTCCGATCACCAGGGCGGCCGTGGATGCGGCCAGCAGGACGGCGGTCCATTTGAGCCACCCGCCCAGGTGGCCGCCCAGCGCCGCCGCCGCGCCCCGCCCCGCCCAGCCGAAGGGCAGCCAGGGTGAGGCGGCCGCGGGCAGGTCGGGTACGCCCCTGGGGACGTGATAGCCGGGCGCCCGCCCCTGGAAGGCGGGGTTGACCAGCACGTTCACGACGTTGACGCCCAGCGCCAGCAGCAGGCTGAGCGCGGTGATCACCTCCCGGCCCCGGTTCGGCGGGACGACCCGGATGGCATAGAGGGTCAGGAGGGTGACCAGCATCAACGGAATCACGGGGTAGACGGCCAGGATTACCAGGAGGCCGGCGCTCGCCACCGGCCGTCCCAGCAGCACAGGCAGCAGGATGAGGGTGGGAAGGATGACCAGCAGCGAGATCACGAGCAGCCGGACCAGCTGGGAGAAGGTCCGCCCGATGACCACGGCCTCGACCGGCCAGGGCGCCGCCAGCAGCAGCTCCAGGTCTGGGTTCAGCAGCAGGGCGTTGACCGTGAAGAGGAGCCCCGAGAAGATCAGGAAGGCGCTGTAAGCGATGAAGATCAGGCCCAGGACGCGGTCGGGTGGAAAGGGAACCTGCACCCGCGAGGCTGCCGCGGCGCCCACCATCAGGACGAAGACCTGCTGCGACCACCAGGCCAGGATCAAGAGGACGGCCGCGCCCGCCCCCAGGAGCGCGAGCGGTCGCCGGCTGCGCACGGTCTGGTTCCAGAGCATGCGCATCTGGATCCGCCAGAGCAGGAGGCCGAGGAGGAGCCCCTGCCGCAGCTGGCGCCTGAGGGTCATCGCTCCAGCTCCGCGAGCAGAGCCCGGACGTCCTCCTCGCCGCCGCCGGTCAGCTGCAGGAAGATCTGCTCCAGCGACTGGCCGTCCGACCGTACCATCGTCCGGAGCTGGTCGAGCGTGCCCTCGGCCACGACCGCGCCGTGGTTGACGATGGCGACCCGGGTGCACATCCGCTCCGCGATCTCCAGGATGTGGGTACTGAGGAAGACCGTCTTGCCCTCGCGGCAGAAGTCGATCAGGATGTCCTTCATCTGCCGCGCGCTCCGGGGGTCGAGGCCGACGGTCGGCTCGTCGAGGAAGAGGACCTGCGGATCATGGAGAAGAGCTGCCGCCAGCGAGATCTTCTGGCGCATCCCCCGCGAGTAGGAGGAGAGGAAGTCGTGGCCGCGATCCTTGAGGTCGAAGAGCTGGAGGAGGGCGTCGATCCGGCGATCGCGGGTGGCCCTGGGAACGTGGTAGAGATCGCCGCTGAACTCGAGGAACTCACGGCCGGTCAGCCGTTCGTAAAGCACTGGGGTGTCCGGCACGTAGCCGATGCGGGCCTTGGCCGCTTCCCCCTGGCGCAGCAGGTCGAACCCGGCGACGCTCGCCATTCCCGAGGTCGGCCTGAGCAGCCCGACCAGCATCTTGATGGTTGTCGTCTTGCCGGCCCCATTGGGACCGAGGAAACCGAACAGCTCTCCCCTGCCGATCTCGAGGTCGAGGCGGTCGACGGCGGTCAACGCCCCGTACCGCTTGGTCAGGGACTTCGCGGTGAGCATCCTTCGCCAGTCTACGCGGGAGCATTCCGCCGTTTTTGCGGGCCGGACGCGTTGTGCCTAACGCGGTTGAGATCCCGTCGCGGGGGTGTCACGGGGCCGTAAAGGCCGTAAAGATGGAGCACGACGCACAGGGCGAGCTCGCCCCACTGATCGGCAGTCCCGAGTTCACGCGGATGGTGGAGCGCTTTCAGGCCTCCACCGGTCAGCGCCTGCAAGTCTTCGACCTCAGCGGCAAGGCGCACACGCCGGTCGAAGAGTATCCGCGTTACTGCCGGCTGCTCCAGGAGCGCAAGGCCTGCCCTCTTTACTTCGACCGCGAGTTCCTGCGCCGTCCCACCGAGACCATGGCCGTCTGCTGCGCGGGCGTCGGCCACTTCGTGGCCCCGATCAAGGACGAGAAGGAGGAGCAGATCGGCGCGGTCGTCTCACCGGCGGTCAAGTTCGCGGCCAACGAGGTCGAGCCGCTGGCCCAGCTGGCCTTCCGGCTCAAGGTCTTTCCCGACGAGCTGATCCAGGCCGCCGAGGCGGTCCAGAGCGTGGACGCTGAGAAGCTGCTCGGCGCCGGCGAGCTGGTCTCGGTGGGACTCAACCTGCTGGCCGAGATGCAGGCGCGGGAGAAGGTCCGCCTCACGCTGCGTCGCCTTCAGGCCCAGATCGCCGAGTCCAACTCGCAGATGCTCTGCCAGCACCTGGTCGAAGCCGTGCTCTCCCTGAGCCGGGCCGATTACGGCCTGGTGCTCCTGATGGACGACAACGGATCGGACCTGGCCTCCGGCTTCGACAGCCCCTCGACCCAGACCCAGGTCGAGGCCAAGCGGCGCCTGACGGCGGGGGTCGCGGAGTGGGTGCGCCACGCCGATCGCTCGGTCACCGTGCCCGACATCGGCAAGAGCGCCTGGTGCCGCTACCTGACCGAGGACGAGGTCCAGACCGGCAGCGTGCTCGGGCTGCCCATCCCGGTCGGCAACGGAACCGCCACCTTCGGCGCGATCGTGGTCGGTTGGGACCGGCCGCGCGAGGACCTGGCCGAACCGATGAGCACGCTGACCGCCTTCGTGGGTGAGGGCCTGCACGCGATCCTGATGGGACGCAAGCTGATCCAGGCCGAGCAGCTCGCCCTGCTCGACCTGCAGTCAGGTGCCTTTGCCGACCGCTACCTGCAGGACCTGCTGGAACGGGAGATCAGCCGGGCGGCGCGCTTCGGCCACCCACTGGCCCTGGTCGTCTTCGAGATCGATGGCTACGAGCTCCTGCGGGGCAGGCACGGCGAGGCCGGGCTGGGCCGCATCCTGCGCGAGCTGGTCGGGATCGTGCGCGCCAAGACGCGCAAGGTCAACACTCTGGCCCGGGTCCGCGACGGCCGCTTCTGCCTGGTGATCCCGGAGGCGACCCGCGAGGTGGCGGTCAGCCTCGGGCAGCGCCTCGAGCAGGCGCTGCAGGAGCATCCCTACGCGGCGGTTCCCTCGGGAGAGATCGTGCGCCTGCAGCTCAACACCGGAGTCGCCGCCAGCGAGATGGGGAAGGACGACAGGGTCACCATGCTGGCCCAGGCCGAGGAGAGCCTGGAGCTGGCCCGCGCCGCGCGCCGCCGCGAGAGCTTCAAGATCCCGCCCCAGGCCTGACCCGGCGGCGTCTCCACAGCAGCAGCACCGACAATCCAGGCCCCGGCTGGCGGAACGCCTAGGGCAATCGTTACGCCGAATGGACGCCTCGCCCTCTAAGGAAAGTCAGCAGCTGTGATCCCGCTGGCATGGCCCGGTGGCCATTGCACCAACTCAATCCGGTATCCGTCGGGGTCTGTGATCCATGAGGTTTGGGGTCCGTCGGGTCCACCGGGAAGCTCGACCGGGCCGGCCCTTAGCCCGGCGTGCGATAGCGCCTCTATCGTGAACCTTAGGTTGTCGACTTGAATTGGGAGGTGACTGAACCCCGTGCCGATATCCACGGGTCCATCCGCCGGCCGGTGCACCAGCTCGAGCGTAACTACCTCCTCGCTAGGGAACTTCAGCATGGTCAGGCTTGAGCCGTTCCCTACGTCAACGCGACCTACCTGCTCATACCCGAGCGCGGTGTAGAAGTCCAGGGATGCGGCTAGGTCGGTGACGCGGTACGCCGCGTGGAGAGTCCTCATGCCACTCAGTATCCGTTCTGAACGGGGGCTGCGATGCTAGGTCAGGTACTGGGAAAGCGCTTGCCTCGGGCTTCGAGGCGCGCGGGTCAGTCGATTCGCTGGGCCAGGGCCACGATGATTCCCTCCGGCCCACGCACGTACGCCATGCGCCAGATGTGCTCGTACTGACCGATGCCGCCGACCAGGCCGTAGCCTTCTGCAGCCAGCCGGTCGACAACCGCCTGGAGGTTGTCCACTTCGAAACAAACGTTGCGCAGCCCCAGCTCGTTGGACATGGCGTCGGGCGATCCCGGCTCGTGGTTGGGCCGGATGAAGCTCGACAGCTCCAGCCCGGTTCCTCCGTCGGGCGGCCGCAGCGTGACGATCTCGGAACGGGAGTTCGGTATGCCAATGACGGTGTCGACGAACTCGCCTTCCATGAACATCCTGCCCTCAACCTCGAAGCCCAGGCCGACGAAGAACGCCGTCACCGCGGCGAGGTCCCCGACCGTGATGCCGACGTGGTCGAAGCGCATCCTCCTGTCTTAGCTCCGCTGGTGTAGGTAGTCCATCACTCCGGACCTAGCCTGGTTTACGCGGACTCATAGCGAAATCCTTTTATTTTGGTTAGCGCGGATCCTTCATTAGTTTTTTGTACTTTAGTGAGTTAACAGCAATCAGCGCTACTTTACCTTCGGCGTTGTTACCCCAGCCGTAGCGCTGCTTAGGAACGGGAGGGTCGCTCGAGTGGACCCGTTTCCCGCGCCTCGTGGTCAGGACCTGCGACAGGTCTGAGGCGTCGACGCCGAGCGCCAGACCGTGATGCGGCTTTGCCAGAACTTCTGCTCTTAGGCGCCCTCTCCGATGCCCGCCGGGCGGAGAGCGCCCGCCAACGTTTCGGGAACGTTGGCGCCGCCCGACGCCTGCTAGGCGTCTCGGACACGCTTGTAGGTGAGGAAGGCGATGTCGCCATCGATGGTCTGGATGTTCACGAGGCGCATGGGTCTCTTGTCGCTGATCTCGCCGAAGAGGCGCTCGCCGGCCCCGAGCACGACCGGGTAGATCTTCAGCCGCAGCTCGTCGACGAGGTCGTGCTCCATTAGCGTGCGCACGAGCTGGAAGCTGGCGGGGACATTGATTTCTCCGTTGAGCTCTTGCTTCAGATTCGAGACCTCATTCGCCACATCGCCCTTGAGAACCGTTGAGTTGTTCCAGGCCGGATGTTCGAGGGTCGAGGATACGACATACTTGGGCAGGCTGTTCAGCCTGTCCGCCAATTCGCCACTCCGGGATGGCCAGCGCGCAGCGAACCACTCGTAGCTCCGCCGACCCAACAGGAGCGCCTCGGTGCCGAGCGCCTCGTCGAGCGTGACCTTGGCTAGCTCTTTGCGGTCCATGATACGGCCGACCCAGCCACCGACCCTGAAGCCTTCGTCACCGGCCGGGTCCTGGATGACGCCGTCAAGCGAGACGTTGTCGCTTACGACGATCGTTCCCATTTCGGTGCTGCCTTCGGGTTTGGTGTACGAACAGGATTGACCAAGATGCTCTAGCATTGCAAATACCACCGGTCCTTCGCAAATACGTCTGATGCTCAGGGGACGCTCGGCAGACGCTCTCGCTCGGTCAGGATCCCAGCCGTTATCTCCGGTGACACCGAAGCTTGCCGTTCTTGCGCGAACGCCTCGATGGCCGCCTTGAGTTTCCGGGCCAATGCGTCCTGCCGCCGAGCTCAACGAGCCTGCGTCAAGCCGGCCCCTTATCGTTCAATCAAGACTTCGTCCAGCCGCGCCTTCATTTGGAAGATGGTCGCGATCGACACCCGCAGCGTCACCGAGGCCAAGCGCTGGATCGGCCGGATCGTCTTCGGCACCATCGGCGTGGAGCTGGCGGGAGTGCTGGTCCGCGTGCTCACCGATTCGGTCAGTCGATAGCGGATGCCGCCGCTCGACCGTTTCACCAGCCTGGTCCAGGGGTTCCTGGAGCACCTGCTCGCGGACGTCCGCGACTCGGTCTCCGGCCTGGTCGAGACCTACATGAGCACCCACGACGTCGCCTCGACAGGTGCGTGTTCTTTGCCTTGACACTAACACAGACTTGTGGCACAATGTGGCTGTCACAACCGCCCGTCAACCCGTGAGGTCCCTCAATGCGCGTACCGCTCAAGGCCGCCGTCATCACCGGCGAGGTGACAGTGCTCGTCGCCTGCACCGCCGTCGGTGTCCACCTCTTCATGCAGCCGCACCGCTTCCCCCAGGCGGCGCCGCCCTTGACCCTGCCCTCGGCCCACGTCCAGCCGCTCCCGCTGCTCGAGGCGCCGCCGGCTGAGCAGCCCAGCGTAACGCCGCACCCCAGCCCCAGCCAGCTGACGCCCGGATGGATGGCGCAGCTCGACCGCGACGACCGGGCCCGGGTGAAGAGCGAGTGGGACGTCCTTCAACTGCTCAGCCGCGGCGTCGTCCGCTACCTCGAGCAGCGGGTCATCCCGGTCATGGAGGGACGCTCCTGATGGCGGAGCTCAAGCACCTGATCGACGTCTGGACCGGCTACGCCCAGGGGCTGGCGGGCAGCATCGGCGCCCTGGCCTTCGTCTGCGCCTTCATCTGGAAGATGGTCGCGATCGACACCCGCAGCGTCACCGAGGCCAAGCGCTGGATCGGCCGGATCGTCTTCGGCACCATCGGCGTGGAGCTGGCGGG
>Ga0209577_10006316_pt1 | contig 10964 bp, 6 predicted proteins | sample GraSoiAngelo_109_FD_185874 | JGI IMG/M metagenome (GOLD analysis project Ga0209577, IMG submission 185874) | Grasslands soil microbial communities from the Angelo Coastal Reserve, California, USA - 14_0903_12_20cm (SPAdes) (version 2) | ecosystem: Environmental > Terrestrial > Soil > Grasslands ... | reverse complement strand
GACGACCGCAAGGGTCGTCCCTACTATACGACGGATCGCCTTGTGAAGCCCGTGTATAGTAGGGACGACCCTTGCGGTCGTCCTGGTAGGGAGGCTAATAGACTTCTCCTCTTCAGAAGTAGCTTCCAGTGATTCGCGCATTGCATTGCTGTGAACTTTGATATAATAGATTGAGAAATAACTCTTAGTCACTTTCAGGAGCTTTTTTTCATGCAACGACAGCAACAACAATTTTCCGACTTTGACCTGCTGGCAGTTTTCAGCGATGAAGCGAAGGCGGCGGCGGCGGAGACGAAACTGCATAAAGAGGGGTTCAGCGAAGAGGAAGTCTTCCGACTGGCTTCAGATGCGATAGCCAGTGGGCAGTTCCGCGAACACGGCCCCAACAGGGAGCGCAGTTCAGTGTTCTTACAGACGACACGTTCGGCTCCCAACCCTGTCACCGTCGTCCTGCTAGCGGTCGTCTGCGGCCTCGTCCTGGGCGCACTGATGCTGGCGGCACATTTCGCCTTTCCTCCTATTCCGGAGCTTACAGGCGTAGTGGCAGGAGTGATAGTCGGCATCATTCTTGGTGCAACAATAGGGCTGCTACGACGCGGCCGGGTGCGTGGGGCAATTGGACAGGATTTGACAAAGGCCAATACAAGCAGTAAACAACCTGGACAGGAAGAGAAGACGGTGGTAGCGGTGCGCATACCTGATGCTGAGGATATTTCACGTAAGTCGCGCGCACGCGCAATTCTGCTGACGAATGGGGGAAAGCTCGATAGAAGCGTTGGAAGAGAGTGAAGCTTCAGAGCCCGCTCCAGGTTGACTATACACGAAACGGCGCATCGGACCGTGTATAGTAGGGTTGACCCTTGCGGTCAACCTGTCCAGACCAATGCCACTGCATTCAAAAATGGCCAGCACCGTCGATGTCCTCTCGCATGCTTGCGGTCAACCTGTCCAGGCCAATGCTGTTGCGTTGCGCTCGTTTTCTCATCCGCCTCCAAAGACCTACATTGCCTCAACCTCGTTCTGTATGCTGGTGTATAGGCGATAATATCTTTCTTGCAGAGCAAGCAACTCTTCGTGCGTACCCTGCTCGATCACTCGCCCTTGCTCCAGAACCAGAATCGTATCCGCATTTTGAATGGTGCTGAGACGGTGGGCGATCACAATCGTCGTTCGACTCTGCATAAGCCGTTCCAGTGCGTCCTGTACCAGGCGCTCGCTCTCATTATCCAGCGAACTCGTTGCCTCGTCCAGGATCAAGATCCGTGGATCCCGCAGCAGGGCTCGCGCAATGGCGATACGTTGTCTCTGCCCAACGGATAACTTCACGCCACGCTCCCCTACCAGTGTCTCATACCTCTGCGGCAACTTCTCGATGAACTCATCGGCATTTGCCGCCCGGGCTACCGCGTTGATCTCCTCTGGTGTCGCTCCCAACTTTCCATAGGCGATATTTTCGCGTATTGTCGCGCTAAAGAGGACCGGCTCTTGAAGGACGATACCAATCTGTTCGCGCAGGCTTTTGATCTGAACTTGGCTGATATCAAAGCCGTCGAGTGTAATCCGTCCAAGCTGGATATCGAAGAAACGTGGAATGAGGTTGGCGATCGTTGTTTTTCCTGCTCCACTTGGACCGACCAGTGCTACTACCTCACCCGCTCTGGCCTCGAAAGAGACGCCGTGTAGTACCTGCCTCTGCCCATCATAACTGAAATCAACCTGCTCGAAGCGTAAGTGACCCTGAACCTCAGGTAACGGACGCGCTCCTGGTACATCTTTGATTTCAACTGTCTGATCGAGCAACACGAAAATGCGCTCTGCGGCTCCCAGGGCCATCTGAAACTGGCTGTACTGATTGCTGGCCGAGGTGAATGGCTGAGCGAGAATGAAGATGTAGATGACGGTCATTGCCAGGTCGCCGATGGTGAGGCTGCCATTCACCACTGCGTTTCCTACAAACCAGAGGAATATGGCAACTCCGCCTAAGCCTAGCAAAATCGATAAAGCATTGGCGCCCCCCATGATCCACGCGCGCCTTCTTACCATACCAAATTGCTGCCGGGCCAGGGTATCGTAACGCTGTATCTCGTAGTCCTCCCGTGTGAATGCTTTCACGATCTTCTCATTACTAATCGTCTCTTCCAGCACCCTGGTAGCCTCGCTCAGTATCTCAAGTTGCTTTTTTAACGTTCGCCGGAGGAAGACGCTTGATAGCAGGAAGGGGAGTGTGAATAACATCACAAGCAGGATCACCCAGAGCGTTGCGGGGTTCAGTATGGAGTGCGTGTGTGAGGCCGGAATATGGAACTGGTTAAACTGGCCGAGCACAGTGGTCGGCCCCGCGACTATCACGATAATCCCGATGAGTACCGTAAAGATACTGGAGACAAAGCCCATGAGCGTATTGGTGACAGCATCGCGTACAAGCATCACATCGTTTGTGAGGCGGCTCAACAGGTCGCCGGTGTGGTTGTCCTGAAAGAAACTGAGCGATAATTGTTGGAGGTGGCGATATAACTGAGTGCGCAAGTCGATAACCATTTTCTCACCAACCACTGTGCTCCAATAATTCTGCCAGAAGCTAAGGAGTGCCTGCGCGAGTACCAGACCAACCAGCAAAAGAATGATGCCGGGCAACACAGCCGTATTTCTCCCGACGATAACATTATCAATAGCGGTACCCACAAGAGCAGGATACAGGAGCGTAATTGAACTGTTGAGCGCTACGGCCACCATCAGACCGGCCATTTGCCACCTATATGGCTTTGCGAAGCCCAACAGTCGTCTGACGCGATATCGTGTGGGTTTTGCTGGTTCTTGATCTAGCATGTTTGCCCATTTGGGCAAAGCAAGCTCAGTGTCGTCCGCTGCACGGCTCACTATCTTTGACTCCTCTCATGTTGCCAGTTACTCTGCTATATCCTTCCATTGTCAGTACGGTCAATAGGCTATCGAAGTTGTATCATACATGAACAGGTCAAACATATGTTCAATTGACAATGATCGGTCTACATGATACTATGACATATACAAATGATTATTCAGCATAGTAGGAACTTCACAACAATGTTTACAGGTGTTTGCATACAAGCAATCAAGCCCGCCGCATGAGCGATCACGCCGGGCTTATGCGGCAGGAAGTGGCATAGGGTAGAGACTAAATGTCTGTTACCCCGACGAAGCATCTTGCTCACTGGCAGCTCACAAGCAGCTGAGTGAGTGTTTTTATGTCCGTTTCGTTTGGTCGACCCTTAGAGCCAGGATAGCCTCCTGTTTCCTTCCTTCCTCAACTCTCACCTACTGGCGTGTGTCGCTGGGCTCCTCTCTGCTGATTGCCCCGTGTACAACGCACGCGCAGCCTTTAGACCATTTCATGTATGCACGAGAGTTTGCCCATCACCCAATCTGATTGCGTCTGCCGTTTTATGCACTATTGCCATTTTCACCCGGGCGCAATTTCGCAGCGAAGCTCAATTTGATAGCAAAAATAAGAATACTACTACAAGGATCGAAGGATAAACCAGTTATGTTACAGGTTAATAACATTTCACTTTCATATGGGCCACGTCTCGTGCTGGATGATGTATCGTTCACAGTGGCGCCCGGAGAAAAAGCCGGGCTTATCGGGGTCAATGGCGCGGGAAAAAGCTCGCTACTCAAGATAGTGGCGGGCATCCAGGAGGCAGACAGTGGAAAGGTGATGTTGCCGCGCAGTTTTGGCTACCTTTCACAGGATGTAGCGCACGAAACATCGGTAGCTGAAGGCATGACTGTCCGTGATTTCATTTTTAACAGCATCGGGCTCGATATTGCTATTCAAACGTATGAGGTACTGACAACTAAGATCGCGGAAGAGGCAAACGCAGCGCATTTGCCGACGCTTCTAAAGCATTTTGAGCAGGCGCAGGACGCCCTTGACCGCCTGGGATACTATGACGCTGACGCGCGAGCAGAGCAGCTGGTAGCGGGCTTGAAGCTGGGAGGGGTGACGCTCGACCGGCTGGTACAGACATTGAGCGGTGGTCAAAAGACGAAGCTAGCACTGGCGCGCCTGCTCTTCCAGGCTCCCGAACTCCTGCTGCTTGACGAGCCGACCAATTTCCTGGATATAGAGGCTACCGAATGGCTGATGGACTTCCTGGCGAAGTATAGCGGCGCGCTGCTGATCATCTCGCACGACCTTGACCTGCTTGACCGCAGTATCAATAAAGTGCTGCGTCTCAACGAGTTTACGCATAAACTTGAAGAGTACCGGGGGAACTACAGCAGCTATCTCACGCAGGTAGGAGACGCCCTGGCCCTGTTGGAGCGTACGAAGACACAACAGGAACGCGAAATCGCACGGCTGCGCAAGACTTCTGAGAAACTGCGAGGATACGGCGCAACGCGCGTAAGCCAGCGCATCAACGTAGATAAGCGTATCGCTACGCTTGAGGCAAGTAAACCTCACGTGCCGCAGGCCAGTCGACGGATCAAGATTGACTTTCCCGTGCGCCAGCAGAGCGGGCAGATCGTCCTGCGAGCAGAGCGACTCGCAAAGCGGTACGGCACGAAGGAGATCTTTCGCAACATCAGTTTTCAGGTCGAGCGAGGACAGCGTCTCGTGGTAGTCGGGCTGAATGGCGCGGGAAAAACCACGCTTTTACGTACGCTGCTGGGCATCACGCCTTTAGATACGGGTACGGTGACGATGGGCGATCGCGTGCGCCTGGGCTATTACGCGCAGGAAAACGAGGGGCTGGACTATGACAACACGCTCTTAAGCGAGGCAACAGAGGTGTTGCCAGCAGACCCCAAACGGGTGCGTGGTATACTGGGGCGATTCTTATTCAGTGGCAGCAGGGTGTTTCAGGAGGTGGGTACACTGAGCGGCGGTGAGAAGACACGGCTGGCGCTGGCAAAAATGGTGCTGGATGGCCCCAACCTGCTGGTGCTCGACGAGCCAACGACACACCTCGATGTGCTGTCGCGCAATATCATTGGTGAGGCGCTGGGCGACTACAACGGTACGATCATTGCTGTGACGCACGATATCGATTTTGTGCGCTACCTGCAACCAGATACGCTGCTGCTGATGCCGGAAGGGCGCATCATGGTGTATAAGACGGAGCATGACGAGTTGTTGAAAAGGGCGTAAAAGCCTCATCTGGAGTGAAATATGTCAGAACAATCCATACACAAATCAAGCACTGACAATCAGTCGAGCACCCTGCTTTCTCGTGCGCCGCAGCGCACAATCCTGGTGGGGGTCGATATGCCGGGGACCGACTGGCCGGTTGAAGAATCGTTAGACGAACTGGCGCAACTGGCAGCAACAGCTGGTGTTGACTGCGTCGATCGTGTCACACAAAAACTGGCCCGTCCTCACCCGGGAACGCTGCTCGGGTCTGGCAAAGTGCAGGAAATCGCAGAACTGGTACGCTTTCATAATTGCGACGGCGTAATTTTTGATCTCGAACTAACTCCGGGCCAGCATCGCACATTGGAGAGGGAGTTGGAAACGCAGGTTCTCGACCGCACCGCGCTGATCCTCATCATCTTTGGACAGCGCGCGCACACAAAGGAGGGCCGTTTACAGGTTGAGATGGCGCAGATCGAATATGATCTGCCCCGCCTGGCTCGTCAATGGTCGCACCTCTCGCGCCAGAAAGGGAGTGTGCAGCAGCGTGGTGAAGGCGAGAAACAGATAGAAGTAGACCGCCGCATGCTGAGACGTGAGAAAGAACAACTGCAGGAAGACCTGGAGCACGTGCGCGCTCAGCGGCAACTGCACCGCGACCGGCGAAAAGATGTAGGAGCGCCGGTGGTAGCGCTGGTTGGCTATACGAACGCGGGCAAGTCTACGTTACTCAATCGCTTAGCCACTACGAGCAGTACAAGCAGCATGGCGGAGGATAAGCTCTTCGCCACGCTTGACCCGATGACGCGGCGGGTACGGCTGACGGGAGGCCAGGAATTTCTTTTAACCGATACGGTAGGGTTTGTACAACGCCTGCCAACGGTCCTGGTAGCAGCCTTTCGCGCCACGTTGGAGGAAGTGGCCGAGGCCGACCTGCTCGTGCACGTCGTCGATGCAGCGAGTCCACACATGCTCAACCAGATCAAGGCTGTCGAGCAGGTATTGGAAGAGATTGGCGCGGGAGGTTGCCCGATGATCGTTGCACTGAACAAGGCAGATCTGCTCTCTTCAGATATCATACAAATAGCGGGCGTTGCTACGGAACTCCCAACAGTGCGAGTGTCAGCGCTGAATGGGACTGGGATGGATGAATTGATGCGCTGCATCAGTGACAATCTCGTATTGCAGTTTGATGCGCTCAATGTAGTGATTCCCTACGAGCGGGGAGAGTTGGTGGCACAATTCCACCAGTTTGGCACGATTGAAGAGGAATGTTACGAGGCAAACGGCACTCATATTCGCGGGCACATGCCTAAAAATCATAGTGGGCCACTCCTGGCATTTCAATGGAGATTCATCGAAGATGAAGCCGAAAGTCGTCAAAATTTACTCGGAAAACAATGATTTCCAGTATATTGAAACGCTGCGTAGGAAACGAGAAAAGCGGCAGAGAAGGAATAAAAGATAGAGAAGCAATTCCTCTTCAAAAGAAGAAAACGCGAAACTTCAGCGCGCCGCGAATGCGCCAGAAAATTGCCAGGGGTGGGATCAAGACCGATGTCACCAGTATTTCTGCTTTGTGGAACGGGTGAGAAGACGTGTGTTGTAAGCGGCTCAAACAGAAGCGCCCGGTTAAAAGCAGCCATAGGCAGGCAGCAAGAAAGGCAAGACGCTCGTGCCTGCTGAATATCCCAAGCATAAACGCAAGGAGAGAACCAAGGATGCCGTAGTAGTGCAAAGGAGGAGTTGCCTGTATTTTCTGGCGGTACAGCCGCGGATGTTTCTTATACAGAAGGGCATTGAACATGCTTTTGCGCTGCTGTCTCAGGCTGATCCCCCACTGTGCGGGACGCAGGGGATGAATTACGATGGCATCAGGAGCGTGAACGAAGGGACAGGAGAGGGTATCCTCCACGATCTTGCCCGGCTCACGTGGCTGATCACCGGAGCCGTCATCGACAAAGCGTCGCATCAGCGCGAAAATGAGATCGCTGTCCTCTCTCCAGGCCGAGGTGAAGTTCTCATCAAAGCCACCGATGATCTCCAGACAAGAGCGGCGATAAAAGCAGTTGGCTGTGACAAACTCGGAATTGGCGAGCTGTGCTGCATTGCGCTCGTAATCTGTCGGGACACCTTCCAGAGGTACAATGAGTCGCCCTGATACACCAAGAACGCCGTCCGTAAACGCAGCCATACCGGAGCTTAACCAGCCAGGAGTGGGTATGCAGTCATCATCGGTAAAGGCAATGATTTCACCTGTGGCGGCTCGCCATCCAGCATTGCGCGCGGCAGCGGGGCCGTGATTACCTGTGACCGGCACGTAGTGCAAGGTATGGCGAGGATAGGGGCGCGTTTTGCCCTGTGTCCAGGACTCGACCACTTGCCGTGTCTCAGCGCAGGCAGCATCATCAGCAATAATTATCTCGTAAGCCTGTGCATCATAGTCCTGGGCCATCAGTGCAGCCAGGCAGCGTATGAGCATATCAGGACGCTTGTAGGTCGGCACAACAACCGAAACAAGAACGTCACGCTTACTTTTCGACATCATAAGTGTTTCGACGGCTTCTCTAAGAGGAACGAACCAATAACCAGCGCATCAAGCGGTGACGTCCAGAAGCACTCGATTGCATCGCGAGGCGTACAGACAATTGGCTCACCACGAGTATTGAAAGATGTATTGACGAGGACAGGTACGCCTGTGCGCGCTTGAAATGCCCTTATAAGGTCGTAATAGAGGGGATGCTGTCGCCGATTGATCGTTTGGATACGGGCCGTGCCATCCACGTGTCTCACTGCCGGGATGCAATCGGCCTTCTCCGGCAGGACATCGTAAACAAAGAGCATGAATGGGGACACCTCGGCATGAGCAAACCAGCTAGAGGCCTCCTCTTCAAGCACAACTGGAGCTACCGGCCGGAAATCTTCGCGGTCCTTGATTTCATTGAGTCGAGCCTGCATAGTCGAGGAGATCGGCGAGGCCAGGATCGAACGGGCGCCCAATGCACGAGGGCCAAATTCCAGGCGGTGTTGAAACCAGCCTATGATCTTATCCTGCGTCAGAATGTCTGCCACTTCCTCCGCAATAGCGTTCAAGCGCCGGTAGGGCAGTTTTGACCAGCGCAGAAATTGCTCAATTTCATCATCGCTATACGCTGGACCCAGAAACGCATGATCCATCTGGTAACAGCGTTCGTTATCGCCTGTCCCTCGACGCTCCAAAGCATCGATCCAGAGCGCGGCTCCCAGGGCCGTGCCGGCATCACCTGCCGCCGGTTGCACCCAGACATGTTTGAAAGGACCCCTTTCACGCACCCGGGCGTTCATTACACAGTTGAGAGCAACACCACCAGCCATACACAGGTAATCACTCCGTGTAGCCTCGTAGAGCCAGTCGGTAATGTGCAAGACGGTCTCTTCCAGCACCACCTGCAGCGAGCGGGCAATGTCATAATGGCGCTGCTCTATTGGGCCGCCCCTACTACGCGCCGTTCCAAACTGTTCTTCAAGATTGAGGGGCTGAATTGTATACTGGCCGTTGGTGCCAATGCGCACGACGTTGCGGAAATCAGCGAGGTAGCTCGGCTCCCCAAACGAAGCGAGGGCCATCACTTTGTACTCGTCTGAGGAAGGAAGAAAACCAAGATACTCTGTGACCTGCTCATAGAGCAGGCCGAGTGAATGCGGATAGTTAACCTGGCCGAGCCAGCGCAACTGGTTGCCCTCGCCGAGGCTATAGCTGGTCGTAGCTCGTTCACCTCGTCCATCCAATGTCAATACAGCTGCCTGGCGAAAGGGCGATGCATGAAAGGCGCTAGCGGCGTGCGCGGCATGGTGCTCTACGAAATGCCAGCGATATGGGCCATCTGCGCGCGCACCCTTAAATCGAGCCTGCAGATGATGTGGCGCTCCACCCGCGAGATGGCGCGGCGCATTGACGATGGATGCCAGGAAAAGCGGATCCCAGGCGGATTCCCACTCAGCAGGGGTCGGATGAGCGCTTGGTTCCAGCGGCAGTGTGATCGTCGCATCGTTGCTGTGGCTACCCAGTAACAGGTAAGGGTCGTACGAGTAGGCCACGTGATCAACATCAAGGAGGGAAATAGCAGCTTCCCGCAGGCAGTAGTCGATGGCGGAAAACGGCAATTCATAGGTTGAAAAAGGAATGGGGCGCTTGCCATGTTTAATGTGTGTGAAACGCTCTTCCTCCGCCGCCGCAATCACCTGTCCATCCCTGATAAGACACGCGGCAGGATCATGGTATACAGCGTTGATTCCGAGTATATACATGTGAGAAGGCCCTCTCTGGCTACTTATAAGTAATCAAACAATCGAACAGTATATGTGAAACACGATTCAAAGCGGCTCGACGATACAATAGCAGCATGAGGACACAGAGATATTACAATCCTTCTGTGTCTTGAGTGGTGCGTCTCTCAATTATCTTCCACTCATGTGAGGCGAGTCCTTCGGCAGCTGATACTTCTTTCCTTCTTTCGGATGATGAACTGCCAACTCAGGGCTGATCCGGGAGCAGGCCAAGGGTACGCGCCCGCTTCACCGCCTGCGTACGATTACTGGCCTCCAGTTTCGCGAGGATGGTGCGCACATGGCTTTTGACCGTACTGAGGGCCAGCACAAGGCACTGGGCAATCTCCTGGTTGGAGGCACCCTGCTCCAACAAGCGAAGCACCTCCAGTTCGCGTTCACTCAACGGTTCGAGGAGCGCAGACGTGGGCTCATCTCTGGGGGGATGACCTGTCCCAGAAACTCGCCGCACCTCAACCTTCTCATGGCGTGGGGAGGGTGCAAACGCGGCCAGCAGGCTGTCCAGATACGGGGTTGGTCCCTGTTTGCGTTCCTGTTCGCGCAGTTGGGAAAGAAGCAGTTCCATCGGGGCTCCTTCGTCCACGAAGCGGCGAATGTAACCCTCGGGTTCGGCCAGTCGCACAGCAAGAGCAAGCGCGCTACGTGCCTCTTGCTCTTGCTGGCGCATCTGATAGGCCAGCGCCTGCAAGACCTTCATCTCGATGACGTGGCTCACTCGTTCCTGCCTCTGTGCATCGACCTGCAGCGGTTCCAGGAGCAAAAGGGCCTCCGTGGGCCTCTTCTGGGCCAACAACAGGCGAGATCGCGCCACCTGCTGGCGTTCACGGGCCAAAGGGGAGGGCACGTTGGTCTGCTGCGCGAGTTCCTCTGCCCAGTGGGTGGCGCGATCCAGCTCTCCACTGGCCAACCAGAACTGCATCCAGTCCACGATGACGTACACGTCGCGCCGGTACGGGACGTAGTACGTCTTTGCCAGAGCCTCTTCTGCATGTTGAAAGGCAGAGCGCGCTGCCTCCATCTCTCCTCGTGCCAGGTAGACACGCATCAGGACCGTATATCCCAAGTATAACGTCACGATAGTTTCGGTCTGTTCACTCAGCCGGACTGCCTGTAATACCAGCTCCAAAGCCTCGTCCAGTCGGTTCCACTCTCGCAGGACATCTGCGTGATAGATATACGCCGAGCCCACCATGGCATGCGGCAGACCCACCGGGGTTGTTCCCAGCGCAGCAGCATGCTCGGCGACCTGTACCATGTCATGCAGCTTTCCATGTAAGAGCAAGGAATACGCCGTTCTGCTCGTATAGAGAATGGTGGATGAGATGTTCCCCGCGGCTTGCGCGAGCGCCGTGGCCTCCCGTGTGCTGTGGATAGCGGCCACGATGTCCCCACGGGAATGGTAGGCCAGCGACTGCGCATAGGCGATTTCTGCACGCACTACGAGATTCTGTTCTGGGAGATGGCCGAGGGCCTCCTGGCAAAACGCCAGGGTGGATTGCCCCTCACCGAGATAATAGCCGGT
>Ga0209577_10006315_pt1 | contig 10965 bp, 13 predicted proteins | sample GraSoiAngelo_109_FD_185874 | JGI IMG/M metagenome (GOLD analysis project Ga0209577, IMG submission 185874) | Grasslands soil microbial communities from the Angelo Coastal Reserve, California, USA - 14_0903_12_20cm (SPAdes) (version 2) | ecosystem: Environmental > Terrestrial > Soil > Grasslands... | reverse complement strand
ATAGTTTTCGGCCTCCTGTAAGGTGGCCCTTACATTGTCGACCGCCCAGATCCTCGGCCTCGGAGCCGTCGCCGGCCTGACCATCTTCATCGGCCTGCCGATCGGCCGCATGCACGGTCTCGATGCATGGCTCAAGTGCTTCCTGAGCTCGACTGCGACCGGCATCCTGCTCTTCCTGTTCTGGGACGTCCTCTCGACGGCCGTCGACCCGGTCGAGACCGCGCTGACGAGCGGGCGCGACGGGCGCTTCCTCTGGCTCGCGGCGCTGCTCGCCGCCGGGTTCGCCGTGGGGCTCCTGTCGCTCGTCGCCTACGACGGGTGGATGAAGCAGCGCCGCCGGAAGGCGTTCGTCAGTGCCGGCGCGGCCGCGGTGACCGACTACGAGCACCATTTCGCCGGCCTCTCGCCGGCGCGCTGGCTCGCCCTCTTCATCGCGACCGGGATCGGCCTGCACAACTTCTCCGAAGGGCTCGCGATCGGCCAGTCGGCTGCGCGCGACGAGCTCAGCCTCGCACTCGTCTTGATCATCGGCTTCGGGCTCCACAACGCCACCGAGGGCTTCGGGATCGTCGCGCCGCTCGCGACCGAGCCGGAGGCGCCGAGCTGGGGCTTCCTCGGCGTGCTCGGGCTGATCGGCGGCGGCCCGACCTTCCTCGGGACGGCGCTCGGGCAGGCCTGGGTGAACGAGGCCCTGTCCGTCGCTGTCTTGGCGCTCGCGGCCGGGTCGATCCTCTACGTCGTGATGGAGCTCCTGAACGTCAGCCGCGCCTTCGGGTCGAAGGCCGCCGCGACGCTCGGGATCCTGCTCGGGCTCGTGCTCGGCTTCGGGACCGACTTCATCCTGATCGCGGCTGGCGCGTAGCCGAGAGCACCGCCAGGTCGCGGCGGGCCCAGGTGACCTGCGGCTCGAGGCCTGCCGCTTCGAGCCACTCGAGCTGGTCGGGCACCGGGTCGGGAAGGTCGAATCCCGGGGTGCAGGGGATGACGGCGTCCTCGGGCCGCTCCGGGACGACGACGTCGGCGAGCACGAAGCGGCCGCCACGCGCGAGCACCGCCGCCACCCGCTCGAACAGATCGGCCTTCCCGGCCGCGTCGAGGTGGTGCACGGCGAGCGTCGAGACGACGAGGTCGAACGGGCCTTCGGGGAGCGGATCCTCGAGCCGGGAGACCCGAAGGTCGGCACCCGGGAGGCGCCGTCGCGCCTCCTCCAGCATCTCCGGGCTCGCGTCGATCCCGGTCAGGTGCGCGCCGGGGTGGCGCTCCAGGATGCGGCGCGCGGTCTCGCCGGTTCCGGTGCCGAGCTCGAGGATGCGCGCGGCTCGAAGTCCCTCCGTCGCGCGCGCCGTCTCTTCCTGGAGCTCCACGTAGCCCGGGATCTCCTCGAGCATCGACTCGAGGTAGCCCTCCGGCACGAAGCGGAAGTCCGCCATGTGCCGACGATAGCCTGGCTCGTCGTGCCGCTTGCCTCTGTCTACCCGCTCGTGACCGCGCGGGCGCTCGCGCGCCTGTTCACGTACGAGGTCGACGAGGGCGTCGAGCCGGGGAGCGTCGTCGAGGTGGCGCTGCACGGGGCGCGGCGCCGCGGCGTCGTCGTCTCGCTCGACGAGGAGGCGCCGCCGGGGATCGAGCCCGCACGCGCGGGGCCGGTCGTCGACCGCCTGCCGGCGCCGCTCGTCGAGCTCGCGCTCTGGCTCGCGGAGTACTACGGCTCGACGCCGGCGCGCGCGCTCCAGCTCGTCGCGCCGGTGCAGCGGCGGCGCCGCGGGGAGCGGGCGGAGCCGGCGGCGCGCGAGGCGCTCGGCGGCGAGGCCGAGCCGGAGCGCCTGAGCGAGGCACAGGGGGCGGCGCTCGCGCGGATCACGAGGCTCCTCGACGGCGGCGAGGGCGGCAACGTCCTCCTGTACGGCGCGACGGGCAGCGGCAAGACCGAGGTCTATCTCCAGTCGTGCGCGGCGGCGCTCGCGCGCGGGCTCGGCGCGATCGTCCTCGTGCCGGAGATCGCGCTCGCGCCGCAGACGCTCGGCCGGTTCCGGGCCCGCTTCGGCGACCGCGTCGCGCTCCTCCACTCGGCGCTGACCGACGCGGAGCGGCGCGACGAGCGGGAGCGGATCGCGGCGGGCGAGGCGCCGGTCGTCGTGGGCGCGCGCTCGGCGGTCTTCGCGCCGGTGCCCCGGCTCGGCCTGATCTGCGTCGACGAGGAGCACGACGCCTCGTACAAGCAGGACTCCGACCCGCGCTACGACGCGCGCACCGTCGCCGCCAAGCGGGCGGGCCTCGAGGGCGCCGTCGCGGTGTACGGAAGCGCCACGCCTCGCCCCGAGAGCTGGGAGCGGCTCGAGCGGCTCGAGCTCGGCGGCCGGCTCGGCGTCGGACTACCGCCCGTGCGCGTCGTCGACCTGCGCCGCGAGGCCGGCTACCCGCTCTCGGCGCCGCTCCTCGCCGAGCTCGACGCGGTCGCGGCCGGGGGCGGGAAGGCGATCCTGCTCCTGAACCGCCGCGGAGTGGCACCGGCGCTGCATTGCCGCGCCTGCGGGCGGACGCCACGGTGCGGCTCGTGCGACGTGTCGCTCGTGCTGCACGGCGACGGGCGCCTTCGCTGCCACCACTGCGGGTGGTCGGAGCCCGCACCCGAGGTCTGCCCGTCGTGCGGCTCGGCCGAGCTCGCGCGCCTCGGCGCGGGGACGCAGCGGCTGGAGCGCGAGCTCGAGGCCCGGCTCCCGGAGCTCGAGCGGATCAGGCTCGACGCCGACGCGGTCGCTCGGCCGGGCGCGCTCGCGGAGGCGCTGGGGCGGTTCGCGGAGGCGCGCGGCGCCGTCCTGCTCGGGACGCAGATGGTCGCGAAGGGACACCACTTCGCCGGAGTGGACCTGGCTGCGGTGGTCGACGCCGACACGGGTCTCGGGCTGCCGGACTTCCGCGCCGAGGAGCGCACCTTTCAGCTCCTGACGCAGCTCGCCGGCCGGAGTGGACGCGACGCTCCGGGACGAGTCGTCGTGCAGACCTTCCAGCCGGATGCGCGGCCGGTCGAGCTCGCGGCGCGCCACGACGTGGCCCGGTTCCTCGCGGGCGAGCTGGAGCGGCGCCGCGCGCTCGGCTATCCGCCCTTTAGGCACCTCGTCCGGATCGTCGTCGCGGGGCCGGAGCCCGAGACGCCGGTACGGGTACTCGAGGAGCTGCGCGCGGGCCTTCCGGAGGCCGAGCTGCTGGGACCGGCGCCGTTGCTGCGGCTCCGCGGGCGTCACCGGGCGCAGCTCGTCGCGAAGACGGAGCGCCCGCGCGTCGTCGCGAGCCGGGCGGGACGGCTGCTCGCCGCCGCCGCGCCCGCGATGCGCCGCGCGGGTCTGACGGTCGTCGTCGACGTCGACCCGCAGAGTCTCTAGCGGCGGGACGGCTCCGGGATACACGGCCGAAGCGGGGCGGATGACTATTAGGCGGCGCGCTCGTCGGCCACGAGCGGGAAGCGCGCGAGGATCCAGCTCGCGTCGAGCGGCTTGCGGCGGTACGGCTTGCCGTTCACGAGGACGAAGTCGCCCGTGCGCGGGTCCATCGGCAGCCGCGCCTCGGCGGGGTAGTTGCGGTTGTGGCGCTCGATGAGTGCGTTCGTCTCGTCGAAGCGCCAGTCGCGGGCGACCTCGAGCCACCGGTGAGCGAGCTCCTCCGGGCGATCGCCGACCGCCGAGCGCAGCTCCTCCCACGCCTCCGCCAGCCGCCGCTCGTGCTCCGCGACCGCGCGGTCGATCTCCCGCAGCCGCACCATCCACGGCAGCGGCCCGCCGAGCGCCGAGAAGTACGAATGCGGGTCGGGCCGGAAGTTCCGCAGCCGTCGCCGGAGCGGCCGGCCCACGACCGGGCTGCCCGGCAGATCCGTCTCCAACACGCGGCGCACCGCGCGGTCGCGCGGCGTCTCCGGCCGCGTCGCGCCCTGGCTCAGGATCGCCTGCCGCTCGCGCTTGTCCACGTCCCTAAGTGTGCCGTCTCGCGAACCTAGACTGTGAACCGTGTCCGAGACCGAGGACGTCACCACCGAGGAGGAGCAGCGCGACCCCGAGCAGGAGGCCCGGCGACGGCTCGCGCTCGCGCAGATCCGCCAGTACCCGGACCCGGTGCTCCGTATGAAGGCCCGCGAGGTCGAGACGTTCGACGACGAGCTCGTCCGCCTCGTGCAGCGGATGAGCCGCCTCATGCACGACGCCGTGGGGGTCGGCCTCGCCGCGACGCAGGTCGGCATCCTCCGCCGCGTGCTCGTCTTCCAGCGGCAGCCCGAGGACGAGGACGCCGAGCCGGAGACCCTTGCCGTCGTCAACCCGTCCATCGTGGAGCGTGGCGACGAGACCGAGGTCGACGACGAGGGCTGCCTGTCCCTCCAGGGCGTGCACGTCCCGGTCGAGCGGAGCACCCGCGTCACGCTCGAGGGCACCGACGAGCACGGCCGGCCGGTGCGCTACGAGCTCGAGGACCTCTCCGCACGGGTCGTCGAGCACGAGGTCGACCACCTCGACGGCACGCTGATCCTCGACCGGACGACGGACGAAGCGCGGCGCGAGGCGCTCGGGACACTCCGGCCGCGGCTCGCCTGAGTGGCGCGTCTCGCGGTCGCCGCGACGGCTCCTCTCGGCGCCGACGTCCTCGAGCGGCTGGCGGCGAAGCACGACGTGGCGGCGCTGCTCACGCGCCCGGATCGCCCGAAGGGCCGCGGCCGCCGGCCCGGCCCGCCGCCCGCGAAGGAGACGGCGGAGCGCCTCGGGATCCCGGTGCTCCAGCCCGAGCGGCTGGACGCCTCGCTCGAGCTGCCCGCCGACACGATCGTCGTCGCGGCCTACGGCGCGCTGATCCCGTCCGTCCTCCTCGACCGCGCGCTCTGGCTCAACGTGCACCCGTCCCTCCTGCCGCGCTGGCGCGGGGCGGCGCCCGTCGAGCGCGCGATCCTGGCCGGGGACGAGGAGACCGGCGTGACGATCCACCGCACGACCGCCGAGCTCGACGCCGGGCCGATCGCGGCGCAACGCGCCTTCCCGATCGGCCCCGAGGACGACGCGGGGACGGTCTACGCCCGCGCGGCCGAGGTCGCCGCCGACCTTTTGGACGACGTGCTCGCCGAGCCGCGGTTCACGCCCCAGCCCGCCGAGGGCGCGACCTACGCCGAGAAGCTCACCGCCGCCGACCGCGAGCTCGACTGGTCGCGCCCACCGCAGGAGCTCCTGAACCGGATCCGGGCTCTCTCGCCGCACATCGGCGCGCGCGGCGAGCTCGACGGCCGCCGCGTCACCGTCTGGAAGGCACGCCTCGAGGACGGCCGCCTCGTGCCGGTCGAGGTGCAGCCGGAGGGGCGGCGACGAATGGGCTACGACGAGTTCCTGCGCGGCCTGCAGTGATCGCCCCGGCGCGGCGGGCGGCGTACGAGGTCGTGCGGCGCGTCTTCGAGGAGGACGCCTACGCCGACCGCGCCTTCGCGACCGCCGCGACCGGCCTGGACGCGCGCGACCGCGCGCTGGCGCAGCGGATCGCCTACGGCACCGTCCAGCGGGTGCGCACCCTCGACCACGCGATCGACACCCTCGGCCGCAGGCCCGTGCGCAAGCTCGATCCGCCCGTGCGGACGGCGCTTCGCCTGGGCGCGTACCAGCTCGCCTACCTCGAGGGCGTGCCGGCGCACGCGGCCGCCAACGAGTCGGTCGAGCTCGTCCGCGCCGCCGGCCTCGAGCGCGCCGTCGCCTTCACGAACGCGGTCATGCGGCGGCTCGCCGAGGGAATCGGGCCGCTCCTCGACTCGCTCCCCGAAGGGCCGCTCAGGCACTCGTACCCGGACTGGGTCGCGGAGGTCTGGGAGCGCGACCTCGGTCGCGAGGAGGCGCTCGCGCTCATGCGCGCTCAGAACGAGCCGCCGGAGACGGTCGTCCGCGTCCTGCGCGGGGAGGTCGACGGCGAGCCGACCGACGTGCCGGGCGCGCTCCGCGTGGCGCGGGTGGACGAGCGCGCGCTCGCGGAAGGTCGGGTCTGGCCGCAGAGCCGCGCCTCGCAGGTCGCGGGTCTCGCGGTGGGCTCGCGTGAGGGCGAACGCGTCCTCGACCTCTGCGCCGCGCCGGGCGGCAAGGCGACGATGCTCCCCGGCGAGGTGGTCGCGGTCGAGATCCACGAGGGTCGCGCGCGCGAGCTGGAGGAGAACGTGCGCCGGCTCGGCGCGACGAACGTGCGCGTCGTCCACGCCGACGCGCTCGACCTGCCGGCGGAGCTGACCGGCTTCAACCGCGCGCTCGTGGACGCGCCCTGCTCGGGCCTCGGCGTCCTGGCGCAGCGGCCCGACCTGCGCTGGCGGGCGCGGCCGCTGCCGGAGCTCCAGCTCGCGCTTCTGCGCGCCGCCGCCGAGCGCGTGCGACCGGGCGGGACGATCCTCTACGCGGTCTGCACCATCAACACCGACGAGAACGAGGCCGTCGTCGACGCGTCGGGCCTCGAGGCGGACATGTCCCTCGTGGAGGAGTGGCCGGCTTTCCGGCACCCGCGCCGGCCGGAGTTCCTCCTCACGCTTCCGCACCGCGACCACACGTCGGGGTTCTTCGTCGCGCGCCTTAGGGTGTGAACGATGCCCTGGCGAGACTGGATCCGGACGGTCGAGGTCGAGCCGTCGCTCTACGCCGCCGACCTGTCGCGCCTCGGGGAGCAGTGCGAGGTGGTTCTCCGCGCTGGCGCGCGGATCCTCCACTTCGACGTGGGCGACGGGCACTTCGTCCCGCCGATCACGATGGGGCCGATCGTGCTCCAGTCGATCGCGCCGCTCGTCCACCGGCTCGGGGGCGTGCTCGACTGCCACCTGATGGTCGAGAAGCCGGAGCGGCACTTCGCCGCGGTGGCCGAGGCCGGTGGGGACAGCGTGACGGTGCACTGCGAGGCCTGTTCCGATCTGCCCGCGGTCGCGCGGGCGGCGCGGGAGCAGGAGCTCGAGGTCGGCCTCGCGTTCAAGCCGGAGACGAGCCCGGAGGACGCCGCCGCGGCGGCGGACGGGTTCGACCTCGTCCTGTGCATGTCGATCGAGCCGGGCTACTCGGGGCAGCCGTTCATGCCCGAGGCGCTCCCGCGGATCAGGCGGCTGCGCGAGCTCCTCGGCGACGGCGTGCCGATCCAGGTCGACGGCGGCATCGACGAGGAGAACGGGCGGGCGGTGCACGAGGCCGGGGCGACGCTGCTCGTCGCGGGCACGGCGATCTTCGGCCACGAGGACCTGCCGCGGGCCTACCGGCGGCTCGTGCAACGGCTCGCGTGAGCCTCCGAGCCGCGCTCGTCCTGCTGCTGCCCGAGCCGCGGCTCGAGGAGCTCCGCGCCCGCTTCGATCCCAAGAGGGCGGCGGCAGGCATCCCTCTTCACATCACGCTCCTGTTCCCGTTCGGCGCGCGCGAGAGCGGCCTCGAGGAGCTCTTCGAGCGCTGGAGCCCGCTTCGGTTCTCGCTCGCCCGAGTCGAAGCGTTTCCAGGCGCCGTCTGGCTCGCGCCCGAGCCCGACGAGGAGCTGCGCGAGCGGATCCTGGAGCTCCATGCGCGCTATCCGGAGTACCCGCCGTACGAAGGCGAGTTCCCCGACCCGATTCCGCACGCGACCGTCGCCGAGGGCGAAGTGGCCGAGGCGGTCCGAGTAGCCGCCGAGCCGCTGCTGCCGGTCGAGTTCGAGGTCGGCGCCGCGACGCTGATGGAGGAGGTCGCGCCCGACCGCTGGCGCGCAGGAAGGCGCTTTCCGTTCGAGGGCGCGACGTGAGCCTCGACCGGGCGCTGGAGCTGGCCGAGCGCGGCCGCGGCGCGACGCATCCGAACCCGGTGGTCGGAGCGGTCGTCGTCCGTCGCGGCGAGGTCGTCGGGGAGGGCTGGCACGAGCGCGCCGGGAGGCCGCACGCGGAGGTGGTCGCGCTCGAGGCGGCCGGCGAGCGCGCCCGGGGCGCGACCCTGTACGTGACGATGGAGCCCTGCACGCACCACGGCCGTACGCCGCCGTGCGTCGACAGCATCCTCGAGGCGGGGATGGCGACGGTCGTGGCGGGCTCCCGCGACCCGAACCCGGAAGCCGGGGGAGGGCTCGAGCGGTTGCGCGCGGCCGGGGTCGAGGTCGAGCTCGTCGACTCCTTCGAGGCGCGTCGGCAGAACGAGGCATGGCGGACGTGGGTCGCGCTCCGACGGCCGTTCGTTACCTACAAGGTGGCGGTGACGCTCGACGGGCGTGTTGCGGTGCCGGGGTCGCGGTGGGTGTCGGGCGAGGAGTCGCGGCGCCTCGTCCACGAGCTGCGCGCCGCCTCCGACGCGGTCGCGGTCGGCATGGGGACGGTGCGCGCGGACGCGCCGTCGCTCACGGCGCGCGACCTGGGCGCGGCGCGGCAGCCACGGCGGCTCGCGTTCGGGCGGGGCCCGCTGCCGGAGGGGTCGGAGCTCGAGCTGCGGAGCGGTGCGCTCGCCGACGAGCTCGCCGCGCTCGCCGGAGAGGGAGTCCAGTCGCTCCTGCTCGAGGGCGGGCCGACGCTAGCGACGGCCTTTCTGGACGCGGATCTCACGGACAAGCTGCTCGTCTTCGTCGCGCCGGTGCTCGGCGGCTCCGGCCCGCGCCTCTTCGGCGACCTGCGAGACTCGCGGCGGCTCGCCCGTTTCGAGGCGAGCCGCGTCGGTGATGACGTCCTCCTGAGCGCCTATGTCCACGAGCCCTGACACAGTCCACCGCGCCGACGACCAGATCGTCACGCTGCTGTCGCAGTGGCTCGCGCGACACGTGAGCGACGAGGAGCTTCGCCGCCGCGTCGAGGCGATCGGCACGGACGAGCTGTCGCCGGCGCAAGCCGAGGCGGTCGGGGAGCTCCTGGCCGACCTCGGTACCGACCACGGCCAGAACGAGATGCTCGTCCGCGAGACCCTCGAAGCGCTCGCCCTCGGCTAACCCGGCCCAGTCTCGGCGAGCCGTGTCCCGGTGGCAGCCACCGTCGCGAAAGGCGCACGAAACCGTCACGGAACTCGGCAAGCGACGCTACGAGGCCGGCGAGCCGCTGCGTGCCGCAACGCGTGTCGGTGGCAGCCACCGTCACGGAACGCGCACGCCCCGAAGTAGCCTTGGCGGCGTGTTCACCGGGATCGTGCGGGAGCGAGGCCGGCTCGTGAGCCGGAACGGCGGTGCCGACGGCGCGGAGCTCGTCGTCGCGGCGCCGCAGACGGCGTCGACCGCGAGCCGCGGCGACTCCGTCGCGATCGACGGCTGCTGCCTGACCGCGACCGACGTGTCCGACGGGCGCATCGCCTTCCACGCCGTCGCCGAGACGCTCAGCCGCAGCACGCTCGCGGCGCTCGAACCCGGCGCCGAGGTGAACGTCGAGCCGGCGCTCAAGGCCGGTGAGCCGCTCGGCGGCCACTACGTCCAAGGGCACGTCGACGGCGTCGGACGCGTCACCCGCGCCGACCCCGAGGGCGACGGCATCCGCCTCCACGTCGAGGCGCCGCTCGAGCTCCTCCGCTACTGCGTCCCCAAGGGCTCGATCGCCGTCCAGGGCGTCTCGCTGACGATCGCCGCTCTCGACGACGACGGCTTCGAGATCGCGCTCGTGCCGCACACGCTCGCCGCGACCACGCTCGCCGAGCTGCACCCCGGCGCCCCCGTCAACCTCGAGGTCGACGTCCTGGCGAAGTACGTCGAGCGCCTGCTCGCCAGATGACCGGGCTACGATTGCCCGGATGAGCGTCCTCCGCGAGGTCACCCCGTTCGCCACCGTCGAGGACGCGATCGAGGACATCCGGCAGGGGCGCTTCGTCGTCGTCGTCGACGCACCCGACCGCGAGAACGAGGGCGACCTCGTCGTCGCGGCGCAGTTCGCGACCCCGGAGGCGATCAACTTCATGGCCACGCACGGGCGCGGGCTCATCTGCCTCTGCCTGACGCCGGAGCGCTGCGAGGAGCTCGGTCTCCGTCCGGCCACGACCCGCAACGAGAGCCGCTACGGCACCGCCTTCATGGACTCGATCGAGGCGCGCGAAGGCATCACGACCGGGATCTCGGCGCACGACCGCTCGCACACGATCCAGGTCGCGATCGACCCGAGCCGCGGCCCGAGCGACCTCGTCCACCCCGGCCATGTCTTCCCGCTCGAGGCGCGAGCCGGGGGCGTGCTCCAACGCGCCGGTCAGACCGAAGCCGCCGTCGACCTCGCCATGCTCGCCGGCCTCAATCCCGCCGGCGTCGTCTGCGAGGTGATGAACGACGACGGGACGATGGCGCGCGTGCCCGACCTGGTCGGGTACTGCCACGAGCACGGGCTGCGGATGATCGCCGTCTCCGACCTGATCGAGTACCGGCGCCGGCACGAGAAGCTCGTCGAGCGGATGACGTCGGTGCGCCTGCCGACCGCCTCGGGGGAGTTCGTCGCGGTCGCCTTCCGTGAGAAGCTGAGCGGCAAGCACCACGTCGCGCTCCTGAAGGGTGATGTCGATGGAGCCGAGAACGTGCTCGTCCGCGTCCACTCCGAGTGCCTGACCGGGGACGTCTTCCACTCCCTCCGCTGCGACTGCGGCGAGCAGCTCGACCAGGCGCTCGCGCGGATCGAGGCCGAGGGCCGCGGGGTGCTGCTCTACATGGCGCAGGAGGGCCGGGGCATCGGTCTGCTGAACAAGCTCAAGGCGTACGAGCTCCAGGAGGACGGCCTCGACACGGTGGAGGCGAACGTCGAGCTCGGGCTGCCGATCGACGCGCGCGACTACGGGATCGGCAACCAGATCCTCGCCGACCTCGGCCTCTCGACGATCCGCATCCTCACGAATAACCCGCGCAAGGTGACCGGGATCGAGGGCTTCGGCCTCCGCGTCGTCGAGCAGCTGCCGATCGAGACCGAGCCGAACCACGAGAACGCGCGCTACCTGGCGACGAAGCGTGAGAAGCTTGGGCACAAGCTGCACCACCAGGACGTGCGCTTCGATCCCGACCCGGAGGCCGTTTGAGCGAGAACGTCGAAGAGCA
>Ga0209577_10006314_pt1 | contig 10966 bp, 7 predicted proteins | sample GraSoiAngelo_109_FD_185874 | JGI IMG/M metagenome (GOLD analysis project Ga0209577, IMG submission 185874) | Grasslands soil microbial communities from the Angelo Coastal Reserve, California, USA - 14_0903_12_20cm (SPAdes) (version 2) | ecosystem: Environmental > Terrestrial > Soil > Grasslands ... | reverse complement strand
GGGATTGTAGCGACCCTGGGCGGGGTCGAACCGCCAACCTCTTGCTTCGTAGGCAAGCGCTCTATCCAGTTGAGCTACAGGGTCGTCGCCAGTTTTTTTTGACTATAACATTATTCGCTGCACATCGCAGCCGATTCCAAATCCTGGTGCCCGACTTAATTTTGGTTCGCTTCCTTCGTCGCCGAATGCGCTTCATGGTCCGATTTCGATACACTCAGTACATCAGTACATCCGATACACTCGCTACAATCGAAGCCGGTGGGCTGGTTATTTCAAGGCAATTTGTTCTCTCCTGCAGTCAACAACCTCGAGGAAGGTAGCTTCGTCGCTTAGCTCAATCGAAGGGAAAGCTTTTCTTAATTTTACCCAGCTTGGCCGAGCGCGGCCAGAACACGTTTTGGGGTCATCGGATATTCCCGCAGCCGCACGCCGGTCGCATCGAAGAAAGCGTTCGCTATAGCCGCGGCCGCAGAGCACAACGCTTCCTCTCCCGCTCCGCTCGACTTCTGATCCATCCGCTGAACGACGATTGGCGTGACTTCGGGATATTCTTCGAATCGCAAGATGGGGTAGCTATTCCAGTCGAGACTCGTGACGTTGGTATTGTTGAAGGTCACCTCCTCTTTCAACATTCGGCTTGTGGCCTGAACCAACATTCCGCTGATCTGATTCTCAATGAAGGCGGCATTGACGGCGAGGCCGGCGTCGAGCGCCCCGTACATGCGCTTCGCAACAATGCGGCCCGTATGCTTGTCTACTTCGATTTCGGCGATAGCAGCTGCATACGAGGAAAGATGAGTACCGACCGCGATTCCGCGCCCGGTTACCACGTTTGCGTCCGACAGGTTCGAAGCCGCTCTCCGTGGCGTCCATCCTGCGGCTTGTGCGACGGCATTGAGAACCCCTAGCCAGCGCGAATCAGTCGTGTTGCTTTGCCGGAATAGATATGGATCGAAACCCGCAAGATAAGCCAACTCGTCGATGGTCTGCTCCGACGCAAACGAAAAGGAGATATCCAACGGGGAGCGTAAGTTCGCCCCTTTGAGGTATCCGCTTACCCCCGGCAGTTGGTGATTCACCAGCCGTACATTGGGGATATCGTACATCGAGCCCAAATTGAGCTTGTTAAGTTGTCGGGCCGTTCCGTCCCCAGAATCACCGGCTGGCGTCCCTAGCGCCAACTGTTGGGAACTTTCGGTTGTGCTCCAACCGTGCTGCCATCCACGGTATTCATACGCCACAACCGCTCCGTTGGCATCAACGCCGGCCCGCACGTCTGCGAGATGCGCAGGGCCGTAGTTATCCCACCCGAGTTCGTCCCACCGCATGAACTGGATCCGGACTGGCTTACCGACTTCTTGAGAAAGGATCGCCGCCGCTTGTGCCGCGTCGTCATAACAACTGCGACCGAAAGTACCCGAGCCTTCGTAATACTGCACCCGCACCTTGCCTACCGGCATTCCAAGCACTGCAGCAAGTTTTCCCCGTGTATCGTAGGCGTTTTGTGTCGAGCACATAACCAGCGCGGAGTCCGCCGATACCCGGGCCAATGCACACGCCGGGCCGAACGGTGCGTGCGCCTGGTACGGACCGCGGTAGGTTTGAGAGACGACGTGTGCGGACCCGTTCAGCGCCGCTTCCACGTCACCACTCTCCTTCAGTATCACATCGGTCGTCTTGGCCGCACGCATCTGATCGTACACACCCGCGTTGCCCGGCAGCGCAGGCATCACCTCCCAGGTCACTTTCAGTTGCTCCGCGGCGCGAATCGCGTCCCACTCGTTCGGGGCAACTACACCGATGAAGTCGCGCCGGCGGACAATTCGGGCGTTGGGGAAATTCCGGACGGAACTCTCGTCGACGTTTAGCACCTTCGCTCCAGCCGCATATGCAGACTGGCCGCGCGGACGAACCACTCGGCCATGCAGCATTCCGGCCATGCGGACGTGCTGGATATAAACATGCTTGCCGCTGACTTTATCCGGGATGTCATTACGCGGGACGCGAGTGCCAACTACTTTATAGGCGCTGACCGGCTTCAGCGGCGCTGTTCCAGTAAACGGCACATGGAATGGCTTGTCGCCCAAAAGCGCGCCATAGGCAACCGTCCGTGTCGGGTTGTCAACCACCGACACCATCCCATTGAAAACAGCCAAACGGTCAACTGGTGCGTTTAGCCTTTTCGAAGCAAGCGTGAGCAGAGCACGCCGTGCTTCGGCCGCAGCCGCTCGAATCCGTGGCCCTCCCCGGGCGATCGCAGCACTTGCCGCCGTTGCTCCCTGATTGGGCGACCAGTTCGTGTCCAGCCGGGCGGATTTGACCTGATTCATGTTCAAATCGAGCTCTTCAGCAGCGATTTGTAGCAGCGCTGTAGAACTGCCCTGACCGAGTTCGACGTAGCCAAGGAAGATCGTCGCCGTATTGTTGGCATGAATCGCCAGCCACGTGTCGAGTTGCTTAAGATCGGGTTGATCCGGACCCGCGGCGAATGCAACAAAATCAACGCCTTCCTGACCGAACACAGCGCCGCAAAGGCTAAAGCCGATGATGAGCGCGCCGCCCCCTTTCAGGAAATCGCGACGCGCAAATGCAGCGCCGGTCAGAGAGCTGGTCATTTGTTCACCTCCGGCATCATCCGCGAGGCGCGCTGAATGGCCTTCGTGATTCGCGGGTAAGTCCCGCACCGGCACAAGTGGCCGTTCATCGCGGAACGGATTTGCGCTTCGCTCGGTTGCGAAACTTTTGACAACAGCTCTGCAGCCTTGATGATCATGCCGTTGTAACAGTAGCCGCACTGAAGGGCCTGTTCATCGATCATTGCCTGCTGCACTGGATGCAACGCGGGCACCTTCGAGAGACCCTTCTGCCTTGCGAACCATGACGATAATCCTTCGAGCGTGGTGACCGACTTGCTTCCGATAGACCCGACCAGAGTAACGCACGAACGCGTCTCGATGCCTTCGACCAGCACCGAGCAAGAGCCACACTGCGCAAGGCCACAGCCGAATCGCGGCCCCTGAAGACCTAACTCGTTCGACAGGACGTACAACAGAGGCGTATCCGGCGTGGCAATGATCTTCCACATCCGTTCGTTTACCCTGATACTCAGTTGGGCCATGCTGTCCTGCTTCCGGCGGGCTATTGCCCAAGTACCTTTCGAACCCACAATGAATTGCCGGTCCGACGAAAAGAAAATCCCCAAAACGCGCGTTTCCACGGGCCGAATAGCGGGCTCCGCCACATCAAATTCTCTATATCGCCTGGAAGGTCAGTGAAAAATGAGAACGATCCCGCATGTCAGCACTGGGCTGTGCCAACGGCAACGAACGATGATGGAGAGCGCCCGCATGTGCGTAAGCTAGCGGAGTCCCGTAGAAGTGTCAAGGCAGCGTACGTTCGTTTTGCAGCGTACGTTCGTTTGACCTTGGCCGATGGAGGCAGACTTTTAGGTGCGGCAACAGATGACGGCGGACCAGCGAGTCCAAAACAATAGTCAGTCAGATCCGCTCATAGTAATTTGGCGACGCATTGGGCACGGTAAAGGCTACTGGGCTTTGCCGACGCCAGACGCGGGTTTGGCAAGTTCCTTGTTGTATTCCTCGGTATCTCGCCGCACGCACTCCGTTCCGGAATATCCAAACTGGCCGCTTGCTCGCCATACCTTGATGCCATGGTACAACTACCCCTCGCGGGGTAGAATCAAACTTATCGTGGACAGGGACAAGCCCCCGTTGACCCTGTGCACAGGTCTTGCGCATCTGTTGCGGAGGGACCTGAAATGGCCCGACCCACCTTTCGGAACCTCTTTTTCATTTTAGTCGCATCGGTTGCTCTTGGCTGCCTGCCGAACTCTGGCTTCGCTCAACGTGGCGGAGGCGGGTTCCACGGTGGCGGTGGTGGATTGCATGGAGGTGGAGGTGGCTTCGGCGGTGGCGGCTTTCACGGTGGCAGCGGCGGTGTTTCTCGGGGCGGCCTTCAGGGAAGCGGCTTCCGCGGAGTCGGCTCGTTTAATCGGGGCGCGTATCGAGGCATGGCGCGCGGACCGAGCATTGTCGGCCCCTCCAGCAGACGGTTATGGCTACCACGCGTACGGTGGTTACCGCAATTCGGGAAACGGGAGCCAGCGTTGGGCTGGTTCAATTCGTACGCGGCCAGCGGGCGCGCCCCTTTCGTCGGCGCCTCGTATCGCCGCTAACTCTGACGGTCAGTGGCATTTCTTTGCGGGCTCGCGCGGCGGCGCTGAACCGGGAGCTCGGGGCCCAGGCAATGCGGCACTGACGTTACGCAATAATTCCGACGAATCTGCGTGGCGTTCGTTCGGAACTCCCGCTGGCTCTACCTCGTTGTCCTCTCGAAGCCCCGCCTCAGCAGCGCGTCAGCCTGCTCTGAATACACCAGCGCCCAGAGTAAACGTCATCTTGAATCGGCCGGGCGATGGGTCTCCTACTCGAAGCTGGTCTGGACAAGGGCACCAGAGTTGGCAAAACACGCCCAGGTCGGCCCCTTCCGCACTCGCCAGTTCCCATGGCCCCTTGAGCTTGGGAGCCGCTCGATTTGGCGCAGTGGACTTCCACAATTCAGCCCTAGTTAACTCGCCATTCTCCTCCAAACTCCTTGCCTCAAATTTGAGAACTTTCCCATCGGTTCAATCCGATCGAACGGGATTTGCTAACGCATTTGCCGCCGGATTGGGCGGAGGAAGGTTCGGCCGCCCGATCAATCCTGGATTTGGGTTGAGTGTCTTCGGAGATGGAGATTTTGATTTTGACGATTTGGGATTTAACCGTTTCGGATTCGGTTGTTTTGGTTGTGGTTTTGGCTTCGGTATCGGTTTCAACCAATTCGGTTTCAGGCAGTTTGGTGATTTTGACTTTGACGATTTCGGATTTCGCCGTTTCGGACTCGGATGCTTTAGTTGCGGATTTGGCTTCGGTTCATTTGGTTGGCCGTGGGGCTGGGGTTCGTGGTGGGGAGCCGGTTGGGGTTGGGGCGGCTGGAATCCGTTCTGGTTTGAGCCCTGGTATAACCCGTGGTTGGGTTGGAACATGGGTTACTACGCGCCTTCTGTGATTGATTACAACGCTCCCTACGATCAGCCCTACAACGACTCTGTCCCTTATTCGCCTCCGCCATCGCCCGCGCCGGGCAATTCTCCGAATGCACCTAGTTCGCGACAGGCGACGGACGGCGTTGAGAATGCCGCAGCGGCGGTTTCACTTTATCTGGAGGACGGCACCGCATACTCTGTGCGCGATTGTTGGTTGGATGGCGGCCGACTGCACTACATCCTCAGCGACGGCGCCGAAAGTAGCGTCAGTCTGGATCTTCTCGATCTGCAACGCACCGTGGAAGAGAATGACAAACGTGGCGTGCCTTTTACCTTGAGGCCCAAACCCAAGTGACCAAGCCGGCCTCACACGAGGATTTAGAACGTGACTGGGTCACCCGCGAAGGCACCGCAGCTGCTATTCGAAAGTGCTGCTCTTTCTCAAACTTTATAAGTCGGGAACAGGTTACGGGGCATCAAGATCAGCCCTAGAATCAGCCTTGCGGAACTCAGGCCACGTTTCAGGTTTCGAACTCTGGCGGCACGGCAACCTCAGCGACGGCCTTTCGGGCCTTTCGGTGATTGTCTTGACGGACAGCTCGGAAGCGCGTAGTCTCCGCCCAAGTCGATCGGGACGACGTGAAAAATGAATGTCCCCTTTGAGTCCGAGACGATATGCCCGATTCGCCGAGCCCACTTCTCGCGAAGATCTTTTGTCAAAACCGCCTTGGCGGTCACCGCCGGTTTCCTCGCCGAATCAGGAAGCGCGCCCGCTACGCAGTACGTCAATAGTAGCGGTGGGCCACCTAACCGAAGCCAGACCAGCGAGCTTACCAACCTGAGCATCGATGCAGCCGGCCGGCTGGTACGCTTGAGAAAACTCTCGCCTGTCGAGCTGACCAATGCGTGCCTCGCTCAAATCGAAAAGCTCAATCCCGTACTCAACGCGTTCATTACGGTCACTGCCGATTCGGCGGCCACGGAAGCTCGGATGGCCGAAGCCGAGATTCGGCGGGGCAAGTGGCGCGGACCTGTGCACGGCATTCCGATCGCGCTAAAGGATCTCTTCGACACAGCCGGCGTGAGGACGACGGCAGGAAGCGGCGTTTTCAAAGACCGTATCCCGGCTCAGGATGCCGAGGTGGTGCGTCGGCTCAAAGCGGCGGGCGCCATTTTCCTGGGCAAAACGAATTTGCACGAGTTCGCCTTCGGCGGCAGTTCCCTGGTGACGTACTTCGGCGGCGTCCACAACCCTTGGGAGCACGGGCATATTGCTGGCGGATCATCCGGCGGGTCGGCCGCAGCCGTCGCAGGCGGTCTGTGTTATGGCGCGCTCGGATCGGATACGGCCGGCTCAATTCGCCAGCCGGCAGCGTACTGCGGCATTGTCGGTTTGAAGCCGACGTTCGGTCTGGTGAGCACACGGGGCGTGATTCCGCTTTCTTGGTCGCTGGACCATGTCGGACCGATGGCTCGCAGCGTCGCTGACACCGCGCTCATTCTTCAAGTGATCGCCGGCTATGATCCAGAAGACACCGCCAGCGTGTCCATGACGGTTCCGGATTATGCTGCAGCTTTGCGGAAGGGAACCGAAACGTTGCGATTGGGAATAGCGCGCGAGTTCTTCTTCGAGGGCCTCGACCCTGAGATTGAACGCGCAACCAACCAAGCCCTGGCCGTCCTCGAGAAATTGACCGCCGGTATCAGGGACGTCGCGATATCAGCCGGTACCCAAGAGCAGCTGCGATCGACCGTGCGATTGGCTGAGGCGTACGCTTATCATGCGAAGATGATTGCAACGAGCCCCGAGCAATATCAGCCGGAGACGCTGGCGAGGTTGCGGCCTGGGGCAGACGTCGACACAGTTACCTACATTCAGGCGCGGCGAGAGCTGGCGCACACGCGCCGTACCATCGGCCAAATCTTTCAAACCGTCGATGCGCTGATCACGCCGACAAGTCCCATCCTGCCGCCCGCCATCACCGAATTCAGCGGCGACAGAAATGGCTCCCTCGATTTCGTGAACCGTAATATCCGCAACACGTCGCCGTTTGACGTCTATGGATGGCCGACCATTTCCGTACCGTGCGGCTTTAGCGCCTCTGGTCTACCCATCGGCCTGCAAATCAGCGCAGGGCCGGGGCAAGACGTCGTGGTTCTGCAAATCGCCCACGCGTACGAGCAGGCGACAAATTGGCATACCAGGAGGCCAGGCCCGATCGGCTGAACGGATGACGATCGATCGTCTTCTGCCCCTGCTGCTCTCGCTGCTGGCCGCGCCTTTAATGGCGCTCTCGGGTGATGTGCTCCAGCATCACCTCAGCGGGTCCCGCGATGGTGCGTATGTCGATCCACTCATGACACGGAAAGGCGCCGCCGGAATACACCGAGACAAAACGTTCAACGCACCAATACAGGGGCCGGTTTACGCCCAGCCGCTGTACGTAAACAACGGTCCGGGCGGCAAGTCCACGTTGATCGTAGCGACGGAGCGGAACGTAGTGGTGGCGCTAGACGCAGCCACCGGCGCACCGCTTTGGGCAAAGACGCTCGGAAATCCGGTGCCGCGATCGCAGCTTCCCTGCGGCAATATCGACCCGCTCGGCATCACCGGCACTCCGGTCATCGATCCAAGTAGCCGTACCATTTACGTGGCGGCCATGACCACGCCTGACGGTGGAAGGACGAAGCAACACGTCGTCTTTGCATTATCTCTGGACGACGGCTCCACCCGAGCGGGATGGCCAGCGAATGTTTCCGGCCTGAAATACGGTGGTTTCTCGTTCAACTCAGCGGTGCAGAACCAGCGCGGTGCCCTGCTCCTCAATTCGGGCGTTCTCTACGTTCCCTACGGCGGCCATTGGGGCGACTGCGGCGATTACCACGGTTGGGTCATCGCCATTCCCGTAGCCGATCCGAAGAACGCAACAGCTTGGGCAACCGAGGGGCGCGGCGGCGGAGCTTGGGCACCGGGCGGGATCGCAACCGATGGTCGCTCGATTTTCGTGGCCACGGGTAACACCTTCGGTGCGCGCACCTGGATGGGTGGAGAAGCGATCATCCGTCTTGGTTTGGGCGCAAAGTTCAGCGGTAACTCAGTCGACTATTTCACTCCCTCAAATTGGCGTCAGCTCGACGATGATGACGCCGATCTGGGCGGCTCGGGACCCGTCTTGTTTGACCTGCCCGGAGCGACGCCGTCCAAACTGATCGTTGCACTGGGGAAAAATGGGATGGCTTATCTCCTCAATCGGGATGACCTGGGCGGAATGGCAAAGAGCAGTGAACTTCGAGGCGAGGGAGTTCAAAGCAACAAGGTTTCGAGCGGCGAGATAATCAACGCTGCGGCAGCGTACAAAACTGCATCGTCTGCCTACGTGGTATTCGCAACTAGGGGCACTGGCGTTGCCTGTCCGTCACGTCGGGGAAATCTCGTCGCTTTGCGGGTCGGTGCGTCTGCGCCTCCATCCATAGCGGTCGCCTGGTGCGCAAACAATATGGGCGGGGGATCGCCGATTGCGACTACGACTGACGGGAGATCGGAGCCAATTGTGTGGACGGTTGGCACCGGGGCCAGCAACCGGTTGCATGCGTTTGACGGCGAAAGCGGCGAAGTATTGTTTGTGGGTGGCACTCAAGAGGAGGAGATGAGCCGCGTGCAGAATTTCCAGACTCCCATTGTGGTCACTGGGCGCATTTTTGTCGCCGCCAACGATCAGGTGTACGCATTTACCATGCGATGAACATTCCGCCAGAATGCCAGAATCTCAAGGTGGGACGATGCCAAGTGACTGCGTTCGCAGCAATGGCCGTTTCAATCTGAAAATCGACCCTGAAGTATAATTGCCGGACTCTACTTGGAAGCTGATTTAGGCCATAGAACGCCCTGGTCCTCTTTTGTGATGGGTCCCAAACCTTTATAAACGAACTTCTGGACGCGCTGCCCTCGGTAGGTCTCCGTCACATAGATATTGCCCTTGGAATCAGTAGCGATGCTATGCGGCCCGTAGAATTCACCCGGCTGCCTCCCGCCCTCGCCGAAGGTGGTCAAGACTTCGAGGGTATCTCGAAGCAAAATGTGGATCCTGTCATTCTCACCATCAGCGAGATAAATATAGGTTTGCTTCGGGTCTTTTGAGAACGCGATATCCCAGGCTGATCCGGAACCTAACGTTCGTTTCGCGATGAAGCCTTCTTTTACAAATGTACCGTCCGTTTTGAATACTTGAATGCGGTCATTCACACGATCACAGACATAGAGAAGGCGATCGTTCGAGAGATCGGCGCAGTGGACAGGATTTCGGAACTGCTGCGCGGGCGGGGCATCCGGATTGTAGGGGCCCAAGTCGGTGTCTTCAGGTTTGTGCCCATAGGCGCCCCAATGCCGCTTGTATTTGCCGGCATCGGCATCGTATACGATGACCCGATGATTGCCGTAACCGTCGGCGACGTATACCTCGTTCGTTTCTTTGTCGATAAACGTCTTGGCGGGTAATCTCAGGTTCTCCACATCGTTGCTGCCTTTGCTCTGATTCGGCTTACCGATCTGCATCAGGAACTGTCCATCCTGAGTGAATTTCAGGACCATGTTGTCGTAGAATCGGCCGCCCCCGACTTGTCCCTCGTTGTCACCACCGCCCCCTTGGGGGCCGCGTCCATTACCGCCAATCCATACGTTACCCTTGTAATCGATGGTGATTCCGTGATTGGAATTCGGCCAATCGTAACCCTGCCCGGGTCCACCCCAATGTCGGAGGAGGTTGCCGGCCTGGTCGAACTCGAGAACAGGAGGAGCCGGAGCGCAACATTGAGCGATGGGAGGGTTGGTCGTGGCGTGTTTTTCACCTGGTTCCAGTGAACCTTGCCGATGGACGATCCAGACGTGGTCCTGCGCATCCACCGACACGCCGATGGTCATCCCGATGAGCCAATGGTTCGGTAAGGGCTTGGGCCAGAACGGGTCCACCTCGAACATTGGCGCTTGAGCTCCGGCAGCCTCTAGCGCGGCCCGCTTCCCGAGCACAACCGAGCCGATTTCGAGCGCGAGGACGAGCGCCATGAAAATTAAAGCTGCGCCGAGATTACGCTTCATACTTCTCCTCCTGGGAACTTCTCTCACCACATGGTTGCGGGCCGCCGTAACTGCAATTGCGATATTGTCTGAATCGAATCGTTCACTAGACGTCCTTCCTCAGAGAAGGACCCAGATGCCTCCGTGATTACTTCAAAAGAAAGTTTAAGAATGCAGGGACCGTAAAACTAACTGGCGGGATGCTACGCCGCACGGTGACCTCATGTCAATCGCGGCGTCTTCGGGGTCTTCCGGTTCCCACCGAGCTCGCACACGTCATGCCTGGAAGGCCGGTGAGCCGCCGCGATGATGGACCGCGACCGGGAGGTCGGTCGAGACTTGATCGAGGTCGTGAATGTTGAGCTGGCGATTGTCCTTCACCTTTGTGTCGTCGAAGAAATATCCTTCTACCCAAGTGCCAGGCGGCGTCTCGCGGGCCGTCGCGAGGAGTCTGTCCACAATAGTGGAGATCGTCATGAACTCCACCACGTACGGGTTGCCGACGAGCACTTCGTAAAGCAAGGTATTGCCGGGCGCGTGGTTGTGGCAGTCGACGAATCCCGTCACGACTGTCATCTGCCGGGCGTCAAACTCCTGCGTCCCTTTGCCGATGAGCGTCCGGATGTCTGGGTTGTTCCCCACAACGACAAAGCGGCCGGCTTTGACCGCCAACGCCTCCGCCTTCGGTGCACCAGAATCGGCCGTGTAGACTTTTGCGTTGAATACAACGAGATCGGCGTCCTGAGCCTTGAGGTCGGTGCTCTGCGCTTCGGCGGCCCCTGACGTGCTTAGCCATGGCCTGCCGACAACACCGACGAAGCCAGCTCCGGCCATGCTTATGAATTCTC